>Ga0068865_100000109_pt1 | contig 42602 bp, 57 predicted proteins | sample KBSMisM12_FD_75293 | JGI IMG/M metagenome (GOLD analysis project Ga0068865, IMG submission 75293) | Miscanthus rhizosphere microbial communities from Kellogg Biological Station, Michigan, USA - KBS Miscanthus M1-2 | ecosystem: Host-associated > Plants > Roots > Rhizosphere > Soil ...
TGATCTCCAGGGCCATCGGCACGACCACGTAGAAGTTGCGGCTGGCGTAGTAGTGCTTGTTCTCGTAGGTGCCCTTCGCCGCCTGGGCGAGGTCTTTCCGGCCGTGCATGCTGGCCACGTAGGCCTTGTCCATGTCCGCCTTGGGGACCGCCACCAGGGCGTGGGTGTAGCGGTGGTCCTCGCACAGGCGGGTGCCGATCACCACGCCCGTCTGGGTCGGGTGGTAGACCGTGTAGCGGGCCTTGCCCTTCACGGAGTGGATCGCGACGTCGTGGGCGATGGTCGTCATGGTGGGGTGCCTTTCGGGGCCAGCGGTTCAACGAGCACCAGAGATAGGAGTGTGGTGCGCGTGGTGCAAGGTCCGTCCAGTGCAATCACGGTTATGTGATTGGGCCTCGGTGCGGGGGTGCCCCATCTTGCACAGGACGGAACAACCCCGTCAGGAGAGAACATGCCGCCCGCCCGCCGAAAACCCACGCTGACCGTGCCCCAGGCGGCCGATATGCTCGGCCTGCCACGGCGCACGCTCTACGACTGGTGCCGCAAGGGGGCCTTCCCCCACATTCGCCTGGGCCGCCGTGTGCTTGTTTCACGTGAAACAGTGGAGGCCCTCCTCGCCCCCGGCGTGGTCGCGCCGCACGTCCTGCGCCGCCTGGGGAGTGAGCTGCCGTGGTAGCCCCCGCGCTCTGGGCGCATCAGGAGGCGGTCCAGGCTGACCTCCTGGCCGGTCACAGGCTGCTGCTGTGGGACATGGGGACCGGCAAGACGGCGGCCCTCATCAAGGCGGGCGAGACGGCGGGCGGAGCTGGCCCCGCCGGGCGGCAGCTCTGGGTGACGCCGGGCATGCTTGTCGCCCAGGCGGCCCAGGAGGTCGCCCGGTTTCGCCCCGGCGCCACTATTCAGGTGGTCCGCACAGGGAAGGACAACATCTTGAGGGACGTGGATGTTGTCATTGTCTCCTACGACCTCATGCGCGCGGTGCCGGTCTGGCGCCAGCTCTTCGCCATGCGCTGGGCGAGCATGGTCTGCGACGAGGGCCACGCCCTGGCCCACAGCGGGACCGTCCGGACCCGCGCCGTCTACGGCGCCAGGATGGACAGTAAAGGTGCCCTGTTCCGCCGGGCCGACCGGGTCTGGATCGCGACTGGCACCCCCGTAATGAATACCCCGGACGAGCTGTGGACCCATCTCAGCCGCCTCCGCCCGGACCTCCTGCCGGAGGGGGTGACCTCCGTCGCCACCTTCATGGACCGTTTTTGTATCGTTAAAATGAAGATATTCGGACCCGTGGTGGTGGGCGGGAAGAACCTCCCGGAGCTGGGGAACATCCTGCGCCAGTGCTCCTCCCGGCTGAAGCTGCGCGACATCACCAGCCTCCCGCCGGTCGTCATGTCCCGCCTGCCGGTGGAGATATCGGACGAGGACCGGGCGGCGATGAACGCGACCATGACGCCGGAGCAGCTCGCGGAGATCGACATCGTCCTGGCCGCCATCGAGGACGGTGAGGAGGCCGCGTGGCAGCGGCTCCAGGCGATGATGCTCCCCCTGGCGAGCACGCGCCGGGTGACAGCCCTGGCCAAGGCCCCGGCGGCGGTGGAGATCATCCGCGCGGAGCTGCTGGGGGGCCTCGACCGGGTCGTCGTCTTCGGGTCGCATATCGACGCCCTCAAGCATATCGCCACCGCCCTGGCGCCCTACGGCACCCGCCTCCTCATCGGGGAGACGTCACCCGTGCAACGCGCCTCCGCCCTGGCGGACTTTCAGGAGGACGGCGGCCCGCGTGTGCTGGTCTGCAACACCACGGTCGGCGGCTTCGGCCTCAATCTGCAGCACGCCTCCCGGTGCGTGATGATCGACCTCCCGTGGACGCCCGCCGCGCTGGATCAGGCGGTCGCCCGCCTCCACCGCGCTGGGCAGCTCCGGGGCGTCAACGTCTCCCTGTTGGCGGTGGCCGACAGCATCGACGCCAGGGTGGCCGACGTGCTCGCCCGCAAGCGTGAAATCATCCATGACATAATCGAAAGGACTTCGTGATGAGTGACGAACCCGAGAACAAGGTGGCCGTCCAGATGATGGTAAACCTGAAGGTCACGCCCCGCCTGCTGGCGTGGTTCCTCCGCCACGCGGACGACGAGGGGACCGCCGACCTGTCGGCCTTCTCCGGCATCGCCGCCGACGCCCTCTCGGGCCTGCTGGGCGAGCGGATCGAGCACCCCGGCCAGGAGGAGCTGCCGCTGTCGGAGGACGAGCTGCCCCCCTTGACGAACGCCCCCCAGGCGGCCCCGCAGGAGGCCCCACAGGCGCCCGTGGAGGAGGCCCGGAGTGATCGCCCGGCCCCCGTGAAGAGGGCGCCCAGGGCCTCTAAAACGGCCCCTGTGGCGGCCAAGCCGAACGGCGCCCACGGGGCGGCGGAGTTAGAGGCTCCCCTGGTCGAAACTCCGCCGTATACGCCCCCGGTAACCCCTTCGGAGGAGGAGCTGCGGGCCGTGCTGGTGGTCCTCGCCAACAAGGCGCCGGGCCGCAATCAGACCGTGATCCAGCTCCTTGAGGAGGTCGGGGGCGCACCGAAGCTGCTGCAGTGCCCTGTGGATAAGTGGCCCGCCATCCTGGCCGCAGCTCAGTCTGCGATTGAGGTCTTCGGTGGGTGACGTGATCCCCGCCGGGCACTCGCCCCTGGGCATGAGCGTGCTGGAGCGGCGGTTTATGTGTCCCGGCTCGATGGCGGCGGAGGCGGGGCGGCCGGATCGCCCCAGCTCCTACGCCAAGCGGGGGACCGACCTCCACGCGGTGGCGGCCGAGTGCCTCATCGCCAACACCGACCCGACCGACCACATTCCCGACGACCTCGACGGGTGCGACCTCCTGCAGCCCTACGTGGACGAGGTCAAGGAGGCCCACGCCCGCCTGGGCGGCGTCCTGCGGATCGAGCATCAATTCTGGATGCGAGACATTCACGATTTGTTCCGGGGGACCGTCGATGCCGTCATCGTCGCTCCCCCCGTGCTCTACGTGGCCGACCTCAAGACGGGGGGCGGCCACGCGGTGCCGGTCAGGCGGGAGGACGGGCGCATCAACTTCCAGCTCGGGGGGTATGCCCTGGGGGCCATGCAGACGGTCCCCCAGGGGGTGGAGATAAAGGTGATCGAGCTGGTGGTGGTCCAGCCCCGCCTGGGGCCGCCGCAGCGGGCGACGGTCGGGGTGGGGGAGATGATCGAGCTGGCGGGGGACATGCTGCAGATCGCCAGGGCGGCGACCGCCCCCGGCGCCAAGCTGGTCGCTGGCGATCATTGCACGTTCTGCCGGGCTGCGGGAGAATGCCCCGCCCTGCGCGCCCAGGCCCTGGAGGCCGCCAGGGCGGACTTCGCGGACCCGCCCGACCCCCTGTCGCTGTCACCGGAGGAGCTGGGGACATTGCTCACGCGAGCGGACATAGTCGAGACGTGGCTGGCCTCGATCCGCGCGCACGCCCACGCCCTGGCGGAAAAGGGAGAGACGGTCCCCGGCTGGAAGATCGTCAACAAGCGGGGCCGCCGCATCTGGGCGGACGAGGAGAAGGCCGGGACCGCCCTGCTCGCCGTGGGCCTCACTGACGGGGAGCGGTTCGCGTCCAAGCTGATCAGCCCCACCCAGGCGGAGAAGGCCCTGAAGGCGAACAAGCTGCCGCTGCCCAATACGTGGTCCGACCTCGTGACCATGTCCGATCCTGGCACCACGCTGGTGCCGGAGGCCGACCGGCGCCCGGCCCTTTCGGCGCCGCACTCCGACTTCACCGTTGAACCCGAAGGAACCTGATCATGTCTGGAACGAATAAAAAGCCGGAAGTCCCCCGCCTCGTGGTCGGCCCCGGCCGCATCTCGTGGCCGAACATCCTGCCCCCGGAAGAGACGCCGGATGGGCCGCGCTACCGGATGTCGCTGCTGCTGCCGCCCGGCAGCAAGGACGTGGCCGCCATCCTGGCGTCCTGCGAAGACCTCTGCACCCAGGCCTGGGGCAAGGACAAGTCCAAGTGGCCCTCCACTGCCCGCAAGCCGGATGCGGTCGTTCGCCGGGCGGAAGAGAAGCCGAACTATGCGGGCTACGAACCGGGCTGGCACTTCTTCTCCTGCACGTCCGCCGAAATGCCCGGCATCGTCAACGGCATGCTGGAGAAAGTTACGGACCCGAAAGAGATTTACGGCGGGCGGTGGGCGAAGGTCAGCGTGCGGCCGTTCATCTACACCCGTATGGGGATCGGCATCTCGTTGGGCCTTAGCAATATCCAGTTGCTGAAGCATGACGCCGTCTTCGGGCGGACCTCGCCCACCCAGGACTTCGACGTCGTTGCCGAAGAGATGTCGGAGGAGTTCTGAGCCATGCCCCGCCCGGCGCAACCGACGCTTTATTGGGACTGCGAAACAAGGTCCACGGTCGATCTGCGCCGGGCGGGGGTCTACGTCTACGCCGCCCACCCGGACACTTCGGTGACGCTCGCCCGCCTCGCCATCGGGGGCGAGCCGCCTGTCGAGTGGCGGCCGGGCCAGCGCCTGCCGGATCGGTTCCGGGCGGCGCTGGAGGACCACAAGTTCCGCATTGTCGCCCACAACGCCGCTTTCGAGCGGATCATACTCCGGGACATCCTCGCACCCCGCCACGGGTGGCCGGAGGTGCCGGTCTGGCGGTGGGACTGCACGATGGCCCGCGCCAGGGTCCAGGCCCTGCCGGGGTCGCTGAACGACGCCGCCATCGCCATCGGCCTGGACGTGAAGAAGGACCAGAAGGGTTACAGCCTCATGCTCCGCATGTGCCGCCCCCGCTCCACGCTGGTGGACGGGACGCCGGTCTGGTGGGAGGACGAGGAGCGCATGCTGCAGCTCTCCGACTATTGCAGCATCGACGTGAAGGTCGAGCGCGCCCTGGACGGCAGTCTCCGGGCCTTCCCGCCTGGGGAGAAGGAGGTGTGGGAGCAGACGGAGGTGATGAACGACCGGGGCGTCTGCTTCGATCTGGACTTTGTCCGCGCCGCCAAGGTGATCGCGGAGGAGACGCGGGTCGTGCTGGACGACGTGATGGCGGAGCTGACGGAGGGGCGCGTCAAGCAGGCCTCCCGCATCAAAGACCTCAAGCGATACCTCCTGGCCCAGGGAGTGGACCTGTCGCAGCCGCCGGAGCTGCAGCGCGACAGCGACCTCGTCACCGAAGAGGTGGTCGAGGTGGAGGAGGAGGAAGAGGAGCCGGAGGAGGAGAGCCTCCCCGACATGCGCCGCCGGGACGTGATCCGCCTCCTGGCCGACCCCCGCGTGGGGGAGCACGAGCGCGACGTCCTGAACGTCCGCCTGGAGGCGGGGAAGATCAGCGTCCGGAAGCTGGACGCCATCGCGGAGCGCGCCGACGCGGCGGGCGTGGTCCGGGGCATGCTGGGCTACCACGGCGCCAACACCGGGCGCTACATCAGCCACGGCGTGCAAATCCAGAATTTCCCCCGCGACGTCGTTGCGGATTGGGAAGGGGTCCGCAACGTGATGGCGGGCGGCGGGGAGCTGGTCAACGCCCTGGTCGGGCCGCCCCTCGACGTGATCTCCAAGATGTTACGGGGGAGCATCATAGCCCGGCCGGGGTTTGAGATCGCCTCCGGGGACTACAGCTCCGTCGAGGCCTGCGGGGTCGCGTGGCTGTCGGGCCAGACCGACCTCCTCGATGCGTTTATGGAACGTCGCAAGATATACGAGGAGATGGCCGCCAGGGTCTTCGGCATGAGGGCGGCGGACGTCGCCCCGGATAGCTGGCAGCGGCACGTGGGCAAGACGCTCGTGCTCGGCGCCGGGTATCAGATGGGGTGGTGGAAGTTCCGGGAGACGGTCCTCGCGATGGGCGGCGTGCTGCTGTCGCCGGAGGACGCGCAGCGCGCGGTGACGGTCTACCGCGACACCTTCCCGCGCATCCCCAAGCTGTGGTTCGCGCTGCAGGACGGGGCGGTCGAGGCGGTGGGGCGGCCGGGCGTGGTGATCTCGGTCCACACCGGCCTGGGGGCCAAGGTCGCGTTCCTCAAGGACGGACAGTGGCTCCGCATGAAGCTGCCGAGTGGCCGATACCTCTGGTACAATCAGCCCCTGCTGGAGCCGGGCAAGTTTGGCGGCAAGATGGTTACGTATATGCAAGTGAACCCGAAGTCGAAGAAGTGGGAACGCGGGCACACCTACGGGGGCAGGCTGACGGAGAACGCCGTGCAGGGCCTCTGCCGCGACCTCATGGTCCACGGCACGCTGCGGCTTGAGGACGAAGGCTACAGGCCCATCGCCTTGGTCCACGACGAGATCATCTGCGAGCCGCCGGTCGGGCACGGGTCGGTGCCCGAGATGCTCGACGTCATGTGCCAGCTCCCCGTCTGGGCGGAACGCTTCCCCCTGTCGGCCAAGGGCCGCCGGGGGCCGCGCTACGTCAAGTAGGCCTACCGGGTCGGCGTCACGTCGAAGTCGTAACGACGTTTCGGGGGCTGGGGCGACGGGTCGAAGAGGCCCGGTAGCTGGTCCGTCTGGGTCGCGCCCCACATACCGGGCGTCGGCTTGCCGGGCATGTTGGCGGCGGCTTGGTTGGTCAGCCACCGCTTGCCCGCGTCGGAGCGCATGAGGGCCTGCGCGGCGGTGGGGAGGACGAGGCTGGCGCCGGTCGAGATCGCGGCAGTGAGGGGGTCGTGCGCGAGGCCGCCGCCTATCGCGCCGCCGGTCAGGAGTGACTGCCAGAAGAGACGCTGCGCCGTGCCGCTGTTGGGGATCGTCTCGGTGAGGAAGGTCTTGCCCGCCGCCGCCAGATCGCGGAGGTCGCCCGCGCCTTTCGCAACGAAATTGCCGGTGCCCTTCTTCAGTTGCTCGATCAGTCCGGACGGCGGGATGTTCCCGGCCAGGGTGTAGGGGGTGCCCTTGTTCATGGCCCCCTCGATCACCTTTCCGCTGGCGTATTGACGGCGGGCCTCCGCCAGGGCGGCGCCCTCCTCCGCGTTGGCGATGTTGCGGCCAAACCCGTCGCGCAGGGCGTTCCGCATCTCCAGCAGTGTGTCCTTCACCGCTGGGTCGGTGCCGGTCCGGATCATCCGCGAGAGGTCGCTGTCGAGCTGCTTGTAGGCTGGCCCCGGCACGTAGGTGCCGCCGCTGGGCTGGTTCAGTATCTTATCCACGAAGTCATTGTATTTTCTCTGCACCACACCGAAGGCCTCGTCCGACATCGTGCGCCTCGCGGTGGCGAGGCTCTCGGCAATCGGCTGCATCGTCGCCGGGTCAAGGTTCAGGTCGTTTCGGCCGTATATCTCCTGCATCCTCGTCCCGGACCGGTCGAGCGCCTGCTGCACCACGCCCCTGTTGGCGGCGTCGCCCGCGATGCCGGGCGTGGCGTAGTCCGCGTTGTGCTCCCCCGCCCGCGCCAGGGCCGCCTTGTTGAAGGCGATGCGCGCCGCCTCCTTGTCGGCCGCCGCCGGGCCTCCGGTGAACGGGAGGTTCTCCAGCACGCTCTCGACCGCCTGCATCGGTTTGCTACCGGACTGGTGCCCCGGTGAGATGGGCACGCCCTCCGCCAGGAGGAGGTCGCGCAGGCGGGCCTGCTCCGGGTTGAGCTGCGACAGGCCGGGCGAGACGAGGCCCCGGAACACGCCCGCCCCCAGGGGGACCGCCGCCGCTCCGGCCAGCCCGCCCCACTTGCTGCCGGTGGCCTGCTCGGCACTGCCGCCCGCCGCCCCGGAGGTGAGCTGCATGAAGGGATTGGCGGAGAGGTTGGTCGCCACGCTGCCGGTCATGCTGCCGGGCTGGACGGAGGTCGCCATGTCGCCGCCCTCGACCAGGGCCTGCCGCGCGCCACCCGTCTCCCCCAGGGCGCCCCTGGCGCCCCTGGCAATGCGCGCCACCCCTGCGGCCGGGACCATCATGCTGGCGGCGTCACCGACCCCGTGGCCCGCGCTGTAGAGGTTCCTCTCCGTTGGCGTGTCAGGCTTGAGGTGGCCCCCGGCGAGGTAGTCCCCGACCGAGTTGAGGGAGCTGCGCGCCAGCCCCGAGAAGTAGTCCGGGGGCGTGGCGGGGAGGCCGGTCTTCCTCACGCCCCATTGGATCGCGTCGGGGATGCCGCCAATGGCGTTGCCGATGGCGTCGTTCAACCCGGTGCCGAAGGCCCGCGTGCCGCGCCCGACGCTCTCCGCCGTGGAGCGGTTGTCGATCTCCAGTTGGCGGTTCTTCTCCTCCATCTCCTTCTGCTTGCCCGCGATGAGCTTGGCGAAGTAGTCGTCCTGCGGCTCCGTCGTTCCCGACATGGCGCCCTCCTATCTGTCCAGCTCGCCCGGATCGATCCCGTGCTCGCGCAGGAGCTGCTGCGCGGCACTCTTCGCCACGGCGCCGCCCTGATTGGCGGCGGCCTTCAGTCCCGCAACGAAACGCGCCCGGCCGTCCGCGCCCTCGTAGCCCTGGGGCATCGCCTTGGTCTGGCCCGGCGGCGTGTAGTGCGAGATGGTGGGCTGGTCCGGGTAGACATCATCCGGCTCGATGCCCTGGCGCTTGGCGAGGCTGCGATACATCGACACCCGCTCCTGCCACGGCCTCTCGTAGGTGTGCATCACGCTCTCGGCCATGTCCACGAGCTGGTGGCGGACCAAGTCCGACAGCTTGCCGTCGCCCTTCACCGACTTGATCATGCCCTGCAGCGTGTCCCAGGTGCCGCCCGTGCGCTGGATCATGTCGCTCTCGGGTCCGCGCACCACGCTCGTGGGGTCGAGCATCTTGGCGTAGGCGTAGATCATCGCGAGGTCGGCGGGGCCGGTGCCAACGGGCGCCGCCTGCCGGAGGATGGAGAGCTGCGGCTTGGCCAGCGTGTATTGCGTGTATACCTGTCCGCTCTCGATCTCCTTTCGGGCGTCGGCGGTGTCCTTGAAGATGTTCTGCCGCCGCTGCTCGGTGTTGCGCTGCTGCTCCAGCACTTGGCTGGCGGACACGACCTTCTCCCCGTCAGGCCCAAGCTGCACCACGGTGCCGGGCGGGTAGCGCCCCTCGATCTCCGCCGGGGACAGGATGCGCGTGCCGCCCTTGGAGTGGACGGTCCGCGTGCCGTCTGGCTTGATCTCCACGATGGCGGTCGGGTCGAAGTGGTCCGCCGCCAGCTCGGTGGCGTTCGCCATGCGGGACTTGCCCGCGCTGGTGATGTGGATGGTGTTATCCGGCATGCGGAACCCGATACCGTCCGGGGCTATCCCCAGGGCGATCTTCTGCTGCACCGTCAGCTCTTCGGCCTTGGCGTCCTGCAGCTTCTCCGGCTTGCCGCCCGCGCCCTTGCCCCACACGAAGCGGGGGTCGAGCTTGTAGCGTTCGATCTCCGCCGCACTGAGGGGTTCAAACGGGGCGTCCTGCAGCTTCTTCGGCACGCCGTTCTCGTCCCACACCCAGCTCGCCTTGGGGTCCAGATCGTAACGCTGGACGGCGGTCGGGCTAAGGCGGGTCGGCTCGATCTTGGCCGACTGCTGCAGCATGTATGTGCGGGCCTCCTTCGCCGTCATGCCCCGCATCAGCGTGAGCTGGTCGGTCGTGAGGGAGGACAATCCGGACACGCGCCGCCGGGGTTCGTCGGTGGCGTCCAGCTTGGACGCACCCCCCGCGCCAGCACCCCCGTCAGAGGCTCCAGGCTGCCCGCTGGGGCCTCCCCCGGCGGGGACAGGTTGTGCCACCCCGGCGTCGGAGGCGACCCCTCCAGGGGGCTGTAGAGCGGCCCAGCGGGACACGGGTGTCTTGTTCGCGTCCTGGGGGTCGCCCTGGCCGGTGAGCCAGGACTTGAGGCCCCCCACGCCGCCCAGCCACGCCGCCTGCATCAGGCCCTGCGGGGTTATGGTCAGGTTGCCGATGGTCTTGCCGACGTAGCTGTCGAGGCCCTGGCGCTGGATGTCCCGCCAGTTATGGGCCATCGCCGCCTCGCCCGCCGCCTGCTGGGCGTCGGGGCTGGCCAGGAATTGCTGGTGCGTCATCGGACCGAAGCCGGGGATGTTCCACGTCCCCCGCCACGCGTTGACCGCGTGGCCCTTGGCGTCGGCCACTGCCTCGTCCTTGGCTGGCTCATACAGCCCGGCGGCGTTCGCCAGACTGGTGCCAATCTGATACAATCCCGAGTAGCCGTATTGGTTCTGGAGGTTGGCGTTGCCCCCGCTTTCCGGCCCCTTGAGGGCCGCCAGGGCGGTCCGGGCGTAGGGGCCTATGCTCCCGGCGTCCACGGCGGTCCGGGCGCCTCCAGCCCCGCCTGTGGCCGCGCCAGTGCCGCCCGCCACGGGGGTGCCGCCCGCCGCCGCCGCTCCGCCGCCCGACCGGCGTTTGATCTCGTCAGTGAGGGCGCCACTGAAAGCCCTGGAGCTGGCGACCTCCTCCTCCGCCTGGGCCGCCTGGGCGCCGTGGAGGCGGCCCTCGATCCCCGCCAGCATGGACTGCTGGTAGGTGAGCGGGGTCTTGCCGATCCCCAGCATGAGCTGGGCGCGCGTCTCCGGCGACAGGCCGCCCTGGGCCAGGGCCAGGAGGTTCCCGCCGATGTTCCCGATGGCGCCCGCCCGCGCGGACCCCAGCGTCTCGGGGTCGTAGGCGGCGCCGGTCGGGACCGTTTTGGGATGCCACCAGTCTTCCCAGCCTGTGGCCGCTTCGTCTAGGAGGCCCATGTTGTTACCCCATCAAACCTTGCTGCGACTGCTGGAGGCGGTTGAGCCAAGGCATGGACGTGCGCGCCCGCTTGCGGAGCAGCTCAAGCTGCTGCTCCCGCGTGAGGGCCATCTGGGCGGCGTTTATCGGCGTCGGCTTGTAGGCGCCAGCTCCGCCGCTCAGAGCGGGCGCGGTCGGCGTTGCCGCCTTGGTGGCGGCCCCGCCCGCGCTGGTGCCCATCGCCGCCAGGGCCTTCTGCGCCGGGGACAGGCCGGTCTTCGGGTCCGTCGTGTTCGCCTTGTCCCACGGGTCGGAGACGTTGCGCTCCCACCACGTGCGAGTGTTCTCCGTTCCGATCGGTTTGTCAGCGTATTTAAATGGATATGGCGCGGCGCCCGCCGCCCCAGGCGGGAGCGGCGCGCTGGCCGTGGTGGCGTCCACGGCGGCGGGCGTGAGGGGCGTCTGGGCCGGGAGGCCCAGGTTGGTCTTCAGGGCGGGCGGCGGGGGCGGCCCCTGGGTGGGGAGTATGCCCGCCCGCTCCATGTCGCTGCCGATGCCGCCCTGCTCCATGCCCGGCTGGAGGGCCTGCCCCGGAACGCCCGCGCCGAAGTCTGGCGGAGGCGCGGGCGGCTGGATGGCCCCCGCCGTCAGGGCGTCCGCGCCCGACAGCGTGTCGCCGGTCGGGACCGCCCCGGCGGCGCCGCCGAAGGCGCCCATGCCGCCCGCCATCCCCCCGGCGGCGCCGCCCAGGCGGAGGAGCATCATCCACTCTTCATTCGTCATGTTCCGCTCCTACCGGCTGGAGAGGCCGCCAAGGACGCCTCCCACTACCGCGCCCACTGCGGTCCCATAAACCGGCACCACGCTGCCCGCCGCCGCGCCCGACAGGGCGCCGCCCGCCACGCCCAGCGCCACGTTGCCGCCCGGCTTGTTGCTGGTCTGGGTCGTGGTCTGGCTGCCGGGGCTGGAGCCGATCATCTGGCCCATCCACTCGATCTGGCCCTTCGTGTAGCCCTGTTTCTCCAGCCAGTTCTGGTAGTTCACGTCGAGGCCCGTCTGGGTCTGGGCCTGCTCGCTTTGGCCCAGCGTGTCGAGCAGTCCGATGTCCGCGATGTTGGACTTCTGCGCGCCGCCATAGAAGTCGCCCGCCATCTTCAGGCCCTGGGTCTGGCGGTTGAAGAGGTCTTGCTGGTTGGCGAGGCCCGCCTGGAGATTGGCGGCTTGGTTGTATTGCTGGCCCTGGAGGTTGCGGGTGATGTCGCCGGTCGCCGCCGCCTGGGCCTGGGAAAAGTTAGCCTGCCGGAGCTGCGACGAGAGGTCGCCCGCCTTCTGGGCGGCGAGGCTGTCGGTGACCGCAGACTGCAGTGCCTGCCTCGATCCACCGAAAGCCTTGCTGGACAGGAACTGATCTTGGAGCTGGCTCTGCGCGCCCTGGCGTGAACTCTCCAGGGACTTGAGGGCGTTCGCCTCCACCTCCCCGGTGAAGGGGTTCATATATGGTTGCAAATCCGTTCCGGCCAGGGTCTGGGGCGTGATCTGCTGCGCGGTGTAGGCGTTGCTGCTGTTGGCGATGCCCTGCGCCTGCGACCCCAGGCCCGCCATGAGATTGCCGGTCTGGCCCTGCATCCCCCGGATCGCAGCCCCGGCGGCGTTCTGGTCCGCGTTGCGGTCGGCCACGCGCTGCCCGCCGTATTGTTCATAGGGCGTATTGGCCACGTAGTTCTGCGCCGCGCCCAGGTTCTGCTGGCCCGCGCTCTCGATCCACGCTGGCAGCTCCACCTTGGTGCTGGTGCTGCCGCTGCTGCCGCCGCTAGGCATGGTCGCCTCCCTCCAGGCTCTTGGTCCAAAATGACCCGCGCCGCTCCCAGCCCCAGGCTGGCAGCCCGACGCGGTCCCAGCCCGGCCGCCCTCCGGCCTCCATGCGCGTGGCCCCCTGGCTCGCCGCCCACGCGGTCACCATCGGGTCCATCGCCATCACGCCGCCCAGCGATCCGGCCGCGCCCGCGATCCTGACGGACCGGCACAGGGGGTAGTCTATCACCTCGGTCACCACCAGGGCGTCAGCCCCCTCCCATATCTGCGCCCTGCCCTCCCTGGCGGCCTGGACGACCCAGTTGATGTCCTGGGTGCCCCCATACTCCAAGGCCCTCCCCAGGCGCTCCAGAAGCCTCTGCTGGCGTGCGTCCATCACAGCGGCTTGCCCTTCGCCATCTTGACGGTGGTGATCGCCCCGGCGTTGGACACGGTGACCTTCCAGGCGCTCCCATCCGGGGAGATCAGGAGGGCGAAAGGCGAGGCCGTCTCGGTGGAGAGGACGCGGTTGAAGGCGAGCGAAAGCGTGTCAACCAGACGCTGCGCCCAGGTCAGGTCGTAGCTCGTGCTCATCGGGTGGGGGATGTTGGGGTTCACCTCCGGCCCCCCGGCACCACGTCGAGGCGCATCTCGCCCACGGTCCAGGGTTCGTCCTCCACCTGTTCCAGGCGGAAGCGGATGTCCCGGCCGGAGAACCGGCACTCCACCCACCCGTCATCGTAAGGCGTGAACGGCCCCTCGAAATACTCGACCGGGTCGTCGGAGGTTGACCTAGTGAACGCGGAGAACGTGGTGCAGTCGTAGGACGTCCCGTTGTCGAGCTGCGCGCCCACCACGTGCATGATGCGGTCGCCATTGGCTGGCCCCGCCTGGGCGGCACTCTCGATGAATACCTGCCCGGCCCGCGTCTCCCCGGCGGCGGTCCACCCCGTCTCATGCTGGTAGATGTGGTTGTCCGTTCCGGCCATGAGCGGGGTCGGCCAGACCCCGGAGCCATCGATGGCGGACCGGCCAAGCCTGCCGATGGTCCACCAGTGTTCCAGATAGTTGTAGACTATATATGAGGTGTTCTCGACCCCGATGTCCTCGGGGAAGAAGAACCAAGCCTCGGGGAACGTCCCGTTGGCGCCGCCCACCATCCGCGCGGACAGGCTATCGGGGACCGCCCGGCGGAAGAAGTAGTCCGAAACGTCGCAGGGCACAGGCTGCACCGTTCCATTCGTATAGGTCCAAAACGCCCCCGACCCGGCCCAGATCGCGCTGCCCGCAGCGGCGGCGAATGCGTTGGGTCCGATCAGACCGCAGCTCTGCCCCACCCGCTCGAAACCGTAGACGGCGGGCAGGCCCACGTAGCGGGCGATCCACAGCTCCTTCTCGGTCCATAACAAGATGCCGCCGCGCACTTTGACCGCATTCACGAACACCCCCTGGCAGTCCAGCTCAAGGAACCCGGCGGTATTGTTGGGATCGGTAAACGTCCAGTTGTTGAAGTCTTCCCTGCTGCACCATGCGATCCCGCGCGGCTTGCCGCCCGCCCCGAAGAGCATCACGTGGCGCTCCTCCGTCACGATCACCCCGCGATTGTTCAGGGGCGCGTTGGCGATGGGCGTGGCGATGGCGTCGAAGGTCGCCGTGGTCGCGCTGTTGGGGGACATATGGAGGAGGCGGCCATCGGAGCTGGCGACCGCCATGATGTCCTCGCCAAACGTGTCGATGGTCCACGTCGGCGCCCGCTGGTAGGGGTTCCCCGCCGGGCCGAAGGCGCCCGCATCGCGCGGCGTGCTGTAGGTGGAATAGTTATGCGGCCCGGTGCCGTAGCCGCCGCCCTGGTTCAGCGGCGGCAGCGGAATGAACCCCGCCGGGGTCTTATCGATGATCTGGTCCTGATCGAGGAGCAGCAGCTTCGTGTCGGTCCCGATCACGAGGTAGCGGATGTCGAGGCCCGACCGCCACGCCAGCATCTTGCGGGCGGGCGAGGCGAGGGGCGAGCTGGTCAGGCGGACCCAGCCGCCCACCGGCACCAGCCCGCCATTCCGCCACCGGATCAGGTTGGCGTTCCACCAGCGTCCCCTCTGCATCCCGTCGCTGCCAACGCGGGCGATGCCGGGCGGGAATTTGAGGGGAGACAGGGTCATAGCTTGCCCAGGCCTTTCATCGGTCCAGACGTGAACACCTTGGGCAGCTTCACTGCCTTAACCTTGACGGTCGGCGCCTTGGCCGCCGCGATGGAGAGGGCCTTCGGCAGGGCCTGCTGCTTGGGCAGGGAGGCCTGCTTGGGCATCTTGGGCGCGAGCATGGGCGGCTTGAAGCCCCCGACCCCCTTAGCCACGGTCCACCGCCACGAAGCTGGGGCGCTCGACCGGGTCTGGCTTCTGCGCGGGCTGGAGCTGCTCCGCGATCTTCTGGATAAGCTGCGCCACCTCGTTGTATGGCGAGCGCGCCATGAGGGCGAGCACGTTCTGCCATTCGGCCTGGGTTAGTTCGACCTTCATGTTAGCTCCTATTCTGTAAACAGGTATCGATGATCTTGGTGATCATCGTGTTGCGAACCTCGGTGTTGTGGGCGAAGACGTAGCTGGCGACACCAAGGAAGACGATGTTCAGGATAACAAGCAGCAGGAACGCAGGCGGCAGGGCGCGGATGAGCCGGTCGGAGAGGTTGACCAGCATCGTCTCGCCCTGGGTCATCGCCGCCCCCAGGGCCAGAACACCCACCCGGCCAGATAGACCCGGACCGCGTGGTCCCGGTAGACGGACACGGTCAGTCCCCGCCCGCCCTCGTTCCACGCCCACCGGACCCCGCGCGGGTTCACAGCGTCTTCCCCGCCGTCAGCAGGGCCGCCCAGATTAAACCGATGACGATGTAGTAGAGTGCTCGGTCGCTCATGTGATATCACCATCGCATGTAAAGGAACCGGTATGACCGAAACATACACGACGATGCCCCTCCGGATATCATCGGAGATGCTGGCACGCATAGACGCATACTGGCACGACCACCGCCTGATGAGCCGCGCGGCGGCGATCCGCGTGCTGTTGACCTGGGCACTGGACGCGTCACGGCAGGCGCCTCGGCGGCCCCAGGCCGACCCACCGCCCGCCCAGCAGGATGTCGAGCAGGAATAGGACCATCACCAGCGCCAGGATCACCTGAACGATCAGGCCGAACGGCGCGGGCAAGGGGAGGAGGGTGAGCACGTAGTAGATCACCCCGAAGATCACGCAAAGGATGAGGAGGTAGACCAGTGTGTCGATCATGCGCTAGTTCCCCTCTGCCATGTTCATAAATCCGCGCTGGCGGTGTAAGTGCCGTAAAATTGCACTGCTCCTGTGGCCGTGGCCGTGCCTTCAGCCGCCGCAGACGACGGACTTCTGACAGCCATCGTGCCACCAGTAATATTGACCGCTGATTGAGGAACAAGAACAATGGTTGGTAACGCTCGCATTGTCGTCGGAAAGGTGACTATGCTGGAGACGTAGTTGGTCGCGGTGTTGTAGCCATTCGTCGTATATGCCCCGGTGTGATAAAACCGTTGGCACTGTTGCAGTTGCGTAACCGGATCGAGCTTTTCGAGCGGCGTGGCCGTGGGGCCGAGTTCAAGCTGGACGCCGTAGAGGTTCACCGTGCCGGATTGGACGCCGATATTACCGGCGGCGGCGTTCTGCGTCGCGCCGGATGAGAAATAGATTTGCAGCGCGGTAAAATGGTCGTTGTTTGTGCCTAGCGTCTTGCCGCTGATGCTGGGCAGTGTGATTGTCGTGGTATAGCGCGCAAACGTTGGACCCGGCGTAATTGAATTACCAGTCAAAAGCACTTGCACGGCAGTAGACGGCGAACCGCCTGTGCCGAAATTCTGCGTCATGTTGATGCCGATTTTAGGCGTTCCCGCCGTGTATCTAGCCCAGAACGACACGGTCACCGTCTTGCCCGCGAGCCGGCGGACATTCTCAATACGCTGATCCAGCCGGTGATAGGCTCCCGTCGCCGCATTGCCGGTGAAGTTGTTCAGCCAGAAGAAACCGGCTTCCTCGTCGCCAATCTCGGCCCGCCCCCCATCCCCCAAAGCACCCTGCGAGGTGTTGGCGGTATCGGTGACGCCAGTTAAATACCAGCGGTCCAGTGTGGTCGTGCCAAATGCAGTGAACGGCCCCGCCCCGCGCTGCGCGATATTGAACATGCTGTTGTGCAGATAATTCCTGCCCACGTCATGCAGCGAGGTCGCCACGGCGTCGGACACGAACTTGGTCGTGGGGATGGTGGCATCGCTGTCGCCGGGCTGGGGCTGCGGCACCTGGGGGTCGCCCGTGAAGACCGGGCTGTTGATGCCCGCGTAGACATTGGCGGATGTGCCGGATATCCACTTGGCGCCGTCCCAGGACCACAGGGTGCCATTGGGGCCGGTGTAGGTGGCGCCGGTTGTGCCTGGGGGGAAATCTAGGGCCATGTCTATAGGTCCGCGCTGGCTGTGAAGGAACCGATGGCATTGCAGGCGCCGGTTGCGGTTGCCGTCGCCACCACGCGCACAGCCCCCGGTCCTTGCGCGTCCATCGTCACGCCAGTCAGATTTGATGGTGTCAATGTCGGCGTGACCACGGGGGTATTAGACCGCAGCGTAACCGGCAGCGGCAGCATCTGCGTCACGTAGGCGCCTGCGGTGTTGTAGCTATACATGCTGACTGCGCCGGTTTGATAAAACCGCTGGCACTGCTGCAATTCCATGACGGGATCGCGCTTTTCCAGTTTCGTGGGCACGGTCTGGCCCGGCTGCACGATCTCTAGCTGCACGCCCCACATATTGAAGAACCCGGTCTGGGCGCCAACGCCGCCAGATCGGGTGGCGAAGTTGCTTCCCGCCGAGAACCAAAATTCCAACTGGGTGCCGTCGTTGCCGTCAGTGCCGACCGTCTTGCCCTGGATGCTGGGCACGTTGAACACGACCGCATGGCGCGTCCATGTGCCGGGGGTCGTGACAAGCTGCCCGACCCCGGTTACGGCGGCAGACGCCCCGCCGCCCGCGCCGAACTGCTGACTGAGCGTGACGCCCACCTTTCCGTTCGCGGGACCGACCATGTAAAACGACACGATAACGGTCTTGCCCGCGAAACGCCGCACGCCCTCGATCACCTGGGAAAAGTCGATCCCGTTGGTCGCCCCGGCACCGCCCGTCACGTTGTGCGTGACGTAGTGCGATATGGTTTCATCGCCTATCGCCGTCCGGTCGGCATCGGTCGCCGGGTTGCGCGAGATCGAATAAACGTCACCCGAAGCCCCGGCGAAGATACGCCAACGGTCATAACTGAAGATCGCGGTGCCGATTGTGGCATTGAACCCACCCTCGCCGCGCTGCCGAACCGTAAACAGACCGTTATGAATGAGGTTCCTGCCGACATCGTTCAACGCCTTGTCCACGTCCATCGTCGTGGCGGCATTGGCGAGGCCGGCGATGTTGGACGCGGGCACCCATTGCTGGGTGTTGCCGTCGTCATAGCCCAAATAGAGGTTGCCGCCCGTGCTGTCCCACCATAGCTGGCCGGATACGAACGTGGGCGGGCTGGCAGCGACGATGATGGGGCCAAGGGTGTTGGGGGTGCCCAGCCACTTGCTGCCGTCCCATTGCCACTGGACGTTGTTGGGGCCAGCGTAAAGCTGGTTGAGCGCGGGGCTGTTGGGGAAGTCGAGTGGGGGCATGATCAGAGGTCCGCGCTAGCAGAAAAGACGATGTTGAGCAGGGTGTCGCCTGCTACCGTGGCTGTCCCTTGCAATATAAGGCAGTAGCCATTGGCAGTGAGCGACTGCCCGGTGATATTGGACGAGCCGTTGGTTGTTATTCCCGTTGTAATAGTGGACGACCGCATCGAAACCACCAGCGGGGCACTCATCCAGACGGGCTGATTGATGGGCTGGTAACCCCGCAAAATCATTTGCCCCGTTTGGTAGAACCGTTGGCACACGGCAAGGGTTTGCTGGGCGTCCATTTTCTCCAGCGGCGTGGGGGATACCTGCCCGGCGGCGGCGATCTCAAGCTGCACGCCCCAGAGTTGGAATGTCCCCGACTGGACGCCAATGTTGCTGGCACGCGCGGCATTAGTCGTCCCTGACGATTGCCAGATCAGGAATTGCGTATAGTCGGTGCCCGCCGTGGTGCCGAACGTCTTGCCTGCCGATGACGGCACGGCAATCGGCGAGGACGTGTAGCGTGTCCACGTAGTCGATAGTGTGAACGCTTGTGCCCCGACACTGAAGGTGCTGGCAGATGGCGAGCCGCCCGAACCGAAATTCTGGCTAAGTTCAATCGCGACCTTGGGTGTTCCCGCCGCCGCGCGCGCCCAGAACGACACAAGCACCGTCTTGCCGGAAAGCCTGCGGACATCTTCCACGGTTTGGACAACGATGTCGTAGTCGCCCGCCCCGGTGCCGCCAGTGAGCACATTCTGCCAACCAAACCGCGCCGCCTCATCGCCAATCGCCGCCCGGTCGGCATCTGCCAGAGCGGTTTGCGTAACGCTGAACGCCCCATTGCTGTGCGAAGTCAAATAAGCCCAACGATCAAGCGTATAACCCTGCACGGCCCACGGCCCCACCCCCCGCTGGGCTACCGTAAACTGACCGTTATGAATGAGGTTGCGCCCGACGTTGCGCTGGGCAGTGGAGACGGCAGTGTCCACATAGGATGTCGTCGCCACGCCCGCCTGCCCCTGGAGGGTCGTGGCGGCGGTCCATTGGGTGCTGTTGCCGTCATTGTAGCGGACATAGAGCTGCCCCCCGGTGCTGTCCCACCACAGCGCGCCGGGGTTGAGCGCGGGGGGCGTGGGCGCGATGGTGGCGCCGCCCGGCACGGTGCCGATGGCGGCCTGCACGAACGCCGTGGTGGCGATGCTGGTGTCGTTGTCGCCTGCGGTGGGCGTCGGCGCGGTCGGGTTGCCGGTGAACACGGGCGAGGCCAGCGGCGCGAGGTTATCGATGATGTCAAGGTCGCCGTTCAGCATCGCGCCCCAGGCGTCGTCATCGGCGCCGACAACAGGTTTCAACAGGTTCAGATTGGGGGTGGTGGTCGCCATCGTCAGGCCCTCATCAGGTAGGCCAGGGAGAAGTAAGGCGGCGTCACATTGACGCTGACGGTGTGGGAGTGATTGGCCTCCGCGCTGATGCCGTGGTGATGCGGCTGGTCGGCGCCCTGGTAGGTGGTGAAGAAGTTATGCTGGTGGGCACCGGTGGTGGTGGTGGGCAGCGCGTTTCCGGTGAAGAACCCGCCGCCCACCGCCACGTTCGCGCCGCCGCCGTTCGCGCCCCAGGCGCCAGGGACGCTGTGGGCGTGGTCGCCCTGCGCGTCGGTAGCCCCGGTGTGGTAGTGCGACGGCATCTGGGCGACGTTCAGCGTCGTGTCCGCCGTGATGCCGCCGTGGCTGTGAAACCCCTTGGCGTCGGTGGTGGCGAAAGGCGACAGGAATGCCCCGCCCGCCTCCCAGTTGGTCCGGTTGCCGGTGTTACCCAAAATGAACCGGTCGGTGAGATTGGGCGTCCCGTTCGCCCCGTTGCACAGCAACCAGCCCGCCGGGATGTTCCCGGCCCCGCCGCTCCAGGCGATGATGCAACCGCGCGGGAGGGCGGCGGCGATCAGGGCGTTGATGCGCGCGTCGTTGCCCGCCTGAAACGCCTTCATCGCCGCAGCGTGCGCGTCCAGCAGATCGAGGTCGGAATTGAGTTTGATGCCCCAGGTCTGCGCGCTCTGGTTTATCTCGGGTTTGCACAGATTGAGGGAGGGTGTGAAGGTGTCAGCCATCGGCCATCTCCGGACACAGGAGGGGAGGCGGTGGCTGGACCACCCATGATACGTCGCAGCCGGTAGCGGGCGCCCAGTCCGCATCGCAGGGCACGCCGGGCGCCCAGGTGGCGTCACAGGGCGTCTCCGGCTCCCAGTAGAGGCGGGCGTCGGGCACAATGGAGGATTGCCCGGTCAGGGCGCCGTGCGCCGTGAACGCGGCACTGGCGCGGGCGGCGATGCCGGATTGCCCGGTCAGGACCGACGCGTGCAGGACCGATATGAAGCTGGCGCCCGCGCGGGCACCGGACCGGCCAGCCAGGGCGGTGGTCAGGAACAGCTCGTTAGGGTCACCCCGGCTATACAGCCCCATGCCGTAAGCCAGCTTGCCATATGCGCTGGGGACGTAAGCCATCACTGCAACCCGATCAGAAGCTGGTTGGCGGCGAAACGCACCGCGTCCCCCAGGCTCACCGGCTTGGCGACCACCAGGGCGCCCTGGGCCAGCATGTTGCCCCCGGTGACGGCGTCATGAATGCCGCAATAGCCCACGACGCCCCAGTCGGCGGTGGCGGTAGCCCATTGCAGCACGGCGGTGTTCCACATCGCGCTGGAACCGTCCGTCTGGTCGGGGGCGGCGGCGAAAGTGACCGGCAGGCGGGCGTAGCCCGCCGCAGAGAGGGGTTCACTGCCCGGAGCGGTATCGGTGGGACCGCTGGTGTAGAGCGCCACCCAGAGGCCAGCAGGACGGGTATACGCGGTGGCCCCGAAGACATGCGCCAGGAGGGCCTTCTCCAGATAGTCCGAGAACGCCCCGTAGGTGAGGAGAGTGCCACTCATACGACCGCCCCCCAGGTGACAGGCCGGTAGCCCGACCGGTAGCCACGATGGCGCCGCACCAGGGGGCCGCCGGAGTGGAGGGCCACCTGGGACGCCGCGTTGAGGGCCTGCACGCGCCCGCTGAACTCATTGTTCCACGTCGCCACTCTGGCATCGTCAATCAGGTATGGCGCGGCCCTGACGAGGGCGCCGTAGAGGTAGACCCCGATGTCCCTCTGGGTGAGCCAGTTCGTCGGCGCGTCCACCGACAGGGTCGGCACCTTGGCGTAGTAGGTCATCCACAGCGAGCACTCGCTGGCCGGGACCGGCACCAGCTCGATCACGCTGTCGATCAGGCCGTAGTGGGTCGGCACGCCCTCCGCGCCGCCGTAGCGCGCCCGCAGCTCCGGCATCGTGTCGGGGGTGACGAAGTCCAGCGCCCTTGAGGAGCCGCCGATCCACAGCCGCGTGGCGTCGAGCCAGTCCACCGGGAGGTTCACGCTGGCACAGGTGACCGGCGCCTCGACGGTCGTCATCATCTCGCGGGTCCGGAGCTTGGACTGGACGTCGCTCTCGGTCAGCGCAATGAAGTCCGCCGCCATGCCGTCCAGGCTGCGCTTGTTCAGCCAGCGCGGGATCGCGGTCAGGAGGTCGTTGTAGTCCTGCAACGCCATTACAGCCTCCCTGGCCAGATGCGGAACGCTTTGTTGTCGGGGTCGTTCAGGAACGCCTTCCACTTTGCCATGTCGTGGACCCAGCCTTCACGCGCCGCCAAGTCCCAAATTGGCTTAGGCACGCGCGCCACCAGCCGGAAGTGACTGCCGGTCTGGTCAATGTCGGCGTCCCTGGAGTTGGCGCGCAGGATCGCTGACGCGTCCTGCTCGTCCTTGACGATCAGCTCGCCATCGTTCCCAGGCGCCGTCTCGATGGAGCGGATGATGCCGCCCCACGCGTCGAGGAGTATCTTGAGGCCCATCGGCGGGACGCGGCGGGGTTGCCCCCGCCGCCCTTCTGTCAGAACCCGGCGCCCTTGCCGTGCTTGCCGTTGTCGTCCTTCTTCGCGGCAGCCTCGGCCTTGGCCTCGTCGGCCTTCGCCTTGGCGTCGGCCTTGGCCTCGCCCGCCGTCTGCCCCGGCTCCAGGCCGGTAGCCGCCGTCCCATACGCGCCGCCGATCTGGGCGCCCGGAACGGACATCAACGCGGTCCCGGTCGGGAGCGTGATCGGACCGCTGTAGGTCAGGTCAGCGATCTTGAAGTGAGCGGCCTCGTTCGACATCTCCAGCCCATACTCGGACAGGATCATCTTGGTGGTCGCGTCACCAATCGTTCCGATGTCGATCTTCTCCATCTTCCGGAGGTAGGCGACCTTGGTGTATTCCTTGTCCCACCCGATCACGGTCGGCTTGGAGATGTAGCGCGACGGCAGGGCCTTGATCTCCCCGAAGTCGGACAGATAGAAGTCGGCCGCCGCGTCGATGTCGCCCTGGTCGATGGCCACGCGGGAGTTGCGCCGACCGATGAAGGTCGAGAAGACCCGCTTGTTGTAGCTGCCCATCAGGAGGATGTCGGGTTCGCCGCCGCCATCATATGTCTGCTGTATGGCATCAGCGAGCATCATCTCGCTGAACTGGCGCGGCGTGCCGGGAGTGATCGGCGCAGTCTCCGACACGGGGTTTGCACCCGTTGCGCCATAGAAAGCATTGGTTGTGATCCAGTGCTCCATGCCGCGCGTGGTGCGCGCGACCGTGTCGTCCACGCCCGCGTTGTAGGCCTGCCCCGACAGCAGGACCGCCTCCATGTCCCGCTTCAGGGCCTTGCCCTTAAGCGCGATCTGGTGGGACATCTCCCCGGACTTGCCCGCCGCGTCCACGTTGTCCTGGGTGCCCGAGACGGTGGCATCGCGGTGGCTGATCTGGGCGATGTTGTGGATGCGAACGGTCGGCTGGGACGCCGCGCGGGTGAGCTGGAAGCCTTCCACGTCGGCGTTGTTCTGGTTCACCGCTGGCAGCTTTTCGGTCTGCCAGTCGAACATGACGTTTTTCAGCGACCGGGTCTGCGACATCGAGATGAATACGGTATCGACAGGATCAATGTTGAAGATAGCATCAGCCAAGTCCTCGCGATTGCCCTTCGCCTGATAGGTCGTGAAGGCGTTTGTGACTTTAGGCATGGTGATTGTCCCTCAAAGGAGGCCACGGATGACAGCAGCCGCGTCGTGGATGCTGTGGGATTGGGCGAGGCGTTGCTTGGCTCGGGTGTGTTCCGTCACGCGCCGCCGGAGCGGGTGCGGGCCGGGGGACGGCGGGGCCGCCTGGGGGACCGGAGCGGGCGACGGGAGGGCGCGGCCTCTCTTGGCCATCGCGGCATACTGGGCGGCTTGCCACAAGATCATTACAGCCCTGTGGTCCGTCACAGTGCGGATATCGGCGTCGGTGTAGCCGAGATCGACCGCGTATTCCCTCGCCTGCGTCTTGGCCTTTGTCCAGGCGGCCTCGTCCCTCCAGGCTGGCACCAGCTCGCCAACGAGTTCACGCTCACGGCGAAGAAGGTGGGCGCGCTCCTGGCGTGCCTCCTGCTCTGAGATTTGCTGCACCCGTTGCATCTCGACGGCAGCAGCCTGCTGCTGCGCCTGACGCTCCTGCTGCTTGGCAAACTCCCGCACGTAGGCGTGGGGGTTTTCGTTGTAGAGGCGGTCCCAGTCGACGTTAGGCTCCGCGAGGCTCTGAATGCGCTGCATCAGAGCTGGGATCAGCTCCGCATACTGGGCGCGCTCGACCCGCACGGCCTGCTCGTGCTCCGCGAAGGCCCGCTGGTATTCAGCGAATGCCATCGTCTTCTGCGTGTAGTCCCGGTGGCGCTGGTAGCCCCTGAGCAGCTCGCTCTGCGGCACCTGTTCTGTCTTGCCATTGATCTTGATGGTGAAGACAGGCTCCGCTTCGGCTTCCTCCCCTTCGGCTTCCTCTTCCTCGGGTTCCTCCGCCTCTCCCTCTTCAGGCAGCTCCTCGTCGTCGGCCTCGGGGGCCTCCTCCTCGTCGCTGTGCAACGCCTCAACAGGATCGGCTTCGGGTTCCGGCGGCGCCCGGCGTTCCGTCTCCCTGGGAGCTGGTGCCTGACGTGGTGCGTCCTGCCTCGATGCCCTGCCCGGTTGTCCGCTGTCGCGGGCCAGGATGCGGCTGATGGCAGTCTCCGCCGACGCCATACCCGATCCGGCATCCGTAGCCGCCGGGGTGCCGGGTGTGGTGGTCGCACTCATTGCATGTTCTCCTCGTTGCGGAGTGCCCGGCGGTAGCTCCGCTCGGCCAGCTCCTTGGTCGCCGCCCGCCCCGCCAGCTCTGTCGCCAGGGCGTCGAGGGCGCGCAGCATGAAGTAGCAAACCTCCCGCCCGGCCTTGTCGTCCGGGGCGGTCCGCTGGAAGCCTGCCTGATACCGCTCCTGCAGGCTTTTAAAGGCCGCCCGGAGGCCGGGGTCTTCCAGGGTAGCCTGGGCGTCCAGGGCGTCCTGCTGTGCCCTCTCCAGGGCAACGTGGGGGCTGCTGTGGGGGTGTTTCATCAGTAGTTCCGCTCCTCCGGCGTGCCGGGGCCAAGCAGGCCCTCCATGCCGCCCGCGCCCAGCCCGGCGCCGACCGTCAGGCCTGCGGGCGTGAGCAGGGCGCGGCCGCCCCGGATGAACTCCTTCAGTGCGTCTCGCGGCTCGATCCCCCGCTCCGCCGCCGTCCGGGCGAGGCGGTTCTCCACGATCCCCATGAACGAGGTCGGGAGGCTCTTCAGGCCGGTCACCCGCCCGCCGCCGACCCATAGCGCCGCCTGGAGCTGCGCCGGGCTGATGCCCATCTCCTTGGCGAGGTCTTGCTGCATGCTCTCCAGGGCGCCGTAATGGGCCGCCTCCGGGACGTCCTTCCACATATGCGGGTACTTGATCGCCTCGGACATCGGGATGCGGCCCTCCAGCACTTCCTGCTGCCAGTTCCGCTTCTCGCCCTTCTTCACGTTCAGGTCTTTGTAGTCGGCGTCGGCCGCCTCCGTCGTCTTGAGCATGTTGGGGTTCTGGGACAGCATCCCGATCAGGCGCATGTTGTGCTTGTCCACGGTCACGCCCTCCTGCGACCCCGACAGGTTCTCCCCGAAGGTCCACCGCTTGGGCCGGTATTGGCTGTCGAGCTTGGTGCTCCCCAGGCGGACGTCGGGGTCCGGGTTGCGCGCGTCGGGGGGCATCTTGCCCGGCTTCCAGGCGTCATCGCGGAACATCGCCGGGTCGGTGATGTCCCGGTAGCCCCAGAACTGGGTGTTCTGCAGCTTGTGGCCGTATGGCTTCTCGGGGCCGCCCTCCGTCTTCGGGTGCTGCACCGGGTCGCCGCGCCGCTCGCGGTTCAGGTAGTAGCTCGCCGTCCGGACGTTCTGGCCGACCTCCGACCCCGCCGAGACGGCGGAGATCAGGCTCATGTAGCGGTCGAATTGCTTGGCGCCCTCCTGCGGACCCAGCTCGGAGATGAACTGCGCCCGCAGGGGTTCCGCGTTATACCAGTAGGCGCCGCCCGCCTGGATGCCCGCCTCGGCGGCGGTCCGCAGCTTCGCCCGCAGCTCCGGGTCCGTGGTGATCTGCTGGATATGCTCCGGCAGGCCCTTGCGCCGCCCGGCGTTGGGGTCAACCCGGTCGGCGGGACCGGACCCCGGAAGGCGGGGGTCTTGCCACGTGTTGGAGAGGTCCATCACCTGACCCGGCCGCACCGGGCTGCCTGACTTCAGGCTCTCGGGGTCCACCGGGCCGGTGGCCAGCGACGGGACGATCTCGTGGTAGGCGGGGATGCCGATATCCGCGAGCTGGGTGTCGCTGTTGGCGCCCATCTTGCCGACCGTCATGCCCGCCTTCGGCTTGCCGGTCTTGATGTTGTAGGGCGACTGGTTGTGGCCGACGTCGTAGAGCGGCGGCTCCGGCGCGACGGGAGCTGGCCCCAGCAGGCCCGCCTCCGGGTCCGGGGCGGAGGTGTAGGGGGCGCCACCCCGGACGCCGCCGGGGCCTCCGCCAGGGCGGTAGCCGACCGGCCACCCGTCAGGACCGGCCGCCGCCGACCGGGTCCGCACGCGGGCCGCCGTGACCGGGCCGCCGGGGGCGCCGGGCGCCTGGGGGCCACGCGCGCCGGGCGCCGCCATCGCGGCGTTCTGGAACAGCTCGATGGACCCCTGCCTGATCGCTTCGCGCTGGCCCTCCGTGAGCATGGCTTGCCCCGGCTCGCCGGTCCCCACCAGGGGGTCGAAGGGACGGCCCTCGCTGCCATACATGGACTGCTCGCCCATGCGGCTGGTGCCGATGGGGTTCATAGCGTAACGCTGGAGCAGCTCGTCCTCGTCGTCAGGCAGGAGGAGGCCCATCTACATCAACCCCGCTTGTTCCGGGTCATCACCAAACAGGCTGGGGAGCGCCGCCCCGGCTCCGGTCGCCGTGGTCCCCGCGAGGCCCAGCATCCGCATGATCTGGAGACGCTTGTCGTTCAGGACCACGAAATTGCTGGTCCCGCCGCCCTCCCGGACAGACGATGCGTCAAGATAACGAATACCCGGCACGCCAGCCTTGTCGAGGCGCTGGGCTATCGCCTTGGCCTTGATCTTCGGGGGGCCGTGGGTGAGGTAGTCGTGGAAGTCCTCGCCGGTCGGATTGGGGAAGAGCTTGCGGTTGTCCTGAAAATACTGGCGGGCCTTGCCCATCCACCCGGTGCGCTCAAGGTTCGCCAGCACCTCCGGGGACTGTGCCGACAGGGGCTTGTTCCAGTCGAGGAGCTGCGGGTGCTCGGCGTCGAACCCGACCTCGTAGAGGGCGCCCGGCTCGGCCCGGCCGACGCGGCCCTGGGACAGGAGCTGGCGGGCCTCCTCGATGGCGGGGCCGGGGGTGAAGTCGGTCGGCTTGAGCTGTGCGAGGACGCTGTCGGGGTCTTTCCACTTCAGCGCGCCGCCCGCGAGCTGCTGCCCCCTGGTCGCCTGCTCGCGCGGGATGCGGGCGCCGTCGATGGTGATGTCCCCGGTGAGGCCCCGCGCCTTGGACAGGGCGTTCCGGTAGTATTCCGCCACGGCTCGCGCCTGGGCGATGTAGCCGCCGTGGCCGAAGACCTGATTGCCCTCGCCGGTCCCGATCTTGCTGAAGTCAAAACGGTCGAAGATGTGGGGGCTGCCGTGCCACGCCCGGATCATCCCGGCGGCGCCGATGTTGGACGGACCGAACCCGCCCGCGACAGCCTCGCGCTGGGCGTCCCGGCCCGCGTCGGTCATCGCCCCCGTCTCCGGGTCCACGTAACCCAGGGCTATCTGGCGCTGGCGGTCGCGCTCCAGCCACTCCCGGTATTCCCTGGAGTTGACGTCCCAGGCCTGGGCCGGGGAGGGTTCCGGGGCGACGGTGTCGCGCCAGTCAGGTGTGGGCTGCGGCGTGTCCCCGAAGAGGGAGCCGCCCCAGGCCTGGGGCTGGTCGAGGAGGGCGCCGTCTGGCGTCACCGCTGGCCTCCCCCGTTGCCGCCGCCGCCCTCGCCCCCGCTCCAGGCGCCGCGCAGCTTGTCCGGGTCGAACATCGCCGGGTCGGCGTCCATCAGGCCGGGGAGCTGTTGCTGCTGGGGCGCGACCCAGTTGGGGTCGGGCGCCTGCAGGGAGGCCTTGTAGTTGGCGTAGTCGCTGGGGGCGAGCGTGTTGTAGCCGCCCGCGAAGAGGGGCTGCGGGCCGGTGTAGGGCGTGCCTGGGGCCACCGGCCCCTGGTGGGGAGGGGTATACCCCGCCGCGTTGGGGTTGGCGGACTGGGGGCCGCCCATCTGCTGGCCATACTGGTGGAGCAGGGCGACGATGCGCGGGTCGAGGACGGTGCCGGTGGTGCCGCTCATTCCGGGCCTCCTGGGTCCATCGGGGGCAGGGCCGGGCCGCCCGCGCCGTTAGGCTTCGCCCCAGGCGGGGTGCCCATCGGGGGCGCCCGGAGGGCCTCCCGGATCAGGCCGGTGCGGACCTGGGTGTTGGCGCGCTGGGTGGCGATGTCGCCCTGGTTCTGCATGTCGGCGTTCTTCATCGCGGCGCCCGCCACGTGGCCCATCGCGGCCTGCTGGAGGCGGCCCCGGAGGTCGGCGTCCTGGCTCTGCATCTGGCCCTGCTGCTTGAGCTGCTGCATCTGGGCCTCGTGCTGCTGGGCCAGGATGTCGCGGTCGGTGTCCAGCGCCGCCTTGATCGATGCGATATCGACCTGGGTGCCATACTTCGCCTGTATCTCGGCCGCCCGCAGCAGGACGTCCGCGTCGAGCTGGTCCCGCCTGAAGTCGTCGTCGTTCTTGGCCTTGGCGAGGTCGAGCTGCTGCTGGGCCATGTCCACTTGCGTCTTGGCCTTGGTCTTCTCCTTCTCGACGTCCGCCAGCATCTGGTTGGGGTCGGGCGGTTTATTCTGGGCCATCTGCTGCTGCAGCATGGCCTCCTGCTCCGGCGTGACCACCTTGAAGAAGCGGTCGGGGTTTTTGAACCCCATGATCCTGAGCATCTCGGCGTAGGTTTCGCGGAGTTGCCCGATGGACACCAGGGCGTTGCCCGGCCCGAACATCTGCAGGACCTGCTCCTGCTTCTGGCCGATGGTCGCCAGGAAGGCCATGCGCGTCTCATCCGTCCCGCGCCCCAGGCCGACGTTCACGCTGACGTCCATCTCCGCGTCCCAGAAGCGCGGGTCTACCGACACCCACTGGTTGCGGAGGCGGACCACGCGGGCCTTGTCCTGATGGCGGATAACGTAACGGAGGAGGCCCTTGAAGACGTCCTTGATCCCCAGCTCGGCAAACGTGCGCGCGATCAGCTCGACGCGGTCCTGCTGGGCCTCGACGCTGGCGGAGACTGCGGACTTCGTCGTGCTCTGCAGGACGTTCGCGTCCAGGCCCTGGCTCTGGCGGGAGATGCCGGTCCGTTGCGCCCGCATCTCATCGAGGTATTGCATAACCTGTAGAGCTGGACCGCCAATAAATGGTTCCGCGAGCGGCTGGACCATGCCGGGCGCCTGCATCCGGATGATCGCGCCGACCTCGTTGTTGAGCACGTCGTCCATCGTGACCGCGTTCTCGACCACCGCCGTTCGGGGGAATATCGCCTGGGCGAGGCTGTCGAGGATCGAGCGCAGGACTGAGGTCTTGATGTCCTGCAAGTCAATCGTCTGGTCCGCTATCGCGTAGCCGACAGCGGCGTGGGGCAATCGGATCGCATTGAGGACAGCAAACGGCGCTTCGGCGTCGATCTCGTCCGACGCGATCTCGGGGCTGTCGTGGCCGACCGTGCATATGCGGTGCAGCTCCGCCACCCCGTCGCCGTCCGCGTCCAGGCGGACCCACGCTTCGGTGTGGGGGACGCGCCACGTGGAGATGTCGGGGCCGCCGTCGATATCGCCGTCGCGCAGCCCGCGATTGCGGAGGCGGGCCTCGGTGGCGTTGGTCGCGTTGCTGGCCTCCGCGTCGGGGCTGGCGTGTTCCTCCACCAGCTCGCGGTCATACCCGCGCTCGATCAGCTCCGAGACGGTCGGCGTGGTCCGGTGCGCCACGTAGCGCGCGGTCAGGACGTCCCTGGCCTCGCGAGAGATCAGGAATTCCTCTGGCGGGACCGCCATCACTTTGAGAATTCGCCTCTGGCGGGTGCGGCGGACCCGGCAGTCGGTGAGGGGCATCGGAGCGCCCGGAGAGAACAGGCCGGGCGGGGCGCCAGGGGGGAGAGGCCCGCCTGGAGGGCCGCCCACCGCGCCCGGCGAAGGGGACGCAGGCGGCCCTCCAGGGGCGCCAGGGGGCATGCCGGGCGGAGGTGGTGGCCCCATGCCCGGTGGCCCGCCAGGAAGGCCTGGAGGCGCCTCCTGGCCCTCTGAAGGGGAGTGTCCCCCAGGCGTACCGCCTGGAGGCATTCCCCCCGCGCCATTCGGTCCAACCCCAGCCCCGGCTGTCCCCATCGAGCCACCCATCACGGGTGAATTGATACCGGCGGGAGGAGGAGGCGAGGGCGCGGGGGGTCCGCCGCCCGCCGGAGGTGGAGCGGGGCCTCCGCCGGGAAGGGGCGCGGGCGGGGTCGCGCCGGAGCTGTCCCCGCCGGGGGGTGCCAGGACCGCAGTGTCCTCTGCGGTGTGCTCCTGGGAGAGTATCTCGATCTCAGGATCGGAGGCGAGCTGCATGAATTGCAGCATCGTGATCCCGGTATAGTCGAACTCCTCGACCTTGTGCGTCTCCTCAAAGGCCCACTTGATCACGCCGATCTTCTTGAGGAGTGCATCGTGGACACTGTCGTATAGTGTCGCGAACCAGTTGTTTCCGTCCGCGTTGAGGAGGTATTGTATGTATTCGGTGGCCTGCTCGGCCTGGGGAATGTCCTCGGCGCTGTTGGGTTCGTAGTCCACGACCTTGTCGCCGCCCGCGAAGACGCGAATGATCCCCGGCAGCATGGTGTGGATGATGTCCGCGACCTCGCGCACAACCGTGGATGAGCGGCCCTGCTCCAGATGCTCGGGCGTGCCGTCGTCGTTGAGGACCGCGCCCTCGTAATAAGCGAATGACCGCTCCCGGTCGGGGCCTAGCGTGTCGTCGGCGTAATTGGCGGCGTCCTCGCGGTAGGCGCGCACAATCGCGAGGATTTCCTCGTCATCGAGCGGGTCGGAGCGGGAGCTTTTAGAGCGCGGGGATCGCGCCATGAGACAATCCACCCCTAGTTGACACGGGGCGTTCTACACAACCGGAGGTGGTCTTGGGAAGCCCTTGTTTTCGCGTGCCGGGAGGCTGTCAAGAGGGGCAAATGGCGAAAGTCGGACGAGCACTCAGTGCGCGTCCAACGGAAAATGGGAACAAAGCGTGAAAGTCTGCACGTAGCTAGTTGTGTGCGTGGTCCCAGAGGACGGGGTCGTTTTTGGGGAGCAGGAGGACGTCCGCCTCCGCGAGGCGGGTCCGGAAGAACCCGTCATGGGCCGGGTGGAGGAGGTGGAATTTGCGCGCATACCAAGGGGACCAGTTGTTCCCGATCTTGAAATTGGTCCCGTCGTCCAGGGGGGCCGCCGTCTCCCACCTGACGCGGTCGAACACCGCCCTGGCGCTGTAATGCTGGAACCCGCGCCTGATCATGTCGAAAGTGAACCTTTCAAACAGGCGCCAGAAGTCCGGATTGTTCAAGTCCACAGTAGCGAACCGGCCGACAGTGTAGCGGGTCATGTCAGATCACCCGGAGATTGCGTTTGATGGGTCCGGAGCGGCTGGAAGGGGGCAGCCGGGCGTAGCGCAGCATCATGAGGGCGTAACGAATGGCCGAGACGATGTCGTCGTGCTGCTTCACCGGGCGGCCCTCCTTCCTGTGGTAGTTCCTGATCTCGTCAAGGCAGTCGGTGAGGTGGTTGAATATCTTCAGCCTGCCACTCTCAAGTCGGTCGATCATGTCCGCGATGCTCGCCTCCAGGCCGTAGCCGCCCTCCGGGAAGGTCGCGTGCTCGAAAAGCATCTGCAACCCGTTCCGGCGGTAAATCTCCGCCATCGGGTCGCCGGAGGTGCGGTCGTGGGAGGCGGCGTCGTGGGGCCACGCCACGGGGATGCCGTGGCCCCAGCCGCGCAGTATCTGGCAGTGCTGCGCGACGGTGTTCTGGGCGACGGAGAAGGCCTGGGTGATGTAGACCACGTCCGCCTCGCGGTCATGTGCGAGCATTACGGCCCCAAATGGGTGGTCAAACCCTAAGTCTATGCCTATAATCTTCGGCCAGTGACGTGGTATCGAAAAGGCATCGATCGTGTATGCGCTTTCGGGGACAGCGAACACCTTGCCGGAGCCTAATTGCGGAATGCCGCGCGTCCGGGCCTCCCGCTCGTGCGGCTTGTAGAACGCCTTGACGCGGTTTCGCTGCTCCTCCGAGAAGTGGGCGGCGTCCTCCAGCGTCATCTGGACAAGTGCCCGATCCGGGGTCGTTGGCTTGGGATAGAAGAGCCTTACAACGTCGCTCATGCCCTCCAGGGGAGTGAACGTCAGCAAAATGATCCCGTTTGTCGCGTTGGTCCTCGTAACAGCTTCGGAATAGATGTCATACGGTGGCTCTTCGTCCATCCATACGAAGTGGAGCGTTTCCGCCTGGAGCTTCTCCCGGTCCTGCTGGTAACTCTTGAACCCGATGGTGCTGACACCGCCGGAGGCGTGCTGCACCGAGACGGTGTCGAGGGCCTCGCTGACGCCCCTGGCGGAGGTGGACCCCTTGATGAGGCGGCGGGGGACCAGCCCCGTGCCGGGCGAGCTGGCGCGGCCGAACAATATGCGCTGGCAGCTATCACGGGTCAGCTCTGAGGAGACGCCGATGGCCCACCCGGCGACCGGATCGCTGAAACGCTTGCCTTGCCACCAGACCGGATATTCACCAGTGAGGTGGTATGAACATTCCGCACCCGCACAATACGTCTTTCCCACTTGGTTAGCCGCCATCAGCAACCGTTCGCGCATCATGGCGCCGTGGGCGTGGAAGGCCTCCTGCTTGGGGTAGGGCGTATACAGCTCGATGGTGCGCTCGGAGAGGAGCCGCTTCGTCTCCTGGCGCAGGGCCTTCAGGGCAGCGGGGTCTTCCTTCAGCTTGTCGAGGAGAGTATCCGTTACCATCTCGAAATAGCCTCCACAGGGCCGCGCCAAAATTTGGGTTTCTGTTTATTACGGTGGGAGAGTGGAGTTTGGGTGGATGGGACTGCGTTCACGCATCCCGCCCCCGGCACCCCCCTGCCGGGGGGTCGAGCGCCAAAGCCGGAACGATCCGTCTGCGTCACAACCTGACCATGCAACCCAGGGTTGTAGGCTGCAACCCAGGGTTGTATCGCCCATCGCAACGACATAGCACGCGGGGGCATGATTGGGGGCATGTCACCTCTCAAGCCATAGGAACCACGAGCCATATCAATGGGTTACTCCTTCACTTCGACGGACTGCCCATCCGCCACATCGATGCGTCCCTCGATTGTCAGCGGCGCGGCGGGCTGGTTGCGGGCCTGGATCGTTACCTGCTCCGATCCTACCGCTTCGTCAACGAGTGCCAAGAGGGCGAGCAGCTTGTCGGCCGATAGCCTCGCCAGCGGACTTTCTATCGCCATGCTCCGCTGCACGAACATCCCAATCTCCTTGCCAACCAGCTCCAGCCCCTTGAGCGTGGCGCCCCTGTCACTGGCCAGCTTGGCGTGCTCCACCTGATCCACCAGCTCGCGCAGCACCCACTCCCTGGTCGGCGCGTTCACCCGGACAATTTCCTTCGCCTTTTCAATGTCCACCCGCTCGGACATCTCCGCGATCCGGGCCTTGACCGCAGGCTGCCGCATCATCTGGGACGCCACCTTGTCGGCCGATTTGAACCCGGCCTTCCTCGCCGCAGGCACCGGTAGGTTGCCCTGCGCCACGAGCAGGCAGAACTGCTCCCGCCTCGCGCTCCTCAGTGCCGCCACGCCCTGATATCTCCTAGTTTCACCTCACGAGACGTCACCTTGCTGCGTGAGACTGGCGTCCGCAAGCAAAACATGACGCCAGCCCCACCACGCGAGCAGCACCGCGTCGGCCTCATCGTGCCGATGCACCGCGTCGGTCCCCAGCAGCCGCTCGACCAGACCCACCCCGTCCGCCTTGCCCGCAGGGCCGCCACGCAGCCCGTAGGACGCCCTCCACCTCGCGGGCCATACCTCGACCGCCCTCCCCCGCAGCCCCGCCTCCACGGCCTCCTGAAGCCTCCCTGTGGCCCTCCCCAAACTGAACGCCCCGACCACGCCCATCTGCGGGCTGGCCTGCTGGCCCTCCACCACCACGAGGTCCGCCTCCGGGACGAGCTGCCGCACCCGGCGGCTGTCCACCGCCTCGCCTACGGCGTCGAGCTGCGGCCTGTCCCTCCCCCACCAGCACCGGATCAGCGCGACTGCTCCGCCCTTCCCAGGGTCGATGCCAAGCACCGTCCACCCGCTCTCCGCCCGGCTTGCCTCCCGCTGCTGCCGCTTCGCCGCCCGCTCGATCCTGGCCCGCTCGCGCTCCGCCTTGCGTCCCTGCTCCGCCGGGCAATCCTGCTCATCCCCCACTGCACACCCCGTTTTCCTACGCGCCTATATATATATAACGTATACGTAATTAGCGTATATTGTATTGATTTTCTCATGTAAGACATAGAAAGTCAGTGTTCACTATGCAAAAGGCCCTTAACCCCCTGTTCCACATATGAAAAAGACTGCACACCCCTCTTCGGAGCTGTGCAGTCCGCTGTGCAGCCGTGCCATTGCACGCAGCGCACCGACTATCTCAGAACTCACTGCCTGCGCTACGCTTTCGGTCCTCCTCCAGCTTCGTCCGCAGCAGCTTCGGCTCCATCTGGCCATACAGCTCGACCGCCTCCCGCGCCCAAACGCGTGGCCTGCCGTCCGCCTCTAGCACCTGCACTCCCGTCGTCTTCCACCCGTCCACAGCCAGCGCCTTCTGGAGCTGCGCGATCAAATGGTGCCCCCGCGCCATGTCGCCCGCACCCCAGTAGCCCCGTCGTGCCAGCTCCACCAGCTCGTCCAGGGTCACCAGCACGCGCCCCGACATGGGTCCGTCAGGCCCCCACAGGCTCCTGGCCCAGGCCATCGCGGCAGGCTCCGCCTCCCGCTTCATGGTCGCCTTGGCGGCGCTTACCGGGGGCGCCACCTTCGGGTCGAATGCCGTCACCTTCCGGCGCAGCAGCCACCCCATCACAGCCTCGTTGCCCCCCGCCTCCAGCCACGCGTAGTAGCGCAGGAAGTAGTCGTGCCCCTCGCCCTGGTCCGCCATCACCGTGTCCACCACGTCGAAGCGTCGGTCGTCCTCCGCCAAGGCGATGGCGTCGGCGTGGTTCGTGGTGATGATCAGGTTGGCGATGTTGGGGACGGTGAAGGCCGACACGCCCTTGAGGTTGATCCTGATCCGGTCCGGGGGCGTGGTCAGGAGCGCCTTGATCTCCTCGTAGCTGGACCGCTTGCGGAATGACGGCATCTCGGTCACGAGGAGCCACGGCTTCTGCATGTATTCGTTGAAGTCCCCGCCGATCTGCATGCCGGGCACGACCGCGTGGTTGTGGTCCCCGATGGCCGCCCAGAACGGCACCAGCGCGCTGTCCTTGCCGGTCCCCTGTCCGCCCAGCAGGACCAGGGCGCTGTTCAGCTTCACGCCCAGGTTCTGCAGCGCGAACGCGAACCGGTCGATGGTGCGCTCGCGGTCCGCCGCATTGGGTATCAGCCGGGTCATGTGCTCGACCCAGACGCTCGCGTCCCCGTCGCTGGGGACCAGCCGGGTCGGCCGCCACAGGTTCAGCATCGACACCACGTGCCCCTCTTCAGTCGCCTCCATCATGATCCTTGGCCCCCCTGGGCGCAGGGTCATGCTGTGGACCACCAGCATCCCGCCCGCGTCCTCGCCCCGGTTGACGCGGTCTATCGCGTCCTGCCCGGACACCGCGTGCGCCATCAGCCGCGCCACCAGCCCCTTGGCGCCCGCCACCGCCGCCCCTGGGATTTTCTCCTGCCCGCCCAGCGCCTTCAGCCTCGCCTCGTCCATTGCCATGTCGTCCGCTCCATCCATAAATCGATACGTTTTCTTGATGTAAACCACGCGCCCGGCCAGCCGCATGAAGGGGCCAGCCCCCTCGCCTACGTCAGCACCCACGCCGCCGCCGCTGCGGCCAGCGCCACCAGGGCGGCGGGCACGAGGTACTCCGCCAGCATCACCTTCCATTGCCTCTTCGTCACGGTCGAACTCCTTCTCCGGCGCCGCCGATGGCTGGCGCCATGTGCCGCCTGTCGCTCGCTTGGCGAGGATCGCCAGCTTGCCGATCCCCACCCGCGCGGGCGGCGACCGGCCCCAGTGCGTCCACCGCTCCTGGCACGCCAGCTCGTCGTGCTTGTCGGCGCACCGTCCACTCCAGGCCGACCACGCCTCGTAGCCATCGACGCTCCCGCCGGTCGCGTGCCAGGCAGCCATTCCGATTGTGTTCCAATCGTCCCACCCGCACCCGTCGTCCCACCCGTCCCCGTTGGGGATCACGGCGAGGGCCGCGACCACGTCCTCGATGGGCGCCTGCTCCACTCCCCCTCCCGGCGCGGCCCCCACCCCATTGGCCCTCGCGCCCTTCTGGGCGGCGGCCATGCCCTGCAGCTCCAGGGCGAAGGCCCCCAGCTCCGCGTCGAGCGTGCGCTCCACGTCCTCGCTCATAGCCCCGCCTTCCCTGGTGTGGGCCGCCGCGTGCCGCCGGGCATGGTGAGCTGCGACCACGCCCCGGTGACCGTTACGAACCGCGCACAATTATGGAATACCTCGATGGCCGCGCCCTCGCGTGCCTCGCGCACGCCGCCCCACTCCGCGATCTGGTATGGGCCAGCGCCCGCCAGCACCCGGCGGATGTCCACCTTGGTCTGGCCCTCGTGGGGGATGTCCTCCGCCTTGCCGACCGCGCGCACCCCGGTGCCGGAGGGGGTCAGCTCCATGTAGCACTTGCCGATGCGCTGCAGCACGGCGGTGGCCCACGGGTCCAACACTCCCGTCTTCACGTCGCGGCACTTGTCGAGGTCGAGCCACACCAGCTCCGGCTCCCCCAGCAGCAGCCACCCCACTCCGTCCGCGTCACCCCGCAGCACGGCCGCGCGGGCCGTCTCATACGCCCGGCCCTCGCCCGGCTTGTTGGTCGCCAGCCCCCACCCGCGCCCCTCCGGCGCCGGGCGCTCCGGCTTCTTCGTCCACTTGCCGGAGCCGGTCCTCACCCACCGCCACACACACCACCTCTCCTGGCCCATCAGGCGCCCCAGGGGGTGTTCCGGCGTGAGGTTGGTACCTTGGGTCCACTCTTCTGTGGGGGGCCTGGGCGGGCCTCCTTGAGGCTCCTGTGGCGCGTCTGTCACGCCCTTGTCACTGGCGTGGACAACCGGCACGTCCCTTGTATGCTCAGACACAGCGCAATGCTCCTTGCGTGCTACCCCGGCGCCAACCGGGTCAGGCCCCCCGGCTCACACCGGGGGGCCTTTGTTTTCCCAGGCTACAGGCTGCTCCGATCACCACGTCTGGGCAAGGAGCGTCCGCTTCACGCCGTCGAAGTCGCAAGCCAGGAGGCTGGCGCCACCGCGCTCGGCGGCGGCCTCCACCACGGCCTGCAGCGTCAGCAGGGCGTGCTTGACCGTGGTCGGCGTCAGCTTCTCGCCGGTCCGCGTGGAGAGCTGGCACCCCAGCCACTGGGCGCCGCTCAGTATCTCGCCCCGCCGGAGCGTCGAGAGCTGGAGGTGGCCCCAGGCGGGGACCACGTAGAGGTAGACCCGGTTGCGCCGGGCGCGCTCCGTCTCGGCGGCCTCGATCTCGCGCCGGTCCTTCTCGCGGGCCAGGAGCCACCGGGCGGCGTAGCTCCCGACCGTCTCGTCCGCCTCCGGGGCGGGGGCGCTGGAGGTCAGCTCCGGCTTGCCCCTGGCCGCCCACAGCGTGCGGTAGCGTTCCAGCTCCGCCTGGGCCTCCGTCCCCAGGAAGGTCTTGTAGTGCTGCAGGCGGGCGAGGCGCCGCCCCGACCGGTCGTCAATCGTCGCGATGTTGGTCTTGATCTGCCAGTGCCCCGGCGACCGTTGCGCCTTGTTGACAGTGACCCGGTTGATGTAGCTCACGCTGTCTTCTCCTTCTCTGCCAGCTCTTTCGCCCTGGCCAGCGCCAGGGCGGAGTTGAGTGTGTGTTGCTCGCGCTGCGCCGCGTCGAGGTGAACGCGAAAGCGCCCCCTCTCGGTGGGGTGCGTCTCCGCCCGCCCGCCGGGGTAGTAGGTCGCGGTCAGCCACTCCCGCTTCAGGAGGTTGTTGACCAGAACGGAGACAGGTTCCCCGTCCTGCACCCACACCCACCGGTAGCGGATGCACACGCCGATGGAGCTGCGGGTCAGCAGCTCCCGCATCCGGGGCGACAGCCACTCGCGCCTCACGACGCCGCCCCCGCCAGCAGCTTGGCGCGGTAGGCGTTCATCTCGGCGCAGACCGTCTCCGCCCGCTGCAGGGCGCGCACGTAGGCGGAACGAACGCACTTGCCGACGTTCAGCCGCTCCCAGGTCTGGGTGACCTCGATCATGCCCCGCGCCCGGCGGCTGATCATCTTCGGCGGGTTCTCGGGGTCCGCCACGAGGCAGACCGCGACCCGCCGGTAGCGGGCCTTCACCGACGCGGGCATCGTGGCCGACGCGGTCATTATGATGTAGGCGGCCATCTCACAGGCCCTCCTCTTTCGGGTCGCGGTCCCAGTGCATCCACTCCCGCCCGGCCGGGTCGAGGAGGTGGAGGCAGAGCACCGGCTCGACCTCCTGCAGCAGGGCCAGGGCCTCTTCGGCGGCGGAGCCGCTCCGGAACCGCAGCGCGGTGTCCTTCATCTCGTCGTCGCTCTTGAACGCGACGAGGAGCTGCCAGGGGTGGGTGTGGGGGTCTTGGGCCATCGGGGCCTCCTGTTCAAAGGGTTGGGGTGGCGCGGCCGACCATCTGGTTGGCGCGCGTGAGCTGAGTGCCGAGAGGCACGGGGGTCGAGGTCGTCGTCCGCCACCGCATCGGGCGCTGGCCGGAGGCCTTCACATTGCAGGCGAAGAGGCGCCCGCGCTCGTAGGCCATCGAAATGAACTTGTCCTCGTGGTCGATGTAGGCCCGGTCGGGGGCCTTGCCGTCGAGGACGTCGTTCCAGCCCTGGCGCTTGGCCATGCCCTGACCGGTCAGGGGGGCATTGTAGGCCAGGGCGCGGGTGTGGGTGTTGTGGTTAGCCATTGAGGGCCTCCACCATGCTCTTGGCGCAGCTCCACGCGGCGTAGATGCCCGCCGTCTCGGCGGAGAACACCTTGGCCACGCGGTCCACGAGGCGGCCGTCTTCGGTCCAGCTCTGGTGGACGGCGTAGCCGACCACGGCGCCGTCTTGCTCGATCTCGCGCATGGCGTAGCGGCAGGGGGAAGTAACGGCCATCGGGGCCTCCGGGTTAAAGTGTCACTGTCGAGAGCCAGAGATGGCCCTGTGGCTGGCGGAGTGCAAGGGGACCACCCATGCACCCCGCGCGCCCCAGTTATGCCCAGAGGTCGAGCTGGTCGTCGTCCTCCAGGGGCAGCTCGTCCTGGCGCCACTCCGGCTCCGCCTCCGCCAGCAGGCGGGCGGCGCGGCCCCCCTCCTCCCAGGCGGCCTGGGCGCGGTCACAGGCGCCCGCCTGGACCCCTTCCCGCTCGCGGGCGACGTGGGCTGCCCGCTCGCGCCGGAGGGCCTCTATGGCCAGCCAGTCGGCTTGTGTGGGGTCGTTCGCCTCCGCCTCCGCCGCCCAGGCGTCCAGCTCCGCGTCGGTCGGCTCCGGGTCGGCCGGAGGCTCCGCCAGCTCGACCAGGGCGGCGGCGACCCACCGGGCCTCCCACTGCTGGCCCACCGGGTGGATGAACACGGAGGGGACGCCCCGGACCGTCACCGGGTGGCCCAGCTTGGACCAGTGGGCGAGCTGCCAGTCGGTCCCGAAGCGGGCGACGGCGCTCCGCTGGGTGTTGGTAACCGGGCGGAAGATGATGCGGGTCATGGCCTAGTCCTCCAGATTGATGACCCACCGGCCGTAGGTCCGGTAGGAGCTGAACTTGACGCCCTCGCGCAGCAGGGCCGCGACCAGGGAAGCGAACGTCTCGATGTCGGTGACCTCGATCTTGCTCATGGCTCAGTCCACCCACCGGAGGCGCCCGGCCTCGCACGACATGCGGTAGCCGCCGGTCCGGTCGTAGGCGGCCATGACGAAGGCCTTCAGGCGGTCCGCCGTCACCGGCACCGGGACGCCCGGCACCACGGCGATCTCGCCGTCGATCATGCGGCTGTAGTCGCGGAACAGGATGCGGACCCCCTTGCGGTCGGACACCAGCTCGGCGCCGATGCGCTGGCCGTCGCGCTGGTAGAGGCGCCCGGTGTTCCACTGGGCGACCAGCGGCTCCGGCAGGCCCAGCAGGACGCGGGCCTCCTGGCGCTGGGCGGGGGTCGCGAGGCGGCCCAGGAACTCGTTCTCGGCAATGATCTTCTCGGCTTCGGTGCGGGTCATGTCTCAGCCCTCCATCACGAGGGGGGTGCCGAAGGTCCAGCCCGCGCTGTTCTCGGCCTGCTCGGCGGCCTGGGCGGCGCGGAGGGCGATCTCCGCCGCCTCGCGCTCTTCGGCCTGCTTGAACATGATCTGGGCAACGCGCTCGTAGCGGGCGGCCTGCTCGTGGTCGTGAAGCGACAGGTAGAGCTTGGAGGCGTCCTGCATGTCGGTGCCAGCCGACCAGAGGTAGCCCTTCTCCGCGTTGTCGTAGGCATACATGACGACGGCGTGGGCCGCGCTGCGGATCAGCTTGGCGTTGAGGAGGTCGGTGTTGATGGTCATCGGAGGGGTGCCTTTCGGGGCCAGCGGTTTAACGAGATCAAGAGATGGGGGTGTGGTGGCCGGGGTGCAAGAGGCCCCGGCCGATTTATTTTCAGGCGCGGCGGGTGACTACCCCGCGCCGGGCGGCGACCCCCTCCGCCCACACGGCGGTCTTCTCGTCACCGAAGGAGCGCAGGGTCCAGCTCCCGTCGTCGTTCTGGTGGAAGATGTCCACCTGGGTGCGGTGCATGGCGCGCTCATTGGCGGCGTCGAGGAGGTTGGACTGGCGGATGCTGTCGGGGGTGCGGGTCATCGGTGTCTCCTGGGCAGCGGTTCAACGAGCACCAGAGATGGGACTGTGGCAGCCGGGGTGCAAGGGGACCACCTATGCACCCCGCGCACCCCAGCTAGTCCTCGTCGTCGTCCGCGTCCTCGTGCATCTGGGTCACCACGGCGTCGGTGAAGGAGGTGATCTCCTCCTCGCTCGGGATCGCCTTGGCCAGCTCCCGGACCGCCTCCCGCACGTCCTCCAGGGCCTGCTCCGCCCCCGGCGGCGCCACGATCTGCGCCAGGGACACCTCCGCCTTGGCCAGGAGGTCGCGGAGGCGGAGCATGTTCCGCTCGACCTCCTGCAGCGTGTCCATCGCCGCGCTCCCGTCGTCGTCGTCCTCGACGTCCTCGATGGTCGGGTAATGCGGGTCGGTGAAGATGTCGGCGCGGAAGTGGCTCCGCTTCTCCGCCTCGCACTCGTCGCAGACGTAGCAGCAGAAGATGCCCCTGGCGTCAGCCAGCTCCCGGCGGGGGAGCAGGCTGCCGCACGCGCAGCCCCAGGGACGGAACTGGTAGGGGCGGGTCATCAGACTGTCTCCGGCGCGTCGGCCAGATCGTTCACCTCCGCAACAAAATCGCCTTCCTCGATCTCGTCGCTGACGTCGGGCAGCTCGATCTCCTCGATCTCGTCCACCTCCTCCGGCTCGATGCTCTCCAGGGTTTGTATCCAGTCCGCGACCTCCGACGCCTTCTCGCTCTCCTGCCACTTCTCGCTGCGCTCGCCCACCTCGTCGTTGAGGCGTTGGGCCAGCTCGTCGCGCCACGCGGTGAAGTCGCCCAGCTCGCCATTGTAGTCGGCGACCGCTTGGTTCACATTCGCAACCAGATTGGACAGCTCGTCGCGGACCTCCTCGATGTAGCTCGCCAGGGCGCGGCGGCTGTCGTTGATCTGGTCGCGGGCGCGGTCGATATTCGCGATGGTGGCGGCCAGCGCGGTGCGCTCCGCCTTGGTGATCTTCAGGGCCACGTCAGTCTTCCTTCATGTATGGGCGCCAGATGGCGGCCGGGGGTGTGTCGTGCTTGGGCATCTCTTCGTTCCAGAAGTCGATGCGTTCCGGGGCGTCCTCTGGCCCGTAGAGCATGGCGAGGCCGTAGGGGCCTTTCAGCGTCGTCGCGTGGACCTCCAAGGCCCAGGCGATGTCTGCTTGGTTGCAGAGCAGCGTGGCGCGGGGGTTCATTCGTCCTCCTGTGTGTTGCGGGTGAAGGCCGCCAGCTCGCGCCGGGTGCGCTCCTCGTCGGCCTTGATCTGGTCCCAGATGCTGGACAGCCCGGCGAGCAGGCAAACGCCGCAGAAGACGGCGACCAGGGTCAGCAGGGTCTGGGTCATCACTCGTCCTCCAGATCGGCGGGGCGGCAGGCCTCGCCCAGGTAGGTGCCCAGGAGGTCGAGGTCGTATCCCTCCCCGGCCAGGACCAGCTTGCGGAGCTTGGCCACGGCGCGGGCGGACAGCCTCCAGGCGCCGCCCATGTGGATGATGATACGCATCAGTAGTACCCCACCGGCTTGATGAGCAGCTCGCAGGCCTGGGAGCCGTCCGACAGCGTCACCTCCAGCACGGTCACGCTATGGGGGCCGTCGAGGTGGGCGTCGTCCAGGCCCATCGCCCGGACCCGCTCCAGCACGGTCCGCAGCTCCGCCACGGTGGACACGGTGAAGCGGTCGAGGGCGATCACCTCGTGCGCGAGACGGTTCGCCATCTCACGCCGCCCCGGCGGCGAGGAGGAGCGCATCGCGCTCCGCCTCCAGCTTCGCGATGGCCGTCTCGCACCAGTCGATGCTCCTCCGGAGGTTCTCCAGGCCGCGCGTGTAGTATTCGGCGGCGCGCTCCGGACCCCAGCTCTCGACGTAGTGGTGGCTGGGGATGCCGCGCATCAGCTCCACGTTGAGCTGCTGCTTACGCTCCGCCAGGGCCTTCTGCTGGGCCTTGAGCTGGCGGGTAAGCACCCCGCGACGGGTCG
>Ga0068865_100000111_pt1 | contig 41607 bp, 57 predicted proteins | sample KBSMisM12_FD_75293 | JGI IMG/M metagenome (GOLD analysis project Ga0068865, IMG submission 75293) | Miscanthus rhizosphere microbial communities from Kellogg Biological Station, Michigan, USA - KBS Miscanthus M1-2 | ecosystem: Host-associated > Plants > Roots > Rhizosphere > Soil ...
GGACGCTTCGGCACTGGTGGGGTGCCGGCACTACGTTCCATCCCGTTTCACGTTCCGATCGTCACGCAAACCGGCGCCGGTGCTGGCTATTGGGTTGCGGAGGCGGCCGCAAAACCACTCACCTCGTTCTCCTTTACACGAACGACGCTGACGCCCCTTAAGGTCGCGTCCATCTGCGTGCTGAGCATGGAAAACATAAGGTACAGCAGTCCAAGCTCGGATGCGCTCGTTCGCGATCAACTGGTGGCGGCATTGAGCGCACGAATCGACACCGACTTCATCAACCCGTCGAAGACGGCGTCAGCGGGAGTATCGCCCGCCTCGATCACCAACGGTGCCTCGGCGATTGTCTCGTCCGGCGACGATGCCGACGACATCCGGCTGGATATTCGCTCACTGCTCGCCAAGTTCAATGCTGCGAATAATCCGGTCACAAGCGGCGTGTTCATCATGACATCAGCCACTGCTCAGGCATTGGCAATGGCGGTCAATCCGCTTGGTCAACAAGAATTTCCAACCATGAGCGCGACCGGCGGAACGGTTTACGGCATCCCGGTGATCGCAAGTGATTATGTTCCTTCGGCGATCGTCGTGTTGGTCAATGCCTCCGACATCTTCCTTGGTGACGATGGCGGCTTCCAGGTCGATACCAGTGGGGAGGCATCTCTGGAAATGTCGGATGCTCCAGCGCATAACGCGAGCACACCAACCGGCGCGTCGTTAGTCTCGATGTTCCAGACCAACAGCGTCGCCGTGAGAGCTGAGCGGGTGCTGAACTGGATGCGCGGAAGATCAACTTCGGTTGCGTATCTCACCAGCGCCGATTGGGGCGGCCCGGTCCACACCGCCTAAACTTGCAGAACCCGGTCGCGCCAAGGGAGCGGGTGGGCCTCCTCCGCTCGCTCCCGACTTTCGGAGCAGCAACCATGAAACTGCGCAAACTGATCACCACCAAGCCGCACAAGTACGGCACACGGCACATGGTCGCCGGCGATGAATACGAGGTGCCCGCCAGACATGCAATTGCACTGGTCGCGGGCAAGAAGGCGCGCTTTGCCGACGACAACAAGCCGGTGCGCGCCGCAAAGGTCGAGCAACAACTCGTGTCCGACTCCGACGATAGTATTGTCGGCCCCGCGCATGGGGTCGGAGCCATGACGAGCGATATGGCTATTGATCGCCTGCGGCTGGAAGCGACGCAGCTCGGCATTGATATCGACGGCCGCTGGGGCGTGGCCCGACTGCAGCATGAGATCGCGCAGGCAAAACGCTGATGCGAATTTTCGGCCTGCCGGTCCCGTTCACCGGCGAGAAGCAGAAGGCACTCAACTCGCTGCCGATGGATCGCGGCGGCTGGTATCCGCTGATCCGCGAGCCGTTCAGCGGCGCCTGGCAACGCAACATGGAGATCGATGTCGACACCGCGTCGTCGTTTCACGCCGACTTCGCCTGCAAGACGCTGATCGCGCGCGACATCGCCAAACTGCGCGTCAAGCTGGTCGAGAAGGATAAGAACGATATTTGGTCGGAGACGACCAGCCCGGCATTTAGCCCGGTGCTGCGGCGGCCGAATGATTATCAAACCCGGAACCAGTTCTGGGAATGCTGGGTTCTCTCCAAGCTGTCGCGCGGCAATACCTATGTCCTGAAAGTGCGCGACGACAGAAACGTTGTTACCGCATTGCATATCCTCGATCCTACCCGCGTGCAGCCATTGGTGTCCGACGACGGTGCCGTGTTCTATCGCCTCTCCAGCGACAATCTCGCCGGCATCGAGGACATCGTCGTGCCCGCGCGCGAGATCATCCACGACCGGTTCAATTGCTTGTTTCATCCGCTGGTTGGCACGCCGCCGGTGTTTGCCAGCGGGCTCGCCTCGATGGTCGCGATCAACGGGCAGAAGGCATCAGCGCTGCTGTTCGAGAATGCCTCGGTCCCCGGCGGCATTCTGACGTTGCCCGGCGAGATCAACCAGGAAGAGGAACAACGGTTCAAGGAACAATGGGAATTGCGGTTCTCGCGATCGAATCTCGGTCGTGTCGCGGTCATGACCGGCGGTGTCAAATACGAAAAAATGACGATGACCAACACCGAAGTCCAGATGATCGAGAACCTGAAATGGTCGGCCGAGGTGGTCTGCAGCGTCTATCATGTGCCGCCGTATAAGGTCGGCGTCGGCGCGTTGCCATTGTCGAATAATATTCAGAGTTTAAATGTGGAGTACTACAGCCAGGCCCTCCAGGCGCAACTCGAGGAAATAGAAGAACTGCTGGACGCCGCGCTCGGCATCGGATGGGGCGTTGGTTTGGGCACCGAGTTCGACACCGAGAACCTGCTGCGCATGGACAGCATCACACTGGTGACCACCATTCAGCAGGCGGTTGGTGCCGGCGTCATGTCGCCGAACGAAGGTCGCGCCAAGTTTGATCTCAAGCCGGTCCCCGGTGGCGCTCAACCTTACCTGCAACAACAGAACTATAGCCTTGAGGCGCTGGCCAAACGCGACGCGCAGGACGATCCGTTCAAGCCGGCAACGCCACCGCCACAGCAACAACAGCCACCAACCGAGGAACCAACCGCGGAAGACAAGCCAGCCGGCAAGCCGGCCGCAGATGCCGTTGACAAGTCCATCAATCTCGACCGGATCGGGCAGCTATTCGCGAGGGCGGCGTGATGGATTTACAGACCGCATTTGATCACGGATTCGAAGCCGTCAAGTCATATGTCGATGCCGGGCTCGGCACACTGGCCGCGCGCCTTGCTGAACTCGAAGCGCGACCGATCGAGAAGGGCGATCCCGGCGAACAAGGACCGCCCGGCCCGAAAGGCGACAGCGGCGAACTTGCAATGCTCCCGCCCGAGCTGGCCGAACAAATCGCCAGTGCGGTGCGCATGCTGCACGAGTCGCCGGCCATTCAGCGCGAGGCGCCGCGGCCATCCAAGGTCACCCGCATCGAGCGCGACGCGGACGGCAACTTCGTCCCGGTCTATGATGATCAACCTGTCTGAAACCGCGAGCAACGCCATGCTCGACGCGCTGTCCCAGTTAATGGATGGCGGCAGCATTGAGCTGAGTTCGGATGATCGGGTGCTTGCGGTGCTGCGTCTGTCCACACCGGTGGCCGAACCAGCGATCGACGGCGAACTCGAATTCAACGATATCGTCGAGGAGGACGCCGCGCTGGCACAAGGCAACGCCACGACTGCACGCATCCTCGCCGCTGACGGCAGCGAAATCCTGTCCTGCGATGTCGGCGACGAAGACAGTGATGCCGTGGTCAAACTCAACACCACCAGGATTTATCGCGGCGGCCCGGTGCGACTGCAATCGTTCAGGCTAGTGATGCCGTAAGCAATGGCCGCGTCGATATCGTTTCAGGCAGCGGCAATCACCAGCGGCAGCTCCAGCAGCCGCTCGCTGTCGTTCATAGTGGCATCGGCGGCCGGCCAGGAGCGGCTCGTTGCGTTGTGCGCCATTGCCAATGCGTCTCCGGGTGCGGTCACGTTCACCAGCGTGGCGATCGACGGCCAGAGTGCGACGCTGGTTGGCTCCTATGCCCGCGCGACCGATGCTAACGGCAACGGCCCGGTCGTGGCGTTCTTTCGGGCGGCTGGAACGGCCAATACCAGCATCAATGTCACTTGCACCATCAGCACGGGTGCCGTGTTCGACTGCCGCGGCGCGGTGTGGACGCTTAACGATGCTGGATCACTGCTTGCCTCGACCGGCGATACTACTGTAGGCGCCGGCAACATCGGAAGCCTTGACCTAAATGTGAACACCGTCATTGACGGTGCCGCTGCCGCCTTTGTTCTTGCCTATGCCTGCGGTACTCGGAACATAACGTGGAGTGGACTGACAGAACGGGCTGACGGCAGCACACCGCTTTATAGCGGCGATTGGCATAGTGCAGCCGATCTCATCGTAGGCTCCTCGTCGACGCCACTCACGATTACGGCGACGTTGCCGACCACCTTTGACAGCAACTCGGCAGTCGCCGGAGTTGTGGTTTCGTTCAACCCGGTGGAAGCGGGCACAGATGGCGGCGGTGATGTCGGTCAACAGATCATCGATATCGGGGATGCGATTGACGATGGCACCGGCGATCCGGCGCGGGTTGCATTCGACAAGTGCAACGATAATTTCACCGAGCTTTATGCGGCCGACACCAACTTCCTGACGACGGCCGTCGCGGCGACAACATATCAACCGCTCGACGCCGACCTAACCGCAATCGCGGCGTTGGCGGGCACCAACAACATCTATTATCGATCCGGCACCGATACGTGGACCCCGGTCACGATCGGCTCGAACCTGACGTTCACCGCCGGCGTGCTCGACGCCGTGGGCGGATCGAGCGGAAACGTAGCCATACCGCAGGGCCGGCTGACGTTGCAGACCGCCACGCCGGTGATGATCACGACGCAGGCGGCCAAAACCACGATCTACTACACGCCGTATACCGGAATGCTGGTGCCGATCTACAGCGGCACCGTGTTCACCATGACCTCGATCGGGGCCGAGCTATCGCAGACCACCACCGACACCACCAAGTCGCCGGCGGCAGTGGCGGCCAACAGCCTTTACGACCTATTCGTTTGGTCCGACACCGGCGGCACCATGCGCTGCACCCGCGGCCCGGCCTGGACCTCGGCCACCGCCCGCAGTGCCGGCACCGCGCTGGTCATGGTGGGCGGGATACTTTTGAATTCGGTGTCAATTACCAACGGCCCGGCGGCCTCGCGCGGCACCTATGTCGGCACGGTGCGCAGCAATGCCTCGTCGCAGATCGATTGGACCTACGGCACGGTGGCGGCGGGCGGCGGCGCCGGCGTGTTTGGGGTGTGGAATGCCTATAATCGCCGGTTGGTGATCAGCCAGAGCAACAACAGCGCCGACACCTGGTCTTATGCCTCGACCACGGTGCGCGCGGCCAATGCCTCGACCACATTCCGGCACAGTTTCGTCTGTGGCCTGGCAGAGGATGCCTTCGAGGCCGATTATTGCGCCATGGCGGAAACTACGGGCGAGGTCGGTATCGGCTACGACGTGACCAACGCATTCAGCGGCCGGCAGGGCGTGTCCTATGCTGCCAGCAATGCTCCTGTCACGGTCACCGGCGCCTATGCCACGACTGCACTCGGGTTTCATTTTTTCCAGGCCTGCGAGGCATCGGAAGGAACCTCGAATTTCTATGGCGACGACGGCGTCCCGCTCCGTCAGCAATCCGGTCTTATGTTCCGGGGGTGGCTGTGAATTCAGCGACACTGCACGACGCCATTGCCGAGGTCTGCCCGGTGGTCTCGACGTCGGTGGGCAAGTCCGACGATCGCACCACATGGTCGTTCGTGCCGGACGAGGCGGCGACGACGGATCAGGTTCTGGCCGGCGAGAACGTCATCGCCACCATCCCGATCGATCCGCTCAGTACGGTGCCGACCGGTGACTTCATTTCGCGCTGGACGAATGCCGAATATCTCGCGCTGCAAAAGCGGCGCACGACCGACAACGGCAAGATGGCAAAGGATTGGGACAACGTCACGTCCGATGCTTCGATCAACATGAACAAGAAAAAGACGCAGACGCTCAAGTCTAACCTCGTCGCTGACGGCATCCTGACGCAAGCGCGCGCCGACGAGATATTCAGTTGAGCGTCACTGCCGATAGTACACTCTGGACCGCTGACACACACTGCGTCACTGCCGACGGCCGCATCGTCTGCATCGAAGCAGACGTACACGAGGCGGCGGTAGCTCTCGATAGTCTCGATGCGGCCAACGTTGTTTCGGCCGTCTCGATAGAGGCGGCGGCTGCGTTCGACGCGCTTGATGCGGTTACTGATGTTGCCGCAGCGGTGCTTGAGGCGGCAACCGCCGTCGACGAAACTGATGCCGCCATCGGCGCCCAGGTCCTGTTCGGGACCGTGGCCGAGTCGGCCGATGCGGTCGATGACCTTGATGCAACTATTGATGCTGCTGCCGTCAGCGTCCCTGGCGGCGGTGGCGTTTACTATCCGCCGCCGCGTCCATTCCCGGTCGCTGGCTACGGCTACGGCATCCTGCCGCAGCTCGAGGGCGAAGCCCACGGCGTCGTTGGCGTTGTCGGCGCGGGTGCCGGGACACTTCCCAGCCTGGTCGGCGAGGCGGCAGGATCGGCCGGCGTTACTGGGCGCAGCGCCGCAGAGTTCGGGCTTATCCGCGCGATGGCGACCGGCGCTGGCGGTACCCGCGGCACGGGCGAGGGCGTGATCGTGAAATTCAGCGGCAGCGCGACCGGGCGGCACGACGACGACGAGGCGGCCGTGATCGCATTCCTGCTGGCGGCATAAGAGGCAGCAATGATCCCTGCTCCGCAATATACATTGCATGAGGCGATCGGCGTTTGCCTCGCCCTATGCCAGCGCGCGCTTTCCGAGGTTCGTGCGCTGGCGCCGATGCCGGGGCCAAGGGGCGAGCGCGGGGAACAAGGCAAGCAGGGGCCGCCGGGCGAACGCGGCGTCAAGGGCGAGACCGGCCGCAATGCCAGCGATCTGACATTCCTGCAGGACTGCATCGCCGAGCAGGTCGGTCGTGCCATCAAGACCGCGACGGTTACGACCGCGGATGGTGGCCGCACCTTGCGCTGGGCGATCGGCGAGACCGTGCACGAAATCAAGACCGCCATCGTGCTCGATGCCGGCGTCTGGAAAGAGGGCACGGCTTATGTTGCCGGCGACGGCGTCACCCTCGGCGGCTCGTTCTTCATTGCGCAGGCCGACACGACCGCCAAGCCGGGCGCGTCCGACGACTGGCGCCTCGCCGTCAAGCGCGGAAACGACGGTCGTGACTACCGGCCAGAGGAAGAACGCGCGCTCAAGCCGGTCAGGTTCAAGTAATGCATTCCGTCCTCGAGATCATCGACGAGTCGACCGACAGCGCCGGGCCTGACCTGATCAGCCTCGACGATCTCAAGCTCGCGCTCGGGATCGAGGGTGCGACGGAAGATGCTGCGCTGCAAGCCGCCATCACCATGCAGTCACGGCTCATTGCAGAGTATTGCAATCGCCGCTTGGGGCTGGCCGAGGCATTGGAGACGTTCACCTTCGACCGCAACGAGAACATGCTCGAGCGGCAGGCGCTGACGCTGTCGCTTTATCCCATCGTCGAGATCATCGAGGTCTCGACTGCGGGCGCAACCGCAGCCGACATTGACTTTGATCCGGCGAGCGGACGGCTGTGGACCGGCGGTTGCTGGGCCGACACTGTCGTCGCCGTGCTCTACCGGGGCGGCTACGACCTGCCGGACGAAGCGCCGGCGCGGTTGCAGCAGGCGATCATCCAGGCCGTCAACGACGGCCGCACCACCGGCTCGCGCGATCCCGGTCTACGTGAAGTGCAGCATGGGGATACCAGGGTCAGCTATTTCACGCCGTCGCTCTCGACAGCCTCGTCAGGATATCTGTCGGCGACCGTGGTCGACCTCATCAAGCCGTATCGGCGCCTGCACGTCGCCTAGGGAGGCATTGTCATGTCACTGGCCGGGGTTCTTCTGGGGCTGATCAATATCTGCATTGTCGTCGCGATCCTGGTCCTGATTGGCTATGTCGCGATGTGGCTGCTCGGCCTGCTCGGCTTTCCGATCCCGGCGACGGTGCAGAAGATTTACATGGTCATCGTGGCCTTGATCGCGCTTTACCTCATCGTCGCGCTGCTGCTGGGAATACCTTCAATCCGCATCATCGGCGCGCTGCCGAGGCTGATGATCGCATGAGCACGTTCTGGCCGGTGCTGCGCGAATGGGAAGGTGAGACCGTCTTCATCGTCGGCGGCGGGCCGTCGGTGCTTGGCGTCGATCTCGAGGCCCTGCGCGCGCGGCGGGTCATCGTCATCAACTCGAGCGTCTATGCGGTGCCATGGGCCGACTTTCTCTATTTCGGCGACTGGCGCTGGTGGAACGAACCGGAGAACCGGGCGGCGGTTGCCAACTTTCCGGGCCGGGTCGTCACCACCTCGCGCATGGTGTCGGAAGCCAAGAATGTGCTGGTCTGCCGCAAGACCAATCCACCGGGCCTCGCGCGCGAACGTGACAGCCTGATGCAGAAGTGGACCTCGCTGACGGCGGCCACCAACCTGGCGGCGCATCTCATCGGGCCGGGCGGCACCATCGTCTGGCTCGGCATCGACGGCAAGGCGGCACCGGACGGCCGGACCTGGCACCACAAGCCGCATCGCTGGGCGCCGAAGAAGGAATGCTACGATCGCCACCGTGCCGATCTCGCCACCATGGTCGAGCCGCTGCGGGCCATGGGCATCACGTTATGGAACGCCAGCCCCGGCAGCGCCTATGCCGATCTGTGGCCGGTCATCAATCTGCAGGAAGTACTGAGTGCGCGTAGTCGCGCGGCGTAGCCCCATCCTCGTTCGCGGGATGTGGGGGCTCGGCGACAACATCTTCGCGCGGCCGTTCGTGCGGGCGGCGGCAAGGGACCACGACCTTCACCTCGAGACGCCCTGGCCGGAACTCTATGCTGACCTCGATATCAAGTTCGTGTGTGGAACGCGCAAGCTGCGCACGCAGAGCAAGAACATCGCGCGGCAACCGCCCGAGCGATGGGTGCGGCCGGCGGCGATACCGATGCGCGAGATCAAGGTTGCCTATCGCGATCTGATATCGCAGTCGATCATCAGTGCGCTCGAGCAGCGCTGGTCAAAGCTCAACGTCAGGTTCGATCCGGCGCTGTTCGATCTGCCGGATATGGGACCATCGCCGGTCAAGCCCGATCGCCCGATCGCGGTCATCCGCCCGGTGACGGTGCGCAGCGAATGGCGTAACGAGGCGCGCAACCCGCGGCCGGAATATATTGCAGCCATCGCCGCTGAATTGATGGTCACCCATACGGTGGTAGCGGTCGCCGACCTCTTGCCGAGCGAGGAATGGGTCGTTGGCGATCCGCCACCGGCACACCGCTACTTCGTCCACGGCGAGCTGACAGTGCGCGAACTGCTCGCCCTGGTGCGCGATGCGGACATCGTCGTCGGCGGCGTCGGCTGGATCGTCCCGGCCGCGCTCGCACTCAAGGTCAAGACCTTCGTCGTGCTGGGCGGCCACGGTGGCCACAACGCGCCCGAGAAGATCACCGACCCGCGGCTCGATCTGCGCCGCATCGGGTTTGCCAAACCGGAGAAGTTCTGCCGATGCACGAACATGTTGCACACCTGCGACAAGCGGATCGCGGACCCGCTCGGGCAGTTCTGCCGCTGGTGGGACAGTTCTCGCGCCGCTGCCTGACCTGGTGGCTGCAGCACGGCATCGGCTATTACCCGGTCGAGGCTGGGCACGCGCCCTACGATCAGGACTACTTCGACAGCTTCGAACACAATGCACAGACCGAACTTGGCCGCGCGCTGATGCAGGCGCGGTTCAATTTCGTCGAGCGGCATTATCGCGGCACGCTGATCGATGTCGGCATCGGCTCGGGCGCCTTTGTCGAACTGCGAAACCAACGCGGACGCTCGACCTATGGTTACGATGTCAACCCGGCCGGTCTCGCCTGGCTCGAGCAACGCATGTTGTTGGTTGATCCGCATCTGGTCTCGTTCGATGCAGTGACACTGTGGGACGTGCTCGAGCACATCCCAGACTTCCAGTCGCTGCTCGCCAATGTGCGCGAGTGGGTGTTCCTCTCGCTGCCGATCTTCCGTGATGCCGAACACGCGTTGCGCTCAAAGCATTACAAGCCGGATGAACACTGCTGGTACTTCACCCGCGACGGGCTGGTGTTCGCGATGAAGATTTGCGGCTTCGCGCTGGTGACAGAGAACACGATGGAGACCGATCTCGGGCGCGAGGACATCGGGACGTTCGCATTCAAGCGGTGCAGCGATGATCGACTTTAGCGCAGACCTCTACGATCCGGTCTATTCCGTGCTCGGCGTGCCGGCGACGCTGTCCACTGGGACGGCGGGTGAGATCGCGTTGACCGTGATCGACAAGACCCGGTCGAAGACGCAGACCAGCGGCGGGGTAGAGACAAGCAGCGTCGGCCCCGGCGCCTATGCTCGCATCCCCGAGCTTGCCGCGAATGGGATTGCGGTTGGCGAATGCATCGGTGCCGTACTGACGTTCAACGGCCGAAGCTGGATCGTGCGCGAGGCGCCGGTGCAGGGCAGCCCGAACGGCGAAGACCTCGGCGAGGTCCGGTTCCTGCTGATGAAGGCCGCCGGGTGATGGTCGATGTTCGCGAGGACATCCTGGCGCGGCTGCTGGTGGTGGTTGCCACCATTCCGAATATCCGTTCGGCCTATCGCAACAATCTCAATATCGACGAGACCGAATTGCCGGCGGTGATCGTGCTCGATGGCGACGAGGAAACCAACGATGCCACCGACCTGTCGATGCGGCCGGCCCATCGGCCGACCGTCGTCCAGTTCATGCCAGAGATCATCATCGCGGATCAGGCCGATCTGGTCGGTTCCAATCTCAGCATTATGCGCCGCGAGCTGATCAAGCGGGTGCTGTTCGATGCCGAACTTAACGAGCAGATCGTCAAGACCGGAACACGGGGCAACGGCGCGATCCGTTACCTCGGATGTCAGACCGATGTCGGCTGGATGCGCTCGTTGCACGGCGCGCTGAAGGCGCAATTCCTGTTCAAGTACTCAATGCGGCCGGAAGAACTCTAGGAAAGGAAAGGTAACTGCCATGCCCACGTCACCCAACGTCAACAACTATCACATCGGTAAAGGCATCGTGTCGTTCAAGGAGGCCGGCGCTTCGGTCTTCACTGATCTCGGCAATGCGCCGTCGTTTGTCTATTCGCCGACGGTGGAAAAGCTCGAGCATTTTAGTTCGAGAGAGGGCGTGAAAACAAAAGATTTCACCGCCATCACCCAGGTCGGCGCCACCATCACGTTCTCGCTCGACGAGATCACCGGCCATAATCTTTCGTTCTTCGCGCTGGCCGAGCAAGGCACCGACACCGATGGCAACATCACACTAAGCGGCCTGTCGAAGACTGAGTTCAGTGGCCAGATCAAGGTGGTCGGTACCAACGACATCGGTCAGCAGGTCGACTTCCTTGCCACTGTCTCGTTCGTCCCGTCCGGTGATTTCAGCTTCATCACCAGTGAGGATGACTTCACGGTGATCGAGATCGAGGCCGAGGTGCAGAAGGATGCCGGTGGCTTCTTCGGTGTCTGGACGATCCGAGACGAAACCGTTTCAGCTTAAGGAGAAAGCATGGCAGACCTTCTGGATATTGCGCCCTCGACATCCGTTGAGATCGTCAAGATTGGCGAGCATCGGATCAAGGTGCATGGCATTTCCGTCGATGCCATCGCATCTATTGTTGCACGGTTCCCGAACTTGAGATCGATCGCCAGCGGCGATGTTGGTGGTGACATCATTCTGCGCTTGATCCAGGGATGTGGCGCGGCGGCCGGCCCTATCATCGCGGCCGGATGCGGGCATCTCGGTGACGAAGAATACGAACGGCTTGCCGCCAAGCTCTTGCCCGAGCAGCAGCTCAAGTTCTTGCGGGCAATCTTCGGGCTGACATTCCCAAACGGGATCGGCTCCTTCGTTCAGGAACTGACGAGCCTGATCGGCGGGGCCAGCGAAGAGCCAAAGGTCGTCAAAGTACGCTTGAGGAAATCGCCATCGCCATCACAGCCCTCGTCCGACGAGGCTTCCCACCCGACTATACAATGACGCTGACGCCGCGACAGATCACGGCCTATCTCGAATTTGGCGGCACGCTTGATCGCATCGATCGGGGATATGCATTGATGATCGCTGCTATCGGCGCACAGGGCGACAGCAAGGGGATCGAGAAGATGCGCAAGGAATTGGCGGGATGAAGTTCGAAGTTAAAGCCGACGTGCCGGCCATGGTCAAGATGATCCGCGACAAGCAGCGACCGGTGGCTACGGCGGCGGTGGCGGCCCTGCGCGAGACGGCCGCCAATGCGGTGCAGGAAGGGCGCAGCGATATCGCGGGCGCCGGTAGGTTCGGGGGGAAGTGGCAAAGCGGATTGCAATATCGGACAAAGGATGCGGTGGAAGACGGCGAGCCGTCGCTGGAAGCCACGGCCGTCATCTTTCACAAGTTCGGCATCGCCGGTGTGTTCGAACACGGCGCGACAATCCAGGGCAAACCGCTGCTGTGGATACCGACCCAGGAAGGCGGCCCGCGCGCCAGCCGATCGGGAAAAAAACTTACCTCGGCAACCGTGCGCGGTCAGCCGATGCTGTTCGATGCCAACGACAAGGATCGCGACCGCAAGCCGCTCTACATCGGCGTGCCATCGGTTCGCATCCCGAAGAAATTCCGCATAACCGAGATCGTCAAGGAACACGCGGCAAAGTTTGCCGAGCTGTTTAGCAAGCATTTCAAGGACACGTAACACGCCATGGCTGAAAAAATCTCGATCGGCATTGGGCTTGAAGGCGGCGACGATGTCCGCAAGAGCCTTGAGGAGATTGTCGGCGGCGTCGATGATCTCAAGAAGTCGGCGGACGAGCTGGGCAAAATTGATGCAACGGTGAAAGTCAACGCCGAGGGCGCCGACGAAGCCAAGGACAGCATTGACGGTATCAAGGGCGCGGCAGAAGAGTTGGGCCAGACCGATGCCAAGGTGGAGGTCAAGGCTGAAGGCGCCGATGAGACCAAGACCAGCATCGACGAAGTTAAGGCTGCGGCAGAGGAACTGGGCCATGTCGATGCCACGGTGAAAGTCGGGGTTGAGGGTGCCGATGAAGCCAAGGCCTCCCTCGATGGCGTGGCCGGGAGCGCAGGGGAAGCAAAGGGCCTTCTCGATCCGCTCTCCCAAACAGCGACCGTCGTCGGCACAGCCTTCGATGGCCTGTCGCTGGTGATGGCACGAACCGAAACAGCAACGGACGCAATTGGCTCTGCCTTCACCAAACTGGGAGCCAAAATGACACGGTCGCTCGGGCCATTGGGTGTTTTTGCCCGCGCACTGGGTCCGATCGGGATCGCGGCCGGTGTTGTGGCAGGCGCCCTCATAAAGTTCGGAGACAGTACGGCGGATGCGCTCAACAAACTCACCGCATCATCGGCAAAGCTGGATTTGACCGCCCAGAATTTTGACAGATTGCAGAAAGCCCTTGCGCAAACGGGTATATCACAAGACGCAATCCTTCCCGGCTTGCAGCAGTTGAAGGAAACGCTTTCCCAGGGCTTTTTCTCGACCGATGTCATCACGGGATTGCAGAACTTCATTGCCCAGCTGGAGCGCATGCCGGATAGCGCTGAACGAACCAACCTGGCAATGAAGACGTTGGGCGATGCGCTTGGCGCCCAGGTGATTGCGGGCCTGCAAACAGGGACTATTTCTGCACAGAACTTCGCGGCCGCTCTTGGTGCGGTTACCCCGGCAACGCAACAACAAATAGTAGAAGCGGCGAAGTATCAACAAGCACTGAATCAACTCAGTGCTGCGTGGACCGAATTCAAGTCAGTCATCACGCCGATCACAACGCCAGTCTTGGAGTTTCTGACACGGGAACTAAAGATTCTAAGACTGGAAATCGGTTACCTTATTGCTCAATGGAATTTGCTGGTTGCGGCTATTCGAGTGCTTGATGCGAGTTCTCTGGAAAGTCAGAAAGCGGCAGCGCAGCAGGTTGTCACGGCATACAAGGAATTAACGAAGGCTGGTGAGGAGCTGCGGCAGGGAACGCAGCAAACTGGTCAGGCGGCAGCACAGGCCGCACAGCAATTTCAATTAGTGCGCAATCCTTTCACCGGGATGCCCGAGGCAATCGGTGCAACCAATCAGGCACTTCAGCAAACCGGGCAGGCAGCGGCGCAGGCCGGGCAGCAGGGCGCGCAAGCAGGACAGCAGGCTTCGCAAGGGTTCATGGTCTGGGATGAAAAACTCGGAGCGATAACGCAGAAGCAGGCAGAGGTAGGGCAATCAGCCGCACAAGCAGGACAGCAGGCTTCGCAAGGGTTCATGGTCTGGGATGAAAAACTCGGAGCGATAACGCAGAAGCAGGCAGAGGTAGGGCAATCAGCCGCACAAGCAGGACAGCAAGCTACGTCGGTATGGGAATCAATCTCCAATGTGGTACTTCAGGCCACGGGTAAAGTCGATGAGTATGGCGCTGCGCTTGGCCGCATTACCTGGGACGCCATCTCCAGCAATGGCGTTGCGGCATGGAATGCGGTGACCGGCGCGATCCAAGGCGCATACGATTGGCTGGTGAAGTATATCGGCAAGGCGCTGCAGTTGGTCGGCCTGAAGCCAAGCGCCCCGGCAACGGGCGGCGGCGCCGGCATGGCTCGCGGCGGGCTGCTCGGTGGCCGTGGCACCGGTACCTCCGACAGCAACTTGGCCTGGCTGTCGCGTGGCGAATACATCATGCCGGCGCGGGTGGTGGCGCAGCCAGGCGTCGCATCGTTTCTGGAAGCGCTGCGGCGGTCGGGACGAATACCGGGCTATGCCGCGGGCGGATCGGTCGGGGGTGCTGGTAGTTCCCCGCTCGCGGGAGCATTCATCCGGGCCTTCGACGCGATCGATGCCGCCAACAAATCGAACCTGACAACAATGTACAATCTTTCACAATCCATCCTCGCTGCAGGGACAGCCATGGATCAAAGTTTGCTGGGCATTCAAAACGGCATGCGCAATGCCATAAAGAGCCTGGAGGATTTGTTGAGGGCACCCGCCAAGGCCGGCGGCGGGCTGCTCGGTGGCCGTGGTACCGGCACGTCCGACAGCAACCTCGCCTGGCTGTCGCGCGGCGAATACGTGATGCCGGCAAGCGCAGTCCGGCGACCCGGTGTGCTTGCATTCCTCGAAGCATTGCGGCGGTCGGGACGAATACCGGGCTTTCAGGAAGGCGGGCTAAGCAGCGGGCCAAACTTTCCCCAAGGGGGGTGGCCTTTTAGTGGTTGGGGCGATGGCATTAAGCAAATGGTAGCGTTGGGTAAAGCAAACAACAGTGCAATCCGTGCAGTCGACCAGAAAGTCAGCAAAGGGAACGCCGACTGCGCGCAACATTCGAAAGAGATCGAAGACAGTATTAATATATTCTGGGACGCACTCTTGAAGTCATCACAGGGGAAAGGGACGGGCGTGTCATCAGGCCGAAACTTTCCCCAAAGCGGGTGGCCTTTTGCCGCCGGTGGACTAATGGGCGGTCGTGGCACCGGTACCTCGGACAGCAACCTCGCCTGGCTGTCGCGTGGCGAGCACATCATGCCGGCACGGGCGGTGCGGCAACCCGGCGTGCTGGCCTTCCTCGAAGCGCTGCGGCGCTCGGGCGGCAACCTCAGCCGGGTGCTCGACGGTATGGGGCGGTTTGCACTTGGTGGCATGGTCCCGCGGGCAATCCCCGCATTCGCTACGGGCGGCCTAGCCGGCGGCATGAGCAACGTCACGATCCAGTTTCCCGGCCTGCCTGACATCACCGGCCTGCGTGCGTCGTCCGGCGCAGTCGATGAACTGCGCAAGGCGGCCGCGCTGGCGCAGGTCCGCTCGGGTGGCCGCAAGCCGAGCCGGTATTCCTGATGCCTGCCTATACGCTGCTATCGATCGATGGCATCGACTTCTCACAGTATGCCGTGCGCGGCATAACGATGACGCTTGAGCCAATCGAGCAGTCAAAGAACGTGGCCCGCGATTGTCGCGGCGACTTGGCCGACATCTCGGTCGCACAGTTCCGCCAATACAAGGTGACGGTGACCTGCACCGATCACGAGGCGCCTGAACTGACCGATGTGTGGCCCGGCCAGGATGTCACCATCACGTGCATTGGTGGCCTCGGCGCCGGCAATCAAAGTGATGGTCAATTGATCATCTTGGCCAAGGTCACCACGTGGAACACCTCGCGGGATGAATGGGCGGCCGAGGTGGCCTGGCAGCTCGAGGCCGAACAACGGACGCCATAAATGCCGGCCGGTCTTCCCTATTTTGCCTGGATTGATGCCGGCGAGACGACGTTCGGCGCCGAGCATATGCGCTGGGACGAGGCGGTGTTCTCGTTCACGCTGGCGCAGGAGGAAGGCGATCCGGCAACCTTGACTGCTGTCGTGCGCCGCCCGGTCAATGAGGCCGGTGCCATGGTCGGGCTGCTCGGTCCCGGTCGCAAGATATGGTGCTGGTTTGCGCTCGACTGCGGCCCGGCTCTGGTCAAATTCCGTGGTCGGCTCGTCGGCATCCCGACCAGCATTTTCGAGGAGCTGGTGACGCTGGTGTTCGTAGCGCGGCCATTCGATGTCGTGGCGCAGAAGGAAGCCCTGGCCGAAACGCTACGCGTGCTGCCGTACTATGATCCGGTGGTGCTCGACAAGGAACGACGCAAAGACCCCGATGTCGTGCTCGAGGGTTACACCAAGATATGGCATTACGATCGCGAGACCCATGTGCTCACGGTCTCCGACGAGATCACCGGCGAGGATGGTCTGGTCGAGTTCGACGGCGCAAGCGAAACCGGAAAGATATTGTACGACGGGCTCGGCCTGACGCTTACAACTGGGCCGTTGACGCGCGTCGATGTCAGTGCCGAGTTCACCTGGACCCAGCAAGCCGTCGGCACCGTCGATCTGACCAGCTATATCATTGGCATTGCGCAGTTTGCCACAGAGGGTCAGGCCGGTTCGATTGCATCGTACACATTGACGGCCGACAGTTGGCCGAAGAACAAAACTGGCATCGGCGACGGCTGGGAAGTTGCGGAGGGCAGATGCTACGAGAACTATGACCTGACGCTTCGGCAATGGACAGAAAGCGCAACGCTCGAAGTTGAAACGGGGGACGGACAAACCATCCAGGCAACCTCAACGCATTCGCGGAATAGTTTTGCAATTCCGCCAGGCAGCATGGTGGTGGGATACGACATCAAGGACGAGTGGAATGTCAGCTACAATGAGGATGGCGACGCCACAGGATACAGCAGCAATTTCTCATCCACTGCTTCCGTTCTGCCGCTGCATCACATCACGCCGACGCTGGTGGCGGGCTACAAGGCGGAACGGCAATGCACCGAGCTGGTGTCGTTCTCTTTGATCGCTGACGTGCAGCCGATCCTGACCGATCCCGAAGACGGCGAGGCCATGCGGATCGATGATGTCCGCTCGGTCAATCTCACTGAGGCGATCGACGGCGAGGCCCCGATCGGCGATCCGCGGCGGCGGTCCTACATCGCCACTGAACGCGGCAATCAAAGCATCGAGCATCTGATCGCGTTGGCGCGGGCGCACCTGATGAAGCGCGCACGGGTGGTAGAGATCGCATTTGCGCCAAAGCTCGCGCGCATGCCTGAAATCACTCTGCGCAAGAATGTATCCCTGATCGAGCCGCGGGTCGGCGAGGCCGTCGGCAAGATCATCGGCTATTCGATCGCCCTCGACGGCTCGGATGGGCGGGTTCAATGCGAGGTCCGCATCGGCTGCACCATCGGCTACGGCGGCTCGCAGGTAGAGCTGGCGGGAACGCCGACCTATTGCAGCATCGATTATGTCGGCACCGACTACCAGCAGTTCAATGATCGAGTGGTACTGTTTGATGAAGGCGATACCTCGGTCGGTTATCAGCCGCCAGAGGCAGCACCGAATGACGATGGCATCGACTTCTTGTCGGCGCTCAGAGCAGAGGATGTGATCGACATCCCACTTGTCGTCGAGAACCCGCCGCGGGATCAGCAGTCCTACATCTTGCAGGCGACCCTCGGCCACACCCTGCCGAGAACACCGGCCGCGGACGAGGAGGAGCTGCAGAAATACTACGAGACGACCTCAGAGCTTGTCGGTGCCGCATTGAAGCAGGTCGAAACCAAACTGATCTTCAAACTCAAGAGCATGACCAGGGAATTCGAAAGCGATTACGAGTTGCAGGTCACCGATCTGAAAATCCCAACCGGTTATGATCTGGAGGCGGCATAATGCCAGGCTTCGAAACCATCGTCCGGCCGGTCGTCTTCCCCAACATCCGGCCGGTGCCGACACGATCACTGCCGCCTGAGGATGACCCCGAGAAGGGCAAATGCACGATCGGCGGCGGTGGCGGCGGCATCATCGCCGTCACGGAAAATAAAAGCGTAAGCGGATCAACACACAATCCGAAGGAAATCGAGCGCACGGTTGACCAGGCGCGGGTCCATCAAAAGAACGACGACGGGACCATCAACGAGGAGAACTTTGTTGATATCGAAGTCGCGAACAAAATCAAGATGAAGGTGGGTGCCCGCCCCGGCGGGGGGACGCCTTTTACCGGTTTCAATGGTGACGATGTGGTGAAAACGACGGCAGATAGGGGCTACACCGGCGATGATCTGATCGAGAACTATAGGTACGAGCCTGTCAAAGAAAAAGATAACATTAAGATCAAGAAAAAGAACATCATAAAGAAGGCAGAGAGCGCATGACCATCGTTTTCGTCACCACCGGCCCGTGGGGCGGCGGCACCGGCGCGCCGAACAGTGCGGCGCAGGTTGACGGCAACTTCTACGATGTCGATCAGCGCATCGTCGACCTCTCGGCCGATGTGGCCGAGGGCAAGCGCATCGACACGGTGACCTATACCAGCAATTCCATGACGTTCCATTTTACCGATGGTTCGTCGCAGGTCATTCCGCTGCCGGTTGCGACCCTCGAATATGCCGGCAACTGGCTCAACGATACGTTCTATTCTCGCGCCAACATCATCACGGCACCAGGCATCGGCGTGTTCCAGGTGCTCGAGGATCACACCACGCCACCGGCACCGGCAACCTTCAATCCGAATGCAACGGACGAGAGCACCGATCTAAATCCGCTCTATCAGTTGTGGATGCCGCTGCGCGATGTGAACTACGACGCCGCGATCTTCGTGCCCGGCAGCATCCAGCGCAGTGCCGACGAGCTGCTGTTCCAGGGCATTGCAAATCGTTCAATGATGATTGGCTCGGGCGACGAGGGTGCCTATGCCTATCTCGATGTTGGCAACGATGCGCCCGGTGCCACCGATGTCATCCTGTCGATCGAGTGGAACGGGACCGAGGTCGGCACCATCACGTTTCCCGCCGGCGGCGATATCGATACCAGCGGCGGGCAGGTCGGCGAGTTCAACATTCCGCTGCCGGTAGGTTATGCCGCGGGCTCTCGCTATGCGCTGCGGGTCACGCAATCCGACAATGCGGAGCCGGCGGGCCTGTCGGTGACGCTGCCGTTCATTCGCACGGATATCTGATGGCGGATTTAGCGGACGCGCTTGGCCTCGATTTCCTGACGCAGATCATAAATGTGCATTGGGAGAGCGGGCTCGCGGTAGAATTCGGCAACAAGGCTGAAGATGCGCCAGGGCTGAACGAAGATGCGTCGGTGGTACGGGCCGCAAGACAATGAGCTATCTCAGTCTGCCGGCCATCAACATGGCCGATTTCAGCAAAGGCACAATTTCGTTATGGTTTCGTTTTTCAGAAGATGCGGTTGAGGCGGCGCGGACATATGGCGCGGGCTATCAGACGCCGGACTTTGGTAACTTTGCATTCGGGCCAGATATTTTCAAAAGTACAATTCCATTGGTTACGTTTGGCCGCAAGGTGATGGCGCATACTTACGGCACGGTTGGCCATGTCTGGACCCAGACAGAAGGCGGCGCTGTGTTGCAGGCGGTGACAAACGATGTTGTAACCAAGGACGATTCTCCCTGCGAGCCTTCCCATCTCGGTCTTGAGGTTCGCGATGCTGCCAGCGGTATCGACGGTGTCACTCTTAAAATAGCGTTTCAAACAGAAACGCGGGCAGAGGTACAGGGAATGGCGTTCGAGGCGACCGACGTTCATTGGGCACAAGTCAGTGAGGGCGGGCCATTTCAGCAATACATGACTGTTCGGGACGTTTCCTTCATTCGCACCGGACAACCGGAATGGTTTTTGATCAGCCCGAAATTCAACGTCGAACCTGACAAATGGCATCATCTCCTGGTGTCATTTGATTTTACTGGATCGGTTAACGTGGTGGCGCTTGTGGCGCCGGGCGCAGGCTCTGAGACGGAAGAAGAGGTGCGGAACGCCACGATCAAGAGCTATTGCAAATGTTGCTATGCGTTCGATGACGAGAACAAGAAAGGGAAAGACAACATTGGAAATAGCATTGGTTTCGACCAGCCGACGATAGGTTGGGTGCCACAGGATGATAACGGGATCATTCCCCAGACCGCGGAGCGTGCGGTTGTGGCCTACTCGCCGACCCCGCCTAATCCATTCGTTACCGGCGGGAACGTGGACCCGGCATATCATTGGGAGGCATCACCGATCCCGATGAACGGCGGCCCGGTAGGGTTGCCGGCAAGTGCTGAATATGTCGATACGATTTATCATTGTGAAATGGCCGAATTCCAGATGTGGGGAGGCATCTCCCTGGATACGGAAAACGTGATAAACCGGCGCGCCTTCGTCGACGCCAATGGCAAACCCGTCAAGCCTATAAAGGCGGAAGAACTGATGGGCCGAAGGCCGGATATCCAATTTCATGGCACCAATAAATGGCAACAGGGATATAACACCGGAACGACCGGTGCCCAGGAGTCAACAACGGGGGAATTTGAAAAGATACCATCGGGCCAATTCATTCCGACCGCAAAGATCGCCAAATATTTGCCGGACCCCAGTTTGGCTTGAGCGAGGAAAGCACTGCTTGAATGCTGGTCTGTAACGTCAGCCTTCGCCCAGCGCGTAGCGGGATTGCGGCCGCGATCACCGAAGCAGTGACGGCAGTCGACGCAATTGCTACGGGGAATGTGGTTTTCGCCACGCTGGTCGATGACCCGGCTTCGGTTGGTGACAACGTCAATGCTTACCTCGGCGAGATCATGCTCGAGGCCGCGAATGCCGATGCCCTCGCCGAGGCCGGCCTTACCTACAGTTCTGCGATCAATGAGGCAATAACCGCTAGCGATACGCAATCTGCCACGGCGGCCGCAGCGCCAACAACATGGGATGCTGCCACAGCTACCGCTGTTACGCTTTCGGGCGGCAATCTTGTTGCAACCAATACCGGCACGACATCGGCCGATCAGGGTGTGCGTGTTGCCAGTAGCAGCGGGAAAACCAGCGGCAAATATTATTTCGAGATAACGACTACGGTGTCTGGGACCGGCGGAAACATAGCTGTCGGCATTTGCACGACGACTTCGACTTACCCAAGTCTCGGGAATCTCGCGGCCGCAGCCGTGGTCGGTAACACTTCGATCCGCAATTCTGGTAACCTCTGGGCCAACGGTACTAATACCGGCATAACGATCGGAACTTATTCGGCGGTCGGACAAGTCGTTAGCGTGGCGGTTGATCTCGATAATCTTCGAATCTGGTTTCGTCGTGGCGCCAACAATTGGAACAACAGTGGCACCGCCAATCCGGCGACAAACACTGGCGGGATTGTAATCCCAGCCGGGACCATGGTTCCGGTTTGCATTTTCGGTGGCTCTGCTGGCGCCGCTGGTAATGCTTTTACTGCCAATTTCGGCGCATCGGCGTTTGCTGGAACAGTCCCATCAGGATTCACGTCAGGCTGGCCAGCCTGACACGACGAAAGGAAAAACCATGACTGATGAACGCGCACAGGCGCGCGAGAGCAATGATGCATGCGTGATCCGGGGCAGCGGGATCGGCGAGCGTGCCGAGGCACACGGCCGCTACGAGGTCGAATGCATCGGCGCCGATGGCAAACTCAAGTGGCGCGACACCATCGAGAATGTGGTGGCGACGGTCGGCAAGAACCTGGCGCTCGACACCTTCCTCGCGGGCTCGGCCTATACCGTGACTGGGCCTTACATGGGTCTGATCTCCTCGACCTCGTATTCGGCGGTTGCTGCGGGCGACACCATGGCCTCGCATGCGGGCTGGCTCGAGGGCGGCGGTGCCAACGCACCGACCTATACCGGCAATCGCAAGACTGCGGCCTGGTCGGCTGCGGCTTCTGGGGCCAAGGCGCTGTCGGCGGCGCTGTCGTTCGCCATCACCAGCACTGGGACCGTCAAGGGTGCATTCCTCTGCTACGGCAGTGGCGCGAGCGCCACCAAGGACAACACCAGCGGGACGCTATGGTCGGCCGGCACGTTCAGCACCGGCGACAAGGCGGTGGTTAACGGGGACACGCTCAACGTCAATTATTCCACATCGCTATGACGCCTCGACACTACGAGGTGCTGCCGTGGATCATCATCCTGCTATGTGCGCTCGCTATCCTGGCGTTCCTGTCCTGGCTCGGCTGGGACAACTGGTCTGACCTGCGCGAGGTGACGTGATGGCGGCCGAGGCTCCCGAGTGGCTCCTGGTAATGCGGGCGATGAATGGCCTCACGGAGACGCCGGGCTCGGGTGACAATGCAAAAATCCTCGCCATGCGCGACGAGATCGCCAAGACCTATCCTGACATGGCGAGCTATTGCGCGCTGTATCAACATGATGCGACGCCGTGGTGTGGGCTGGCTGTGGCCTATGCGATGACCATGGGCGGAGTGCGGCCGGTGTTCGGCAAGACCGACACCGACAAATGGATGTGGGCGCGGGCCTGGGACGATCTCGCATGGGGCTATGAATTGACGACGCCGCGGCCGGGCTGCGTGGTGGTGATGGAGCGCGAGGGCGGCGGCCACGTCACACTGTACGAGCGGACAGAAGGCTCCTCGTATTGGTGCCGCGGCGGAAATCAGAGCGACGCCATCAATCAATCAAAATATCCCATCAGCAAGGTCGTCGCGCTGATGTGGCCGAAGGCGGAAGGCCCACCGCCACCGGCACCGCGGCGAAACCTTAAGAAGGGCGACAGCGGTCCTGATGTCGAGATGCTGCAGGCGGCACTCGGCATCCCGCCCGACGGCGAGTTCGGGGCGGTGACCGATGCCGGCGTCAAGGGCTTCCAGTGTGCCTGTGGCCTCGAGGTCGACGGCGAGGTCGGGCCGATGACCTGGGAGAAGATCGACGCGCTGGTGCTGCGCATGGAGACCGGCAGCGACGGCATCTCGGAGGAAACAAAACGCGCCATCACCGAGCTGGCGCTCACGCATCCGATCCAGAAGTTCGTCTGGGAAGACCGCGGCCGCTCGCCGTCAGGCTATATCGCCGGCATGGGTCAAGCGTATGCCCTGGCGCTGACGTGGTGGGTCGCGCGCGATCCGGCGGCGATCGAGATGGCGCAGGCGGCCGGTGATGCCGACGAGGACGCGCTCGCCTGGTACGCCGCGGAGTTTGCCAAGATCGGCATCAATGTTTCCGTGCCCGGCGTCGATACGCTGCGCGGGCTGTTCGCCCTAATGATTGGCCTCGGCATGCGGGAAAGTTCGGGCAAGTATTACGAAGGCCGCGACGTGTCGGCGACCAACACCACATCGGACACATGCGAGGCCGGGCTGTTCCAGATGTCGTGGAACATGAAGAGCGCCAGCCCGAGCATGGGCAAGCTGCTCGAGGAATTCTTTGCCGATCCGAACGGCTTCTTGCCGATCTTCTCCGAGGGGCTGACGCCGACCTCGGCCGGGCTGCAGAATTTCGGGTCCGGGCAGGGCGCGCTGTTCCAGTTCATGGCGAAGTATAGCCCCGCGTTCTGCGTGATGACGGCGGCGATCGGCCTGCGCACACGGCGCAAGCACTGGGGGCCGATCAACCGGCGCGAGGTCGAGCTGGTCGCCGAGGCGGCCGACTACCTGGCACAGGTCGAGGAGCTGATTGCCGAAGGGCCGTCGCCGGAACCCGAGCCAGAGCCACCGCCCGAGCAGGAGGAAGCCCTCGTCGACATCGTCTTTGCCGGCCCGGTGCGGGTGACCGTCAATGGTCAAGAGGTGTCGTGATGGGTGTCACCGAAGAAGCTGGCAAGGCGGTCGGTGGCTACGTCACGGCACTGGGCAGTCAGCCGGTGCTGCTGGTGCAGTCGCTGATCATCGCGGGCGTGGTGTTCATTCTCTATGCGCAGGGATCGAAGTCATTCACCGAGCGCGAGGCGCTAACGAAGTCGATATTCGAGTCGCAGGCGCATGTGCGGGAAATCCTGTCGCAGTGCATCGTGCCGCCGGACGAGCGCAAGCGCAGCGACCTGAAGTCGCCAGTGTTCAAGTTGCAGGAAGCTGAAAGTCGGCCGCATGAATTATTCGTGATGCCGCCATGAGTGCCGCCGATGATACCCGCGATGTGATCCTGGCCGGCTTGCGCCATGCATTGCAGATGCGGGTCGCCACGATCTGGAACAACGTCACGCTGGCCGGAGAGCAGGCGCCGGGACCGCGGTTCAAGGAGGGCGTCACCAAGGCCGTTGCCTACTACGAGCAGGCGGTCGCGGCGGTCGAGAAGATGAAACTCTAGCTCTTCGCGGAAGCCCTGATCCGCAGCCTCGGTGGCCTCCCGCCGGGGTTTTTTTATGTCCCATAACGGAACTTGGCTCAAAATATAATATTCCAAAATGGCATCCGGGTGGGTTGCCATCGTGCCGTCATGTCCCATACTGTGGCGTGCTGTATTGCCGGAATTCAACCGGCCAAGACCACGGGAGGCGACTGGAATGGGAATGCGTTGCGATTATTGCATTGATATCGGGCGCCGCATCAAGCACGTCCGCGAAGATCAACGAATGACTCAGGGCGAACTCGGCCGCATGCTGGGCGTCCCGTTCCAGATGGTGCAACGATGGGAGCGCGGCGAGCTGACGATCGAGCGCATCGTCGCCATCGCTATTGCGCTCAAGCTCGATTCCACCTGGCTGATCACGGGCCAATACGGGGTGCCCCCTCAGCTCTGCCGGGCGCTGAGTGATACCTCGGTGCGGCTGGAACGGGCCAAGAGCGCGAGCGAGTTGCTGGACCTGTTCAAGCGCCGCGACCAAATCCGACGCGAGCAGTTTGATCCATTGCTCGGTATCAAGCCGCTGCCGATGGCAGTGGGCGAGCTGTTGCGTGGGTTGCTGCCGGCAATCACGAAGTGCATCATTCTTGTTTCGCTATTCTAGCGATCTTGGCGACGACCCTGTGCGGGCTGAACTTGAGGGCGCGGGCAAGGTCGCACAGTTCACAGACATCAATCCGCCTCTGGCCGCTTTCGATCTTGGCAAGCCAGGATTGAGTGCGGCCAAGTTTTGTCGCCACATCGCTTTGGCGCATGCCCGACGCTCGGCGTTTCTCAATCAGCAATCGAATTAGCGCCTTGTGGCTCGCGCGCTGAATCGTTTCCATTCCTTCTTATTTGAATGCCAAAATGGCATAGGCCAAATCGGAATATCTGGAACATTCTAACCTGCGCGGCCGATCCGAACAACGTTGGAGGCCGCCTTCTTGCCGCTGACGATCGCCTGCAGTTCCCGCGCCCAGGCCTCGAGCGCCTGCCGCTTCTCGGCGTCATAGCGATGCATGTTGTAGTGCTTGCGGTTGACGCTCTGCGGGGTGTGGTTGGCGATGCGCTCGATCAGGCTATCGGCGCAGCCGAGCATGCCGAGCCGGGTGCATAGGGTGCGGCGCAGATCGTGCGGCGTCGGATACTCCTTGCGCCAGCTCTTGGCGCCGGGGCCGTCGCCATCGGTGAGGGCGTCGCCGAAGCGCCGCATCGCGGTGCCCAGCGCATGGCCTTCGATCGAGCTGCCGTCGACCGAGGACGGGAACACGAACGTTGACCCATCGGGCACCAGCGCCAGCGCCTCGTTGACGGTATCGAGCAGGAGCGAGGGCAGGGGCAGCGCCAGTTGCTGCTTGGTCTTGACCCGCCCCGGCGGTAGCACCAGGCCGGCGGCGGCCTTGTCGTCGAGGTCGTGCAGCTCGTCCCGGCGCAGTCCGGCAACCTCGGACGAGCGCATGCCGGTGAGCAGCGCCAGCCGCAACGCCAAGCCGGTCGTGGGCGACACCGGCGACTGCACGATGTGGACCCAGAACAGCCGCAGCTCGTCGTCGGACAGCACGCGATCCTTGGTGTGTTCCTTGCCGCGCTTTTTCAGGCCGGCGATCGGGTGGGATTCCATCAGGCCGACCTCGATGGCGAAGCTGAATATCTTGCTGACCAGCGCATGCACCCGGTTCGCGGCCGAGTGATGGCCGGCGCCGATGATCTCCTCGAGCCGCTCGATCACGACCGGCCGCTTGATGTCGGCAAACGGCTGAGTGCCCCAGTACGGCAGAAGGTGTTTCTCAAGGTTGCGCTCGTTCTCCGCATAACTGCTGGCGCGATTGTGCCGCTTGGAGTGCTCGCGCAAATATCTTTCTGCGAGGTAGCCAAAGGTGCGCCGATCGAGGGCTTCATTCAGTTTCGCTTGCTTGGCTAGTCGCGCGACGACGGCAGGGTCTTGACCTTCGTCAATCTTGCCGCGCTGTTCGTCGGCCTTTTTTCTCGCTTGCTTGAGTGTGACGTTCGGATAGCTCCCGAGCTTCACGCGCTTGATCTTGCCGCGGAATGAGTACCGCAACGACCAAGTGGCAACGCCACCTGCCGTCAGCCGTAGTTGCAGATTGCGGCAGGAGATGTCGTTGACCTCGATGCGGCCCGTCGTCGGGGGCTTCAAAGTTCGAAGGAAGTGGTCTGTGAGGTCTTTGCGCATTATGGGTTTTTCCATGTCTGGTAGTGTTCTTGTGCGCGCGCGATTGCGTCGCGTTTAGTGTAAAAAACCTCGGAAGTGTCGTCCGGCAAGTAAAGATACCAGTCTCGGCCCACTGGGCCGCCTATCCGATACTCGCCTGTTGCGAAAAGCGCGCACCACCAGCCGTGCTTCTCGCGCGTCCATTTCAGTTCCTTGCGCATCACTTGCCCCCGGCCTTGGCCTGTATTGCTCGTTCTATTTGGACAGTAACTTTTTCAAAGCACTTGGTAGCCTCGTGGGGGTCTGGTTGAATGCATTCAACCATCTGCCGTCGAAATTCTTTGACCTTACAGCTCTCGTCGCATCGGTTTTGCCATACCGATATTGTGACGATCGCAACTCCCGCGACGGCAGTGCCAATTATTAGTTTGTGCATAATGATTTCCCTATTTTTTTGACCCCCAGACTCTGGGGTCAGGGGCAATTTGCTAAAAGGGTCCGGGGTCAGTCTGGGGTCAGTTTCCAAATTACTGCCCGATATGGCCTGTCACCAAACAACACGATAAACATTGGGGTTCGTGTTGGTCTGTCTTATTCCATACCGTTAATTTATTGTCAATTTATAACTTCGAATCTGGGGGTCGGGAGTTCGAATCTCCCCGAGCGCGCCATAAAATCAATGGGTTAGCGGAGGTGGGCTAAAACGCTGAAATCGCCGGGGTCAGTCTGGGGGCAGGAAAAAGGGCGGAGCATTGGCGCTCCGCCCATACGCACGGCTACCAAACTAGGCGTGGGGCTTTAGCATGCCCTTCTTCTGATCGGCTCGGATGTCCTTCAGGGGGCGTTCTTCCCGGTACGCATTCCAGGCATAGATCGAGCCCTGATAGAAATCGCCACCTTTCACCTTGTCGTCCTTGTCTTCCTTGATCCGTTTGAACCAGGCATCCAGAACGGTGGTCGGATGGTTGTCATCGTACTCCTTGCCGCCGCGTGCGACCTCGGCCCAGAAGTTCCGGGCCTCCTGCTCGTTGCCATCGGCGAAGCAAGCGTACATGGCGGCAACGATCTCCTTGCGCTTCATCTCCGGGGTCTTGATGGTGAAGATCTCACCAACCCACTGGATGAAGGTCTCCAAGCCCTGCTCGGCAAACTGGACGAAGATGTCGTCGCCGGTCAGGTTCTTGTTCACGCCGAGGATGTGGCGGCGATACCAGGACACGCCCTCGACGGCGAGCTTGGCGCTGGCCCGCGGAACATCCCGCAGCTTCTCGTTCAAGCCCTGATAGGCACCGGCGACATCGCCCGGCGTGCGGCCGGACTTGCGATCGTCGAATTGCCGGAACAGGATCGCCAGCGCGCCCTCATCACTTCCCACATCGTAGGTGTCCATGTGGACCTTGAGATCGGTGGGAAAGTTGCCGTTGGCGGCCTTGGCAAGCTCGTCCAGCATGGTAGAGCTGTGCTGGCCGTTCATGCGGTAGTCCTGGCCCTTGAAACGAGCCATCGCCCACTGGAACGTCACCAACTGGCCGGCATCTGCCTTCTCGCGCAGATGCTTGACCCGAGCCGGGTTGAGTTCCCGCTCGGTCGGAGAGGGCAGCATGTTTCGGAACTGGGCTACCAGCTCCTTCGTCACGGGTTTGACTTCGGCGTTTAACAACTTAAAGTTTTGCATTGTCGAGTCTTTCTCTGAGGGACTTGTACAAAAGGCGGTGCTGCCGGTCCTAACGGTGGCATCGCCTACTCCACCCATTCGTTGAGCAATTTCTCGAGCATCCCGGCCAGATAGCCAACAGTCGCGGGCGACATGGTGGCCATGTTCTTGCGGCCTTCTGCTTTGAGGTCTCGAACGATGGGCGTGAGTTTCTCGATCAGCTCACTGGCGCTGATCATTTTTTCGGATCTGAAAATGCGGTATTCGAAGCCCTTACCGACGTGCCGGCGTTCGCACTGGGCTCCGTAGTTCTGATTGCGACGCATTGACTCCAACGTGTCGACGACGAGTTCCTCGGCGGCATCGAGGTCGCGCGCGATCTTCTCCGGCTTGTGCCACTTGCCGTCGGCGAACTTGTCCATGATCGGCTTACCGATCTGGGGTCGGCGCATGCTTGTGGGGTTCTTTTCCATCAAGCGCAGGACTTCCATGAAGCGTTTGCGCTCGTTGGTCTCGGATTGATCGGTCAGTAGCCAGAAGGTGCGAAAACGGCGTTCGGTCAGCTCTTTTGTGGGGTTTTCGGAGTTTAGTACCGTGGTACTAAAACTGAGAAACCGGCCAAAGCGCAACCGGAGATCAACCCACTTCTGCGACATCCGCTCCTTCTGTGCCAGCCGCTCCTGGGTCCAGCCTGTTCGCGCAAACAACAGCGCCATGGCTTGGTCGCGCTTGGCTATAGCCTCGGTGCTGCTGTCTCCATAGAGCCGGCGCAACTCGGCGCGTTCTTGGTCGTACTGCTCCTCGGTCATGGAGCCGCCGCCGCGTACCAGCGCGAGAGGGGTGACAAGATTGTTGCTCATAAGTCCGGCTCTCAAGGTTTCGTTAGGAATTTTCAGACTGTATTGTCGGCTAGCTATCCTGTCAATATCGTATATGTTTAATTATCATGGCGAAGAAAAAATCAGCTCGGCCAGTAGGTCGTCCCAAGCTCTTCGAGGCGCGCGTCCTGCTTAGTCTTACAAGAGAGACGGTGGCCAAGATCGACCAGTGTCTGGATCCGGAGAGCGGCGAAACGCGCGTCTCGTTCATCCGCGATGCTGTCTTGCGCGAGCTAAGTCGACGCAAGCGGGCTTAGTTGTCCTGCAGCGACTTGATGTACTGATCGAGCGACGCCGCCACGACGCGGCGTTGCCGGCCGACGAACACGGACTTGACCTCGCCGGCCCAAACCAACTGCCACATCTTGGACCGGCCAACCCGAATCACGGTCGCGGCCTCCGGTACGCTCATGAGCTTGGGGGTGGCGTTCATCTCCCTCGCCTTCGCCAGCCGGGTCTCGAACGAACGCCCATCACGGCGTGATTTGGTCGGGTTCATGGTTGTTGCTCATTTCGTTGGGCGCGCACGTCGGCAACATGCAAAAGCACCGCCCGCAATTGCTCGCGCAGTTGCTTGATCTCTTCCAGGGCCATGTCGTTCGTCTCGCGGAAACTGAAAATTGCGGCGGCTTCATTAGCCCGCAACTGCTCGATCTCGTCGGCGGCCTCCTCCGCAATGGTCCCCGTCCACTCATCGGCGCGCAGCCGTTCAACGATGTCGGTCATGGCTTTGGCTCCAGGGCGCGGCGCAGCGCCTCTGCGTGCTCGTCCGTCTGGCAATCAAGGAAGGCTAATGCGAGCGCCCGCAGCCGCTCGATTTCGGCCTGCAGCTGCTCGCACTCTTTCTCCGATCCTTGCCACAGACCTTGAAAGATACCGGCTGTGTCACGGGCTACACTTGTATCTGCAAGGGACCGCATGTGCCCTTGCAGCCGCTCGATCTCAAATCCCTGTTCCCTGACAATCGCGGCAAGAGCGCCCAGTCGCTCGATCTCGTCGGCGGCCCACCACTCCCGTTCATTCTTGGGAATGTTGGGGTCCATGATCTGGCGCTCCAATTCTGCGCGAGGGGTGGCTTCATGCTCGACGATGTCGGTCATGGCTTTGGCTCCAGGGCCGGTGCGCAAGAGCACGGCCACTCCGGGGAGGTTTCATCGACGGGCAATTCATCCCAGTCGTAGCACCAATGACAATACTTCCCGGTCAACACGCGCCCGCGCCATTTCATGCAATCGCGCCTCCAAGCATCTGTCTCGGTCATGGCTTTGGCTCCAGTGCGCGGCGGGCTTGGGCGGCGGATTCGAGCACAAGGGGTGCTAATGCCCGAACCCGCCCCGCAGATCGCCGGCTAGAACGAACAGCGATCCGCATCTCGTCATCCCGCGGCCTGTTCCTTCGGCCGCAGATGTGCCGGCAGCGGTTGCTTGACGATGCGTGGCATCGGCTCCTCCTGCGGCAACTGATGCACGCGCTCGCGTTCGACCGGCAGAAATTTCTTGCGCTCCTCCATCAGCACGGAATTGACCTTGCCAACCATGTTCAGCAGATGATCGAGCCACGCGATGTGATCGTAGGTTTCCTGCGCCTGCATGTGGCGCAGGTCATCGCCCCGGACGCGGGCGCCTTCCGCCATCCGCTGTAGTCCGAGCACTAAATCGGCGAGTCGGTCGGCCATCATTGTTCTCCTTCGGTGAAAAATTCCGGCAGCGGTTCGCCCTCCCATCCGGCGATCCAGGCGAGTTCCTCCCGCTTCATATTCGGATGGCGATATTCGGGCGGAACCGCGCGGCGCTGATGGCCATCGGACTTGGCCTGTTGCCCATGCTTGTATGCTTCGACCAGTTTCATCTGCTGGCGAAGCTCCGCGCCGATTTTGGTGATGCGAGCCTTTTCCTCCCCAGTGCGCTGCTTGTAGAAGTCGTTGAAGACTTCCTCGCCGTGCTTGGCCGCCTCGCGGGCCATGGCCTCAAGAGAAACAGCCGCCCCGCCTGGGCTACCGACTGCGGGCGGGGCGGCATCTGCAGCGTCGAAAGGGGGTGCCAGCTCGGCGCCGTCAGATTGGGTGATCTTTGCACCGGGGATGTCTGCTACTTCGGTTTCATAGTCGGGCCAGCCGAGGCCGCAGATGCTCAATGTGGTCCGGCGCTTTGCCTTGGTGACGGCCTTCAGCACGGCATTGGCGCGCGCTTCGCCTTTCAAAATTGACGGGAATGCAACTGAACCCAAGTCCTCGTCCGAGCGACCGTCTGGCGTATGCGCCTTGACATGAACCGTCAGAATGTCGTCGGCGATGTGACGTGAAACAATCTCCAGCGACACACTATTAATTTTACGAAGTTGGTCAGCACAAGTCCGCGTCGGATACAGCGCGAGCTTTCCGTTTAAGGTGATATAGACAAAGGGCTGCGTCAGTGGATTCAGCCCCAGCGATTTGCAGACTGCTTTGTAGTAGTCGACGCGCTCATCCGGTGTCAGCTTGGCAAGGTCACCCTTGGCAATGACGGATTCCATCACGTCGGCCTCAGGCATCTTTGCGGGCACATTCATGAATTCACATCCTCATGCCTTTGGTCCCACTCGTTATCGCTGATCGTGCTGCGGCGTTCCCTGCGTTCAAGCACAGCCATCCGCCGATCGAGCAGGTCGTTCCAGTATCCCTGGTCGGCGACCGTTGGCGTCAGCCATTGCTCCATCAGGTGCCGCCATAGTTCGTCGGCCTCATCCCATCGATAGTGGCGAACGGCGTCGGCCCATCGCCGCATGAGGGTTTGTTTCACGTGAAGCCAATGTGCTGATAGGTATGTTCGCCTAGCGTCCCGTCACGCTACGCGATGATGCCGAAGTGTCAACGCACCGGCAAAAATATTTGGCCGGGAACCGCAGAAGATGTGTGGAAATCCGCCGGTATAGGTCAACACAACTGCCGCAAGATATGCCGATGGAATGCGACCAAGTGCGCGTCAAGCAGGGCGCAATACAACTTTAAACGATGTGTGGAGGAACCCGCCACATGCCGCAACAGGCTATTTCATCTTATTCCGTATTGGAATGTGCCGTAAGGTATTATCCCGCAGGTTTGCCAGATACCCGACACCCGGCGTAAGGTAACTCCACTTAGCTCCCGAAATGCCAGAAGTTTGTGTGCGGCCGCAAGCCCTTAACCCATAGGGGCGGAAAACGACGCGCGCGTAGGAGCACCCATGGGCATACACGTCGACCAGGACAGTGAGCGCGAGCGGCGTTTGCTGCGCAAGGTCAACGTGCTGTTCCTGAAACGGCTGGAGCTGGAGCGCAGGCGGGCGGAACGCAATCGCCGGGCGCGTGAGGCCTACCACGCCGGCTATGACGGCAACGACGATTTCAGCCGCTCGATCGACGAGGCCTATGCGGTGATCCGCGAGCGCGTAGCTGCCGGCGGCAAAGGGTGGACGCCACCATGACCGAGGGGCAACTGCGGTCCGCATTGCAAGCGGCCATTCGCACCGGCGAGCAGAACGCCCAGGCGCTGATTGATACCGCGCTGGTGGTGCGCGATCTCAAGACCGCCATCCGGGCGGCGATCGCGGCCATCGACCGCAAGTCCTACGAAACCGCGCGGCAAGAACTCAAACAGGCACTCGACGAGATGCCGATCGCCCAGCGCAGGCGCGAACGCTAATGAAAAACGATGACATCACTTGGAATTATCACGGCGGCAATCCGCAGAGCATTGAAGCGAATCAGCGAACCCGTAAGCACCAGGACCGCGCCCGTGTGCTGATGCACATCTATTCGTGTTGGCCCCGCGGCTGCACCTGTTACGAGGCCGAGCAAGCGCTTGGTATGCGCCATCAAACCTGCTCGGCGCGATTCTCTGATTTGAAAAACGATGGCGTGATCATCGGTACTGGGCAGACGCGATCAACCGACACGGGGAGTCCGGCCGAGGTCTATGTCGTTGCCCATCAACTTGAGCGGGCCGCAATAGCACAACCAGAGTTGCCGTTGTGATGACCGACGCCGAGCCCGAGCGCGACCGCATCTTCATGCTCACGCTGGTGGCCAAGCCCGGCAGCGACGATCCGATCCGCGCCATCCGCTGGCTGCTTAAGGTTGCGCTGCGGAGGTTTCAGTTGCGATGCACCAACATGCGGGAGATTTGATGAAATATCCGTGGATGCCATTGTTTAATGGTGATCTTCTTGCAGATACCATGCATTTGTCGGCGCAAGAGTTTGGCGCCTATATGCTTTTAATTATCCACGCTTGGAAGCATGATGGGCGCGTGCCTTATGATCGCGCCTCTAGGATTGCGCGAATTCGCGCTGACCAGTGGCCCAAAGTCTTCAAGCGGCTGGAGCCATATTTCCAATGGGACACGGACTCAATGGGACATCGAGTCTATGGTACACATAATAGGGTCTTGGACGAGTTACACAACGCAGGCGAAATCACCAATAAACGCAAAGAGGCGGCCCTGCAAATGCACAGCAAACGGCGTGCAAGTGCATCAGTTTTGCATATGCATCCACCTTCACAATCACCTAAAGATACTTCTCTTGGTAAGGGAAGCGAAGCAGCCGCCGTGCAAGACGCTGAGTATCGGTCGCCGCCAAGGACGAAATCCGACAACGTCCTGACACCGCTGCCGCTCGTTGCCGCAAAGGGCAAGGACGAGGCGTAGATGTGTTAGGTTGTGGGGTTATGTATCAGTATGTGATATAATATACCAATAAGTATTGCCGTGCTTTCTGCTTGACGTTCGGAACAACTCGTTCAGACTCGCAGTGAGAGGCCCCGCGAACCGTTCAAAGCATGTTCACCGGTGAAACAGGGCCGTGGCGTTCCCGTCGCGGGGCAGGCCACGGCCCGCATGCCTGGTGCCGCTATGACCGCAACGGCAAAACAGTTTGAAGCGCGCGATCTCTGCTTAATCTACGCCGAGAACGACCCGCGTGTGTCGAGTAGACGTGTGGCTGAGCGCATCCATCCCGACGCGCGCCTAGGCTCAAACACTCTCAACCAATTCATTGAGCGCAACGCAAAAGAATTAGAGCGCTACGGACCATTACGGTTTCGTACCGTCATGGTGAGGTTACCCCAAGGTGGCTCGCGCAAAGCCCACGAATATCTTCTGAACGAAGATCAGGTAACGATTGCCATCATGCGCTCGGACTCTAAGCAGGCCGAGGATGCACGTTTCGAGATTGTGATGCTGATCCGCGCATATCGTCGCGGTGAGATTTCACAGTCTCAGATCACGATCATCGCTGACCTGTTTGATCCCAAGCCTCCAACGATCGAACGCGGCGACGACAATATTGTCCATGTGACCCCGCATCCGAGTCAGTGGTCGCCCTCTTATGACAGATGGCGCGAGCAGACCATCGAGACGACGTTGCCACGTCCTTGCGGCTTCCTTGACACGATCGCAAAGACTGGCCGCACTCCGCAGGGTTATGGCGACTCGACAGAAGATAAGCCAACGATGTTCCTGCGCGACGAACTGCCGCTCGGACACTCTGCCGATTCTTGGCGCGTCTGGGTGAGTGAACAGTGGTTTCGGTTGCCATTTACTTTGCGCCAGCGGTGGTGGCGCGACACGGATTACGGCAACCGTGCGCCGTCGCCAGAAATGATCCAAGCTATCATTTCAATTGCGCTGCCTTGAATGAGACTGATCTAAAATGAGCTACGAGTGGCGGGAGCGATGGCGCAAGCGGTACAAGCGCCATATCGGAAGCAAGCAATGGCGCACGACCAAGCAACGGCTTCTGTTTGAACGCGGCGCATGCTGCCAGCGGTGCGGTCGAGGCGGTCCACTTTCACTTCACCACAAAACATACAAGCGCCTCGGTCGAGAGTGGGACGAAGACCTCGAGCTGGTCTGCGACGGCTGTCATCCGATCGCTGATGCACAGCGGGCAATTAACAGTCGAACGCGAATCACACAACGTCGGCAGCGAGGGACCAGTACACAAATGCGGCTCGCGATATGACCCCCACCGAACAGCAAATCCTCGACCTGCTCGAGCGCAAGCCAACGCTCACCCAGTTCACGCCGACATACCGCTGGCTGATCGAGGCCGTGGAACTGCTGCTGCGCCATCAGATCGAACTGCGCGAGGAACTGCGCGATCAAGGCATCCTGCGATGAGCAACCGCTACTTGCGAGAATACGACGGCTATCTCAAGCAGCATCTCGGCTTGATCGAAAGCCTGCATCGGGCTGGTGCCGACAACATAACCATTGCAGACCGGCTCTATGACCTCGGTATGCGGGCACAAAGTAGTTCGCCGTACTTTCATCCACTCACCGATGAGTTTGAACACGTCAGGAATCTAGCCGCCATGGTGGGCTACATCCGCCGCAGATGCTTCGGATGGAAACAACGGACCCCTTTGCATTTTTGGGCAGACGTATGACCTGGTGGGTCGTCCAGACCGAGGCGCAGCGCGAGCACATCGTGCGCGTGCTGCTCATGCGCCTGCGATACGAGACGTACATTCCGCGCATCAAGCACCGCAGCCGCATCAGCCCGCTATTCCCAAGCTATCTGTTCGTTCGATCGGCCGACCGCTGGTACCCCGTACGCTGGACCGACCATGTGGTGCGCGTGCTGATGTCCGGCGATCAGCCTGCGCAATTACCCGAGGCCGCGATCACCAGCATCCGCAAACGGGAATCCGGCGGATTCATCCGGCTACCCGCACCCCCGCAATTGCGCAAAGGGCAGCATGTGCGCGTCATCCGCGGCAGTTTCGAGGGATTGCTCGCCGTGCATCAGGGCATGGGCAGCAGGGAACGGGTCTGGGTGTTGCTCAACCTGATGGGCCAGCAAGTACCAGTGGAGCTACCCTGCAGGGATATTCAACCACTACCCGTTGTGGCGCATTAGCAAATCATGTACAAATCACATCACCCCTTGCACATAACGGCCTGATTATCCGCAGAATTCCCCATAAATCGGGAATTCCGTGCCGTGCAGCGCGTTTATGGAAACCTGCAGTGCAAGGGGTTGTGGTGCGGGTTTCGCTATGGACGCCAGGGTATCCGATCCTAGCCAAGCGTACTGATACCCTGGTGCTTCCATGCCCAAGCTAAGAACCTTACCCCCACTGGTACGTACCACCACCACTGCCACCACACCCCTACCCCCCAAGGTCAAGGACCATGCGTACACCACACCCCAGTACAGGGCATGGCGTGATGCAGTGGTACGTAGGGCAGACGGTAGGTGTGAGTACCATGACCACCATGGGCATAGGTGCAGTAGGGCAGCACCACAGCACCGTATGTATGCTGACCACATAGTGGAACTACGTGATGGTGGTGCACTACATGATAGTACTAATGGTCAGTGCTTGTGTTACTCGCATCACACGATCAAGACGAATGAAGTAAGGAAGAAGCGACTTCAAACATTAATTAAGTAGATATGGCTAGGGAGAAGATTCTTCTATACTTGTAGGAAGTTGCGTGCGACCGGGGGGTGGTGAAATATTCGAACTAGGCTCCCGCTATACCCTCATCGCTTGTCACCCGCAGATTTTTTCTAGGCTAAAAAGGCCATAAAGGGAACTTTGGAACCAAATGCTAGAAGAAAATTCTACTACGCGGCCCTGGCCTGCGGACAGGTTAATTAAATGGCCGATTGAGCGGCTGGTTCCGTATGCCCGCAATGCGCGAACCCATAGCGACGAGCAGGTTGCACAGGTTGCGGCCTCGATCCGGGAGTGGGGTTGGACGAACCCGGTTCTGGTATCGGAGGATGGCGGGATCATTGCCGGTCATTGCCGGGTGCTGGCGGGCAGGCAGCTCGGTCTGGCCGAGGTTCCGGTGATGCTGGCGACCGGCTGGAGCGAGGCGCAGAAGCGGGCCTATGTGCTGGCCGACAACCAGTTGACGCTCAACGCCGGCTGGAACCCGGAACTGTTACGGCTCGAGTTGGGCGACCTCAAGGAACTGGACTTCGACCTCGGGCTGCTCGGGTTTGGCGATGCGGAACTGGCGGCGCTGACGGCCAATCCGGGGCTGACCGATCCTGACGAGGTGCCCGAGCCGCCGGCCGTTCCGATCTGCCAGCGCGGCGAGGTCTGGCAACTCGGCCGGCATCGGCTGATGTGCGGCGATGCGACCAATGCCGAGGACGTTGCCAGGGCGTTGGGCGGCATCGAGCCGCACCTGATGGTGACCGATCCACCGTATGGGGTGGACTACGATCCCGATTGGCGCAACCGAGCCGATCGCGCAAACGGAAAGCCCTATGGCGCTCGCGCCATAGGGCAAGTCACGAACGATGATCAATCGGATTGGTCGGCGGCTTACAAACTTTCTCCCGGCGAGGTCGCCTATGTGTGGGTCCCGGCGGGACCCCCACAATTTGAATTCTGGCGCACGCTCAGCGCCAGTGGTTTTGATATCCGTATGCAAATCATTTGGGCCAAGCAGCAATTTCCCATCGGTCGGGGCCATTATCACGTTCAGCACGAGGGGTGTCTTTATGCCGTTCGGCACGGCAAAACCGGACATTGGCAGGGTGATCGAACGCAATCGACTCTCTGGCAAATCCCGAAGCCACAGAAATCCGAGACTGGCCATTCCACCCAGAAGCCAGTCGAGTGCATGAAGCGGCCGATCGAGAACAACAGCTCGCCCGGCCAGGCGGTGTACGACCCGTTCGTGGGTTCGGGCACGACGATCATCGCCGCCGAAATGACCGGCCGCGCGTGCCATGCGCTGGAGATCGATCCGACCTATTGCGATGTGACGATCGAGCGCTGGGAGAATTTCACGGGGGAGAAGGCGAGGCGAAATGGCTGAACGAGGCAGACCTCCGCATGAGCCGACCGAAAAGGATCGCAAGGTCGTCGAGTCGATGGCCAGCTATGGCATCCCGGAGAAGGACATTGCGCGGGTGATTGGCATTGCGGTCGACACGCTGGAAAAATGGTATCGGTACGAACTGGACACCGCGCACGTCAAGGCCAACTCGATGGTGGCGCAGAGCCTGTTCCAGAAGGCGATGGGCACCGGCAACGGAGCGGTCGCGGCTTGCATCTTCTGGCTCAAGTGCCGGGCACGCTGGGTTGAGCCGAAGCCGTGGGACGAGGCGCCGGTGGGCCGCAAGGAACAGTTGCAGCAGGCCGCGGCGACAGCCGGTGGGGCGTCCACCGAATGGGCGGATGACCTAGAGGTCGAAACGCGGCCACAGTGATGCTTGAGTTCCTTCCCCCTCCTACCCCTAGCCCCGTCCCTGAAAACGCACCAGCGGCCTTCCTAGAGGCTCCTAGGGGCATTGTAGACGGCGTCGAGGCCTGGGATACGAGCTGCCTGGATTGGGAGGCGCGGCTTCTGGACGGCAGGAGCCTGGTGCCGGACCTGCCGCTGTACGAGGCCGAGGCGGCCCGTGCGTTGCGAGTGTTCAAGCGGCTGCGGCTCCCTGACGTGATCGGGACGCCGACGCTGGGCGAGGCCTGTGGCCCGTGGTTTCTGCCTATCGTGAGTGCCCTATTCGGAAGCTTGGACCCGACAACCAATATCCGTCGGATTTCAGAGGTGTTCCAGCTAATCCCTAAAGGAAACTCTAAAAGCTCAAACGGCGGTGCGGTGATGCTGACGGCGCTTATCGTCAACCGCCGGCCCGAGGCTGAGTTTCTATTCGTGGCGCCGACCATGGAAGTGGCCTCGATCGCCTACAAGCAGGCCAAGGGGACGATCCGGCTCGATAGCGAACTGCAGAAGATTTTTCACGTTCAGGATCACATCCGCAAGATCACGCATCGTCGTTCGGGCGCCACCCTGCAAATCAAAGCCGCGGATACTGATGTGATCACTGGGAGCAAGGCAACCGGGACGATGATCGATGAGACCCACGTATTCGCCAAGAAGGCCTCGGCCGCCGATGTGTTCATCGAGCTTCGCGGCGCGCTGACGAAACGCAGCGACGGTTTCCTCTTCCAGACGACCACCCAATCCAAGGCACCGCCGAGCGGTGTGTTTGCCTCCGAATTGGAAATGGCGCGCAGCGTCCGCGACGGCAAAATTGCGATGCCGCTACTTCCCGTTTTGTATGAACTGCCGGACAGGTTGGCGCGCGACGGCGGCTGGAGGCAAAGGCAATACTGGCCGATCGTCAATCCGAATTTAGGCAGGAGCACCAACGCCGACTTTTTGGCGCGCGAGGTGCTGCGGGCCGACGCCGACGGCCCGGCGGCGGTGGCGCTGATTGCATCGCAGCATTTCAACGTCCAAGTCGGGATGTCGCTTCGTGCGGATGGTTGGGCCGGTGCACATTACTGGTCCCGCGGGGTCGAGGAAGGGCTGACGCTGGATGCTGTGCTTGCTCGTTCGGAAGCATGCGTGGTCGGGATTGATGGTGGCGGCCTGGATGATCTTCTCGGCATCGCCGTGTTAGGTCGCGAGAAGGGGACCAAGGCGCATCTCTGCTGGACCCACGCGCTCATTTCGCCCGAGGGATTAGAGCGGCGCAAAGCTAATACCGGGGTTTACGAAAGGTTTCAGGCTGACGGCGACTTAACCATCGTCGAGGAATTGCCCGATGACATTTCGTTTGTCACGGAAATCGTGGAAAAAATTAAAGGCACAAAAAAACTTGCCGGTGTCGGCGTGGACGCGATCGGGATCGGCGGCATCGTCGATGCCCTCGCGAAAATCGGCGTCACGCAAGAAGCCAAGCTTCTCGCGGGCGTCCGGCAAGGCATCGCGCTGATGGGCGCCATCAAGACGGTCGAGCGCAAGCTGGTGGATGGTTCGTTCAAGCACGGCGGCCAGGCGCTGATGACGTGGTGCGCCGGCAATGCGCGCATCGTGCCCACACCGACCGGGATGCGGATTGCGCGGGATGATTCAGGCTACGGCAAGATCGATCCGCTGATGGCGCTGTTCAATGCGAGTGCATTGATGGCGACGAACCCGATGGCGCAGAAGCGGCCCGAGGTGCGGTTGTTTTTTGCCTGAGAGAATGCCGTTGCGAGGCGTCATCATGGGGGACAATTAGCCTCGCAACGATCAGGCCTGCAGCCTATCGGGGCGGCTGTGGCTGATTGGGTGGCTTGCCCGGATTCGGGTTTTGCGGATTCGGTTTGTTCGGGTCGTTCGGATCGTTCGGGTCGCCCATCGCGTCACCTCGGTGTTGCCCCGCCTGCCGCAGGACAACATCGCAGCGGCTAGCAAAGTTCCTAAGAGGCCTCCAATGAACAGGGCTTATTCGCTTCTCACCGTGAAAACGGTGGACGACGACGCGCGGGTCATCACCGGCATGGCGTCGACGCCGTCACCGGATCGATTGCAGGACGTGGTTGAGCCGATGGGCGCGCAGTTCAAGCTGCCGTTGCCGTTTCTGTGGCAGCACGACTCGAGCCAACCGATCGGCCACGTCACCCACGCCAAGGTCGGCAAGTCCGGCATCGAGATTGTCGCCAAGATCGCCAAGGGCGTGACGGCAGAGATCGATCGCGCCTGGGCACTGATCAAGGCCGGCCTCGTTCCCGGTCTTTCGATCGGGTTCAAACCGATCGAGCATGAGGTCATCCCCGCGACCAAAGGCATGCGCTTCCTCAAGTGGCAATTTTTGGAGCTGAGTGCGGTGACCATTCCGGCCAATGCCGAATGCACCATCGCCACCGTGAAGTCGATCGACACTGCGCAGCGGGCCGCGTCAGGCCAACGAACGTTGCACCGCGTCGTTCATCTCAACCCACCCGGCGTCTCGGGATCATCTCAACCGAAGCCCCAGGAGGGCGCCATGAAAACCTATGCCGAGCAGATCACTGCTCTTGAGAACAAGCGAGCCGCGACATTTGCGGCGCAGGAGACCGTTGCCCAGAAGGGCCTCGATGAAGAGCGCACCATGGACGACTCGGAAAACGAGGAGTTCGACAACCACCAGGCGACAATCGAAGCAATCGACAAGCAGCTCGTTCGCCTGCGTCAGCTCGAGCAGAATCTTGCGCGGTCGGCCAAGGCGGTGAAAGTCGAACGGGCCGATGACGGTGCGGCGTCGCGCGGCGGATCGATCATCGTCAGGGCACAGCCAAGGCTTGAGCCCGGTATTGAACTAGCGCGGCAACTGAAAGTCAAAATCATGTCGCGGCTGACAAGCGAGCGCGCGGCAGATGTTGCGGCTATGATGTATGGCAGCGATAGCGAAGTTACGGCGTTTTACAAGACTGCCGTCCCGGCCGGCACGACCATCACGGCCAACTGGGCGGCCAATCTCGTCGGCGCTGAAACAGGAGGCGCGGCGGTCGCGGCGTTTTTGGAATATCTGCGACCGAGAACAATCCTAGGACGCTTCGGCACTGGTGGGGTGCCGGCACTGCGTTCCATACCGTTCCACGTTCCGATCGTCACACAAACCGGCGCCGGTGCTGGGTACTGGGTTGCGGAGGCGGCCGCAAAACCGCTCACGTCGTTTAGTTTTACACGAACGACGCTGTCGCCCCTTAAGGTCGCATCCATCTGCGTGCTGAGTATGGAAAACATAAGGTACAGCAGTCCGAGTTCAGATGCACTCGTTCGCGATCAACTGGTGGCGGCATTGAGCGCACGAATCGACACCGACTTCATCAACCCGTCGAAGACGGCGTCAGCGGGAGTAT
>Ga0068865_100000139_pt1 | contig 38066 bp, 26 predicted proteins | sample KBSMisM12_FD_75293 | JGI IMG/M metagenome (GOLD analysis project Ga0068865, IMG submission 75293) | Miscanthus rhizosphere microbial communities from Kellogg Biological Station, Michigan, USA - KBS Miscanthus M1-2 | ecosystem: Host-associated > Plants > Roots > Rhizosphere > Soil ...
TTGGCGGGCGACGTAGTCCTCTTTGCGGCCGAGGTCGCCGAGCCCGGCGGCGTCGGGGTCGACCGCGTGGATCTGGACCAGGGTGTCGGCGACGCGCTCGCCGATCGCTCGCCGATCGCCCTCATCGGGAAAGATCTCCGCCTCGGCGAGGCCGCGCAGGATCGGCCCCTCGACGAACTCCATCACGTAGAAGGGGGCGTCGTTGACGCTCTCGTCCTCGCCGAGGCCGACCACCGGCGCCACCGGCACCTCGGTGTCTCCTAGGGCGGAGACGACCTTGTGCTCGCGGGCCATGTCGTGGGCGGAGCCGAGCCGCTTGCCGAGCGGTGGCCGTCGCAGCGCGAACTTCTGCCCGGCGGCGTCGGTGACCCGGTAGGTGAGGTTCGAATGGCCGCCGGCGATCCGCTCGAACCGCAGCGGGAAGTCGACCCCGGCGACGTTCTCCCCGAACCACGCTTCCAGCGCTTTTCGGTCGATCCCGTCCGGCGCTTCGACGGTTCCGTTTGCGTCGGTAGCCTCGTCAGCCATAGGGGCGCAAGCATATTCACGATCAGAGCGTCGCCTGAGCCCGTCGCTCGCCAACCGGCTGCGGATCGGGTTCGCGATCGGCTTTGCCGTGCTCACGGCGATGGCGGTGATCGGCGTCGCCCGCTTCATCCAGCAGCGCCAGGACTTCGAGAACTCGATCGCCCGCTCCTACAAGGTGGAGATGGTCGCTCGCGAACGGCTGGCCCGCGGCACCGGCGGCCGAGCGGCGAAAGTCGTCGTCGACCAGCAGATCCGGCACCGCCGGGAGCTGCAGGACGACATCTCCGGCGACACCCGCGACACCGCCCTGCTCGTCGCCGCCGGCCTGATCGCCGGTCTGACCGGCGCCCTCCTCCTCTTCAGCGGCCTGATCTCCTCGATGCGGCGCCCGCTCGAGCAGCTGGTCGACGCGGCCGGGCGGCTGGCCGCCGGCGACCGCAGCACCCGGGTCGAGGTCGGCGGCCTGGCGGAGACGGCGACGCTCGGCGCCGCCTTCAACGAGATGGCCCGCGAGTTGGAGATCGAGGAGGGGCGGCGCAACGAACTCGACCGGCTCAAAGACGAGTTCGTCCTCACCGCCTCGCACGAGCTCCGCAGCCCGCTCACCTCGGTCCAGGGCTTCGCCGAGCTGCTGATGCTGGACAAGGACTCGCTGACGCCGCGGCAGCGGGAGACCGTAGAAATCATCCTCGACAACTGCCGCCACCTGGTGCGGCTCCTCAACGACCTGCTCGACCTCGCCCGCTCGGATGCCGGGCGATTGTCGATCCGTCCACAGCCGACCGAGGTCGCGCCGCTGATCGAGGACGTGGTGCGTACGATGCGCGGCCAGACCGAGGCCGCCGGTCAGCGCTTGACCGAACAGGTCGAGCCAGGTCTCCCTGTGATCAACGTCGAGCCCGACCGGATCCGGCAAATTTTGGTGAACCTGCTTACCAATGCTCATGAGTACACGCCCGAAGGTGCGTCCATCGGGGTCGCGGCGCGCGCGATCGGCGCCGAGGTGGAGATCAGCGTGAGCGACAACGGACCAGGCATCCCTCCCGACCAGCTCGAGCGGATCTTCGAGCGCTTCACCCGCGGCGATGCCGGGTTGACCCAGCGGGTCGGCGGCACCGGCCTCGGCCTGGCAATCTCGAAATCGCTGGTCGAGCTGCACGGCGGCAGCATCAGCGCCGAGTCGACGGTCGGCCAGGGCTCGACCTTCCATGTCCGCCTGCCGATCGCGAGCGGCGCCGCCCTCGACGGCGACCAGGACCGAGCGACGGCCGAGGCGAGCTGATGGCGACGATCCTCGTCGCCGACGACTCGGAGACGATCCTGCTGCTGATGCGCACGCGCCTGGAGATGGCCGGCTACACCGTCCTCACCGCCGCTGACGGCCAGGAGGTGCTCGACGCGGTCGCCGGCAACGGCATCCCCGACCTGCTCCTGCTCGACGCGATGATGCCGCGCAAGTCCGGCATCGACGCCCTGCGCGAACTGCGCAACGGCGGCCACGACGTCCCGGCCCTGATCGTCAGCGCCCACCAGAATCCGGGCGACGCCGACGCCCCCACCGATCTTGCGATCGACGGCTACATCACCAAGCCGATCGACTTCGACCGCCTGCTTGAGACAGTCGCCGAGCTGACCGCGTAGCGACTCCGAGATTCAGGCCCTATAAGGGGCCGAAGTTCGGAGTCGTCAACGGTGCAGCAGCCGGAACCGGAAGGCGACCGGCGTGCGGTCGCGGTTGCCGGCGCGGTCGATCGCGTAAACCCGGAAGGCGTGGCGGCCGACCTTGACCCGGTAGGCGCGCGGCGAGGCGCACGGACGGTACGGCTTGGCGTCGAGCTTGCAGCGGAACCCGGAACCCGGCTCGTTGGAGGCAAAGCGGAAGGCAACGGTGCGCCGTTTCTTCGGCGTGAAGAGGCGGGCGCGCGGGTGGAAGGTCAGCTTCGTCCGCGGCGGTCTGGTGTCGGCGGGCGGGGTGGGCGGAGGCAGCGGAGGAGGAGGCAAGAGCGTCCGCGTCCGGAAGTTGTTCGGGTCGGCTTCGTAGACGTTCTCGCATTCGACCGGGGCTGGATCGCCGTACTGCGGGTGGTCGACCGTCGCCTCGTCGTTGTCGGGCCCGCAGTTGATCGTGATGTCCGCGTCGCCCGAGTTGGCGAGGATCGAGTCTTCGCCTGCCCCGGCGTAGTAGACGTCGGCTCCGGCGTGTCCCAGGAGCTGGTTCGGGCCCCCGTCTCCATAGAAGACGTCGGCCGAGTTCGAGCCCTCGAGGTCCTCGACTTCGCTCAGCGAGTCGAGCGTCCCACCGCCGCAGCTCGGCGCTTCGCCGCCGCCGGGTCGCCCCGCGGCGCCGCTCGACAGGTTCGCCTCGACGCCTTCGCCGAAGCGGGCCCAGGAGGCGTTGTCGCGGGCGGCGCCGCCGACGATCCGCTCGCCGTCGCAGACCGAGTTGGAGAGGAAGAGGTCGTTGCCGTCGCCGCCGAGGAGTTCGTCGGCACCGCCGTTGTGGGTGAGCGCGTCGTCGCGGCCGAGGGCGCTGAGCACGTCGGCTCCCCCACCGGGCCCGTCGACGAGGATGTCCTCGCTTTCCTCGCCGCCGGTGATCATGTCGTTGCCTTCGCCGCCGATCGCGACCACGGAGACCGTGGCGGGGAAGCTGGAAGCCGTGATCGTGTCGTTGCCGCCCATCCCGGCGAGCAGCACCGAGTCGAGGGGCTGGGTCAGCGGGCAGACGGCTTCGGTCGGAGATTTGATTTCGCAGCCCCCGGCGTCGCCGGCGCTTTCATCGAACGCACCCGCCGCGAGCACGAAAGTGACGGCGCTCGGCGAGTAGCCGGCGGTGACTTTGTCGCCACCATTGCTGCCGACCAGGTAGAGCTGCGCGTAGAGGGTGGCGCCGGGCGGGGTCATGAAGCCGACGCTGACCCTGGTCGTGTCGCGCGCCGCAGCGCCCTGGACGATCTGATCCGTCCCGCCGCCTCCGTCGATCACGTCAGCGCTGCCGCCGCCGTAGATCGTCTCCCCCATGCTGGTGCCGACGATTTCGTCTGAGAAGGCAGTACCGATGATCGTCTCGAAGACGCCGGTTTCGACTTCGTCGACGCCGCCCCCGTTCGGCGCTACGCCGTTCTTGGCGTTTTCGCCGCCGGTCCCGAGTTCCAGCTTGACGCCGTTTTCGTCGGCCGGGTTGCCGAATCCCGGGGTGACGCCGGTCGAGTAGCTGAGGGTGTCGGTGCTGCCGCCGCTGTCGAAGATGCGGTCGATCGTCGCGTCGCCGCGGACGTAGTCGTTGCCTTCTTCGCCGTCGATCGAGTCGGCGCCGAAGCCGCCGGCGAGGCGGTCGTCGCCGGGACCGCCCTGCAGCAGGTCGTCGCCGATCCCGCCGAAGAGCTGGTCGTTGCCAGGGCCGCCCAGCAGGGTGTCGTTGCCGCGCTCGCCGAAGACGACGTCGTTCCCTTCGCCGCCTTCGAAGGTCTGGCTGCCGACGCCGAGCCGGCAGCCTTCCGGGCAGGAGGTCGAGGAAGCGATCGGCGCCGGGACGATCGTGTCGTTCCCTCCCCCGCCCTTGACGTCTTCGACGCCCGCCGGAGCGATGATCACGTCAGAGCAAGGCGTCCCGTAGGTAGTGCCGGCGACCGTGGCCGGACCTTCCGCGCAGGTCGGAGTCGTGTCGGCGCCGGCAACGGCCGGCAACGCGAACAAGCAGATCAGGACGAGAGCCAGAACCAACCGCATCTCTCCTTTCATACCCATAGCCGCCAGTTCGATTCGGGCGGGGGAGGGTGACCCTCTCCAGGCACTCAACAACGAGCCATAGCGAGCTTGTGCCTGGCGAGGGTCACCCTCCCCCGCCCACCCATCAGCTCTTGGCGATCTCCAGCCGGATTTCCTTGCCTTTGAGCTTGGTGCCGTCGAGGAACTCGACGGTGCGCTCGGCCTCGTCGGGGTCGACCTCGACAAAGGAGAAGCGGTGGAGGACGCGGACGTCGTGGATCGCCTCCTCCGGCAGGACAGCGCCCTCGCGCAGGGCCCAGCGCAGGTCCTCCTCGTCGATGCCGCTGCGCTCGCCGCGGTTGACGAAGAGCTTCACCGTCTTCGCCTTCGAATCCTCGCTCGCCTCGGCGTCGCCGTTGCTCGCCGCCGCTGCGGGCTCGCGCTCACGGCGCTCTTTGCGCTCGCCGCGCTCCCGCGCAGGCCGCTCCGCCCGCTCGCGCCGCCGCGGCCGCGGCGCGTGCTCGAGCCGCTCCTCCGGGCTCTCCCACTCGCCGATCGAGGTCTTGACGTCGCGCTCGATGCGGGTGATCTCGTCGCGCTGGTCGGGGGTGACGAAGGTGATCGCGCGCCCGGTGCGGCCGACACGACCGGTGCGGCCGATCCGGTGCACGTAGGTCTCCGAGGAGTTCGGGACGTCGTAGTTGATTACGTGGGTGACGTGCTCGACGTCGAGCCCGCGGGCGGCGATGTCGGTCGCCACCAGCAGCTTCACGCGGTGGTCCTTGAACGAGATCATCACCCCGTCCCGGACGCCCTGGCTGAGGTCGCCGTGCAACGCCTTGACATCGAGGCCTTTGTCCTTCAGCGTCTTCTCCAGCTTCGAGGCGCCGATTTTGGTCCGGGTGAAGATGATCGCCTGCTCGGGTTCTTCGGTCTTCAGCAGCTCGACCAAGCGCGAAGCCTTCTCCTTGGCGGGGACCTCGACGAAGGCTTGGGAGATCTTGTCGACCGTCAGCTGTTTCGGGGTGATTTTGATCGTCACCGGGTCGTACATGTAGCCCTCGGCGAGCTTCTTGATCGGCGGCGGCATCGTCGCCGAGAAGAGCGCCGTCTGGCGCCCGCTCGGGCACATCCGCAGGATCTTCTCGACGTCCTCGATGAAGCCGAGGTCGAGCATCTCGTCGGCCTCGTCAAGAACGACGTAGCGGGCCGCGGTGAGGACCAGCGAGCGGCGCGACATCAGATCCATCATCCGCCCCACCGTGGCGACGACGACGTGGGCGCCGGAGCGCAGCTGCGACTGTTGGGAGCGGATCGGGGCGCCGCCGAAGACGGCGACGATCTCGATGTCGAGGTGCTCGGCGAAGGTGCGCAGCGCCTGGGTCACCTGGATGCAGAGCTCGCGGGTCGGCGTCATCACGATCGCCTGGACCTCGTTGTTCTCGGGGTCGAGGTACTGGAGCAGCGGCAGCCCAAAGGCGGCGGTCTTGCCGGTTCCGGTCTGCGCCTGGCCGATCACGTCGTGGCCGCCGAGCAGCTCCGGGATCGCCTGCTCCTGGATCGGCGTCGGCTCCTCGAAGCCGAGCTCGTCCAGCGCCTGCTGGATGTCAGGCGAGAGGCCTAGGTCTTTGAAAGCGGTCACTTGGTTTCCGTTCTGGACAGGGGTTCAGGACGCGGGGTCCAGGAGGAGCTTGCCGGTCGTGCGGCGGGCGATCAGGTCTTCGTGCGCCCGCGCCGCTTCGGAGAGCGGATAGACCTCCCCGATCGTAACCGTCAGCTCACCTGCGGCGATCGCCGCGAAAAGGTCTTGGATCATCGGGCCCAGCAGGTCCGGCCTGGCCAGCAGGTGGGCGAGCCAGAACCCGATCACCGACTTGGAGCCGCGCAGCAGCGAAGCGGTGGAGACCTCGCGCTGCTCGCGGGAGGCGATCCCGAAGACGACCATCCGCCCCAGCGGCGCGAGGACGCCCATCTCCTGGTCGAAGGTCTCGCCGCCGCTCATATGGAGGAACGCGTCGACCCGCTTGCCGTCGTTGGCCTCGCGAATCGCCTCGCCGAGGTTCTCGGCGCGGGAATCGACGGTGGCGTCGGCGCCGAGGATCTCGACCAGCCGGCGCTTCTCCTCGCTGGAGGCAAGGCCGATCACCTTGGCGCCGGCGCGCTTGGCCAGCTGCACCGCGAGCGTGCCGGTGCCGCCGGCGGCCGCCTCGACGACGATCGTCTCCCCCGGCTCGATCCGGGCGCAGCGGTGGACGAGCGCCATCGCGGTCAGGCCCTGCAGCAGGCCGCCCGCCGCCTGGTCGTAGTCGACCTCGGGCGGCAGCTCGATCATCTGGGCTTGCGGCACCGCGACCTTTTCGGCGTAGCCGCCGCTGCCGAGCAGGACGGCGACGCGGCGGCCGTCGTTGGTCTGCCCGCTGATCTCGGCACCCGGGATCAGCGGCAGGGTCTGCTCGGCCAGGTAGTCGTTGCGGGAGGCGTGGGTGTCGGCGAAGTTGACGCCGATCCGTTTGATGTTGACGACGATCTCGCTCAGCTTCGGCGAGGGATCGGCCACGTCTACGTACCGGAGGACCTCGGGGCCGCCGAACTCCTCGATCTGGATCGCTTTCATCGGCGCGCAGTCTCGCAGGTCGGTCGATTACGCTCCTTGCGGGATGGCGCTCACGGTTGTCGGATCAATCGCCTTCGACGCGGTCAAGACCCCGTTCGGGGAGCGCGAGCGGATGCTCGGCGGCGCCGCCGTGCACTTTTCGCTGGCGGCCAGCTTCTTCACCGAGGTGCGGCCGGTCGGCCCGGTCGGCGACGACTTCGGCGCCGAGCAGTTCGAGGTCCTGGAAGGGCGCGGCATCGTCTGCGACGACATCGAGCGGGTGCAGGGCGGCCAGAGCTTCTTCTGGCGCGGCCGCTACGAGTACGACCTCAACGTCGCCCACACCGAGGACACCCAACTCGGCGTCTTCGCCGAGTTCGAGCCGAAGCTCTCCGAGGCCTCGCAGAACGCCGACACCCTCTTCCTCGCCAACATCCAGCCCGACCTCCAGCGCCAGGTCCGCGCCCAGTGCGAGGCGGCCCGGTTCAGCGGCCTCGACTCGATGAACCTCTGGATCGAGACCGCCAAGGACTCGCTGACGGCGGCGATCGCCGAGGTCGACTGCCTGGTCGTCAACGACGCCGAGATCCGCCAGCTGACCGGTCAGTCGAACCTCGCCCGCGCCGCCCGCGCCGTAATGAAGATGGGCCCGCGGGCGGTAATCGCCAAGCAGGGCGAGTACGGCGCCGCGCTCTTCACCGAGGACGGCTTCTTCGCTCTGCCGGGCTTCCCGCTCGAGGACGTGCGCGATCCGACCGGCGCCGGCGACAGCTTCGCCGGCGGCTTCTTCGGCTACCTCGACGGCGTCGGCGGCGAGCTCAGCGACGCCGAGCTGCGGCGGGCGATGGGGTACGGCACGGTGCTCGCCTCCTTCAACGTCGAGGAGTTCGGGACCGAGCGCGTCTCGCGGCTGACCCGCGAGGAGATCGACGAGCGCTTCGAACGCCTGCGCGGGATGACCCAGTTCGAGGGCCCCGCAGTCCCCAGCCGGTAACAAGGGGCACAGCGGCGAACTGCGATACTTCGTCCCTCCGAACGACCCAGTCACCAAGGAGGGGCGATGGCCACCGAGCAGCAGACGCAGGACCCGACCGCCGACAACGCCAACGCCTCCTCGGACTCCGGTGCCGGCGGCAAGGACTCGCTGACGGTCACCGACAACCGCACCGGCAGGACCTACGAGCTGCCGATCTCCGACGGCACGGTGCGGGCGATGGACCTGCGCCAGATCAAAGTCGACGAGGACGAATTCGGGATGCTGGCCTACGACCCGGCGTTCACCAACACCGCCTCCTGCCGCTCGGCCGTCACCTACATCGACGGTGAGGCGGGGATCCTCGAACACCGCGGCTACTCGATCGAGCAGCTCTGCGAGAAATCGACCTTCCTCGAGGTCGCCTACCTGCTGATCTTCGGCGAGCTGCCGACGGCGCCCCAGCTCGAGCGCTGGACCTTCGACATCACCCACCACACCTTCGTCCACGAGGACCTCAAGCACTTCTTCGAGGGCTTCCGCTACGACGCCCACCCGATGGGGATGCTGCTCTCCGGGGTCGGCGCGCTCTCGACCTTCTACCCCGACGCGAAGCAGATCGGCGACCCCGAAGAGCGCTACATGGCCGCCGTACGGCTGATCGCCAAGGTGCCGACCCTGGCCGCCTTCTCCTACCGCCACAACATGGGCCTGCCCTACGTCTATCCCGACAACGAGCTCAACTACGCCCAGAACTTCCTCTCGATGATGTTCAAGAAGACCGAGGACCGGCACATCCCCAAGGAGGCGCTGACCAAAGTCCTCGACGTCCTCTTCATCCTCCACGCCGACCACGAACAGAACTGCTCGACCAACGCGGTGCGCGGGGTCGGCTCCTCGGACGTCGACCCCTACTCGGCGGTCGCGGCCGGAGTGGCGGCGCTTTACGGGCCGCTTCACGGGGGGGCCAACGAGGCGGTGCTGCGGATGCTGCGGCGGATCGAGTCGCCGGAGAACATCCCCGAGTTCCTCGAGCGGGTGAAGCAGCGCGAGGAGAAACTGATGGGTTTCGGCCACCGGGTCTACAAGAACTACGACCCGCGGGCGCGGATCATCCAGCAGTACATCGAGCCCGTCTTCGAGGCGACCGAGTACAGCCCACTGGTCGAGATCGCGCGCGAGCTGGAGAAACGCGCCCTCGACGACGACTACTTCCACGAGCGCAAGCTCTACCCAAACGTCGACTTCTACTCGGGGATCGTCTATGAGGCAATGGGGATCCCGACCGAGATGTTCACGGTCATCTTCGCCATCCCCCGCACCGCCGGCTGGGTCGCCCAGTGGATGGAGATGCAGGAAGACCCGGAGAAGAAAATCGCCCGGCCGCGGCAGATCTACACCGGCGAGCGCGAGCTCGAGTACGTGGCGATCGACGACCGCGAGGGTCCGGAGAAAATCGTCGGCCCGCCGGCGCGTCGCCCGAAACGCCCGCGGCGCGGAGCTTAGTGCCGGTCCCAGACTACGCTGGGACCAGCCTGGTTTTCGGCCCTGGCCCGACTAGCTTCCGGCTCCGTAGAGTGGATTCGGCGAGGTGACTGTGTAGGTCGTCGTCAGACTCGCCGGGCTCGCGCAGAGAAATCCGCCCGAAACCTTGGGCTCGGACTCTTCAACGTCGAACTTGAGATCGGCAGCTGTATAGACGCCCACGTGAACTGCCGACGGGGTCCCGTAGACGCACTCGACACCCCCGCAGCTAACTGTGATTTCGCTGCCTGAATCTGTGATTGTCAAATCGTGACTCCCGGCAATCGCCTCGTAATGTGTGGTGCCGTTTTTCAAGGTCGTCACGGTGCAGCTCCCACAGCTCGTCGCGCTGCGAGTGTTGACGCTGGCTGTGACCGAGGCCCCGGAACCACCGGCGTTCGTGACTTTCTCGACTAGAGAGGCTCCTCCGCATTCGACGGTCGCAAAGCCCGCTTTCAACGTCCATTTGGCACCGCTGGCAAGTGCAGCTTTGACTTCAGTGCCGAGGCCATATTTCGAGGTGCAGGGATCGGTTGCGGTCGCACATAGAACCGTTGCCGACGCCGAGCTCGCTAGAAATATTCCGAAGGCGAGGGCAACGCCGCTGAGACAGAGAGTTAACTTCTTCATGATCGTTCCTCCTTTGCCCTGCCTCCCACTTTCCTCCATCCATTGCACGTTCGGGACTAATAAGCAAGAACTTTTGAGTTTTCTTGTCTGGCCGGCTTGAAGTTTGCGCGCATCCGCAGGGATTCCTTTCTTTCCCCTACGAAGGTCCGCCGCCGACATCCGATGCAGCAACGGGATCATCCACGCGATCAACGCGGTCCTGCTCCCGCCCGGGAGCTCGTCCCTCCCCCACCCAGCCCGCGGCCGGCCCTGTGCCGGCCGTTAGGCTGCCTCCGTGTCTCGTTGGAAGCTGACGGTCCGGTACGGCTCGGACGTCGATCACGCGCAGTTTGAGGACCTCACCGAAGCGGTCGCGGCGATGCGCGAGCGGGCGCTGGCGATCCGCAGCGAGGGGCCGGCTCGGCCGGTTCGGTCGCTTAGGGATTTCGAGCCGAGGGACCAGGTTCAGGCGCGCTTGCAGCTGAGCGGCGGCGGGCGCCTTTTCAGGAAGTCGGTGGCGGGCGTGGACGTGCGGGGGGACGGAACCCTCGTGCCGTTCAAGGGCGGGGTAGTGCGGGAGGAGCTCGATCCGACCGACCACGACACGCCGTTCGACCTCGTGCGCGAGACTCTGGAGGGAGAGGAACGATGAGCCAGACCGATACCGAGATCCCGAAAGGCAGCTACGCCGCCGGCGAGCGGGTGAAGCTGCCCGGGGGCGCCGAACCGCCGTTCACCGTCTTCATCAACGGGATCGAGCAGCCGAAGGGCAGCTACCGGATCGAAGCAGGCGAGATCGTCTTCGGCCGCCCGATCGTCAAGGAGAAGGTCGGCACCGGGCGCTGGCTGGCGATGTACCTGGGGCTGTTCGGCACCTACCGCAAGAACGAGACGATCGACCTCCAGTTCACCAAGGGCGGCAAGGTCGAACTCCGCTCCGACCTGCCCGTCATCCCCTACCCCGAGGGCGAGGGGCCGGAAGCGTAGAGCGATGGAGATCGGCTTCCTCCTCCTCTGCGACTACAGCGAGGCCGTCAACGGCAAGCTCTACCTGACCGGCGGCGGCTGGAACGTCCTCCGCCTCCCCGAGCTGCCGGCAGAGTGGTCCTTCTCGATCGGCCTCGGCATCGACATCGCCTGGCACGAGACCAACAACCCCCACGAGCTGGTGGTCACGGTCCAGGACCCAGACGGCCACGAGTTAGGCGAGGGCCTGACCGCCAACTTCGAGACCGGCCGCCCTCCGGGCCTGCCCGAAGGCCAAGAGCAACGCCTGGTCATGTCGATAGCCGCCACCGCCACCTTCGCCACCGCCGGCCCCCACGCCGCCGTAGTCCAGGTCAACGGCGAGGAGATCGGCCGTGCCCGCTTCTACCTGATGGAGGAAGGCGCCGACGAGGTCGGGCTGGCGTAGCTCCGCGATCTGGTCCCCTCCAGGGGCCCGAACCTCGGAGTCGCGCTCTAGTTGAAGACGTAGAGCAGCAGGAAGGCGATGATCGCGAAGGCGGCGCCTGCGGCTTGGATGCCGCGGTCGCCCGCGATGATGCCGGACATCGAGCGGTCGTCGTTGCGGTCGTAGATCAGGTAGAGGTAGCGGAAGATGCCGTAGACGACGGGCGGGATGGTGAGCATCATCTTGCTGCCGATGATCGGCGAGTTGACGGTGTAGATCGCGTAGCTGATCACGGTGCCGGTGGTGACCATCGAGACCATCTGGTCGAGGAACGGCAGCGAGTAGTGCTCGAGGACCGGCCGGGTCGAGGTGCCCTCGTGGAGCTCGGAGACGGCCTCCTGGCGGCGCTTGGTGAAGCCGAGGAAGGCGGCGAGCATGCCGGTGCAGAGAATCAGCCACTCGGAGGCGTGGGCGTCGACGGCGCTGGCGCCGGCGGCGACGCGGAGGATGAAGAGCCCGGCCAGGGTCATCACGTCGACGATCACGATCTGCTTGAGGCCGAGGCTGTATGCGACCTGGGCGATCCCGTAGCCGATCACCATCAGGCCGACCTGCCAGTTGACGGTGAAGGCGATCGCGATCGCGACGACGGCGAGCGCGGGGGCGATCGCTTTCGCGGCGCTCTCGGAGAGCTCGCGCGCGGCCAGCGGGCGGTAGCGCTTCTTCGGGTGCTTGCGATCGAGCTCGACGTCGATCAGGTCGTTGACGAAGTAGCCGGCGCTGGAGATCAGACAGAAGGCAACGAAGGTGACGAAGGCCTCGAAGACGTCGTGGGACTGGTTGAACTTGCCGGAAAAGAGCAGCCCGGCGAAGACGAAGACGTTTTTGATCCACTCCTTCGGCCGGCCCGTCTTGATCGCGGCCCGCAGCGGCGAGCGGCGCGGCACCACTTCGCCCGTATCGGGCTCGTGCGACTGCGTCGGCTCGGCCGGCACGGTGGGCTGTTCGGAGGTGATCGTTTCCATCGAAAGACGCGGCAGCTCAGGCACCTTCACCAGCTACCCGGCCAGGCAAATGAAGTCGCGAAAGGGTAGCGCTGCGGGAAGTCAAGCCGGGTCGATGAGGACGCCGGGGTTGAGGATTGCCGCGGGATCGAGCTCGGACTTGGCGGCGCGCAGGGCGGCGGCGAAGGGAGCGGGTCGCTGGCGGTCGTACCAGGGACGATGATCGCGGCCGACGGCGTGGTGGTGGGTGATCGTGCCGCCCGCGTCGACGATCGCCTCGGAGACGGCGGCCTTGATCTCGTCCCACTGCTCGACCTCGCCGCCGCGGGTCGCAGGCGCGAGAATGGTGAAGTAGGGCGCGACGCCGTCCGGATAGACGTGGGTGAAGCGGCAGCTGACCCGCGGCGCGCCCGGACCGTCGGCGGGGACACCGCTGACCTCGGAGACGACACGGCGCGCCGTCTCCATCACCGTCGCGTGGAACTCCTCGAAGCGGTCCCAGGTGATCGCCGTCTCGAACGTCTCCGAGAGCACGCCGCAAGCGACGAAGGTGTCGCGCAGGTACGGCGCCAGCAGAAACGCCCCACGCCAGGCGCCCACCGCATCCTCGCCGCCACCTGAGCTGCGCACCTCACCGGGAGTGCCGCCATAAGCACGCGCCATATTCAGCGCCTGGCCCATGGGGCCGTCTACTGGGAGATGGGCGGACTCGAAGCCGAGGAGCAGGAGGTTTGCGCTGCCGTCACCGGCGCCGGTGAAACCCGCCTCCTCGGCGTCGAGAAGGCGGCAGTTGGCCGGATGGAGGCCGGACTGGGCGATCTCGCGAACCGCCCCGACCGCGGCGCCGAAGTCGTCGAAGCCGACGCTGACCGACGACTTGAACTCGGGCCGAGGCCGCACCCGCACCCAGGCCTCGGCAATCACCCCGAGGATCCCCTCCGAGCCGATCAGCATCCGGTCAGGCGAAGGCCCCGCCCCCGAGCCGGGCAACCGTCGACTCTCCCAGGTCCCCCGCGGCGTGATCGCCCGCACCGCCTCGACCAGGTCGTCGATGTGGGTCTCGAGCGTCGCGAAGTGCCCGCCCGCCCTCGTAGCAATCCAGCCGCCCAGCGTCGAGTACTCGAACGACTGCGGAAAGTGCCGCAGCGTCAGCCCGTGCTCGCGCAGCTGATCCTCCAGCCCAGGGCCGAGCGCCCCGGCCTGAATCCGCGCCGCCAGCGAGGTCGGATCAACCTCCAACACCCGATCCAGCCGCCGCAGGTCCAAGGAGACCACCGCCCGCTCCCCAACCCGCGGCTCGACCCCACCGACCACACTCGTCCCGCCCCCAAACGGCACCACAGCCGCCCCCTCGGCCTCGGCCCAACTCAACACCGCCTCGATCTCCGACTCGTCCCGAGGAAACGCCACCAGATCCGGCGGGTTTTCGAACTCGCCGTAGAAGCCACGCACAACATCCCGATAGGCCTTCCCCAACGAGTGCGCCACCCGCTCGTAGTGCCCATCCGAAAACAGATCCCCGAAAGCCGCCGGCCGCTTCAACCGCGACTTCCGCAGCTCCACCTCCTCCAGCGGCACCGGCTCCTTCACCTCACCCCCGAACCCGAACCGCTGCCTAATTCCTTCAGCAGCCTCCCTCAGCTGCTGCCCCGTAGGAGCCTGATCCTCAAACCCCCACCCCCAATGCTTGAGCCGACGGGTCATAGGCAACGCCCGATTCGGAGGGTGGGGACCCCCTCCGACGGGCGGATACTCAAAACAGCGGCCTAATTAGGCCGCTGTTTGTCCGGCGGAGGGGGTCCCCACCCTCCCCCACCATCACCAATGCACGCCTTTCATCAGGTGCGCAAAGGCAACGGCCTCGGTCGAAGGCGCTTTGTCCCGAGCCTCCTCTTTTTTGCCTTTCGCAGCCTGCGAATCAGGGAACAGCTTGTAAGCCGTATTCAGGATCGAGTCGCTCGCTTTCGGCGCCACCGCGTACATCAGCTCGCCCATCGTCCCGAGTTTCGTAGCCACCTTCTTCGGCCGCCTGATCATCGCCTTGGCAATCATCTCCGCCGCCTCCTCGGGCGTGATCGCCGGGAACATGTCGTACATCCGCGTCGGCGCGATCATCGGCGTGCGGACCAGCGGCATGTGGATCGTCGTCAGGTGGACGTTGTCGTCGACGACCTCGGAGGCGATCACCCGGCTGAAGGCGTCGAGCGCCGCCTTCGAGGCGACGTAGGCGGAGAAGCGCGGTGGGTTCGTCTGCGTCCCGATCGAGCTGATGTTGATGATGTGGCCGCTCTTGCGGGCCCGCATCGCCGGCAGCAGCGCCAGGATCAGTCGCACCGAACCGAGGTAGTTGAGCTGGATCGTGCGCTCGAAGTCGTGGTAGCGGTCGTAGGAGAGGGCGATCGAGCGGCGGATCGAGCGGCCGGCGTTGTTGACGAGGATGTCGACGTGGCCGTGGTAGGTGAGGACCTCCTCGGCCATCCGCTCGATGTCCTCGATGTCGGAGAGGTCGCACTGGTGGATGTGGGCAGTGCCGCCGCCGGCGACGATCTCGTCCCTGGTCTCCTCCAGCTTGTCGAGCGAGCGGGCGACCAGCAGCACCGTCCCGCCGGCGTCGGCGACCTTGACCGCGGTTGCCTTGCCGATCCCGGAAGACGCTCCGGTGATGAGGACGATTTTGCCGCGCACCGCCGCCGAGAGCGAGCGGTCCTTGAAGAGGTCGGGGTCGAGGTTGCGCTCCCAGTAGTCCCAGACCCGGTTGGCGTAGCTCTCCAGCGGCGGCACCTCGATCCCCGAGCCTTTGAGCGCTTTCTGCGTGTTCCGCGAGTCGAAGCTGGTCGGGTAGTCGACGTAGGTGAGCAGCTCCGGCGGCAGGCCGAGCTGGTTCAGCGCCACCGTCGCCGCGCGCTTGGCGGGCGGGAAGAGCTTCAGCGCCGTCCGCACCGCGCCGGTCGCCGGCTCGGTCACGTCGCTGTCGAGCCGCACCGCCATCTGCGGCGCGTCGGCCGCCCGCGCGAAGAGGTTGATCACTTCGCCCGCGGTGTGCGGGTTCGGGTCGGTGAGGTGGAAGGCGCGCCCGTTCAGGCGCGGTTTGTGGGCGATGTGGTCGATCGCCGCGGCGACGAAGTCGACCGGGACGATGTTGATCTCGCCGCCTTCGATCCCGAGGATCGGCAGCCAGCCCGGCGCCACTTTGCGCAGCCGCTGCAGGGTCTTGAAGAAGTAGTAGGGCCCGTCGATCTTGTCGATCTCGCCGGTGCGCGAGTCGCCGACGACGATCCCCGGCCGGTAGACCCGCCAGGGCCGCGGGCACTCGTCGCGGACCAGCCGCTCGGACTCGTGCTTGGTGCGGAAGTAGGGGTTGTTGTCGAGCTTTTCGGCCTCCTCGAACATCTCCTCGGTCCAGACGCCGTCGTAGAGGCCGGCGGCGGCGATCGAGCTGACCTGGTGGAAGCAGCCGGCCTCGAGCGCGCCGGCGAGCTCGATCGCGTGGCGCGTCCCCTCGACGTTGGCGATCTCCTGGGCTTCCGCGTCGGCGGTCAGGTCGTAGATCGCGGCGAGGTGGAAGAAGTGGTCGATCTCCCCCCGCATCGCCACCAGGTCCTCCTCGGAGACACCGAGTCCAGGCTGGGAGAGGTCGCCGGTGACCGGGACGATCCGGGCGCCGTCGGCGCCGAGGCTGGTCCGCAGCTCCTCCAGACGCCCCCGCGAGCCGGCCCGCACCAGGGCGTAGACGGTGCCCTCTCGCTGCAGCAGTTTCTCGACCAGGTTGCGGCCGATGAAGCCCGTGGCGCCGGTGACGAAATAGCTCATCGCCTTGCAGGGTATCTCTATGCGGCTGCCGATAAACCTCTTTCCTTAGACTGCGAGCAAGAGATGCCAGAGACGGCCACCGTGCAGATCCCGATGCCCGAGATGGGCGAGTCGGTGACCGAGGGCATCGTCCTCGAGTGGCACGTGGCCGAGGGCGACGCCGTCAAGGAGGGCGACACCATCGTCGAGGTGTCGACCGACAAGGTCGATGCCGAGGTGCCGGCGCCGATGGACGGGGTGATCACGAAGCTGGTTGCTCAGGTCGATGACGAGGTTCCTGTTGGGGCTCCGTTGGCTGAGATGGAGGCTGGTGGTGGATCGGGTGAGGGACCAAGCGGTAGGCCCGCGGGTCCTGCCGCCGCAGGGGACCCACCGTCTCCTGCAACTACGCAGGAGACGGTCCCCCCTACGACGTCACCCACGGGAGACGCCGCTAGTAAGACCGGTAGCTCCAACGGTGGGTCAGGCAACGGGGCCGCTGATGTGAGAGCTACGCCCGTTGCTCGTCGCGTTGCCGATGCCAACGGGGTAGATCTTGCTTCGGTCAGTGGGTCGGGACCTGGCGCGAAGGTGACCAAAGAGGACGTGCTTAACGCCGGCAACGGCGGTGGGAACGGGGTTGCGGCTCCCGCCCAGGGGGAGGCCAAGCAGCTGCGGGGGGCTGCGGCGATGCTCGCCAATGCGATGGACGAAAGCCGCGCGGTGCCGACTGCGACTTCGTTCCGGACGATCGCTGTCGACACGCTTGACGCGAAGCGGAAGTCGATCAACTCGGTGCTCAAAGACCGCGGGTTGAAGGTCTCCTTCACTCACCTGGTCGCCTGGGCGATCGTCGAGGCGGCCAAAGACTTCCCGGTGATGACGCGGGTGTTCGCCGAGCAGGACGGCAAGCCGTTTGCGATCGAGGGGAGCCCGGTCAACCTCGGGATCGCCGTCGACGTGGAGAAAAAAGACGGCTCCCACAGCCTCATGGTCCCGGCGATCAAGGGCGCCGACTCGCTCGACTTCACCGGCTTCCACTCCCGCTACGAAGAACTGATCGCGAAGACGCGCGAAAACAAGCTCTCCGCCGACGACTTCCAGGGCACCAACATCAGCCTCACCAACCCGGGCGGGATCGGGACGATGGCCTCGGTGCCGCGGCTGCTCTCCGGCCAGAGCGCGATCATCGCCACCGGCTCGATCGCCTACCCGCCGGAGTGGCTGCACGCCTCGCCGGACCGGATCAAGCAGCTCGGCGTCTCCAAAGTGATGACGCTGACCTCGACCTACGACCACCGCGTCATCCAGGGCGCCGAGTCGGGTGCCTTCCTGCGCCGGATCGAGCAGCTGCTGCAGGGCGAGGACGAGTTCTACGAGTCGGTCGCCCGCGACCTCGGCTTCGAGGATCCCTCGGCCGTGACCAAGGCCCACCCGGCCAGCGCCTCGGCGCCGCCGCTCTCCGCCGCCGCGCCCAGCGCCGAGGCGGCCGCCGCCCCCGGCCAGATCGACGAAGAGCTGCTGCAGGCGGTGCAGGCGGCGACCTCGCTGCTGAAGGCCTACCGCACCCACGGCCACCTCGCCGCCCACCTCGATCCGCTCGGCTCCGAGCCGAAAGGCGACCCCGCCCTGCAGCCGGAGAACGTCAACCTGACGCCGGAGCTGATGGCGAGGATCCCGGCCTCGATCCTGCGGATCGGCGTTCCCGGCGAGAGCCTGCTGGAGGCGCTGCCGCGGATGCGCAGCGCCTACTGCGACACGATCGGCTACCAGTTCGAGCACCTCTCCTCCCACCAGCAGCGGCTCTGGCTGCGGGAGATGATCGAGACCGGCGCGCACCGCCAGCCGCTCACCGACGCGGAGAAAAAACGCCTGCTCGACCGGCTGATCGATGTCTTCCAGTTCGAGCGCTTCCTCGAGAAAGCGTATTTGGGCCAGAAGATGTTCTCGATCGAGGGGCTCGACGTGATCGTGCCGATGCTCGACGAGGCGGTGACCCTCTCGCAGCGGGCCGGCGCCGACGAGGTCGTCTTCGGGATGGCCCACCGCGGCCGCCTCAGCGTCCTCGCCCATAACGTCGGCCGTCCGGTCGAGTCGATCCTTGCCGAGTTCGAGGGCTCGAAGCGGATCGACGCGGTCAAGGCCGTCGCCGCGATCCCCCACGGCGGCACCGGCGACGTCAAGTACCACTACGGCCATCGCGGCACCTACGAGACCGCCGACGGCAAGAAGATCTCGGTCCGCCTCTCCCCCAACCCGAGCCACCTCGAGTTCGTCGACCCGGTGGTCACCGGCGGCGCCCGCTACCTGCAGCAGGACTTCGAGGGTCCCAACCTCACCCGCGACCCGAAACGGGCGGTGCCGGTGCTGCTGCACGGCGACGCCGCCTTCCCCGCCCAGGGCGTGGTTGCCGAGACGCTCAACCTGCAGAACCTGGAGGGCTACACGACCGGCGGCACGATCCACCTGATCCAGAACAACCAGGTCGGCTTCACCACCGACCCCAGCGAGGCGCGCTCGACCCCCTACGCCGCCGACATGGCGAAGGGCTTCAACGTCCCGATCATCCACGTCAACGCCGACGACGTCGAGGCCTGCATCGCCGCCGTCCGCCTGGCGATGGCCTACCGCGACCGCTGGTGCCGCGACGTCGTCATCGACGTGATCGGCTACCGCCGCTTCGGCCATAACGAGACCGACGAGCCCGCCTACACCCAGCCCACGATGGCGGCGAAGATCAAGTCGCACCCGCCGGTCTCCGAGATCTACGCCGAGAAGCTGATCGAAGAGGGGACGGTCTCCGCCGAGCAGGTCGGCCAGGCCTCCGACGAGCGCCACGCCGAGATGTCGGGAGCGCTGAAAGGGCTGCGCCAGAAGATGGAGGCGGGCGAGTACGAGGATCCGACCGTCACCGGCACCACCCAGACCGGCGAACTGCTCGACCGCACCGCCAGCCCGCCCGTCCACACCGCGGTCGAGGCCGGGAAGCTGCGGGCAATTAACGAGGCGCTGCTGAAGACGCCGGAGGGCTTCAACGTCCACCGCAAGCTGCGGCGGCCGCTTTCGCGGCGGACCGAGGCGCTGGAGAGCGGCGGCATCGACTTCGGCCAGGCCGAGGCGCTCGCCTTCGGCACCCTGCTGACCGAGGGCGTCCACATCCGCCTCACCGGCCAGGACACCGAGCGCGGCACCTTCTCCCACCGCCACCTCGTCCTCCACGACGAGAACACCGGCCTCAAGTACACGCCGATCCAGAACCTCGAGGATGCCTCGGCGCCGTTCGAGCTCTACAACAGCCCGCTCTCCGAGACTGCCTGCCTCGGCTTCGAGTACGGCTACTCGGCCGCCAACCCGAACGCCCTCGTCCTCTGGGAGGCGCAGTTCGGCGACTTCGCCAACGCGGGCCAAGTGATCATCGACAGCTTCATCGTCTCCGGCGAGTCGAAGTGGGGACAGCAGACGCGGCTGACGCTGCTCCTGCCGCACGGCTACGAGGGCTCGGGCCCGGAGCACTCGAGCGCCCGGATCGAGCGCTTCCTCGCCCTCGGTGCCGAGGGCAACATCCGCATCGCCAACCCGACCACCGCCGCCCAGTACTTCCACCTGCTGCGCCGTCAGGCGCTGATCAAGAAGCCGCGGCCGCTGATCGTCTTCACCCCGAAGGGGCTGCTGCGCCTCGAGCGGGCTACCGCCGGCCTCGAGGAGCTGACCGACGGCGAACTGCACTTCATCCTCGACGACCCGACCGCGGGCGAGCGCCGCGAGAAGGTCGAGCGCCTCGTCCTCTGCACCGGCAAGGTCTATTACGACATGGACTCCAACGAGCGCCGCGGCGACGCCGAGAACGTGGCTATCGCCCGGGTAGAGGTCCTCTACCCCTTCGCCAAAGAACAGCTGGAGCGGCTGATCGCCTCTTACCCGAACCTGAAGGAGATCGCCTGGGTGCAGGAGGAGCCGCGCAACATGGGCGCCTGGAAGGTGATGTCGCGCCGGATGCCGAGCGTCCTCCCCGAGGGCGTCGCCCTCACCTACATCGGCCGCCAGGGCCGCGCCAGCCCGGGCGAGGGCTACTCCGGCGCCCACGCGCGTGAGCAGGAGCGGATCGTCCTCACCGCGCTCACCGCCGGCGCTTAGGTCCATGGCCCGGAAGCCGTTCGAGAAGCCCGTCCCGGGCGAGCTGTTCGTCTGGGTCAAGCGCATCTCCTGGATCGAGCTGGCGATCTTCAGCGGCCTGATCGCCTTCTGGCTGCTCCCGGGCTTCGACACCGAGACGATGCTGTTCGGCTGGGCGCACGGCCTCGGCTTCGTCGGCCTCTGCGTGCTGATCTGGATCGCCTGCATCCGCCGCGAGGCCCCCTACACCCTGCTCGCCGCCACCCTCACCCCGGTCGGCCCGGTCGGCAGCGTGATCGGCATCGAGCTGATCGAACGCAAGGGCTGGGGCGTGGACAAACCGCCCTGTTCGGAGCGGCGAGTGACGCAAACCGCGCCCGAACGCGGCTAAAACGCTCTATGCCGCTTGACCGTGCGTGGCCAAGCCGCTATAGCTAAACCCTGACTGTTCCTCAGGGCAGTCCCGCCAGGGGGAACGGCCGCGTCGGCATCCCTCCCTGGCTACCGACGCGCAGGTGCAGTGAGGGTCGCGCGGACCCCCCTGCCTCCCGCGGCCCCGCTGCGCCTACCCTTTTTTCAGGACTTGAGCTTGCGCAGCACGGTCTGCAGGATGCCGCCGTTGAGGAAGTAGCCGACCTCGTTCGGCGTGTCGAGCCGCACCTTCGCGGTGAACTGCTTTTCGCCGCCGTCGTCGGCGCGGGCGGTGACCGTTACCTCTTTCGCCCGGCCCTCTTCGAGATCGCCGAAGTCGAAGGTCTCCTGGCCGGTGAGGCCGAGCGAGGCGACGCTCTCGCCGGCGGCGAACTGCAGCGGCAGCACCCCCATCCCGATCAGGTTGGAGCGGTGGATGCGCTCGAAGCTCTCGGCGATCACGGCGCGGACGCCGAGCAGCTTCGTCCCCTTCGCCGCCCAGTCGCGCGAGGAGCCGGACCCGTACTCCTTGCCGGCCAGGACGACGAGGGGCACGTTTTCGCCTGCGTACTTCATCGCGGCGTCGTAGATCGTCGTCTCCTCGCCGCCGGGGCCGTCGCCAGAGAAATAGCGGGTGTAGCCGCCGGCTTTATCAACTAGCTGGTTGCGGAGGCGGATGTTGGCGAAGGTGCCGCGGATCATCACCTCATGGTTGCCGCGGCGGGCGCCGTAGGAGTTGAAGTCCTTGACCTCGACGTCGTGCTCGAGCAGCCAGCGGCCCGCGGGGCTGTCGCGTTTGATCGCGCCGGCCGGAGAGATGTGGTCGGTGGTGATCGAGTCGCCAAGCAGGGCGAGGGCACGAGCGCCGGCGATCGGCTCGACTCCAGGGGCCTCGGCGGGCATCTGCTCGAAGAAGCTGGGCCGGCGGACGTAGGTCGAGGCGGGCCAGGTGTAGCGGTCGCCGGAGGGAACCTCGACTTCGTTCCACATCTCGTCGCCGGCGAAGACCTCGGCGTAGTTGCGCTCGAACATCTCCGAGGCGACAGATTCGCCGACGACCCGGTTGACCTCCTCGGCCGAGGGCCAGAGGTCGCGCAGAAATACGGGCTCGCCGTCCCGCCCCTCGCCCAGCGGCTCGTTCAACAGGTCGACGTCCATCCGCCCGGCGAGGGCGTAGGCGACGACCAGCGGCGGGCTCGCCAGGTAATTGGCCTTGACGTGCTGGTTGATCCGACCCTCGAAGTTGCGGTTGCCCGAGAGCACCGCGCAGACCGTCAGGTCCTTCGCTTCCACCGCCGCGGCGATCTCGTCGGGCAGCGGGCCGGAGTTGCCGATGCAGGTGGTGCAGCCGTAGCCGACGAGGTTGAACTGGAGGGCGTCGAGGTGCTCGGTCAGGCCCGCTTTCTCCAGGTACTCGGTGACCACCGTCGAGCCCGGCGCCAGCGAGGTCTTCACCCAGGGCTTGCGCTGCAGGCCCTTTTCGACCGCGTTGCGGGCGAGCAGCCCGGCGCCGATCATCACGCTCGGGTTGGAGGTGTTGGTGCAGCTGGTAATCGCGGCGATGACGACGCGGCCGTGGTCGAGCTCGAAGGCGGTGTCGCCCATGGTCACCTCGATCGCGTCCTCGGTCCGCTTCGGGGCGGTGGCGGTGCCGCTGACGGCAGGGCGCGGCCGGCCCGCCTCGTCGTCGTGGTCCTCGGCGGGCGGATCCGAGGCGGGGAACGACTCTTCGATCGCCTCGTCGCGGCCGTTGCCCATCTGCTCGGCGGCTTCGGGATCGAACTCCCCCATCGCCTCCAGGAAAGCCTCTTTGGCCTCGGCCAGCGGCACCCGGTCCTGCGGGCGCTTGGGCCCGGCGATGCTCGGTTCGACGTCGCCGAGGTCGAGCTCTAGGAGATCCGAGAAGGTCGGGTCGGGGCTCGACTCATCATGGAACATGCCCTGCTCACGCGCGTAAGCGTCGACCAGCTCGATTATCTCGGTCGGGCGGCCGGTGAGGTCGAGGTAGCGCAGGGTCTCGGCGTCGACGGGGAAGATCGCGCAGGTCGAGCCGAACTCGGGCGACATGTTGCCAAGGGTGGCGCGGTCGGCGAGACCTAGGGTCGGCAGGCCGGGGCCGAAGAACTCGACGAACTTGGAGACGACGCCGCGCTCGCGCAGCATCTCGGTCACGGTGAGGACAAGGTCGGTGGCGGTCGCCCCCTCCGGCAGCTCGCCCGAGAGCTTGAAGCCGACGACCTGCGGCAGCAGCATCGAGATCGGCTGGCCCAGCATCGCCGCCTCGGCCTCGATCCCCCCCACGCCCCAGCCGAGGACGCCGAGGCCGTTGACCATCGTCGTGTGGGAGTCGGTGCCGACCAGGGTGTCGGGGTAGGCCTGCAGCGTGCCGTCGTTCTCGCGGCTGTAGACCACCTGGGCCAGGTACTCGAGGTTGACCTGGTGGCAGATGCCGGTCGCGGGCGGGACCACCCGGAAGTTGTCGAAGCTCTGCTGCCCCCATTTGAGGAACGAGTAGCGCTCGAGGTTGCGCTCGAAGTCGTGCTCGGCGTTGAGGGCGAAGGCGCGCTCGGTGCCGAAGGCGTCGACCTGGACCGAGTGGTCGATCACCAGGTCGACGTCGACCAGCGGGTTGATCGCCGCCGGGTCGCCGCCGATCTCCTCCATCGCGTCGCGCATCGCCGCCAGGTCGACCACGGCGGGGACGCCGGTGAAGTCCTGCATGAGGACGCGGGCAGGCTGAAACGGGATCTCCTCGCTCGGCTCGGCGGCGGCGTCCCAGGAGGCGATCGCCTCGACGTCGGCGGCGCTGACCGAGGTGCCGTCCTCCAAGCGAAGGACGTTCTCGAGCAGGACCTTGATCGAGTAGGGGAGCCGAGCGACGTCGAACTTCTCCTGCAGCGCGTCGAGGCGGTAGATCTCGAAGTCTTTGCCGCCTACCGAGAGGGTTGAACGGGCGCCGAAGGAATCGCTGCTCACAGGTTCATCCTAGGAAAACGGTGGTGGGGGCGAGCGGGACCCCTCTCGCCCGGACAAACGGCGGCCTAATTAGGCCGCCGTTTTGAGTATCCGCCCGTTCGAGAGGGGTCCCGCTCGCCGATACTTCAGAAGCTGCCGGAAACCTCACTCTACGCGCGGGTCAGCGCTTGGCTTCGCCGTGCCCGTTGGCGATGGCTTCAGCGGCCTTTTGCCCGGCTGACCCGCTCTGAGCCTTGGCGCTGATGCTGGGGCTGACGAGGGCGATATGGGCGCCTACGCGTTGCTGGATCGGGGCGACGGTGACCTCGACCTTGTTGCGCTCGATCGCCTTGACGGTCGCGGCCCCTACCTGCTCGGGGGTGCTGGTGCCCATGCCGGGTGGGGGCTTGGCGCCCGCGTCGGCGAACATGCCCGCTTCGCGGATGAAGCCGGGTGAGACGAGGGAGACGCCTACCCCCCGCGGTGAGATGTCGGCGCGGAGACCCAGAGCGAAGCCGCGGAGGCCGAACTTGGTGGCGTTGTAGATGGAGCTGCGGGGGCTGGCTGCCTTGCCGCTGAGGGAGGCGATGAACACCAGGTGGCCGCTTCCGGCCTCGAGCATCGAGGGGTAGAGGGCGCGGGCCATCAGCATCGGCGCCTCGAGGTTGACTCGGAGGGCTCGCTTCAGCTGCTCGGGCGTGAAGTCGTCGAGCTTGCCGGCTGCCGGGAGGCCGGCGTTGGCGATCAGGATCTCGGTGCCCGCGGCTTCGGCGGCGAGGCGCTCGGCGGCGTCGGGCTCGGCGAGGTCGGCCGACAGGACCGTGTGGCCGCTGCCGGGGAGCTCCGCGGCCAGCTCTTCGAGGGCCGTGCGTTTGCGGGCGCTCAGAGCTACTTGGGCGCCACGCTCGGCCAGGGCGTGCGCGATCGCCCTTCCCAGGCCTCCGGTTGCTCCGGTGAGGAGCGCTTTGCGGTCCGAAAGGTTCATCCCAAGGCGCAAGCTACCAGCCGCCGCGTCGAACAGATCTTCAGTGGGAGCAGCCTTTTCGAGCAAATATTTGCGTTTTGTGAGCGCGACGCCGGGCAATGCGCTACATTCTCCGCGTTCGATAACCGGAACGCCGAATCCCAGGCGCCGATGGCGCAACGGGAGCGGGGGAACCACGTTTTCGGGCCGAGCCCACCGATCAGGTGGGGGCGCAAGCTCCTTTCGCGCTAGGCCGACAGCTAACCCCGTAGGCCGACGAAGGAGAATCGGTTTGCGTCACAACTTCAGGTTGGCTGGGCTTGCGCTTGCTATCGCGATCTTCGCCACGATCCTTATCGGCGCCGGCAGCGCCTCCGCTCGTTGCACCAGCGGCGGCCTCTCGCCCGCCGAAGTAGACCTCTGCACCCCGACCGCGAAGGCGAAGCTGCTCAGCAACGGGATGTTGGTCCCCCCCGCGAGCGCCCCGCCCCGCGTCAAGGCCGTGATCGCGGCGGCCAACAAGATCCGCAGCAAGCCCTACGTCTGGGGCGGAGGCCACGCCCGCTGGAACGACCGCGGCTACGACTGCTCCGGCTCGGTCTCCTTCGCCCTTCACGGCGGCCACTTCCTCGAAAGCCCCCTTCCTTCCGGCCCGATGGAGAGCTGGGGCGAAGAAGGCGAAGGCCGCTGGATCACCGTCTACGCCAACGCCGGTCACGCCTACGCCGTGATCGCCGGCTACCGCTGGGACACCTCCGGCGACGAAGGCGGCGAAACGGGTCCTCGCTGGCACGCCGAACTGCGCGACAACGTCGGCTTTGTCGCGCGGCACCCGGCCGGGTACTAGCTCGAAAACGAAGGCGCGCCGCCGAGGCGGCCCGTGGCACCACGCGCGTTCTGTCGACTATCAGTCGATGTCGAGCCAGTCTGGTTCTGTGACCTTGTAGCTGCCTTCCCAGTTCCGGGCGGGTTTGTACATGTCAACGTCGTCTCCGTGATCCGGCGCCGAACGCTCTTATGAACTAAGGAGACCTATAGGAATAGTTGAGTACTCTAGTGCTTCTTCCGCTTCCCGCAACTCGACCCGATCAGCGGGTTCCTGGTCGTGACCCGGCCGTTCTGGGCGGCGAGGCGGATCTGGGCGCGGTGGGTGCCCTTGCAGAGGTTGGTGCTGTTTTCGATCAAGCTCCGTTCGCCGCCGTAGAGGTTCATCTTGAACTTGGTCACCGGGGCGTCGGGGAGGTTGACGAAGCGCGTCCGGACCCGTGAGCCTTCGGCACCCTTCTTCTTCACCGAGTCGACCCACCCGACCAGGGTGATGCGGATCGGGCCGTGCAGGTCGGCAACGATGTCGGGAAGTTCGCGTTCGCCACCGTTGCTCCTGAAGTAGACCGGTCCCTTCAGGGGCTGGTCCAACAGCGGCGTCCGCGCTTCCGCGGTGCCCAAGATCGAACGTTTGGGGCATGCGTTCGCGTTGAACTGGACGCGGGTGCAGGGGTTGCTGATGTGCGCCTGGTCGATGAACTCGCTCGGGGGCAGGAGCACGGTCGCGCCGGCGGTATTGGCCTGGTGGGGCGGTTGGGTGAGCACGGCTCTGACGGCCGGATTGCCGGTGCGTCGCGTCGAGCCCTTGAGGGTAAGAGCGAGCTTCGGCGAGTAGTGGAGCTTGACGCAGTTGGTGGCCTGGTACCCGGTCGAGGGTGAAGCGGTGGCGCCGTTGCTCGCGGTTACCGTGGCGGTCACCTGCTTGTGATCACAGCTCGTCGGGTTGATCATGAAGTCCGGCCGAGTGACATCCACATGGACCGTGCGGTAGGCCACCGGCACGCCTTCGAGGATCTGGGGCAGGGGGTCGGTCGTGATCGCTGCCAGGCCGGTTTCAGGATCGATTTCGATCGCCGCGCGGTTGACCACGGTCCCGAGGTCGAAGGGGCCGGCCTGCGCGGGAACCACCGAGACGATCGAATAGGGGGCTCCTTTGTAGGGCCCGGCGAAATACACGGCGGTCGGAACTTTGCCGGGCTGGGGGACCCAGAGCGGCGCCGCGCCCACTCCGGCCGCCGCCGTGAGGGTGCCGATCTGGCTGTCGGCCGGACAGGCTCCGGTTGCGGCTTGGGCATCAGAGCAGAGAGGTACGCCTGCCGGCTTGGCGAGCAGGCCCTTCGGAAGGTGGACGCTCAGCACCTGTGGGTTGGCTTCGCCGTCATGCCTGGTCAAAGTCATCGCGAAGGAAGCGAAGGCGCCGGCGAAGGAGCTGGTCGAGCCGGCGGTCAACCTCGGGTCGAAGCCGCCCTTCTCGCAACCCGAAGTGATCTTCATTGCGGTATTGCCTTCGGCGGGTGCTTGTCCCGACCAGGGGCGGAACTGGAAGTGCGTCTGGTAGGTCCCGCAGGAGGCGGGCGTCGCCAGCGGAGCCTGGGGGCCGCCGAAGACATGGAGGCGTAGCTCCGAGAACGGCAGCTGCGGGTTTCCGCCCAAGCTGGGAATGCCGTCGAACACGGTCGTCACCTGGCCGGTCAGAGGGTTCGTCTCGATTTCGGCGGGAAGCTTCAGATGCACACCCTGTTCGTCGGTGACGAGCCAGAAGCGGAAGAGATGGCCGGGTTCGGGAGTGCGCTGGAAGACCGCCCCGTTGAGGACGTGTTCAAGCGCCGGAACCACCAGTTCCACCGAGCCGATCTTCGCCGCTTCCGGGCAGTGAGACGGTTCATCGGTCCCGAACCCGACCTGTTCGGGGTTGCAGGCCTCAAGACCGTCGCCCGCGGCCGGGTTGATCGTCATCCCTTCCGGAAGCGTGACCCTCGCTCCCTGCAGAGTCGAGGTCGCAAGGCCGTTGGGCGTTTCATTCTGCGGAATCGTCAGCGTCGCGTCGAGGCCACTGGCCGAGGCCGCCTCGGTGCTGGTCGGGAGGGCGGTGAAAGTGGGACTGAAGCGAACGTTTTCGCAGCCCGTGATCGGCGGGAACGGTGCCGTCTTCGTCGACGGCGAACCCGGTAGCTGGTAGCTCGTCGCCGTCACCGAGATCTGCCGCACCGTGGAACAGGAGGTCGGATTGGTGAAGAAGGGCGCTTCCGGTAGTCCGGCAGGACGCCCCCCGGAGGGAAATTCGCCATGCAGCGCTTCTTCCGGGGTGAGCCGCAGAAAGTTGTGGCTCGGCGCGGCCGGGACGCCCCATAAGGTCGTCGACGCGGCGATCAGGGAAGCGGCGGCCGGGGCGCCTTCGATGTAGGCCGTAACGCTGTAATCGACGGGGTTGACGCGAGCGTTGATCACGATCGGGTACGGCCCCGCGAAGAGGCCGAAGCGGGCGACTATGTCACCTCCCGGCGAAGGCATGTTGTAGACGGGCTCGGTGTAGGTTCCATGGTTCCCGCCACCCAGCGTCACTTCGCTCACCCCGACCTGCGCGGAGACAGGGCATTCGCTTTCTTCGGGGGATTTCCCGAGTTGCACGGAGCTGCAGCGAGGTATCCCCTGGGGGTTGCCGATCAGGCCCGGAGGCAGCGCCGCTTCTATATCGCGCGTGAGGCCATAGGGTTCGCCGGATTTTTGAGCCAGGACGAAGGTGGTGGTGAAGTCGGCATGGGCACCGGCCTGGGTCGTCGACAATTCCGCCGAGACGGATTCGACGGCGTAGTTTTCGAATTCTTCGATTGCCTCCGCCGGCCCGGCCCAGACGAGCCAGGCCCCGAGCACGGCCGCCAGACCAACCAGACTCCGCAGCATCCTCGTGCTCATCGGCGGCCCCCCTTGTTCTTGTTGGCTCTGTGTCGCTTGGGGTGGTGCTTCCTGTGTTTCTTAACGCACTTCCCGTGGCGTCTGATGCGACCCTTCGCACAGCGCCGGCTCTTCTGGAGATTGCCGCTCGGGCCCAGGGCACCGGTAACCGGCGCCGTCAGCCCGGGGGCCTGGGTGACGGGGTTGCAGCCTTCGCCGCTGCACGGAACCGAAGCCGGTTCCGCAAACCCCCCGTTCACCCTGGCGTCATAAATCGAGGGCGTTTCGTCACGATCGGCTGGAAGCAGAATGTCGGACGTCAGGAAAAAGACGTCGTCGCCGCTTTCGCTCGCCGAGTAAAGGTAGTTGTCTCGAACGCTTTCGCCGGAGGAGATCAGCTGGACGCAACCATCCTGGCTCTGACAGCTGCCGACCCCCGCGGCCTCCCACTCGTAGACGTCCTGAACGCCGTCGGTATCCCCAACCACCAGAGGTTCCGAGCTCTCGAAGAAGGCTCGATCTCCGGAAGGTTGCAGATTGGGGACTCTCGCAGAAGTGCCAACAGGCGCCGCGAGACTGCCGAGGCCGATCGTCTGCAGGCTCGCATCGCTGCTCGCCGGCGCTTCAGTCGGGTTGCAGGAAAGGCAGGCGAGAGATCCGGCTTCCGCATTATAGAGGTAGATCTCCACATGGCCTTCTGGGTCATAGCCGGTCAGGTCGGCTCGCGACTCGAAGAGAAGCGATGAGCCGTCCGGCGTGGTACGTGACGTCTCGATCCCCGGCCGTTGTTGAGCGAGCGATTTCGTCCACAACCCGAGCCCTGCGGCTTCTTCCGGCCCGACTACGTCGAGAGGTTCTACCGTCCCGACGAAGCTGATCGCACCTTCACGCGAAAGATAAAGATTGGCTTTGCCGACTTTGGCGGTGTGACCGCTCGGACTCGATCCTGAAGTGAGTTTGCTGGTTGACAGGAGGTAGGCAACAGTCCCATCAGGGGAGACGTTCACCGGCGTGACGTCGCCACTCGCACTGAAGGGGATCGTCGTTTGGGTGGACACGTCGAAGGCGAAGAGGTCTCCCCCCTTGAGGTAGAAAAGGCGCCCACCGCCTTCGGCGATTCCAGCGAAGGTCACCCCGACTCCGATTTCGTAGGTCGCTTCGTCCCGGTAACGCAGGTAAAGCGTTCCCCCGATTTCGAAGGCGACGTCGGTGCCGTCATACGAGGATCCCACGAGTTTGGCATCTTGCCCCGCGGCGGGCGTCACGTTCCCCGGCAGCAGCGAAACCACGTGCGTCACTTCGTCCGCGGTGCGATCGTAGACAGCGGTCGTCCCTTTCGGCGGTGCGTTTTCCTCAAGAGGTACTGCCGGATGTATCGTGCCGTTAACAGTGGCAAAGACCATGTGCGTACCGCCGTCACTGATAACGCCGACGATTGCCCTTTCCTCGGAGCCGAAGCTGCCCCGTGCCAAGAGCTCAGAGTGACCATCGGGATAGCGGACGTGGACCGCGCTGACAGTCGGTTCATCCTCGATCGTCCCGCCCCAGATCGTGTATTCCTGGTCCGGAGAAATGCCCCCTGGCAGCGGCGTAACCTCTTCGCTGCCGCTGGGAGCGGCAATTCGGGTGCTCCACCCACTCGGGGTGCGCACAGCGAGGTAGTTTTCTCCGTTGAAGGCTCCAGACCCTTCGCTGCCTGGTAGCGACCCCCCCGAGATTAGGAAGGTCACCTTCCCGCCATCGGCTGCGGCCTCAAGGCTGGGGAAGTAGACCCCCGAGTCGCCAATTCCCACAGGCGCACGCGCGTTGGTATCGGGGGGCGTTACGAGCTCGTAGGCACGGCAATCGGGCAGGCGGCTCGAGGAACCGGTCCGCACTGAATCATTGGGACACCCCGGTGGCAGAGATGAGGCCGGATAGGTGTGGAGCCTCCCTTCGAGTTCGTCTCTTCCTTCTGCGTTCACCGCAACGACCCGGAAGCGATAGACGGTTCCAGGCAAGAGACCTTCTATGGGGGTAGACACCGGGACGCCCTGTGCTCCCGCAGGAATAATGGCTGAGCCGGAAGTCGACGCGGCTTCAAATTCGTCTTCGGCGAATTGGTCCTCCGAGACGTATTCGAAACGATAGGTAGTATCCGCTCCTTCAGGGTTGATCGTCGCGTGGAGCACCGATTCCGTAGCAGTCACTCCCGAAACCGACACGTCTTCGACCATCGGAGCGTCCACTGCGGTGAACTTAAACGCATAGGTGTGATCAATGGTTCCCGATGATGGGACAAAGAGGGTGCCTCTGTTGGGACTGGTAAGGGAGTTGTCTATTGCAACTTCCCCAACGAAGACTTCCTTGAATTTGTGTTCGTAGGTCGTCAAATATTCTTCATTTTGACCGAGACCGCTGCCGAATTCGTAGACCTTGCCGCTGCCAGGTATGTCCGAAACGAACACATTGCCGCTCGCTTCGTCGGCGTCCACGGTTAAACTTCCTCTATCAGTGAAAAACTCGCCTGCAGGAGTGGCCGCGCCGTCGATAATCCCGAGGAAACTGTGGGGCGCTTCGAGTTCAAAGGCCCGGATGAAGCTCGCGTTTTCGCCAGGTCCGGAATCGGCGACATAGAGTCTGTTGTGCGCTGCGTCAACCGCAAGGTAGCCGGTCAGACTCGACAGAACGCCTTCGCCGATCGTCGCATCCAGCAGTTCATTACCTTCGGCGGCCGAGCTCCATTCACCCATCTCAGCGCCATTGGCGACATAGAGCCTTCCGGTTGACGTATCAACCGCCAGCCCCGCCAGCGGCGAGAGGAATCCGAACTCTTCACTGTTTTCTGCGACAACGACGGCACCGGGATTGTTGTACTGGATTGCCCCAGCCGCAGGGTTATAGGAACTCGGTGAGTACCGGCTGATCTGGTCTACGCCGTTGACCGCACTCGACACGAATTCGTGGATATAGATGTTTCCAACTGCATCGACGCCCAATGATTTCGGGCCAGCCACAGAGAACTGGGTCAAGAAGTTCCCTTCCGGGCTGAAAACGTAAACCCGCCCGTTCTGGCCGCTGTTGCTGCCAAAGCCCTTGGTTGAGCTAGCAACGTACATGTCGCCATAGGTGTCGATCCCAATGTTCGGGTATTCGAACTGCAGGGTCGGCTTGGGAGGGCCGGGACACCATGGATCGGGAACGGGGTCCAAAGCTTCGGTGGTGCAGCTTCCCGTCAGGGAGAGGGTGGGGTCGAAGGCCCTGGATTCGGCGGCACGAGCGACCGTAGCGCCCCCGAAGAACACGGCGGTGATCAAAGCCGTCGAACATGCGACGCGGACCGCCGTCGCCAGATGCAACCTCATCCGTTCCCCCTTTTCATCATTTCCCCTTCGCGCCGGCTACGCCAGATCGCGAGAGGCGCACTTTAGGGACTGGAGGGGTCTCTGTCAAGAAACACCTGGGTTTGTTCAGGGTTTCATGCAAGAAACGGGCCGCCGAAGCGGCCCGTTTCCGATACGCTGGTGGTCAAGTCGGCTTTGATCAGTCGACGTCCAGCCAGTCCGGGCTTGTAACCGTGTAGCTGCCTTCCCAGTGCGCAGGGTTCGCGCAGGCAAAACCCCCGGAGATCTTGGTCAATTCAGCGCTGATGTCCATTGTCGCTGTACTGCCGCCACGGCTCGTGCTCCCTGTCAGGGTGCCGAGATCGGTGGCAGTCGGCGTCCCGTACACGCAGCTGACGCCGAGCGTCGATACTGTCACTTCTGATCCCGTACCTGTCAGTGTGCCATTGTTGTTGGCGGTCGCGTTCTGTGTATGAATTTCGAGACTGCCCTTTTTGATGACGTTTACGGTTGCGTTGCAGGCACCGAAGGTCAAGGCTTCAATGTTGCCTTTGACTGTTTCAGTCGCGCTACCGGTGTTCGAGGTGAGACCATGCACTGTAGATTCCGTACATGTGATGTTGGCGAAACCGGCTTTGAGGGTCAAACTCGACTCCGCCGTGGCGTGGATTGTCGTACCAGCCGGGCAAGTGACCTTCGTACCCGGAGGGTTTGTGCATGTCAGCGTGGTCGCGGAGGCTGAGCTAGCTCCCACGAACGCCATCAAGGCCGCGGCCGCAACCACGGCGAGGCCGAGCATCTTCAGATACTTCATTTCTTTCTCCTTGAGTCGGCGCCGAAGCGCCATGTTTCTCCTGAGCCCGGGCCAGCGGCTGCCGAACCGGGCGTTCCCGGTTATTGATTGGGAACGAAGGGAGTCCTACCATGAGATTATCTAGTAGTCAAGGTGCTCTGACTGTTTTTTCGTGGGAACCTGGGCCTGATCCTCTGAGTCGTGCTCCGCAATGGCTAAGCCACCCGGGCCACTTTGTCCTTGCTTTCCGCACCGCTCCGGATAACTTCCCAGGCATAGAGGGAGCAGCTGCAGACATTCGTTTGTCCAACCTCACCAAGAGGTACGGCGAGGTGGTGGCGGTCGCGGGGATCGACCTGGAGATCGCGCCGGGGGAGTTCTTCACGATGCTGGGGCCGTCGGGCTCCGGCAAGACGACGACGCTGCGGATGATCGCCGGCTTCGAGGACCCGACCAGCGGCACGATCGAGCTGGCAGGCGAGGACGTCAGCGGCGTGCCTCCCTATGACCGGGCGATCAACACGGTCTTCCAGGACTACGCGCTCTTCCCCCATATGACGGTCGGCCAGAACGTCGAGTACGGGATGAAGGTCGCGCGGGTCGGCAAGGAGGAGCGCCGCAAACGCCGCGACGATGCCCTCGAGATGGTGCGGCTGCCCGGCTACGCCGACCGCAAGCCGGGCGAGCTCTCCGGCGGCCAGCGGCAGCGGGTGGCACTGGCGCGGGCGATCGTCAACCGGCCCAAGGTGCTGCTCCTCGACGAGCCGCTCGGCGCCCTCGACCTGAAGCTGCGCGAGGAGATGCAGACCGAGCTGAAGACGATCCAGGGCGAGGTCGGGATCACCTTCGTCTACGTCACCCATGACCAGGACGAGGCGTTGACGATGAGTGACCGGATCGCCGTCTTCAACAACGGCCGGATCGAGCAGGTGAGCGCGCCGCTGGAGCTCTACGAGCACCCGGCCAACGAGTTCGTCGCCGGCTTCGTCGGCGTCTCCAACCTGATCGAACGCGACGGCGGGCGGATGACGATCCGCCCGGAGAAGATCGAGCTGCTCGAGCCGGGGGCGCAGGCCGACGGCCTGCAGACCGAGAGCGGCCGCATCGTCGACGTCTCCTACGCCGGCTCGGTCACCCGCTTCACGGTCCAGCTGGAGTCCGGGGAGAGGCTCCAGGTCGTCCGGCAGAACGTGGAGAGCGCGTCCTCGGGCGCGCTGCCCGAGCAGGGCAAAGAGGTCCTCGTAGGTTGGCGACCCGAGCACGCGGCCGCCGTCGGAGGGAAGTCAACTAAACAGGAGGTAGCACGATGAGGAACAGGGATGGCAATCCCGCCCGCGCGGCGTGGCTCGTCCTCGCCGCCCTTGTAGTGGGCATGCTCGCGATCGCCGGCTGCGGCGGCGGGGGCAGCAGCACCAGCGGCGGCAGCAGCGAAGAAGCGCTGCAGAAGGTCGGCAAGGGTGAGGGGCAGCTGAACCTGATCTCCTGGGCCGGCTACGTCGAACCGGAATGGACCAAGCCGTTCGAACAGAAGACCGGCTGCAAGGTCTCCGACAAGGAAGCCGGCACCTCCGACGAAATGGTCGAGTTGATGAAAACCGGCCAGTACGACGGCGTCTCGGCCTCCGGCAACGCGACCGCGCGGCTCGTCGCCGCAGGCCTCGTCGCCCCGGTCAACACCGACCTCGTCCCCAACTACAAGACGGTCTTCAGCGACCTCAAGGACCAGCCGTACAACACCTTCGAAGGTGTCAACTACGGGATCCCGCACGGCCGCGGGGCGAACCTGCTGATGTGGAACGGGAACGACGTCAAGCCGGCACCGGACTCCTGGGACATCATGTTCGACCCGAAGATGGCCGCCAAGTACAAGGGCAAGATCAGCGTCTACGACGAATCGAGCTACATCGCCGACGCGGCCATGTACCTGAAGTTCCACGAACCGAAGCTGGAGATCGAAAACCCCTACGAGCTGAACGAAGAACAGTTCGACGCGGCGATCGAACTGCTGAAGGAACAGCAGGCGAACGTCGGCGAATACTGGTCCGAAGCGGCCAAGCAGATCTCCGCCTTCGCGGGCGGCGACGTCACCGTCGGCACCACCTGGCAGTACCAGTACTTCGCGCTCAAGGGCGAAGGCGTGCCGGTCGCGGCCAGCCCGGCGAGTCAGGGCTTCCTGCCGAAGGAGGGCGCGACCGGTTGGTCGGACACCTGGATGATCGCCAAGGACGCGAAACACCCGAATTGCATGTACGAATGGATGAACTGGATCATCTCGCCGAAAGCCAACGCGCAGGTCGCCGAATACTTCGGCGAGGCGCCGGCCCAGGAACTCGCCTGCAAAGAAACCAAGAACCCGAACTTCTGCTCGGAATACCACGCCGAAGAACCGGAATTCTGGAAGCGGGTCTACTACTGGGAAACGCCGCTGGCCGACTGTGGCAACGGCGAAGAAGACTGCATGGACTACAACGACTGGGTGAAAGCCTGGACGGAAATCAAGGGCTAGCCCCGGTCCGGCAGGTCTGAAACAAGTGGCATCTGAAGCGGTCTTGCGGAGGAGGTCGGTGGGCCATCGGCTCGCCGGCCTCTTCCAGGGCCGCCGGCGCCTGCAGATAGGGGCGCTCCTCGCCGGCCCGGTGGGCTGGCTGGTGATCGGCTACCTGGGCTCGCTCGCTCTGCTGCTGGTCGCGGCCTTCTGGTCGGTCGACCCGTTGAGCGGGCTGACGATCAAGAGCTTCACGCTGGAAAACTTCGAATCGCTGTGGAACGAACCCGTCTACCGGACGATCGTCTGGCGGACGATCCGCACCGCCCTGCTGGTGACGATCACCGACGCGGTGATCGCCTTCCCGATCGCCTTCTACATGGCGAAGGTCGCAAGCCGCCGCGGCAAGGCCCTGCTGGTGGTCGGGATCCTGCTGCCGCTCTGGTCGAGCTACCTGGTCAAGGTCTACGCTTGGCGGACGCTCCTCTCGGCCAACGGGGCGATCAACTGGGCGCTCGAACCGATCGGCCTCCACGGACCGGGCTACGGGACCACCGCCGTCTGGCTGGTCTTCAGCTACCTCTGGCTCCCGTACATGATCCTGCCGATCTACGCCGGGCTGGAGCGGATCCCGAACTCGCTGATCTCCGCCTCCGAGGACCTCGGCGCCTCCCCCTTCACCACCTTCCGCCGGGTGATCCTGCCGCTCAGCTTTCCGGCCGTGGTCGCCGGATCGATCTTCACCTTCTCGCTGACGCTGGGCGACTACATCACTCCGCGCCTGGTCTCCAACGACCAGTTCATCGGCAACGTCATCTACGCCAACATCGCCAACAACCAGCCGTTCGCCGCAGCCCTGGCGATGGTGCCGATCGTGGTGATGATCGCCTACCTCCTGGTGGCCCGAAAGCTGGGAGCGTTCGAGCATGTCTAGGAGGCGGCGATGAGGCTCTCGAAGCGCTCACAGCTGCTGATGCGGGTGGCGGTCGCGGTCGGCCTCGCCTTCATCTACATCCCGCTGATCGTGATCGTCATCTACGCCTTCAACTCGAGCAAGATCCTCGAGTGGCCGCCGCCGGGGTTCACCACCCACTGGTTCAGCCAGGCGTTCAAGAACGAAGCCGCGCGGGAAGCGTTCTTCACCTCGCTGAAAGCGGGAGTGTTCGCGACGGCGATCGCGCTGGTGCTGGGGACGCTCGCCTCGCTGGCCGTCGCCCGCCACCGTTTCTTCGGGCGGGAGACGATCTCCTTCCTGGTGATCCTGCCGATCGCCCTGCCGGGGATCGTCACCGGCGTCGCGATCTCGAACACCTTCACCCAGGTGCTGAACGTGCCGCTCAGCCTCTTCACCGTCATCGTCGGCCACGCGACCTTCTGCATCGTCGTCGTCTACAACAACGCCGTCGCCCGCCTGCGCCGCCTCTCCGGCTCCTTCGAGGAGGCCTCGGCCGACCTCGGCGCCCACACTTGGCAGACGTTCCGCCACGTCACCTTCCCGGGGATGAAAAGCGCCCTGATCGCCGGCGGCCTGCTCGCCTTCGCCCTCTCCTTCGACGAGATCATCGTCACCAACTTCACGATCGGCGCCGGCGAACAGACCCTGCCGATCTGGATCTTCTCCAACCTCTTCCGCCCCCACGAACTCCCGATCGTCAACGCCGTCGCCGTGGTGATGATCCTGATCTCGATCATCCCCGTCTACCTCGCCCACCGCCTTGGCGGCGAAGACGCCGGCGCCCCCGGCAAAGGCGGTGGCGGTGGCGTCGAGACCGAGGCGACCGCCGTCCCGTAGAAGGTTTCTCGATCTCCGCTAAAGCGGGATGTTGCCGTGCTTGCGCTTCGGCTGGTCGACGCGCTTGGACTGCAGCATGCGGAGGGCGCGGATCAGCTTGGGGCGGGTCTGGCGCGGCTCGATGACGTCGTCGATGTAGCCGCGCTCCGCCGCTGAATAGGGATTGGCGAAGTGGGCTTTGTAGTCGTCGATCAGTTTCTGGCGGCGCTCGTCGGGGGTCGGCGAGTTGGCGATGTCTTTGCGGTAGATGATGTTGACGGCGCCCTCGGGGCCCATCACCGCGACCTCGGCGGTCGGCCAGGCGACGTTGTAGTCGGCCAGCATGTGCTTGGAGTTCATGACGTCGTAGGCGCCGCCGTAGGCCTTGCGAGTGACGACGGTGAGCTTCGGGACGGTCGCCTCGGTGAAGGCGTAGAGCAGCTTGGCGCCGTGGCGGATGATCCCGTTCCACTCCTGGTCGGTGCCGGGGAGGAAGCCCGGCACGTCGGTGAAGGTGAGGATCGGGATGTTGTAACAATCGCAGGTGCGTACGAACCGGGCCGCCTTCTCGGAGGCCTCGATGTCGAGCACCCCGGCCAGGAAGGCAGGCTGGTTGCCGACGATCCCGACGGGATAGCCGTCTAGCCGGCTGAACCCGCAGACGATGTTTTTGGCGAAGTGCTCGTGGACCTCGAAGAACTCTTCGTCGTCGACCACGCGGGCGATCACATCTCGCATGTCGTAGGGCTTCTGCGGGTCGTCGGGGACGAGCGTGTCGAGCTCGATGTCTTCGCGGTCGGGGTCGTCTGACGGCGCGAACCGCGGCGGCGCCTCGAGGTTGTTCGAGGGCAGGAAGCTCATCAGGTAGCGCACGTCTTCGAGGCAGCTCTCCTCGTCCTCGGAGGCGAAGTGGGCGACGCCCGACTTCGAGTTGTGGCTCATCGCCCCGCCGAGCTCCTCGAACTCGACTTCCTCGCCGGTCACGGTTTTGATCACTTCCGGGCCGGTGATGAACATGTGCGAGGTCTCTTTGACCATGAAGATGAAGTCGGTCATCGCCGGCGAGTAGACGGCGCCGCCGGCGCAGGGGCCCATGATCAGGCTGATCTGCGGGATCACGCCGGAGCATTTGACGTTGCGGGCGAAGACGTCGCCGTAGGCGCCGAGCGAGACGACGCCCTCCTGGATCCGGGCGCCGCCGGAATCGTTGATCCCGATCACCGGCGCCCCGACCTGGGCGGCCAGGTCCATCACCTTGCACATCTTCTCCGCCATCACCTCGCCGAGGCTGCCGCCGAAGACGGTGAAGTCCTGGGAGAAGACGAAGACGGTGCGCCCGTCGATCGTGCCGTGGCCGGTGACGACGGCGTCGCCCCAGGGCCGTTTCTTCTGCATCTCGAAGTCGTAGGTGCG
>Ga0068865_100000140_pt1 | contig 38055 bp, 33 predicted proteins | sample KBSMisM12_FD_75293 | JGI IMG/M metagenome (GOLD analysis project Ga0068865, IMG submission 75293) | Miscanthus rhizosphere microbial communities from Kellogg Biological Station, Michigan, USA - KBS Miscanthus M1-2 | ecosystem: Host-associated > Plants > Roots > Rhizosphere > Soil ...
CCGGCTCCGGATGATGCTGTCCTCCTATGGAGGACAGAAATCAGATTGCATATCGCCTGGGACATTCCCTCAGAGGACCCCCGGACCCCTCCACAACACGTCCCGGCAGACGGGCTTGCTCACGAGACCGCGAGGAACCCCGATAGTTGTGGTTCTTCGCGGTCTCGCGGAAGAGCGACTTTCAGAGGCTGTCGCTAGGAGCGGTGGGTGTCCCTCTCGGGGCCGGCGTCCTGTTGCCGGCACAGAATCACTCGGCGAGAGACGGCCGACTTAGAGGCCGGCAACCCAGGCCTCGAGAGGGACACCCACCGCTCCCTACAAGAAGACGCTACGCAGCTCGCCGCTTAAGCCCTTCGCGCCTGAGCCGCTTAGCCGCAGTCACTTCTGCTTTCGAGCTGCCTTTCTTTTCCGGCCCAGGAGTCTCCAGGGTCGCCGGGAGCCCCTCGAAGCGGGGCTCGGAGAGGAAGGCGGAGAGGCCGCGTTTGCCCATCTCTCCTTTGCCGATGTTGGCGTGGCGGTCCAGGCAGGAGCCGAGGGGGACGGCGGCGTCGTTTACGTGGACTGCGCCTAGGCGCTCCAGGCCTACCTTGGCGTCGGCTTCGTCGAGGACGTCGGAGAGGTGCTTCTCGTCGGTGATGTCGTAGCCCTGGACGAAGAGGTGGCAGGAGTCGAGGCAGAGGCCGAGGCGCTCGCCGCCGCCTGCCAGCTCGATCAGCTCGGCGGTCTCGTCGAAGTTGCGGCCGAGGAGGCCTTTGTGGCCCGCCGTCTGCTCGATCAGCAGGCGGCAGTGGTCGGTCTGCTTCACGGCCTCGGCGATCACTTTCGCCGCGCGTTTCATCGAGGGGCCGTGGGGCTCGCCTTTCTGGGCGCCGGGGTGGAGGACGACGCCGGCGGCGCCGATCCCGTCGCCGATCGACAGCGCGTGGGTCAGCGAGGTCAGCGACTTCTTTCGCAGCTCTTTGTCTTTGGTCGCGCAGTTGATCAGGTAGACGGCGTGGATGATCACCGCTTTGACCTTGGAGGCGTCCATCGCCTCGCGGAAAGCGGCGAAATCGGCCTCCCCGTATTTGGTCGGCCGCCACATCCGCGGGCTCTGGTGAAAGATCTGGATAGATTCGCAGCCGCGCTCCTTGCCGCGCTCGATCGCGTTGGCGAGTCCGCCGGCGGTGGAAACGTGCGCTCCTACGAACATGAAAAGCGATAACTCCCGTCTCAGGTTTGCCCCCTCGCCGACCGGTGCGCTGCACATCGGCGGAGCGAGGACGGCACTCTACAACTGGCTCGCCGCCCGCCACGACGGCGGGGCGCTGATCCTGCGGATCGAGGACACCGACCGCGAGCGCTCGACCCAGGAGAACTGGGACCAGATCATCGACGCGATGGAGTGGCTCGAGCTCGACTGGGACGAGGGGCCGATCTCGCAGGCGGGCCGAGCCGAGCGACACGCGGAGGCACTGCAGCGGCTGCTGGAGTCCGGTCACGCCTACCGCGACCACGCGACGGCAAAAGAGGTCGAGGCCTGGAAGGCCGAGCACGGGGCCGGGCGCGGCTACCGCGGCACGCCGACCGACGACGAGTCGGCCGCGATCCGCCTGCGGGTGCCCGACGAGGGAGAGACCGTCGTCCACGACCTGATCCGTGGCGACGTCGCCTTCCCCAATGCCAGCTACGACGACTTCGTCATCGCCCGCGCCGACGGCTCGGTCCTCTACAACTTCGCGGTCGCCGTCGACGACGCCGAGATGGGCGTCACCGAGGTGGTCCGCGGCGACGACCACCTCTCGAACACGCCGAAGCAGCTGCTGGTCCTCGAGGCGCTCGGCTTCGCGCCGCCGCGCTACGCGCACCTGCCGTTGCTCCACGGTCCCGACGGCAAGAAGCTCTCCAAGCGCCACGGCTCCGCCTCGGTCCAGGAGCTGCGCGACGCCGGTTACCTGCCGGCGGCGGTGCGCAACTACCTGGCGCTGCTCGGCTGGGGCAGCGATGACGACACGACGATCATGTCGACCGAGGAGCTGGTGCGGCGCTTCCGGGTCGAGGACGTCGGCCGCTCGGCGGCGATCTTCGACGAGAAGAAGCTGCGCTGGCTGAACGGCCGCTTTATGCGGGAGATGCCGCTGGAGGACTACACGGCGGCCGTCGCTCGCCACCTCGGCCGCGAGCCCGACGCGGAGCTGCGGGCGGCCTGCGAGATCGCCCAGGAGAAAGCCCAGACCCTGGAGGAGGTCTGGCCGCTGATCCGCTTCCTCTTCGAGCCGCCGGTCGACGACGAGAAGGCGTGGGGCAAGGTGATGAAGGAGGGGACGGGGGAGGTCCTCGCCGCGGCAGCCGATGCTCTGGGGCCTGTCGATCCCTTCGAGCCCGAGCCGATCGAGGCGGCGCTGGCGCCGCTGCTGGACCGCTTCGACCTCAAGCCCGGCAAGCTCTACCAGCCGATCCGGGTGGCGATCACCGGCACCTCGGTCTCGCCCGGGATCTTCGAGTCCCTGGCCGTGCTCGGTCGCGAGCGCGCGCTGGAGCGCATCCGCGCCGCTGCCGGGCGCCTTGCGGCGGCCTGAGACGCCGCCGCAAAGCCCCACTTTTGTGGATCGGAAAGGGGGCGTTGGGCTAATGCTCGGAGGGTTTGGTGCCGATGGGTTGCCCAATGAGTGTCACTGCTCCCCAGAGCAACGGCAAAGTCCCCCTGCACGAAGGTTCCAAAGCCGGCCGCGCCCCTGCCCCGGGCAGCCGCCTGGCCGAAGCCTTCGAGGCCGTCGAGCGCTATCCCGTCCTCACCGAGTCGCGCGACCGGGTGATCACCGCCGCCACGGCTGAGACCGCCAGGCCCGGCGAGATCATCGAAGCGGTCGAGAGCGACGTCGCCCTGGCGATCTCGGTCCTTCGCAACGCCAACCGCACCGGCATCAACGCCGGCGGCGTCGCCGCGATCCCCGCCGCGGTCGAAGCGCTGAAGCCGGCAGGGGTGTTGGCGATCGCGGGCACTGCGCCCAGTTTTGATTTCTTCGAGCCGAACGGCAGCTGGGAGCTGAAACCCGAGCGCTTCCGCGTCCACGCCCTCGCGACCCAGCGGGCCGCCGACCGCATCGGCCGCGTCGTCGGTTGGGTCGAACGCGACGAGCTGGCGGTGGCGGCGCTGCTGCACGACGTCGGTCGTCTCGTCATCTCCCGTCTTCACCCGGGCTACAAGGTCTACTTCGACGCCGTCTCCCGCACCCCCGAGCAACGCCTGCGCGAGGAACGCGAGCAGCTCGGGATCGACCACGCGCTGGTCGGCGGTGTGCTCGCCCGTCGCTGGAACCTGCCGCAGCGCATCGCGATCGCGATCGAGCGCCACCACGCCGACGACGCCGAAGGGCTGGCGGCGATGGTCGCCACCGCCGACATGGTCGCTCACTACTGCCAGGGCGAGACGATCGCGCCGGAGCGGCTCCGCTCCGCCGCCGAGCGCTGCGGGCTCAGCGAGGCCGCCCTCCGCGACCTCCTCTACGAGCTGCCGCTGCCGACCCAGGACGCGACCCGGATCAGCGAGCCCTGCCCGCTCTCCAGCCGCGAGCTCGACGTCCTCCGCCACCTCTCCGAGGGCATGGTCTACAAGCAGATCGCGACCGAGATGCACCTCTCGGTCTCGACCATCCGCACCCATCTCCACAACGTCTACGGCAAGATCGGAGCCGTCGACCGCGCCCAGGCTGTGCTGACGGCGCGCGACCGAGGCTGGATCTAGCGATGAGCAAGCCTTCCGCACCTGCGGCATCGCCCGCCGCTCAGCAGAAACAGGCTGCGCCCAGGTGGCGCCGACGTTCTCTGGTTCGCGTCCGACGCCCGAGCTGGGCGAGAACGGATCAGCGCTCGGCTAATCGATAAGGCACTCGCGCACGGCGATCGCCACCGCGTGGGTACGGTTCCTGGCCCCGAGGCGGGCAAGCGCGTACTTGGTGTGGGTCTTCACCGTCTCCTCGCTGAGGTCGAGCTCACGGGCGGCGAAGGCGATCGACTCGCCGTTCGCCAACAACTGCAGGATCTCGCGCTGGCGCCGGGTCAGCTTGCCGCGGCTGCCTTTCGGCGGCACCGCGGGGTCGACGAAGCGCTCCTGGGCGATGGCGGCGTCGATCGCCCGCCGCAGCTCCTGCGGCCCGGCCGTGCGTGAGACGTAGGAGCTGGCGCCGGCCTGCAGGGCGGCGCTGGCGAGATGGCGTTCGGGTAGCTCGCCGTGGGCGACGATCCCGAGGCCGGCGGCGGAGCGGCGCAGCATCCGGATCGCTTCCGGGCCGTTGATCGAGTTGCCGTCGTCGCCGCCCCGCCAGCGCATGTCGACGACGGCGACGTCGAAGTGGCCGACGTCGCGGACCAGGTGCAGCGCCTCGTCGCGGGTCGGCACCTCGTGGACCACGAAGCCGTCGGCGATCGCCTCGCGGATCCCGATCCGGACCAGCGGTTGACCGTCGATCACAAGGCAGTGGTGTTGCTGGCTCAGGGCGCTTCCGATCTCACTGGGGGCTGGGTAGGGCGCCGCTGACCGGACGGACCCTGCGGGCGATCCTAACCCAGCGCCGGCGGCGTGCGGTAGAAAGTCCGGGTGATCTCCATTACCTCGAAGTCGAGATACGCGGTAGTTGCGCTCGCCGAGTTGGCGCGGGCAGGGGAGCGGCCGGTCCCGATCAAAGAGCTGGCCGAAAGGAGAGAGATCCCTGAGCAATTTCTCGAGCAGCTCTTCTCGACGCTGCGGCGCGCCGGCCTGCTGACCAGCCACCGCGGCATGCGCGGCGGCTACACCCTCTCGCGCCCCGCCGAAGAGATCACCGTCCTCGACGTGGTCCAGGCCCTCGACGGCAAAGTCGGCGACGAGGCCGACGAGGCCGGCGGCATCTGGGCCGAGGGCGTAGCCGCCCTGCGCAAAGTCTTCGGCCAGACCACGATCGCCGAAGTGGCCCGCCGCGAGGCCGAAGAGTCCGGTTCGGGGATGTACTTCATCTAGCCCGAGGTATCTCACCGCCGGAGGGGGAGAGAACTGCCTCTCGGTTGCCTTATGCATGTGTGGTCAAGCGGATCTACTGGACGCGTCACGCGCTGGAACGCTCAACCCAACGCGGGTTGGCGCCGAAGGCGGTTGAGGAAGTGATCAGGCAGGGACATGCGGAGCGGGCCTTGAACCGAGGCGAAGCTGATTGGCGGTTATACGGTGCGACATCGGATGGCCGCCGGTTCGCGGTGGTGTACGACCACCCTGTGTTTGGCGACCCCGATGCAGCGCGGATCGTCAGCATCTGGGTTCTGCGAGATCGGATGCAGCAAGGACGCGAGATGCTCGTTCAGGACTATCCTCAAGTCGGATGAGCGACCGTTTCGCCTACTACGACCGCGAGGCCGACATCGCCTGGCTTCCCACGGGCCATTCGGACCGGGTCGTCAGCGAGGAGGTCGAGTGGGGTTTGATCGACCATGACTCCCGCAGTGACGCTGTCGTAGCGATCGAGATCTGGTCGGCGAGCAAGCGGCTCCCCCCGGAGCTCTTGGAGCAGCTGCCCAGTCCGACTAATACGCACGGCGCTGTCGCCTGAGCATCAAGTGAAGATCGGCGCTGAGGCTTCTGCGGTTGTCGGCAATACGCCGATGGTGCAGCTCGACCGGATGGGGGAGGGGCTGGCGGGGCAGGTCTGCGTGAAGCTGGAGTACTTCAATCCCGGGGGGTCGGTGAAGGACCGGATCGGGGTGGCGATGATCGACGCTGCCGAAGAAGAGGGGCTGATCAGGCCCGGGCGGTCGGTGGTGGTGGAGCCGACCAGCGGCAATACGGGGATCGCGCTGGCGATGGTCTGCGCGGCTCGGGGCTACGAGCTGATCCTGACCCTGCCGGAGGGGATGAGCCGGGAGCGCGGCAAGCTGCTGCGCGCCTACGGGGCCGAGGTGCGGGAGACTCCCTCGCTCGGCGGGATGAACGAGGCGGTCGCCCTGGCGGAGGAGATCCGCGAACAGCGCAAGGGGTTCATGCCGATGCAATTCTCTAACCCTGCCAACGCGGAGGTGCACCGGCGCACCACGGCCGAGGAGATCTGGCGCGACACCGACGGCGAGGTCGGCGCCTTCGTCGCCGGGGTCGGCACCGGCGGCACGATCACCGGCGTCGGCGGGATGCTGAAGGAGCGAGCGCCGGAGGCGCTGGTGGTGGCGGTCGAGCCCGCCGCCTCGCCGGTCCTCTCCGGCGGCAAACCCGGCCCGCACAAGATCCAGGGGATCGGCGCCGGTTTCGTCCCCGAGGTGCTCGACCGCAGCGTCATCGACGAGGTGCTCGCGGTCGGCGACGAGGACGCGCTGGACACCGCCCGGCGGGTCGCCAAGGAGGAGGGCGTGCTCGCGGGGATCTCGGCCGGCGCCAACATCTGGGCGGCGCTGGAGGTGGCGGGCCGCCCGCAGATGGCAGGAAAGCGCGTGGTGACGATCGTCTGCGATTCGGGGGAGCGCTACATGTCCCTACCCTTCTTCTCACCATGAACCGCTGGAAACGGCTGCTGAAGGAGATTCGCGCGGACGTCAAGGCGGCGCGCGAGCGCGACCCGGCCGCGCAGGGCGTATCCAGCTTCGAGATCCTCACCAGCTGGGCCGGCGTGCAGGCGCTGCTCGCCCACCGTGCCGCCCACGCGCTGATGGAAGCGGGCGTGCCGCTGGTGCCGCGCACGATCGCCTACCTGACCCGGGCGATCACCGGGATCGAGATCCACCCGGCCGCCCAGATCGGCAAGGAGTTCTTCATCGACCACGGCTCCGGCGTCGTGATCGGCGAGACTGCGGCGATCGGCAGCTGCGTGACGCTCTACCAAGGGGTCACCCTCGGCGGCACCGGCTTCCAGCGCGGCAAGCGCCACCCGACCCTCGGCAACAACGTCACCGTGGGCTCCGGGGCGAAGCTGCTGGGGCCGATCGCGGTCGGCGACGGGGCGAAGATCGGCGCCAACACGGTGGTCGTCGAGGACGTGCCGCCGGGGGCGACCGTGGTCGGCAACCCCGGGCATCCGGTGAAACTGGAAGGCAGGCGGGTCGAAGGCCCCGACGCCGACTGGATCCACCTCCCGGACCCGATTGCCGACGCGATCAAGGCGCTCTCGGAGCGGATCGCCGAGGTCGAGCAGCGGCTCGCGCGCCTCGACGGCGGCAACGGCCCATCGGCCGAGGTGGCGAAGATCGAGCCGCGCACCGGCCGCTCCTCGGCCGGGGGCTGAGCCCGCCGCGCCCCTGGCTATGCTCGGCGGGTGAGTCTGCAGGAGCAGTTCGACCCGTCCGCCGAGGCAAACGAGCAGCCGCCGGCGGCGCCGACCGAGCCCGGCGCCGACCGCATCGAGCGGCTGCTCTCCGGCCTCAACGGGCCGCAGCGCGAGGCGACCGAACACAGTGGCGGGCCGCTGCTGGTCCTCGCCGGGGCCGGGTCGGGCAAGACCCGCGTCCTCACCCACCGGATCGCCTACCTGCTGGCGACCGGGGAAGCGCGGCCGGGCGAGATCCTCGCGATCACCTTCACCAACAAGGCCGCGGCCGAGATGCGCGAGCGGGTCGGTCAGCTGGTCGGCCGTTCGGTGCGGGCGATGTGGGTGACCACCTTCCACTCCGCCTGCGCGCGGATGCTGCGGGTCGACGCCGAAGAGCTCGGCTACTCGAGGCGTTTCACGATCTACGACCAGGCGGACGCGCAGCGGATGCTGAAACGCTGCCTGTCCGAGTTGGGCATCGACACCAAACGCTTCTCTCCGCGAGGGGTGGCAGCCAGGATCTCCGGCGCGAAGAATCAGCTCATCGACTCCGACACGTATGCCGCAACCGCCGATGTGGAGCGCGGTGGAATCGAGGCCGTGGTGGCCGAGGCCTATCCGCTGTACGAGAAACGGATGCGCGAAGCCAGCGCCATGGACTTCGACGACCTGTTGGTTCGCGCCATCAACGTGATGGAGCTGGTCCCGGAGGTACGCGAACGCTGGTGCCGCACCTTCCGCCACGTCCTCGTCGACGAGTACCAGGACACCAACCACGCCCAGTACCGGCTGCTGCAGCTGCTCGCCTCCGAGCACGGCAACCTGATGGTGGTCGGGGACGAGGACCAGTCGATCTACGGCTTCCGCCACGCCGACGTGTCGAACATCCTCGACTTCGACGAGGACTTCCCGGGTGCGCAGATCATCAAGCTGGAGCAGAACTACCGCTCCACGCAGACGATCCTGTCGGCGGCCAACGCCGTAGTCGAACGCAACCGCGAGCGGCGCCCCAAGGAGTTGTGGAGCGAAGGAGAGCATGGGGAGCCTGTGCAGCTCTCCGAGTTGCGCGACGAAGCCGAGGAGGCCCGTTGGGTTGCCGGGGAGATCGAGCGATTGGGCGAGGAGCAAGGGGTCGCTCGCTGCGACGTCGCCGTCTTCTACCGGACCAACGCGATGAGCCGGGTGCTGGAGGACACGCTTCAGCGATTCAACATCTCCTACCAGGTGATCGGCGGCACGAAGTTCTACGAACGGGCCGAGATCAAGGACGCCATGGCGTATCTCAGCCTGTTGGCCAATCCCGCCGACCTAGTCTCCTTCCAGCGGGTCGTCAACTCCCCTCGACGGGGGATCGGCGACACCACCCAGGGCAAGCTCGCTACTCACGCCAACACGACGGGGCTGCCGATCTGGGAGGTGATGGAAAGGGTCGAGGAGGTTCCCGGCTTGAGCGGGGCAGCCCTTACCCGGATTACGAACTTCCACGAGATGATGGCCGGGCTGCGCGATCGTGCCGACGAAGAAGGGCCGGTCGCGACCCTGTTGGAGGCGGTGCTGAGCGAGAGCGGCTACTTCGAGATGTTGGCCGCGGAGAGAACGGTTGAAGCGGAAGGGCGAGCCGAAAACCTGGACACGCTCATGAACGGGGCTGCCGAGTATGACCTCGAGCGCGAAACTGAGGGGGAGAGTGAGGTTTCGCCGTTGGAGGGATATCTCCAGCAGATCGCGCTGAAAAGCGAGCAGGATTCTCTCGACGTGGAGCGCGAAGACCTGGTGACGCTGATGACCCTCCACAACGCGAAGGGCCTCGAGTACGACACCGCCTTCATCATCGGCTGCGAGGAGGGAGCCTTTCCGCATGCCCGGGCGCTGGAAGAGGGAGGCGAAGAAGAGGAGAGGCGTCTCTGTTACGTCGGGATCACCCGGGCCCGCAAACGGCTCTACATGACCTGGGCGCAGAGTCGGCGTCTGTTCGGCCAGAGCGAACGCAACCTTCCTTCGCGGTTTGTCGATGAGCTTCCCGACGAGCTGACCGAGAGGCACTCCACGGCAGACAGCAGCCTCACCAACAGCTGGGGAACCCCGACCTTTGGGGAGACGCCGCGGGAATCGATAGCGCCCAGGCCCCCGCTGGAGCTGCAAACCGGCGACGACATCGTCCACGCGAGCTTCGGCGAGGGAGTCGTGACTGCGGTCGAAGGCGACAACATCGTCGTACGCTTCGCAAACGACGGCTCCGAGCGCACGCTGACCCTCGATTACGCACCGATCAAGAGAGTGTCCCGGTGAGCGCCCGGACGATCGACGGCAAAGCGGTCGCCGCCGCGGTGCGCGAGCGGGTCAAGGTCGACGTCGCCGCCTACAAGGAGGAGACGGGCCGGACGCCGGGTCTGGCGACGGTGCTGGTCGGCGACGACCCGGCCTCGGAGATCTACGTCGCCAACAAGCGCCGCACCACCGAGGAGGTGGGGATGCGCTCGATCCACCACGGGCCCGAGGCCTCGATCCGCGAGGTGGAGCTGCTCGACCTGGTGCGCGAGCTCGGCGAGGACGACGAGATCGACGGGATCCTCGTGCAGCTGCCGCTGCCGGCCCACATCGACTCCGACAAGATCGTCCAGGCACTCGACCCGAAGAAGGACGTCGACGGCCTGACGCCGGTCAACGCCGGGCTGCTCGCCCATGGGACGCCGGGGCTGGTCCCATGCACGCCGGCCGGGGTGATGGAACTGCTCGCCCACGAGGGCGTCGAGCTCGAAGGCGCGGAGGCGGTCGTGGTCGGCCGCTCGAAGCTGGTCGGCGTGCCGGTGGCGCGGCTGCTGCTGGCGGCGAATGCGACGGTGACGGTCTGCCACTCGCGCACCCGCGACCTCGACGCCACCTGCGCCCGCGCCGACGTGCTGGTCGCCGCGGTCGGGGTGCCGCGCCTGCTCGGGGCCGGGGCGGTAAAGCCCGGCGCCGTCGTCATCGACGTCGGGATGAACCGGCTCGAGGACGGGCTCGCCGGCGACGTCGACTTCGAGGCGGCGGCCGAGGTCGCGGCGGCGATCACGCCGGTCCCCGGCGGCGTCGGTCCGATGACGATCGCGATGCTGCTCTCGAACACCTTGCAAGCCGCCCGTCTGCGCACCTGACCGGCGGTCTGCGGCGTCCTCGGTCGCTCGCGTGCAGAGCACGCCACGCTCCCTGCGTCCTTGCATCCCTTGGTCAAGGCGCACAGACGGAAGGTTTTCCTACGCCTTCGGCGTATAGGTGGCTCATGGACATCAACAAGCTCACTACGGGCGAGAAGATCGCGGGCGGCGCAGCGATCGCCCTCCTGATCTCGATGTGGTTCGCCTGGTTCGGGTTCGACAACCCCGGCGCCGCGCTCGGCATCGGCGGCGTCAGCATCACCTTCAACGCCTGGGAGTCATTTGACTTCATCGACCTGATCCTCTTCCTCACGGTGATCGTCACCGTCGGCTCCGTCGTCGCCAAGGCCTCAGACGCCCTGATCGACTTCCCCTTCAACCCGGTGGTGACGATCCTCGGCGGCTTGTGCGTGCTGCTCGTCCTCTACCGGATCATCGACCCGCCGGGCGGTGCCGACCGCGAATGGGGCGTCTTCCTCGGTCTCGCCCTCTCCGCGCTCGTCACCTACGGCGGCTACCGGGCGATGGAAGAAGAGGGCTCTTCGTTTGCCGAGATCGGCGACCGACTCGGCTCTCGATAACAGGCGGTTCTGCACCAAGCAGGGGTAGGACGCAGGGAGGGCAGCGCAGCGAGCGCACTGGTTAGTGCGTGAGCAAGCTGTCCGACTGAGGACGCCGCCCTGCGCCGTGTGCAGGGCCGCCTGCGGCCAGCGCCCGCGAGACCTGCTTGGCGAAGGCGATGATCGTCATCATCGGGTTGACGCCGACGGAGGTCGGGAAGAGCGAGGCGTCGGCGACGTAGAGGCGCTCGGTGCCGCGCACGGCGCCGTCGGGACCGCAGACCCCCCGGCGCGGGTCGGCGCTGATCCGCGCCGTCCCCATCGGGTGGAAGGCCTCCAGCCGCAGCTCCGACGGCTTCAGCCGCGCCGCCTCGAAGGCCGCCAGGTCGCCCCGCTTCAGCACCCCGAAGCGGGCGATGTTCGGGTAGACCTCGGCGGCGCCGGCGGCGAAGTGGACTTCGGCGGCGCGGGCGATCCCGAAGTGGACGCGGTCGGCGTCCTCGCGGGTCAGCTTGTAGGAGGCGCGGATGGCGCCGTTGTTGCCGAGGCCGACGCGGCCCTCGGAGCGGTCGGAGAGGTGGACGCCGATCGAGCCGACGTGGCCGAACTCGAGCAGCGAGCGCTGGTGCTCGGCGCCGGTCCCCGCCAACCAGGCGCCGCCGAAGGCGAGGGGCGTGAAGGTCGCCTCGAGCAGCACGCCCTGCGGCTCCCACTCGTCGACGTAGAAGCTCTGCATCACGCCCTCCCAGCCGCGCACCTCCTCCTCGTAGCGGGCGCCGACCCAGCAGGCGGGGTGGATGTGGAGGTTGCGGCCGACCTGGGCGCCGCCGAGGCCCGAGCGCAGCAGCAGCTCCGGGGTGCCGAAGGCGCCGCCGGCGGCGATCACGGCGCGGCGGGCGCGCACCTCGTAGCCGCGCCGGCGGCCGCTCGGGTCGCGGGTGCTGCAGGCGAGTCCGACCGCCCGGCCGTCCTCGACGAGGACCCGCTGCGCTTCGACCCGCGATCGCACCCGCGCCCCCGCCGCCACGGCCCGCGGGAGGTAGGAGACGTGCATGCCGCGCTTGGCGTCGGTCGTGCAGCCGTACGGGCAGGCGCTGCACTGGACGCAGTTACCGGCGTTGCGGAAGATCGGCGCCGCGCTCGCGCCGAGAGCGGCCGCTCCCTCCATCGCCAGCTGGCCGTTGCGGCCCATCCGGTTCGGGTCGAGCTGGGTGACCCGGAGGAACTCTTCGGCCTCCGCGTAGTCCTCGTCGAGCTCGCCCGCCCAGGCGACGCCGTGCTCGTCGCGCCAGTTCTCCAGCACCTCGTCGGGGGCGTGGAAGCAGGTGCCCGAGTTGATCACGGTGGTGCCGCCGATCGCCTTCGCGACCGGGATCGGGATCGGCGGCGGCCCTTCGGCCATCGTCAGCCCGGCGTCGCGGTAGAGCTCGGTGATCGCCTGCAGCCGGTCGGCCGGGTAGTTCTCGCGGTTGTAGTGGCCGCCCGCCTCGAGCACGAGGACGTCGAGCCCGGCTTCGGCCAGGGTCGCCGCCGCGACCGCGCCGCCCGCGCCTGAGCCGACGATCGCGACGTCGCATTCCTCGCCCTCGCCGCGGGGCTCGAGGTCGCCGAGGCTCCCGGCCGGCTTCGGCAGCGAGCCGTCGGCCAGGGCGCAGCTGGTCACGGTGCCGATCCGTGCCTCGACCGCCGGCACCACCGCGTAGCCGAGCGAGGAGAAGATCTTCGCCATCAGCAGCAGGTCGTGGTGGAGCGGGAAGCGCGAGCGCTCCAGGCGGCGCAGGAAGTCCGCCGCCGCCTCCGGCCCGAGGCGGCTGAAGCGCCAGGGGAACGGCAGCCACTCGAAGGCGCGCAGGCCGAGGCGCAGCCGCAGCAGCACCGGCGGCGAGACCGAGCGCAGGAACTTCGCCACCGGCCCGGAGACGTCGACGTCGCGCTCCGCCGCCGGCAGGCCGTCGATGCCCGGCGCCATCGCCGCGCAGATCGCGCTCAGGGTGCGCTGCTCAGCGGCCGAGAGCCCTGGCGGGCGCCTTCAATCGGGCGCCGCGGGGCGGCCGACCCGGCCCGCCAGCGACCAGAGCCAGAGCGAGAGCAGGGCGAGGAAGCCGTCGACGAGGAAGTTCAGCAGGTAGATGAAGACGTGTTCGTCGATCAGGAAGAAGGCGAGCGAGCCGAGCGAGGAGGCGGTCTTGCCGGCGGCGAGGACGAGCAACAGCGGCCGGTAGCGGACGACGTCGGCCTGGGCGACCAGGCAGATGCCGGCGATCACGACCATGTAGGCGAAGGCGAGCGCCAGCCAGAGGTCCTCCTGCGTGTGCGGGGCGCGGTTGTCGTTGCCGAACCATTCGCCGATGTCGGAGATGACGTCGAGGACGCCGCTGGGGGCGGCGATGAAGAGGATGCCGACGACGGCGAAGGTGACGGCGAGCAGGCGCAGGTTGAGGACGACGAATCTCTCGGCGCGGGGTCCCTGCATCGCGGGCACTCTAACTGGCTGGGCAGCCAGTTTCCATCCGCACCTAGAATCCGCCGCCATGATCGAGCGTGACCAGGTCCTGCACGTGGCAAAACTTGCGCGGCTGCGTCTGTCCGAGGAAGAAGTGGAGAAGATGGTCGGCGAGCTGAGCGGCATCCTCGAGCACGTCGACCGGATCGGGAACCTGGATCTGGAGGGGGTCGAGCCGACCTCGCATGTGGTCGCGTTGGAGAACGTGCTGCGGGCCGACGAGCCTTGGCAGAGCCTGCCGCGCGAGGTTGTGCTTGCCTCGGCGCCGGAACCTTCTGAAGGTGCCTTCCGCGTCCCTTCGCCGCAGGCCGAGTGAAGATGCCTGGTCCCCTGGCCCTGCACGCCTGGATGACGCACCCGGCGCTTCGCATCTCGGCGTCCTCGGGCTTGCCTTTGGCTCCACCAAAGGCGGCGCCCTGCGTCCTTGATCTGCTCGGCCGGGTCCGCCCCCAGGCGCACACGGCCACGGAACCAGGCATCTGATGGCCGACATCCTCGACCTCTCGGTCCTCGAGGCCCACGACGCGAAAATGGCCGGCGACCTCTCGCCGCAGGAGCACGCCGAGGCTTGGTTCGAGGCGGCCGGCGCCGACCAGCTGAACGCCTACCTCTGGCGCAACGATCGCGGTGCCGAAGCCGCGGCGATCAAGCCCGACCAGGACTGGAACGCGCCGATCGCGGTCAAGGACATCTTCTGCACCGAGGGGGTGCCGACCACGGCCGCCTCGCGGATCCTCGAGGGCTACCGTCCGCCCTATACCTCGACCGCCGTCCGGAAGCTGCTCGAGGCCGGGCTGCCGATCCTCGGCAAGACCAACATGGACGAGTTCGCGATGGGCTCCTCGAACGAGAATTCGGCCTACGGGCCGGTGCTGAACCCGTGGGACAGCGAGCGCGTTCCGGGCGGCTCGTCGGGCGGCTCGGCGGCAGCCGTCGCCGGCGGCCTGGCGCCGTGGGCGATCGGCACCGACACCGGCGGCTCGATCCGCCAGCCGGCGGCCTTCTGCGGGATCGTCGGCCTCAAGCCCACCTACGGCGCGATCTCCCGCTACGGGATGATTGCTTACGCCTCCTCGCTCGACCAGTGTGGACCGTTGACCCGTACGGTCAGCGATGCGGCGCTGCTGTTGGCGATGCTGGAGGGGCGCGACCCCCTCGACTCCACCTCGGTCGGAATCGACGGCGGGATCAGCTTGCCCGACCGGGAGGACCTGAGCGGCCTGCGCTTCGGCGTCCCGGCCGAGCTGGCGCGCGACTCCATCGACGCCGGCGTGCGCGAGGTCTTCGAGCGGACCCTGGAGAAGATCGAGGCCCTCGGCGGCGAGATCACCGAGGTCTCGCTGCCGAACGCCGAGCACGGTATCTCCGCCTACTACGTGATCGCCCCCGCCGAGGCCTCCTCCAACCTCGCCCGCTACGACGGCGTCCGCTACGGGATGCGGGCCGGCGGCGACGGCGACCTGGTCGAGATGTACGAGGCGACCCGCTCGGAGGGCTTCGGCGCCGAGGTCAAGCGGCGGATCATGCTCGGCACCTACGCGCTCTCCTCCGGCTACTACGAGGCCTACTACGGGCAGGCGCAGAAGGTGCGGACGCGGATCGCCGAGGACTTCAGCGGCGCCTTCTCGGCGGTCGACTTCGTCGTCACCCCGACCGCGCCCTCGGTCGCCTTCAAGCTGGAGGAGAAGACCGACGACCCGCTCTCGATGTACCTCGGTGATCTTTTCACCGTTCCCATCAACCTCGCCGGGATCCCGGCGATCTCGATCCCGGTCGGCCTCGCTGAGCCCGAAGGCGGCGGCCGGCAGCTGCCGGTCGGCTTCCAGATCGCCGCCCCGGCCTTCGCCGAGCAGAAGCTCCTCGACGCCGCCTACGCGCTCGAGCAGGGGATCGGCTTCGACGCCCGCCCGGAGGACTCGAATGGCTGAGCTAGAGGCCGTCATCGGGCTGGAGATCCACGTCCAGCTGGCGACCAAGACGAAGATGTTCTGCGGCTGCGAACTATCCTTCGGCGACGAGCCGAACGTCCACACCTGCCCGATCTGCCTCGCCCATCCCGGCGTGCTGCCGGTCCCGAACGAGCAGGCGGTCCGCTACGCGCTGCAGATCGGCCTCGCCCTCGGCTGCGAGATCGCGCCGCGCTCGATCTTCCACCGCAAGAACTACTTCTATCCCGACAGCCCCAAGGCCTACCAGATCAGTCAGTACGACATTCCGATCTGCGGCCCCGGCCGGCTCGGCGACGTCCGCATCCACCGCGCCCACCTCGAGGAGGACGCGGCGAAGACGATCCACGTCGGCTCCTCCGGCCGCATCCACGGCTCCGACGCCTCGCTCGTCGACTTCAACCGCGGCGGCACGCCGCTGGTCGAGATCGTCACCGAGCCCGACCTGCGCGACGCCGCCGAAGCGGCCGAGTGGGCGCGCCTGCTGCGCGAGACCGTGCGCCAGCTCGGCGTCTCCGACGTCAACATGGAGGAGGGGAGCCTGCGGGTCGACGCCAACGTCTCCGTGCGGCCGGCCGGCAGCAGCGAGCTCGGCACCAAGACCGAGCTGAAGAACATGAACAGCTTCCGCTTCCTCCAGCGCGGGATCGAGGCCGAGCTCGCCCGCCAGCGCGAGCTGGTCGAGAGCGGGGGGCAGGTCGAGCAGGAGACCCTCCACTTCGACCCGGCCAGCGGCAACCTCACCTCGCTGCGCTCGAAGGAGGAAGCCCACGACTACCGCTACTTCCCCGAGCCCGACCTGGTGCCGCTGGCGCCGACCGAGGAGATGCTGCGTGAAGCCCGCGAGGCGCTGCCCGAGCTGCCGGCGGCCAGGATCGCCCGCTACGAAAGCGAGCTGGGACTCGCGCACGACGTAGCCCTGACCCTCGCCACCGACCCCCGTACCGCGGGCTACTTCGAGAGCACGGTCGAGGCGGCCGACGGGATCGAGCCTCGCGTCCTCGCCAACTGGGTGACCGGCGAGCTGGCGGCAGCGCTGCGCCAAGCCGAGGTGGAGGGCGGCGCCGCCCTATCGCGCGTCTCCCCACCGGCCCTCGCAGACCTCGTCCAACTGGTCCAGGCGAAGAAGATCTCCCACGGCAGCGGCAAGACCGTCCTCGCAGCGATGGTCAGCGAGGGCGGTGACCCGGCCGAGATAGTCGAGCGCGAGGGCCTGGCCCAGATGTCCGACTCAGGCGAGCTGGAGGCCATAGTCGAGAAGGCGATGGCCGACAACCCCGACGCCGTGGAGAAGGTCCGTGAAGGCAACGGCAAGGCCATAGGCGCCATAGTCGGCGCCGTGATGCGAGAGACCAAAGGCCGCGCCGACGGCGGCGAGGTCAACCGCCTGATCCGCGAGCGGCTGTAGGCGCGCTCAGCGGGTGAAGAGGGCGAGCGAGAGAGAGTCGAAGGAGAGGGTCGCGTCGTCCTCTGAGACCAGGGTGATGTTGATTTTTTCGCTTACACCCATCATCCGCCGACAAGCTGCAGTGACCTCGCAGTAGAGAGGCTTTTCAAGGTCAAAGATGCCGGCATAACCCGGATCGGTGGTCGGGGTGCCCGCGTTGGACCCGGTGGAGTTGATGAAGATCCTCACCTTTCCAGATGCTTTGCCGCCTGCTCTCAGCGAGGTTGCGCGGAGCATCGCTTGCGAGAGCTTGTCGGGCGAAAACTGCCGGCCGGGTTGACCCCCTACCGTCAACGGACCACCTATTTCCTGACTCAGGCCCGGGTAGCGCACCTCGAAGAGGCTTTCCGTCTGCTCGCCGCGTAGGTCGACCTGCATCGCCAGTCGCACCGCTTCGCGATCTACCTCGTATTCAAGCTGGGACATCAACTTCGTCAGGGCGGCCTCCGGGGTCATGTCGAGACCGCTGATCACCCCACGCTCCAGCAGTCCACTGCTGGCCTCGTAGAGACCGGCCTCGACCTGGCCCTCGGGGCATTGGGTGACGTTGACGATCACCTTGCCTTTTCCGACGGCGTCCTCGATCACATCGAGGAATGCAGGGTCTCCAGGCGCGTTCCCCGCCCCGAACGTCCGCAGCACCACCCCCTGGACCTCCTCGAGTTCGAGCACCTCGCGCAGGGCCGAAGGGCTCAGTCCCGGGAAGAGGCCGAATTCCATGACGTTGGGACTCAGAGTTTCGCGTACGAAGAAGGGCGCACGCTCGTTGTCTGCGGGTGGGCGGATCCGGTTCGGGTGGATGCGGATATGCTCGCCGATTTCTCCGATCGGAGGGTAGTTCGGGCTGCCGAAGCCCTGCCAGGAGGAGGTGCTGAGCTTACGCACCCGGTTACCGCGCAGGAGCCGGTCGGCGAAGCAGACGGTCACCTCGGGAACCAACGGAAGACCGGTGGCCTTCCAGCCGGCCACGTAAAGCGCGTTCACCAGGTTCTGGATGCCGTCGGTGCGGATGTCGGTGAGCGATAGCTGCGAACCCGTTACCACCACCGGCTTGGCGAGGTTCATCAGCATGAACGAGAGCGCTGAGGCGGTGTACGCCATGGTGTCGGTGCCATGCAGCAGCACGAATCCGTCCCAGTCGTCGTAGTTATCCGCTATCGCCCGAGCCATCGCTGCCCAGTGGTCCGCATTGATGTCGGAGGAATCGAGCGGTTCCATCTCGCGGCCGCGCTTGTCCTTCAGCTTCGCGATGTCGAACTCGATGAGGTTCATCTTGATGGCCTCCAGCTGTGGAATTCCTTTGATCAGCTCCTTTCCGTTAGGAATCGGCACTAGGGGGCTCGCCGGGTTCGACTCGTCGGCGTTCTTCATCCCGATCGTGCCGCCGGTGTAGAGGAGCAGAACCCTCGGCCTGTTGTCACCCATGCGCCTTCCCTCCAATCGACATTTCGTGCTCGAGGCCTCCTTCGTCCATCTCGCCGACGTACGCCGTGTTCATGATCTCTTTGATCCGCTCGATTCGCTCTCCGGGTCGGACGCGATCCCGCTCCGCCAGCGCAAGAGCCCATCGGAACTTAGCGACAGAGCAGCTGGCGGTCATGTTGCCGGTCGATATCGCACCGGCTCTGATGGCTTCCCGCCCAGGTCGGTAGGAGGAGTAGAGGGTGGCATTGGCGGGGAACTGACTGGTGACGATGACCGGCTTGCCTAGGTTGAGCGCCGTCTCGATCAACTCCCGAAACGAGTACTGCCCGGCGTCGGGGACGTTCCCGGCGCCGAAGGACTGGAGGATGAGACCTTGACATGCGGGTTGATCGAGTGCGGGCATCACCAGAGCTGCCTCCAAGCCGGGGATGAGGGATACCTGTAGAACCCCGGGGGCAAACTCGGCTTGGAGCTCGAAAGACGCGATTCCACAATCCCTCGCGCGAGGTCTTGCCTCTGCCGATATCAGAATATCCTCGGTTATAAACCCGAGCGGAAACGCGGCCGGTGATTCGAAGGCATTGAACTGCGCCTCGTGCTTCTTCTGCGCACGAGCACCCCGGAAAATAAAATCGCCGAAGGCTATGACCACCTCTGCTAGGTCGGCAGTCGCTACCTTGCATGCTCGGAGAAGGTTGATCCGGGCGTCGCCATGCGGAACCTCCGGAATGGTCTGGGCTCCAGTGAAGACGACGGGAACAGGTAACGCGGGTCCTAGCGCGAAAGCAACCGCTGAGGCGGAGAAGTGCATGGTGTCGGTGCCATGGACGACAACGAAACCCTCATACCCATCATTTCGACGCTCATATATCGCCTTGGCGATCCGGGTCCAATCGGCGGGGACGATGTTCGTACTGTCCTTGTTCAAGAGGGGGACGAACTCGTATGAAACGATCTCATCGAGCTCCGGGGCAACTCGGAGAAAGGCCTCGGGATCGTCGGGGGGTCTAAGTTCACCCTTTCTATCCCGCACCATGCCGATCGTGCCCCCGGTATAGATGAGGCAGATTCGAGGAAGGTCCGGCCGCGCTCTCAAACCGACACCCCTCTTAAGCCGGTCTTGTTTCGAGATTTGGTGTGCGACCGCGGTGCCAACTAGGGCACGCCTGCCTGCCGCTGCGAAGGGACCGTAAAGACAAACTCACAGCTCGATCTTCCCTTGGTTTTACGCATGCAGTGGGTTGAGGGATGAGACACGGCCACGTGCGAGGGCTTGCCGATCAGGAGCATACTCAAGACCCCTTCGATATAGCCGGTCAAAAGCGGGCAAAGGTCGCCTTGTCCGTTGTCTGCTGGACGTCCGTCCGCCAAGAAATTGCCCCGAACTGCGATGACGCCGTTGGTCGCTCGGCCTTTCTCGACCTGATCTATCTGTGCCAGGTCGAGCCCGCCGAATCCCACTCTCGAATCGAATTCGCACCAGCGCCGAAGCCGCGCCTCGTCGTCAGGAGATGGATCGAGATGCCCGAACTGCTCCGCCAGGCTTTTACCGAATCTTTCGCCTGGGGCACGTCCGGCGACGGCGAGCGCAGCGGCGTCGCCCGGGAGCCGCTCACGTTCCAGCTCGGTGTGCAGGTCTTCCAGGAGGCCGCAGAACGTCTCCACCCGGAATGAGACATTTCGTTCTCTGTCTGCCGGGTTGGTGAGAATGCCTTGGCCCTCGAGCAAGAAGAACTGCGGTCGCTCTCCTGGAACAAGCTCTGCTTCAGGCAGGCTGGCAAGTAGATCGAGCGCATAGTCGCGGTCATTTCCCAATGCAACCGCCAGGAGTTCTGCATAGCCCCTGACCAGCTGGGTGTTATGAATCGGACCTGACAGCGGAATGGGCGTGTCAGGGTTGGTCAGCTCAACGCGAGGGTCGGACTCGAGCGACACCCAGCTATCGAAGTCCGCGGGTAGATACGACTCTTGAAAACGGAGAAATCTGTCATCGGAGTCAAAGTCGGTGTGCACCCAATCCGGGTAGCGGGCACGCACCCCTACGACAGTCAATGGTGGATACCTTTTCTTCGCAGGCGCAGGACGCGAATCGCGAATCGACCGCACCATCTTGGTGGTCCAAGCCGCATCGGCATGGTCTGCCTCGGCGAATAGGACTGCGGTATCCGCTATGGCCATCGCTACATAGGAGCTCGCCTGGTGATAGCCGGCCTGGGCATCCACGAGGAGGATGTCCGGTCGCGGCTTGGCGTTGTAGATCAGGGTGCGTAGTCGCTTCCAGAGCCTCCGGATCGTGGGATTCGGAGTTACACCGAGAAATCGAGGAAACTCTTCTGCCATCCATTTCCAGTAGTCGGGAGATTCCGGATTGCCAGGCGCGAGCAGTCTGATCGAGCCTTTCTCCAGGGCGTCGACGCGAATCGAGTACTCGTCCAAATCCACATTGGGCAGGGTTGCCGACGGATTCACCTCGAGATCGTTGAGCAGGCCGCGAAGCCAGCCCTTGGATTCCAGGGTCTCGATCGGAACGTCGTACCGCGTGTGCAGCCAAGGTGCGGTGACGTCCACGTCCAACAAAGCGACGTGCTTACCGGTTCGGGCGTAGAGATTGGCGATGCTGGCGATAGCGGTCGTCCGACCTCGACCTCCCTTGTATGAGTGGAACGAGATGACTTTCATTGGGCGCTGGGCATGGAACAAGGACCAATCGACGGCCAGAAAGGGCCGCGAAAGTGGCGCAGTGTACTGCGTCGAACCAAAACAAGACCAGATCGTTTATAAATCTCGACCGGAATGGCGCCTGATGTCGACAGACAGGCAACTCTCGCGGGCTTGTTCAGCCCCGCGGCCCCGATCACCGAACAGCAGCTCTTCGCCGGCCGACAAGGCCAGATGGACAACCTGCTGCACGCCATAGAACAGGTCGGACAGCATGCGGTGATCTTTGGCGAGCGAGGGGTGGGCAAGACCTCGATCGCGGCGACGATGGCCGCGAATCTGCGGGGCACCGATCTACCGGTGTTGACCACCTGCGACAGCACCGACTCGTTCAGCTCGATCTGGCGGAAGACGCTGGAGGAGATAGCCGTCGTGCACGAGCTTCCCGGCGTGGGTTTCGCTCCGCAGGCATCCGAGGTGCTCGCCACGGCGGCCGATCGACTGCCGCTCGATAGAGATCTGACTCCGAACGATGTGCGGAAAATCGCCCAAGAGTTCGACCGTTTTGGAGACGTCATCATCGTCATCGACGAGTTCGACAATCTCGACGACGGAGAGGCCAAGGGTCTCTTCGCCGACACGATGAAGATCCTTTCCGATCGACGGCTTTCGACGACGCTTGTCCTAGTCGGAGTCGCCGATAATGTCGAGGAGCTGATTGCGGAACACCAGTCCGTCGAACGGGCGATCGTGCAGATTCCGATGCCGCGCATGTCGACCTTGGAGCTGAAGGAGATCATCGACAGGATTGACAACGTCGGCATGTCGATCACCGAGGAGGCCAAGGAGCGGATCACGCGGCTTTCACAGGGGCTTCCGCATTACACGCACCTGCTTTCGAAGGCGGCTGCGTTAGCAGCGGACGAGAGAGATTCCCACCTGATCGAGATCGGGGATGTAGACAAAGCCACGGAAGTGGCGATGCAAAACGCTCAGGAGGGGATCATCCGCTCTTATTACCGAGCCACTATGAGCAGCCAAGGGACGTTGTACCCGCAGGTCCTCTTGGCCTGCGCGCTGACCCGGGGCGATGATCTCGGATACTTCTCGGCCGCCGATGTCCGAGCCCCGCTGGCGGCAATTTTGGGAAAACCGATCGAGACCCGGTCCTTTTCGCGGCACCTCAACCAGCTTTCCGACCAGGAGGCGGAACGAGGAACCGTGCTCCAGAAGATCGGACCGCCCCGAAAGCTGCGGTTCCGGTTCCTGAACCCGCTGCTCCAGCCGTTCGTGATCATGAAGGGCTTGGCCGATGGGTTGGTGGATGGGGAGACTTTGCAGCAGTTCCGCGATTAATCGAAGGTCAGCTCGTACTCTTCGGCACTTTGTAACAACGTGTTACAAGCGTGCTAGTTTGAGGTTATGGCCTGGAACGTCGTGATCGCTGGCGGTGGCTTCGGCGGAGCGGCTGCTGCTCATGAGCTGGAGCGGGTTATGCCGAAGCAATCGGCTCGGTTGGCCTTGGTCAACGAGACGAACTTTGCGCTTTACACGCCGTTCTTGCCGGAGGCGGCTGCCGGGACGCTGGAGCCCCGGCATGTGGTGACGCCGCTGCGGGAGATGCTGAAGCGGACTTATCTGCGGATCGGGGCGATCGTCGGCCACGATCCTGAGGCCAAGACGGTCACTCTGCGGGCGAAATACGGGGAAACCGAGACGATGCCCTACGACCAGCTGCTGCTGGCGCTCGGCTCGACCTCGCGGGTGCTGCCGGTGCCGGGGCTCGCTCAGCACGCGGTCGGGTTCAAGAGCCTCGCCGACGCGATCTACCTGCGCAACCACGTGGTCGAGACGCTGGAGGAAGCGAACGCGACCGAGGACCCGCGGCGGCGCGAAGAACTGCTCACCTACGTCTTCGTCGGCGGCGGTTACGCGGGCCTGGAGGCTCTGGCGGAGCTGCAGGACTTCGCCGCCGACGCGATGGATTCCTACCCGCGCGCCCGCCTGCACGGGATGCGCTGGGTCCTGGTCGAGGCAACCGACCGGGTGCTGCCGGAGATCGACCGTGAGCTCGCCGATTACGCGCTGCGGGAGCTGCGCGGGCGCGGCATCGACATCCGCCTGCAGACGACGCTGGAGGAGGTGACTGCCGACTGCGCCCGGCTCTCCAGCGGCGAGACCCTGCCGACCCGCACCGTCGTCTGGACCGCGGGCGTCAAGGCGCAGCCGATCCTCGCCGAGCTCAACCTGCCGCTCGACGAGCGCGGCCGCGTCCCCGTCGACTCCTACCTGCGGGTCGAGGGCATGGACTCGGTCTGGGCGATCGGCGACTGCGCCGCCGCCCCCGACCCCCGCGGCGGCATCTGCCCGCCGACCGCGCAGCACGCCGTTCGCCAGGGACCGGTCGCCGCCCGCAACATCGCCGCCGAGCTAGGGGTCGGCACTCCGAGCCCGTTCGAATACCGCAGCGAAGCGAGCTTCGTCAACCTCGGCCGCTACAAGGCGGTCGGCCGGATCGGCGACCGCACCTTCCGCGGCTTCCCCGCCTGGTGGATGGCCCGGACTTACCACATGAGCCAGATCCCGGGCGCCGCCCGCAAGGTCCGCGCCGTCCTCGACTGGACCGCTGGCCTTCCCTTCCGCCGCGACATCGCCGAGGTCGGCACGATCGGCAAACCGAAACCGCTGGTTTAACGAGACCGTGGAAATGCGCCTATACGACGCACTTCTACGGTTTCGCCGCTATTCCACGACTAACGTCGTGTGCATCCCTTTTTCCTCGTGTTCGGGAAGCGAGCACCAGAGGCGGTAGGTGCCTGGCGTTAGGTCGAAGGTCGCGACGTTGTGCCCCAGCGAGGCGGTTTCCGGGATCTGCAGCGGTTCGCCTGAGTCGCCTTCGCGGCGGATGTCGAGGTCGTGCGCGTCTTCGCCCTGGTTGTTCAGTTCGACCGTCAGCTCGCCGGCTTTCACCTTCGGCCGCGAAAGCACGAAGTAGTACTCGTGCGATTTCACCGCGAGGCGGTTGGCTTCGGGTTCCGGTTCGGGCGCGACAGGCGGCGTTTCGCTCGACGGCAAGGTCGGGACCGGAAGCGGCGACGGATCGGGGACGGGAAGCGGCGTCGCGACCGGGTCGCAGGTCCAGCGGGTCTGTCGCCGCACCACCTTGCGCAGGCGCCCGTGGCGGCGCACGTGCTTGACCACCCGCTTCGAGTGGCGGTGCCAGCTGCATTCGCCCGCCGCCGCGCCGGCAGCTCCGCCCGTCGCCGGCAACGCCAGGGCCAGCGCCGCGACCAGCAGCGCCGCCGCCGCGACCCTCACGCCTTCACCAGCACCGGCCTGGTGAAGCCGGCGGCGCCGGGGATGATCGGTTCGGCGTCGTAGCCGAGCCACTGCTCGAGCAGCGAGCAGTACATCGCCCGGAAGTCGCTCGCCACCTTCAGGTTTTCGTCTTCGTCGAGGTTCCCGAGCCCGGGGAACTCACCGACCATTTCGCCGTTCGCTTTCGAGCCGACCAGGAAGGCGCAACCGGCGGCGCCGTGGTCGGTGCCGAGCGAGCCGTTCTCCTCCGGCCGCCGCCCGAACTCGCTCCACATCTCGATCAGCACCCGGTCGGCAAGGCCGCGGGACTCGAGGTCCCGCTGGAAGGCGAGGATCGCGTCGCAGGTGTCGCGCAGATTGCCTTCGAGGTCGGTGGCCTGGTCGGCGTGGGTGTCGTAGCCGCCGGCGGCGCGGATCGTCACCACCCGCAGCGGCAGGCCGAAGTTGATGTAGGCGGCAAGCCCGGCCAGCTTGTGGGCGAAGTAGGTGTCGGGATAGGCGACCGGGCTGCTGAAGTCGCCGACCCCTGCGAGGTCCTGGCGCAGCTTGTCGGTCTGGTAGCTGGCCCGGCGGACCTGGGAGAGCCCGGGCGAGTCCGACGGCAGGGTGCCGAATCGAGCGAAGCTGCGGAACATCTCCGCTTCGATCGGGTCGTCGACCCGCGACCAGAGGTCGTAGCCGTCGACGCTGTCGATCGCCGCCACCGGCTTTTCCGCGGTCGCGATCATCGGCGAGAGGTCGCCGTCGAGCGAGAGGCCCTGCAGCGGGTTTTCGTCGTCGCCGATCGCGTCGAGGTAGCGGCCGAGCCAGCCGGTCCGGTAGCCGACCTGCAGCTCGCCGATCTCGTAGTAGTGGCGGGAGGTGAAGTGCGACTGGTCGGGGTGGTCGTAGCCGATCGCGGGGAAGGTGCTGACCTTGCCCTCGCCGTGCAGGGTGGCGAGGCCGCTCGCCGCCGGGTGCCACTGCAGGCGCGTGTCCTCGGTGAAGGTCGGGCCGGCTCCAGGCGCGAAGCCGAGGTTGGGGCGCAGCTGCGAGTACTTCGGGTCGCCGACCGGCGCCAGCACGCTGAGCGCGTCGATGCCGCCGTCGAAGAAGACCGAGACGAGGATCTTGTCGGTCGGTGCCGCCTGCGCGATCCCGGTCTCGAAGGCCGAGAGCGGGATCTTCGAGGCGCCGTAGACCGCCAGCGCCAGCCCGGCGCTGCGGGAGAGGAACCGGCGGCGGGAGAGGCCGGTCCCGGCGGGGTCGGGCATCCCCGGCTCGATCGCCGGCAGCCCCTTGCCCGCTTCCGCGGCCGCCGAGCGCAGCAGCTGGGAGCGGGTGAAGCCGTCGCAGCAGGTGTGCTTGCGCGAGCTCATTGGAGGATCTCGTCCGGGCTGACGCCGATCAGCTGCAGGAGCGCATTCTGGCGCATCGCCCGGTAGGGGCCCTGCTGCCAGTTGGCGACGATCAGGGTCTCCGAGCGTCGGGCGAGGTCGAGCAGCTCGGCCCGGTGTTCTTCGCGCAGGGTCGGGTTGTTCCAGGAGGCGAGCGCCCGCGCCAGCGCTTCGTCGGCGGTCTCGGTGGTGCTGTAGTCCTCGCCCCAGACGTCGACCGAGGTCCCCTCGAGCGCGTAGGTAACCATGTTCCAGCGGGCCCGCATCCGCGAGGTGTCGAGCCAGCGGTTGTCGTCCCAGCCGGCGACGTTGGGCGGGTAGAAGAGCCGCTGTCCCGCTTCTTCGCAGAGCCAGGTCCAGGCTTCGGTATCGACGTAGCGGTGCAGGGTCCGCAGCATCCCCGCCAGCTGCACCACCGGCGGTTTCACCATCGGCGGGCTTTCGTAGAGCTCCGGGCTGACCAGGATCGCCTCCAGGACCGGCCGGATCTGCCAGCCGGAGCTGCGGTAGAGCGAGATCAGTTCTCCCTCGCGCGCGCCAGACAGCGGCTGCGGGACGAAGTAGCTCCAGAGCTTGGCGACGAAGAAGGAGGGGTGGAGAGGGTGCTCGACGCAGAGCCGGCAGGCGTCTTCCCAGCCCCAGTTGCCGGTCTGGCCGAAGACGGTCTTTTTGCCGAAGTCGTGCCAGTTCGGGTCGAAGCGGAAGTTGTGCTCGCCCTCTTCGCTCGACCATTCGCTGCGCCAGCCGGTCAGCGCCCGCGCCTGTTCGCGGATGTCGTCCTCGCTGTAGGCGCCGCGGTCGGCCCCGAGGCTGAACAGCTCCATCATCTCGCGGCCGTAGTTCTCGTTCGGCGCCCACTTGTAGTTTTCGTTGCCGTTCAGCCACTGCAGCATCGCCGGGTCGATCGTCACCGCCCGGAAGAGGTCGAGGAACGAACCGAAGCAGTGGCTGCGGAAGAGGTTCGACTGGTCGATCATCTGCTGCTGGGTGGAGACGTTCGCCAGCGAGGTGGCGAACCAGTCGTGGAAGACCAGCGCCATCCGCTCGACCAGCGGCTGGTCGGTGCGGACCATGCGATCCAGCCACCAGAGGTGGTCGTGGCCCCAGGCATCGGCGGGGGCGAGCGGGTTGCCTTCGTCGTCGGTCGGCGCCGGGCCGGTGAGGACGGCGGGGCCGGTGGGGCGGGTCAGCGACTCGACCGCGCCGACCAGGCCCAGCGAGACAAGCGCCTCGGCCTGCCCGGGGACGGCGCCGAAGCCGGCGCGCTGCAGCAGCCGCGTCGCCTGCGGGACGCCGAAGGCGCCCTGGTAGGCCTGGGGCGGGCGCGGGTCGCCGACCGCGGGAGCCGGCGCGACGGCCGCGGCCTGGGGGAGGGCGCTCCGCGGCGGCTTCTTCCCGGGGCCGCGGTAGTGCCCCTTCTTCGGCTTGTGGTGGTGGGTGTAGATGTAGCCCTGGACGCGCCAGTCGCCTTGGCCGTCAGGGACCCAGCGGAAGTGCTTGTCCTTCCAGACGCGGCGGCGCTTGCGGTGCCGGCGGTGCTTCCGCTTCGGATCGACTACTGCGACTGGCTGCTGTCTCGGGATCGCCATGTGCGATTAGGCCCCTTCGGGGCCTCCCGCACCTCCTCGGCCCGCCCGCGTCCCCGCTTGAGGCGCCGCCGGCGCCACTGGACGTTAGGCCGAGGAGCGAAGCGCAAGAATGGGTACGTGGAATACCTCGTCATCGCCTTCTTCTTCGGCCTCGCCACCGGCATCATCGGCCGCGCCAAGGGCAGCTCGTTCTTCATCTGGTTCGTGATCGGGGCGGTGCTCCCGCTGCTCGGCCTGGTCGCCGTGATCCTCTACCGCGTCGACAAGGACGAACCCGAACGCCAGTGCCCCAACTGCCACAAGCCGCTCAAGCTCTACGTCCAGGTCTGCCCCCGCTGCGGAACGGACCTCTACCTGCCAGACCCGGCGGCGGTGCGCCACCCGGGCGTCCGCTAGCGCAGCCAGGTCCTGACGATCGCGTTGGCGAAGCCGGCGCCGTAGCGGAAGGCGGCGGGCTTCTTCGAGTGGCCGTGGAGGCGCTGTTCGACGGTGATCGGGACCTCCTTGGCGGGGATGCCGCGCTTGATCGCCTCGATCATGAACTCGGAGGTGTGGAACTGCTCCTGGCGGAGGACAAGCTGGGGGAGGACGGTGGTGCGGACGGCGCGGTAGCCGTTGGAGCAGTCGGTGACGTAGGTGCGGGTGATGAAGGAGACGAGGCGGTTGAAGAAGACGATCCCGAGCTCGCGGGCGAAGTGGTTGCGGTCGGCGTGGCCGAGGACGCGGGAGCCGTGGGCCATCTCGACTTCGCCGTCGAGGATCGGCTTGACCAGGCGCTCCATCTCGTCGGGCCGGTGCTGGCCGTCGGCGTCGAGGGTGACGACGATCAGCGCTCCCGATTCGACCATCAGCCGGTAGCCGGTGCGGAGCGCGGCGCCGCCGCCGCGGTTGGTGACGTGGCGGGCGACGAGAGCGCCGTGCTCGGCGGCGACGTCGCCGGTGCCGTCGCGGGAGCCGTCGTCGACCACCAGCACCTCGGTGCGGATGCCGCAGACAGCGGGCGGGATCTGGTCGAGGACCGTGGCGATGTTGTCGGCCTCGTTGTAGGCGGGGACGAGGATCGCGATCTTGTCCTTGAAGCGGTCGGGCAGCCCGGCCTGGCGGAACTCCTCCCAGGCGAGGCCCTCGAGCGCGGCGGCGAGCTGCCGCTGGTTGCGCGCGGTCTGCGCGAGCGCCCGGAGGATGAGGATGAAGAGGATGAAGATCGCGAAGACGGCGAGGCCGAGGATGCGGCCGCCGTTGCCTTTCTCGAAGGAGAAGGCCGAGAGCAGGCCGTTGACGATTTCGGTGCCGGTGACGATCAACAGCCCGAGCCCGGCGAGGATCAGGATCAGGACGTCGGCGTTGCGCAGGGTCCGGCGGCGCGCGACCGCGTAGGCGACCATCGCCAGCGCGATCAGCACGCCGGCCGCGCGCAGCGCGGTCAGTTCGGCGGGGAAGATGCCTGCGGTTGGGGGGCCGACCATTGGCGACCGGAGGATATGGCCGCAGCGGCGGAAGAGAGGGCGAGGGCGGCGAGCGGAAAGACCAGCGTCATCAGCACCTCGTTGCGGCGCGGGGCGGCGAGGGAGACGGCGCCGACCAGGGTGACGAGGGCGATCGGCGTCGCCAGTACGACCATCTCCCACCAGCGCCGCCAGAGCGCCAGCAGGACGAAGCCGGCAAGCCCGAGGAGCACGAGAAGGATCTGGACGACGCGGCCGGCGGTGGTGCTCATCGCTGCGCCGACGCCGCTGCTCCACATCCGCCCGACCTTGCGCGCGGTCATCGCCAGGTAGCCGCCCGGGTCTTCGCCGAAGTACTTCGAGAGGTTTTCCTTGCCGACCTTGCCGAGCGCCTGGTCGCGGGTGAGGCTCGGGTCCTTGGCCATCTCATCTTCGGCGACCCGGTTGAAGAGCGAGGTGGGGTTGACGTCGTTCAGCGCTTCGGAGTTCGGCGCCAGGTCGCGGTGCTGGTAGCGCTGGACGAGGAGTGCCTTGACCCGCTGGTATTCGCCGTCGGCCGGCAGGTAGGTGCCGACGTAGAGCGCCTTGCCGCCGCCGGTGGAGATCGGGACGACGCGGTCGAGGACGACGTAGTTACGGATCGTCCAGGGCAGGATCGGGAGGACGAGGGCGACGAGGAGGACGGCGGCGCCGGCGAGGCCGGCGGTCCACCGGTGTCCGTTGCCGTCCCCGGTGCGGGCCCAGGCAATCCGGATGAACGCAAGGAGGACGAAGGCCGCGCCGACCAGCAGGTACTCGGGGCGGAACATCGCCGTGAGGCCGAAGAGGAAGCCGGGGACCAACCACACCCAAAGCCCAGCGAGTTGTCCCCGCATACCGGGGACAAGTCGGTTCACATTCCGTTGACGGTCCGAGGCCCAGAGAAAGGCGAGGACCGCCGCCGGCAGGGTCAGCATCGCCGGCGGCTCGCTCATCAGCTCGCCGGTGGTGTGGAGGAAGGGCGGGTAGATCGCGACCGCGAGGGCGGCGAAGAGGCCGACCCAGCGCCCGAGCTCGCGGCCGCCGAGCCGCCACCCGAGGGCGAAGACGACGAGGATCGTCGCCACCCCCAGCAGCGCCTCGACGATTCGCGCCGTCCCTTCGCGGGCGCCGCCGGTCGCGTAGAAGGAGGCGGCGTAGAGGAACGGCGCGCCTGGGGACCAGTCGCTCGAGTCGTGGAATTCGGGTCCGCCGAAGCTGCCTTCCGTGTAGAGGGCCTTCGAGATCGCGTAGTAGGCGTGCGAGTCGTCGGCGGGGTTCGAGACCGGGTTGACGACCACGTAGGCGCGGACGACGAGGCCGAGGAGCGCGATGAGTCCCAGAGCGACGAGCGTTCGCTTGCCGTAGCGCTGCGGCAGCGAGCGGAACCAGTCGGCGGCGGCGGTCAAGGCGGGGTCAGGCTATCCGGGGTGGGTGGGGGAGAGCGCATCCGATCACCGCCCCGGCTTGGTGAGGCGGCGATCGGATGCGCCCCCGAACCGGGTGGTCAGGTACGTGAGGGCTGAAGCGGTGAGGGCGGCGAGGAGGGGGACGAGAACGAGGACGCGGCGGGGGGAGGCGACGAGGAGGGCGCTGAGCGCCGTGATCGCGAGGAAGATCGTGCCGAGCAGGAGAGCCTCCCAGCGCCGTAGCCAGGCGAGGATCGCGAGGCCGATCAGGCCGAGAAGGACGAGCGTCCATTGCAGGACGACCCACGGGAAGCCGCGCATGATCTCCCGCGCCGCGTGGAACCAGATGCGGCCGACCTTGGTGGCGACAAAGCGGGCGTATTCGCCGGTGTCTTCGGAGACGTCGTCCCAGAGCTGTTCCTTGCCCATCTTCGAAAGCGCCTGGTCGGTTTCCATCCCGGGGTACCGCGCCTGCGCCAGCCGCGCGAGGATCTGCTCGAGCCGGAGGTGTTGCGCGTCGTGGGGCGCAAAGAGCTGGGGGTTTTCGCGCACCACTTCGGCCCCGACCTTTTCGGGATCGCCGTCGGAGGGCAGGTAGGTCCCGGCGTACAGGACCTGTCCGCCCCCAGTGGAGATCGGGACGAAACGGTCGAGCGCCACGGCGTTGCGGATGGTCCAGGGCGCGATGAGCACCAGAGCCATGCCGAGGAAAACAGCAACACGTAAGAGGGAGGAGCGCCAATCACTCCTCAACTCCCTTGCCGCGATGACCAGCGCCACGAGCACCGCCACCCCCAGGTACTCGGGCCGCACCATCGCCAACGCCCCGAACAACCCGCCCGGCAGGAGCCACCGAGCCCAGCCCCCGTCCCAAGCCCAAAGCGCCCCGAGGACTCCATCCGACAACAGTGCAGCCGCCAGCGGCTCGCTCATCAGCATCCCCTGGTACTCCAACAGTGCCGGATAAACCGCTACCGCCAGCGCCCCAACCAGCGCCGGCCAGACGATTGGTGAGTTTTGGGCGCTATAGCGCCCACTTTTCACCAAACGCGGACCCGGGGCGGGCACTCCAGCGACCTCACTCGCCTCGGGTCGCTGGAGTGCCCGCCCCAGCCGCCTCGCAATCGCATACGCAAAAAGCACGCTCAGCGCCCCCACAACCGCCAGCAGCACCCGCGCCAGCCGTTCGTGCACCCCGCTCGTCGCCTCGTACACGCCCGCCACGAACAGCGGCAGCCCCGGCGAGTAGTTGCTCGACGGCTGCGTCGCGTCCGGGCCGACGGTGAACCCGTTCCCTTCGTCGAGGTTCCGCGCGATCGCCGCGTAGGCCTGCGCGTCGTAGACCGGCGCCCGGCCGTCCCAGGCCTCGCCTACCCGCAGCCCGAGCCCCAGCAGGAAGATCGCGATCAGGGCGCCGAGGCCGATCCAGCCGCCGTTTCGCGCCGCCAGTCCACTCGCCATCGCTGGGATTCAACAGGTACACGCGGCCGACCGACCGATTAAAGTGCCGCCCTCATGCGAATCCTCATCCTCGGGGGCGACGGCTACCTGGGCTGGCCGACGGCACTCCGCTTCTCGGCCCGCGGCCACGAAGTCTCCGTCGTCGACAACTTCTCCCGCCGCCGCTGGCACACCGAACACGGCACCGCCTCGCTGACCCCGATCAGGGAACTGGACGAGCGGATCGCCGCCTGGCGTGAGGTCTCCGGCGAGCAGATCCGCAGCTACATCGGCGCCGTCGAGGACGGCGACTTCCTCGACGAGGTCGTCGGCGAGACGCTGCCCGAGGTGGTCGTCCACTACGGCCAGCAGGCCTCGGCGCCGTTCTCGATGCTCTCGCGCGAGCGCGCCGTCGAAACCCAGCACGCCAACGTGATCGGCAACCTCAACCTGCTCTTCTCGATGCGTGACCACGTCCCCGACGCGCACCTGGTCAAGCTCGGGACGATGGGCGAGTACGGCCAGCCCGACATCGACATCGAGGAGGGCTACATCGAGATCGAGCACAAGGGCCGCAAAGACACGCTCCCGTATCCGAAGCTGCCGGGCTCGCTCTACCACTGCTCCAAGGTCCACGACTCGACCAACATCCACTTCGCCTGCCGCACCTGGGGGCTGCGCGCGACCGACCTCAACCAGGGCGTCGTCTACGGCGTCGAGACCGAGGAGACCGCCCGCGACGACCGCCTCGTCACCCGCTTCGACTACGACGAGCTCTTCGGCACCGTCCTCAACCGCTTCTGCGTGCAGGCGGTGATCGGCCACCCGCTGACCGTCTACGGGGCCGGCAACCAGACCCGCGGCTTCCTCAACATCCGCGACACCCTCGCCTGCGTCGAACTGGCTGCCCTGAACCCGGCCGAGCGCGGCGAGTTCCGCGTCTTCAACCAGTTCACCGAGCAATTTTCAGTGCTCGAGTTGGCTGGGTTGGTCAAGGAGGCCGGAGAGCACCTCGGCTACAGCGTGGAGATCCAGCACTATGAGAACCCGCGAGTCGAGAAGGAAGAGCACTACTACAACGCGATCCACACCAAGCTGCTCGACCTCGGCCTCGAGCCGACCCGGCTGGGCGAGGAGCTGGTCGAGTCGATCATCCACGCGATCGAGCGCCACAAAGGCCGCGTGGTCGAGACCGCGATCAACCCGAAGACCCGCTGGAACCCGGCAAAATCGCCGGCCGGGCAGGCTTAGCGAAGCTCCCGATCCAGGCCGATCCGCCCGGCGGGCCCGAGCGGGCGCCGCTGGTACCATCGCCAGTTCCTATGCGCGCTGCCGACACGTTGATGGAAAGCCTCAAGGCCGAGGGCGTCAAGGACGTCTTCGGGATCCCCGGCGGGGCCAACCTGCCGACCTACGACGCCCTGGTCGACGCCGACTTCCGCCACGTGCAGGTGCGCCACGAGCAAGGCGGCGGCCACGCCGCCGAGGGGTACGCGAAAGCCTCCGGCCGGGTCGGAGTCGCCTTCGCCACCTCCGGCCCCGGCGCGACCAACCTCGTCACCGCGATCGCCGACGCGATGATGGACTCGACCCCGACCGTCTTCATCACCGGCCAGGTCCGGACCGAGCTGATCGGCACCGACGGCTTCCAGGAGGCCGACATCCTCGGCGCCACGCTGCCGTTCGTGAAGCACTCCTTCGCGGTAACCGACCCGCGCCAGATCCCCGAGTACGTCCACCAGGCCTTCCACGTCGCCTCGACCGGGCGCCCCGGACCGGTCCTGCTCGACATCCCGCAGGACCTCTCGCGCGCCGACATCGATTACGAGCCGCGCACCGAGCCGGTCGAGCTGCCCGGCTACAAGCCCTCGACCGACGGCAACATCAAGCAGATCCGGATCGCCGCGAAAGCGCTCGCATCCGCCCGGCGCCCGATCTTCTACACCGGCGGCGGCGTGATCAACGGCAACGCGAGCGCCGAGTTGCGCGAGCTCGCCGACTCCGACCGCTTCCCGGTCACCTCGACCCTGATGGGCCTCGGCGGCTTCCCGGCCTCCAGCGACCGCTTCCTCGGCATGCTGGGGATGCACGGCACCTGGACCGCCAATCGGGCGATGGACAACGCCGATCTGATCGTCGCGATCGGCGCCCGCTTCGACGACCGCATCACCGGCAAGCTGAGCGAGTTCGCCCCGAACGCAAAGGTCATCCACATCGACATCGACCCGGCGGAGATTTCAAAGAACGTGGGGGCGCACATCCCGATCGTCGGCGACGTCAAGCAGGTGCTGCCGAAGCTGACCCGCGAGTACCGGGCGCTGCAGACCGACTCTTCCCGCCTCGACGAGTGGTGGAACACCCTGCGCGGCTGGCAGGAGGCGCACCCGCTCTTCTACGAGCCCGGCCAGAACGGCGAGATCAAGCCGCAGTTCATGATCGAGACGCTGCACCGCGCCACCGGCGGTGACGCGATCATCACCTCGGACGTCGGCCAGCACCAGATGTGGACCGCCCAGTACTACGGCTTTGACAAGCCGCGGCGCTGGATCAACTCCGGCGGGCTCGGGACGATGGGCTTCGGCCTGCCGAGCGCGATCGGCGCCAAGGTCGCCTGCCCGGACGAGCAGGTCGTCTGCGTCGCCGGCGACGGCAGCCTGATCATGAACGTCCAGGAGCTGGCGACCTGCGTCAGCGAGGACATCCCGGTGAAGATCTTCCTCCAGAACAACGGCTACATGGGCATGGTCCGCCAGTGGCAAGAGCTGTTCTGGGACCGCCGCTACAGCTCGGTCGAGATGGGCGCCAGTCCCGACTGGGTGAAGCTGGCCGAGGCCTTCGGCGCCAAAGGGATGCGCTGCGAGGACAGTGCCGACCTCGAGGAGCAGATGACGGCGGCGCTGGAGCACGACGGGCCGGTCCTGCTCGACGTCCGCACCGTCGCCGAGGAGAACTGCTATCCGATGATCCCCCCGGGCAACGCCGCCCGCGACATGGTCGAGGCGCCGCGGAAAGCGGTGTCATGAGCCACCTGACGCTGCGCATACCGGCGTCCTCGGTCGCTCGCGTGCAGAGCACGCCACGCTCCCTGCGTCCTTGGTCTGCTTGGTCAGGAGGCTCATGATGGAGGCCGGGACTCCGCAGGTCGTCAAACTCGAGGATCTGCATGTGGCCGGGCAGCTGAGCGGGCGCAAGCACATCCTCTCGATCCTGGTCGAGAACAAACCGGGCGTCCTCGCCCGCGTTGCCGGCCTCTTCTCGCGCCGCGGCTTCAACATCGACACGCTCGCGGTCGGCCCGACCGACGACCCCAGCATCTCCCGCGTAACCCTGACGCTCGACGGCGCCGTCCACCCGATCGACCAGGTGACCAAGCAGCTGCACAAGCTCGTCAATGTCCTGAAAATCCGTGACATGGAGCCGGAGGAGACGGTGGCGCGCGAGATGGCGCTGTTCAAGGTCTCCTCGGCGGTCGAGAACCGGGCCGAGATCATCCAGTTCGCGGAGATCTTCCGGGCCAAAATCGTCGACGTCGCGCGGCGGACGATGACGATCGAGGTGACCGGCTCCGCCGACAAGATCGAGGCCTTCGAGCGCATGGTCCGCCCGCACGGGCTGGTCGAAATGGTGAGGACCGGAGAGATCGCCATCGGCCGCGGGTCGGACTGAAGATGACGGGCCAGGAAGCTCTCATACGGTGTCCTCGGTCGCTCGCGTGCAGAGCACGCCACGCGACCCCCGCCGTAGGTGGGGTGTGAGCGCTTTGGCGCGAGTTCCTTGTCTGAGAACTTCCTGACCTCGTCATATTCAGCCCGACTTGAGTCGGCGCTAGAGCGTGCTTCGATGCGAGGTCGACGCACCCTTGTAAGCGTCACCAGGGAGGTCGAGGTCGACGACCCGTGCGCGGTCGTCTTCGCCTCGCGGCTGGCCTCCGACCGCTGGTTCTGCTGGGAGCAGCCCGACCGTGAGTTCGCCCTCGCGGGGGTGGGAGTGGCGCATGAGGCGGCCTCGCGCGGGGCACGACGCTTCGAGGAGGTGGCGGCGGAGTGCCTGCGGCTCGGCGATCACCCGGTCTTGGAGGAGCCGCGCGGTCTGCCGGCCGGTGCCGGGCCGACCTGGCTCGGCGGCTTCGCCTTCGATCCCGCGGGCGGCGGCAGCTCGACCTGGTCTTCCTTGCCGCCCGCCTCGTTGGTGCTGCCGCAGGTCTCGATCTGCCGCCGTGGTGAGCGCGCCTTCCTCACCGTCAACGCGGTGGTGCGGCCGGGGGAGGGAATCGAGCGGCTCGGCGAGGAGCTGGCGGCGCGGGTCGCCGGGCTGCGCCTCGACGCGCCGCTGCCGCTGCTCGACCCGCACCCGACCGCCCACGCCGAGATCCGCAGCGCCCGCCCGCCGCGCGAGTTCGAAGCCGCGGTCGAGGGGGCCACATCCCGGATCGCCGCCGGCGAGTTCTCGAAGGTCGTGCTCGCCCGTGAGGTCATCGTCAGCGCCGGCGCCGCCCACGATCCGGGCGCCGTCTTCGGCGCGATGCGCGAGCAGTTCCCGGCCTGTTTCTGCTTCTGCTGTGGCACGCCCGAGGCGGCCTTCATCGGCGCCAGCCCCGAGTTGCTGGTCCGCCGCGCCGGCGCCTCGGTCTCCACCGTCGCCCTCGCCGGTTCGACCCGCCGCAGCTCCGACCCTGCCGTCGACGACCACCTCGGCGAGCAGCTGCTGCGCAGCGACAAGAACCGCCGCGAGCAGCGGATCGTCGCCGAGCGGATCGTCCGCGCCCTGCGCCCGCACGCGGTCTGGGTCGAGGCGGCGAGCGAGCCGGAGATCGTCAAGGTGGCGAACATCCAGCACCTGGCGACGCCGGTGATCGCCCAGCTCGCCGAACCGCGGTCGGCGATCGAGATGGCAGGCCTCCTGCACCCGACCCCCGCCGTCGGCGGCGAGCCCTGGCCCACCGCGGCCGCCGCGATCGCCGAGCTGGAGGGGATGGACCGCGGCTGGTACGCCGCCCCCGTCGGGTGGATGGACGCCACCGAAGACGGCGAATTCTGCGTCGCCCTCCGCAGCGCCCTCCTCCGCGACCGCGAGGCCCACCTCTTCGCCGGAGTTGGCGTGGTCGCCGGCTCCGACCCGGCCGCCGAGCTCGCCGAGACCGAGGTCAAGCTCGGGGCATTGCTGCCGCTGCTCGCCGAGTAGGTTCTCGTCGTGATTCGGCGAGCAATCATGTCGGCGGTTGCGGCGCTCGTCGTAGCCGCCGGGATCGCGGAAGCGGCGTCACCCGAAGGACCGCGCCTGGCGTTCATCGCCCAGGAATACGGCAGAGAACTGATCACGATCGGTCCGCAGGGCGACGACCTGCGGGCGATCGTCGGTACGGAAGTCGTCGGGCCGGGCGTCCACCCCTCATGGTCCGCAGACGGCAGCCGCATGGCGTTCTCCGCCGATGTGTACCCGGATGACGACCCTGTGCTGGGCGCGGTCGACGCCGACGGCGGCAACCTTCGGATCTACCCGGACGTGCGCGTCGAACTCGGCGACCCGGTTATGGCACCGGACGGCCGCTCGGCCGCTTTCGCCCAGGTGCGGGTTCGTCGCGTGGGACCAGGCAAGAAGACCCTTCTCATCCAGACCGCTCTCTGGTCGTTCGACTTTCAGAAGCAGGCGGCACGGCAGCTGACCAGATGGCGAGGAGGATTTCTGGCAGCCACGTCCTACTCGCCCGACGGCTCGACCCTCGCTGTAACCGCCTTCGATTTCCGCCGGTTCAAGGCTGTAGCGATCGATCTCGACAGCGGGCGTACCTCGCTGCTCGCGCGCAATGCGGCGGAACCGGTCTACTCGCCAGACGGTTCCAGCATCGCCTTCATTCGCCGGAAGCCCTGGCTACCGACGGGAGCCGAGAAGGAAGCTTCCCCGGTGGCCGAACTGCGGGTGGGGCGGGTCGGCGTTCCGGTCGGGTCCAGGTCGCTGCTGCGCGTGCATGGTCTTCTCAGTCCTCCGAGTTGGGACCCCTCCGGTCAGCGCCTCGCCTTCGCGTATTCCCGACCTGACGGTCTCGGGGAAGGAGGTTTCCGGAAAGGCGACCGCCTGATGGCGATCAACGCTGACGGGACCTGCCTGACGAAGGTCTTCTCAGATCCCGAGCTGGCGCTCTACGGTGCCAGCTGGCAGCCCGGCCCCGGCCGCGAGGCGGGGCCGATCGCCTGCTAGCTCCGTAGCGCCTCGTGGACGAGGCGGGTCAGCTCGCGGTGCGCCTCGACGTTGGTCCTGCGGTCGGTCCTGACCTCAATCAGGCCGGTGCCTGAAGCCAAGGCCTCCGGCAGCTCGGCGAGCGAGTCGAGCCGCCGGTGCGGAAGGTCGAAGAGGGCGGCGGCCTTGGCGGTGTCGACGCCCCGAGGAGTCCCGAGCAGGGCCTCGAACTCGTCCTCGGGCATCGCCGTCTCCTGCGGCAGGAAGTGGAAGATGCCGCCGCCGCCGTTGTCGATGACGACGATCCGGACCGGGGTGGAGACCGCCTGCAGGGCGGCGAGGCCGCCGAGGTCGTGGAGGAGGCCGAGGTCGCCG
>Ga0068865_100000146_pt1 | contig 37910 bp, 37 predicted proteins | sample KBSMisM12_FD_75293 | JGI IMG/M metagenome (GOLD analysis project Ga0068865, IMG submission 75293) | Miscanthus rhizosphere microbial communities from Kellogg Biological Station, Michigan, USA - KBS Miscanthus M1-2 | ecosystem: Host-associated > Plants > Roots > Rhizosphere > Soil ...
GGCGTCTATGCCGCCATCGACGTCAGCCTCTACCTGGTCGAGAAGCTCTGCGGCCACGAGGTCGCGGTGCAGACCGCCAAGTCGCTGCTGCTGCCGATCCCGCGCACGCACCAGTCGGGCTACGCCATGCTGCCGCTGTCGCCGCCGCACGGCGACGAGCGCATCCGCGCGGCGGAAGCCTTCCTGCAAGGGTCCTACAAGGAAGACATCTCCACCGAGACGCTGGCCCGTCAGGCAGGCCTCGGCCACCGCACCTTCGCGCGCCGCTTCAAGGCGGCGACGGGCCGGCTGCCGGCCGCCTACCTGCAGGCGGTGCGGATCGAGACCGCCAAGTCGATGCTGGAGCGCGAAAGCGCGCCGATCCAGTCGGTGAGTTCGGCGGTGGGCTACGACGACGTGACGTTCTTCCGCAGCCTTTTCAAGCGCAACACGGGCATGACGCCGGCCGAATACCGCGCCAGCTTCGGTCCGATGGCCGTGCGCCACGAGCCGCAGTTCGATCTGCCCTGCGGCTAGGCGGCGTCGAGGCCGATATCCAGCACGCTGGCCGAGTGGGTGAGCGCGCCGACGCTGATCACGTCGACGCCGGTCTCGGCGATCGCGCGCACGGTCTCCAGCGTGACGCCGCCCGAGGCCTCCAGGACGGCGCGCCGGTTGGTCCGGCGCACGGCCTCGGACAGGTCGGCCAGGCTGAAGTTGTCCAGCATGACCACGTCGGGTTCGTGGGCCATGGCCTCGTCCAGCTGGTCCAGCCGGTCGATCTCGACCTCGACCTTCATCAGGTGGCCGGCCGCGGCCTTGGCGCGGCGCACCGCCTCGGCCACCGAGCCGGAGGCGGCGATGTGGTTGTCCTTGATCAGGATCGCGTCATCCAGGCCGAAGCGGTGGTTGACCCCGCCGCCGCAGCGCACGGCGTACTTCTCGAGCGCCCGCAGGCCCGGCGTGGTCTTGCGCGTGTCGACGATCTGCGCGCCCGTGCCGGCCACCGCGTCCACATAGGCCCGCGTCAGGGTGGCGACACCGCAGAGCCGGCCTAGCAGGTTCAGCGCCGTCCGCTCGGCGCCGAGCAGCGCCCGCGCATTGGCGTCCACGCGGGCAAGGGCTGCGCCGGATGCGACGCTGTCGCCGTCCTCTGCGAGCGCCGCGAACGTGGCGGCCGGATCGAGCTCCAGCACGGCCAGGCGGGCGCACGCGAGGCCCGATACGACGCCGGGCTTGCGGGCGGCGAAGACGGCGGTGAGCCGCGCGTCGGCCGGCACGCAGGCCTGGCTGGTCACATCGCCCGCGCGGCCGAGGTCCTCGGCCAGGGCGGCGCGCACGACCGCGGCGATCGTCAGGTCCGGGAGCTGGGCGATCATTCGGCGGCCAGGCTCATCGGGCTGGGCGGCAGGTCGGCCAGCCGCAGGAAGGTGCGGCGCGGCGCAGTCGCGCGTTCCGCATCGGCGCGGAAGTGGGCGCCGCGGCTCTCGGTCCGCGCGAGTGCGGCGGCGGCGACCAGGCGAGCGGCCGCCAACGTGGCGCCCCGGCCATGCTCAGCCTCCAGCGCCTCGATCTCGGCCAGCAGGCGGCTGAGGCCCGCCGCATCGCGGACGACGCCGGCGTCCCGGCTCATCGCCTGGCGCAGCGCCACCAGCGCCTCGGCGGGCAGGGCAGGGGGCACTTCGGCCGCGAGCGGCGCGGTCCCCGGATCAGCCTCCGCGGCCGCCGCGCGCCCGGCGCGGGCGCCGAACACGCAGGCCTCGACCAGCGAATTGGACGCCAGGCGGTTGGCGCCGTGCACCCCGGTCGAGGCGCATTCGCCGGCGGCGAACAGGCCCCAAAGCGAGGTGCGGCCTGCCGCGTCGGTGGCGATCCCGCCCATGTGGTAGTGGCAGGCCGGCGCCACCGGGATCGGCTGGACGCGCGGATCGACCCCGCCGGCCAGGCAGGCGGCGAACACTGCGGGGAACTCCTCAGGGAAGGCCGCGCCGACGGCCTCGCGAGCGTCCAGGAAGGCGCCGCGTCCCGCCAGCCGCTCCGCATGGATGGCGCGCGCCACCACATCGCGCGGGGCGAGCTCGGCGGCTGGATGGTAGCGATCCATGAACCGGCGGCCCTCGGCGTCGACCAGCACCGCGCCCTCGCCGCGCAAGGCCTCGGTGGCCAGCGGCGCCGGATCGCGGCCGACGTCGATGGCGGTCGGATGGAACTGCACGAATTCCGGATCGGCGATCAGGGCGCCGGCCAGCGCCGCCAGCCCCAGGCCTTCGCCCTGCAGCTCGGCCGGCGTCGTCGTCACCGCATAAAGGCCACCGACCCCGCCGGTCGCGAGCACGGTAGCCGCCGCCGTGATCTCCACGAGCCGTCCGCCGTGCTCGGCCACGACCCCGCGCACCCGGCCCGAGGCGTCCTGCAGCAGGCCGCACAGCCTGTGGCCTGTGCGCACCTTGATGTGCGGGGCCGCCAGCACCGCCGCGGTCACCGCCTCCATGATCGCCGCGCCCGCCTGGTCGCCCTTCACCCGGGCGACGCGCGGCCGCGTGTGCGCCGCCTCCAGGCTCTGGGCGAAGCCGCCGTCCGCCGTGCGGTCGAAGGGCGCGCCGAGGTCAGCCAGCGCGCGCACCGCCGCCGGGCCTTCCTCGGCCAGCAATCGGGCCATGGCCGCGTCGACCAGCCCCGCGCCGGCCGCCACGGTGTCGCGCGCATGCTGCTCGGCGCTGTCGCCGTCGGAGAGCGCCGCGGCCATGCCGCCCTGCGCCCAGGCCGACGAGCAGCCGTGGTTCAGCGGCGCGCCGGTCAGCAGCAGCACCTTACGGGGCGCCGCGGCCAGGGCGGCCGAGAGCCCGGCCAGGCCGGCGCCCACGACGATCACCCCGTCATGCCCAGTCCGTTCCGGCATGGCTCAGATCAGCTCCACGTCCACGTGGTGACGCGCCTTGACGAGGTCGTAGCGGGCCGGCGTCGCCGGCGGCGGCAGGTCGACCATCCGCTGCACCGCCAGCCGCGCGCGCTCGGCGATCGCCGCATCGACCGTCACCTCGTGGCGGCCGTGCAGCAGGCTCTCGTAGATGTTCTCCAGCGTGATGCGCTTCATGTGCGGGCAGAGGTTGCAGGGGCGCAGGAACTCGGTGTTCACCGCGTCGGCGGCCACGTTGTCGGCCATCGAGCACTCGGTGATCAGCACCACGCGCTTCGGTTGGCGCTTCAGCACATAGTCGTTCATCGCCTGCGTGGAGCCCGCGAAGTCGGCCAGCTCCAGCACCTCGGCCGGGCATTCCGGGTGGGCCAGCACCTCGGCGTCCGGATAGGCCTCGCGCAGTTCGACGATGTCGGCGGCCGTGAACCGCTCGTGCACCTCGCAGCGGCCTGCCCAGGCGATGATCTTCACCTCGGTCTGGCGGGCCACGTTGCGGGCCAGGAACTCGTCCGGGATCAGGATCACGCGGTCGGTCCCCCAGAGGCGCGCAGCCTCCTCGACGACCTGGACCGCGTTGGCGGACGTGCAGCAGATGTCCGTCTCGGCTTTCACCTCGGCAGTGGTGTTGACGTAGGTCACGACCGGCACGCCGGGGTAGCGCTGCTTGATCAGCCGCACATCAGCCCCGGTGATCGAGGCCGCCAGCGAGCAGCCGGCGCGCAGGTCGGGGATCAGCACGGTCTTGTCGGGGCTGAGGATCTTCGAAGTCTCGGCCATGAAGTGCACGCCCGCCTGAACGATCACCTTGGCGGTCGAGCGCGCCGCCTCCTTGGCCAGGCCCAGGCTGTCGCCGACATAGTCGCCGACGCCATGGAAGATCTCGGGCGTCATGTAGTTGTGCGCCAGGATCACCGCGTTCTTCTGTGTTTTCAGATCGTTGATCGCCGCGATCAGCGGGGCCTGGGCGCGCCATTCCATCGGCGTGATGTGGCGTTTGACCTTCTCCCACGCGGGCGCCGTCCGGGCCTCGACCTCGGGGGTGAAGGCGAACTGGAAGCCGTCTGCCGCCACGGGACCCTCCCTTATGCTCAGAGTGAGCATTTCATTGGTCCAAAAATACGCCAGGGACGATCACGAGAGCCTTCCCTGACGTAACTTATGCTCATTCAGAGCAAAAGCCTGAACACCATATAGGCCCGAGCGCGGCCAGCGCAAGGCATGAACGACAATCGACGTCGTCAGACGGTTTCGGGCGCGCGTCCGATGACCGCCTCGATCAGAGCGGCCAGGGTGTCGGAGGTGTAGGGTTTGCGCAGCAGCGGCCAGGGGGCCTCCGTGGCCTCGCCCAGCGCCTCGCCGGTGTAGCCGGAGGTGAGGATCACCGGCAGCTCGGGGCGCAACGCCACCGCCTCGTGCGCCAGCTCCACCCCGGTCATTCCGCCCGGCATGATCAGGTCGGTCAGCATCAGGTCGATGCCGGCCGGCGACTTCAGGATCACCAGGGCCTCCGGCGCGGCGGCCGCGCGCACCACCTGGTGGCCGAGATCGATAAGCATGTCCTCGACCATGTCGCCGACGCTGATCTCGTCCTCGACCAGCAGCACGCAGCGGGCCGGCCCGGCCGGCGCGTCGGCGGCGGGCTGAAGCGCCTCAGCGGGCGCGGCGGCCACGCCGGCGAGCGGCAGGTAGATGCGCACCGTAGCCCCCTTGCCGGGCGCGCTCTCGACGCTGGCCGCCCCGCCGCTCTGGCGGGCGAAGCCATAGACCTGGCTCAGCCCCAGGCCCGTGCCGCGGCCCGGCTCCTTGGTGGTGAAGAACGGCTCGAACACGCGGGCCGCCACCTCGCTCGCCATCCCCTCGCCGGTGTCGTGCACACTGACGCAGACGTACTCGCCGGGCTCGGCGCCCTCGGTGTCGCCGGCGGCCAGGGTGCAGAGGCTGGTCTCTATGCGGATCCGGCCGCCCTGCGGGGTGGCGTCGCGTGCGTTGACCACCAGGTTCATGACCGCCGCGTCGAACTGGCTGGGATCGATGTTGGCGACTGCGGCGGGCGCGCCCTGGACCAGGTTCAGCGACACCGCCTCGCCGACGGCGCGCCGCAGCAGCGGCTCGCTCTCGACCAACAGCTCGTCGACACACACCCGCTCGGGCTTGAGCGCCTGGCGGCGCGAGAAGGCCAGGAGTTGCTGGGTCAGCCGCTCGCCGCGCCGCGCCGCGCCCTGGGCCGCCTCGATCATCCGCTCGCGGCGGGCCTCGTCCTTCGGGTGCCGCTGCATCAGGTCCATCGCCCCGATGATCACGGTCAGCAGGTTGTTGAAGTCGTGCGCCACCCCGCCGGTGAGCTGGCCCACGGCCTCCAGCTTCTGCGCCTGGTGCAGCGCGGCCTCGGCCTGATCGCGCTCGCCCAGCGCGGCCTCGACCCGCTCGGCCAAGAGGTCGTTGATCCGCGTCAGGTCCGCCTGCGCCTGCCGCGCATCGGTGATGTCGAAACCGACGCCGATGTAGCCGATGAGCTCGCCGTCAGGGCTGTAGCGCCGCTGCGAGATCGAGCGGATCCAGCGGTAGTCCCCCTCGCGGCTGCGGTAGCGCGCCTCCCAGACGAAATCGCCGCCCGACGCCTGGGCCCGTCGCTCCTCCCCGCCGATGCGGTCGAGATCGTCCGGGTGGATGAAGTCGTGCCACCGGAAGGCGAGCGCCGTCTCGTAATCGTCGCTCACGAAGTCCACGTAGGCGCGGTTGGCGAACTCGCGGGCGCCGTCCAGCTTCGAAATCCACATCAGCACCGGCGCGCTGTCGGCCAGGAGGCGGAACCGGGCCTCGGTGGCGGCCAGGTCGGCCTGCGCCTTGGCCTCGGCGGCCTGGGATTCCACGAGCCGCAGGAACGTCTCGCGCAGCGCCAGCGCCACCCAGACCGTGGCGGCGCCCGAAAGCGCGAACTGCACCATCACCGCGTCGCGCGACAGGGTGGAGACGACCGCGGTGTTGCCGAAGTAACCCAGCAGCATCACCGCGACCAACAGCCCCCAGCCCCAGAGGGGGCCGGCGTAGAGCGTGGCGAGGATCAGCGCCGGGAAATAGGTGGACGACAGGCCCCAGGCGTTGTCGAACCCCAGAAGCAGGGTGCGGATCAAGACCGCGCCGGCGAACGCCGCGAGCGTCGTCAGCGCCGCCTGCCACAGAGGCGGCGCTCGGCGCGGCAGCAGCCGCAGGGGCCTCAAAGACGGCGTCATGCCATCGCCTTTCCGGCACGCGAACTGCAAGCGTGGCCTGTCACGACCCAGAATGGGAGTGCTGGCGGTGAGGCGCAACCTTGGGGTATGGGACTGCGGCGACCCGCCTCGGCGGCCCCGGACCACAATTTGGCCGGGTTACCGTCAAACCCACGCCTGGGGTAATGTTTAGGCCGCCGGGTCCCTCGCGAGGGACCGGCCGCAAACGGGGAGACCGGACGATCCGCTTTCTGCTCGACCTAAGGCGCCGCTCCCGGGCGGCCACGCTTCTGGCGACGGGCCTGATGGCCGCGGCGCTGAGCGCGTGCGCCCCGACGCCGGAGCATGCCGCCTCGGCCCTGCAGCGGTTGGCGGCCGCGGACCTGTCGGATAAGGCGCTTCTGTCGGCCACCGCCCGCTTCGAACCCGGCGTCCGCGCCCTGGCCCGCCGCCACGACGCGGCGCTGCGCCGGCCGGACCTCTGGGGCCGCACGCCCGGCTGGGCCAGCCTGGACCTGCGCCAGGTTCCCGATCTGGGACTGCCGGCCGCCGGCGACGCCGAAACGGCCCAGGCGATCAACAGCCTGCGCCCGTTCGCCGGCCTGCCGATCCGCCCGATGCGGCCCTTCGTGCTCAATGCCGACGCCGACGACAGCGCCCGCGCCCTGCACTGCATGACCCAGGCGGTCTACTACGAGGCCGCCCGCGAGCCGGTGAAGGGCCAGGAGGCCGTCGCTCAGGTGGTGCTGAACCGCCTGCGCCACCCGGCCTATCCCAAGTCGATCTGCGCGGTGGTCTACCAGGGCGGCGGCCTCAGCACGGGCTGCCAGTTCACCTTCACCTGCGACGGCTCGCTGCGCCGCGTCCCGGATCTCACCCTGTGGCGTCGCTCGCAGGATGTGGCCCGGCGCGCGCTTGCCGGCTTCGTCGACAAGGAGGTGGGCTCGGCGACGCACTACCACGCCGCCTATGTGTCGCCCTACTGGGCCCCGACGCTGATCAAGATGGTCCAGGTGGGCCAGCATATCTTCTATCGCTGGACCGGCCCCTGGGGCGAACCGCCGGCCTTCGTCGGCCGCTACGCCGGGCGTGAGGCGGACCTGTCGCCGGCGCTGCTGGCCAGCCTCGACCCGCGCACCCAGGGTGTGTTCACCCAGCCGCAGGGCCCGATCGAGCGCAAGATCACCCTGGCGGTCGCCGGCGAGGTGCGCACCTACACAGTCATCGACCCGCCGCCGTCCGCGAACGGCGTGGACCGTGTGCGGCTGACCGGCGCCCTCTATGCGCCGCGCCGCCAGCCGACCTCGGCCGAGATCAAGCAGATCAACGACAGCCTGGCGGCTATGGAAAGGGGCGAGACCGGCGCCCAAGCGGCCGCCTCCGCGGGCAAGCCGGCGTCGTCCAACAACGACTGACCCTCAGGTGCTGAACGCGTCGGGATAGGCCACGGTCAGCGGGCGAGCGAACGCCTCGTCCTCCAGCGCCAGCCCCTGGAACGCCGCGTGGCCCCGGAATGGACAGGCGACATCGGCCGCCGCGGCCGCATCGAAGCCGAAACGCCCGTAGTAGGCGGGGTCGCCCAGCACCAGCACGCCGTGGCAGCCGTACTCGCGGACATTGGCGAGGCCGGCCCTCACGAGGGCCGAGCCCAGGCCGGTGTTCTGGCTGTCCGGCCGCACCGACAGCGGCGCCAGCGCGGCAAACAGGCCGTGATGGTCGGCCCACAATCGGCTGAACAGGATGTGACCGGCGACGGCGCCCTGCGCCTCCGCGACCATCTCGAGGACCACGTCGTCGTCGGCGCGCAGCCGCGCCACGAGCCTCGCCTCGTCCTCGCGGCCGAAGGCGGCGGCGACCACTTCGGCGATGGCGGCTTGGTCGGCGGGGCGGGCGTAGCGGATCATGGCCGGAGCCTAGCGCCAGGCGGCGCTCAAGTCCGCTATTCGCCTTCGGGCCTGAACGAACGTTCCTCGGCCGCCCGCGTGGGCTGGCTCTCGTTGCGTCGGGCCTCGGCGGCGAGCTGCTTCCAGCCGTTGGCGATATTCACATAGACCTGCCGCTCGGCCGTACTGCCGGCTTTCGCCGCCAGTTTCAGCACGGTGCGGGCCTGGGCCTCATATCGTTCACTGTCGCGCATACGCCCTCACTCTCCGCGCCAAACACCTAAGGCCCGGGGCGGGTTTCCGCGACGGCGAACTAGGGCGGGATTGTGAACTGAGCCGTAGCGCGGGCCCTACCAGGCCCCGATCTTCTCCGCCTCGGCGTGGCTGATCGGGTGATGGGCCGCGCGATGGTCTTCCTCGGCCAGGAACCGCACCGCCTCCAGGGCGGCCATGCAGCCCATGCCCGCCGCGGTCACCGCCTGGCGATAGACGTCGTCGGTGACGTCGCCGGCCGCATAGACGCCCTCGATGGCGGTGGACGCGGTCCCGGGCTTCACCTTCAGATAGCCCGACGCGTCCATCTCCAGTTGGCCCTTGAAGAGCTCTGACGACGGCGCATGCCCGATGGCCACGAAGAGGCCGTCGCAGGGGATGGTCTGGGTCTCGCCGGTCTTGAGGTTCTTGAGCTTCACGCCGGTGACACCCATCGGATCGGTGACGCCTTCCACCTCCTCGATGGCGTGGTCCCAGATCACGTAGGTCTTGGGATTGTCGAAGAAGCGCTCCTGCAGGATCTTCTCGGCCCGGAACTCGCCGCGCCGGTGCACCACCGTCACCTGCGAGGCGAAGTTGGTCAGGAACAGCGCCTCCTCGACGGCCGTGTTGCCGCCGCCGACCACCACGACCTCCTTGCCGCGGTAGAAGAACCCGTCGCAGGTGGCGCACGCCGAGACGCCGAAGCCCTGGAATTTCTGCTCGCTCGGCAGGCCCAGCCACTTCGCCTGGGCGCCGGTGGCGATGATCACCGTCTCGGCAAGCCACACCTGGCCGCTGTCGGTCTCGATGCGGAACGGCCGCTTCGACAGGTCCGCCTTCAGCACGATGTCGCTGACAATCTCGGTCCCCACGTGCTCGGCCTGGGCCTTCATCTGGTCCATCAGCCAGGGGCCCTGGATGACGTCGGCGAAGCCCGGATAGTTCTCGACGTCGGTGGTGATGGTCAGCTGGCCGCCGGGCGAGATGCCCTGGATCATCACGGGCTTCAGCAGCGCGCGGGCGGCATAGACGGCGGCGGTGTATCCCGCCGGGCCGGAGCCGATGATGAGGCAGCGGGTGGTGCGGGGTTCGGAACGTTCTTCAGCCATGGCCGTAATGTAGTGGCGATTCCGGAGGAGCGCGATGCAAGAGGAACTGAAGGTGGCCGGCGTTGTCGGCCTGGTCGGCGCCGCGGTGGGCGCGGGGGTGGCCCTGGGCATCGGTCTGCGCCTGTTCTCCGCCGTCGCCATGGTGGGCCTCGGAACTGGCGTCGCGTTGGGCCTCCTGGCCGGGACGCGACCGCGCCACTCGGAGCTCGCTCCGCCGTCTTTGCTCTGAGCGCTTAGTTAACGCGTGTTTCAGCGCCCGGCGTTAGACTGCCCGGCGATGAGCGCCCAACCGCATGTCGAGATCGCCGGCCGCCGCGTCGGCGCAGACCAGCCGCCCTATGTGATCTGCGAGCTCAGCGGCAACCACAACGGCCGCCTGGAGCGGGCGCTGGAGCTGATCGACGCGGCCGCCGCCACCGGCTGCGACGCCATCAAGATCCAGACCTACACCGCCGACACCATCACCCTCGATGTGGACCGGCCGGAGTTCCGGATCACCGGCGGCCTCTGGGACGGGCGCACCCTGCACGAGCTCTACCGCGAGGCGCAGACGCCCTTCGAGTGGCACGCAGCGCTCTTTGAACGCGCCGCCCAGCGCGGCGTCACCCTGTTCTCCAGCCCGTTCGACGAGACGGCCGTCGACCTCCTCAACAGCCTGGGGGCCCCGGCCTTCAAGATCGCCTCCTTCGAGGCGGTCGACCTGCCGCTGATCCGCTACGCCGCGGCCAAGGGCAAGCCGCTGATCATCTCCACCGGCATGGCCAATCTGGAGGAGATCCAGGCCGCGCGGATGGCCGCCCTTGGCGCCGGCGCGCCGGGCGTCGTGCTGTTGCACTGCGTCTCCAGCTATCCGGCCGAGCTGGCCGACGCCAACGTCCGGACCGTCGCCGACATGGCCGAGCGCTTCGACAGCCCCATCGGCCTCTCCGACCACACCCACGGGACCGTCGCCTCGGTCGCCGCCATCGCCATGGGGGCGTCGGTCATCGAGAAGCACTTCACGCTCGCCCGGTCCGACGGCGGGCCCGACGCGGCCTTCAGCCTGGAGCCGGCGGAGTTCTCCGCTCTGGTCCGCGACTGCAAGGACGCCTGGACCGCGCTCGGCCGCGCCCACTACGACCTCCTGGGCTCGGAGCGGGCCAACAGGCAGTTCCGTCGATCGCTTTACGTCACCGCCGATATCGCGGCCGGCGAGGCGCTCAGCCGCGACAACATCCGCTCGGTGCGCCCCGGCAACGGCCTGCCGCCGGCCCACCTGGACGACGTGCTGGGCCGCCCGGCCGCCCGCGATCTGAAGCGCGGCGAGCCGCTCGCCTGGGACATGCTGGGCTAGCCGCCGTGGACGTCGCGGCCGACATCGTCCGCCGGATCACCGCCGAGATCGCTCAACTGCCGACGCGGGACACGCCGTCGGTCCGCGCGGTGCGCCGCCGCTGGTCGGCGGCCCTGAAGTCCGCGCCGGCCGACCACGTGCTGACCATCGCCGGCGAGCTGGAGCGTGCGGCCGGGCAGGGCGGCAAGTGGGTGGCCTATGAGCTCATCCGCTTCCACCGGGCGGCCTTCGATGCCGTCCCCGCCGCCGAGGTCGAGCGCTTCGCAGGCCGCTGCGTCTCCTGGGGCGCCGTCGACGCCCTGGGCACGATCCTGGCCGGGCCGCTCTGGGCGAAGGGACGGCTGGCGGACGCCGCCGTCGAGGCCTGGTCGGCGTCGCCCGACCGCTGGCTGCGCCGCCTGGTCCTGGTCTGCACGGTCGGCGCCAGGGCCGACGCCGCCCACACCCTGCCGCTCTGCCGCCGCCTCGCCCTTGACCGCGACGACATGGTCGAGAAGGCGCTGTCCTGGGCGTTGCGCGTGCTCTCACAGAGCGACCGCGCCGCGGTCGAGGCGTTCGTTGCCGAGATGGACACGACCCTGGCCGCGCGGGTGAAGCGGGAGGTGCGCAACAAGCTCGCGACCGGCCTCAAGAGCGGCCGAAATCGCAGTATGGTAACCACGGCTTAAACCAAATCGCGGCCTGCTCCAGCCAGCAGGAGACCGCCTCGATGAGCGCCAGCCCGAAACCCCGCGACTTCGCCCGGACGCCCATGGCCGAAACGGTGATCGAGGACTTCGTCCGCGACGGCGCGCACCTGTTCCCCGAGCCGCTGGATCCGGCCGCCTGCGCGAGCCTGCTCTCTGACATCCGCGCCACCCGCGACTTCGGCTCGTCGCTGTTCCTCTCCGAAGCGGAATTCGACGCCGACCCGCAGTACACCGGCGTCAATCCCAAGCCCGGCCGCAACCTCCTGGAGCGGTTCGAGGAAAAGCTGGGCTTCGTCGAGCAGGCGCCCCAGATCGTCGAGGGCGTCACCGCGCTCCTGGGCGGCGACTACGAGATCCTCAACAAGAAGGTGGTCTGCGGCGTGCCGGCCAGCGCCGTGCCGGACTGGCTGAAGGCCCGCATCCTGGGCAACCCGGTCAACAACCTCGGCGCCTGGGTGAAGCCGAAGTACCGCGACGTGACCTACTTCTACGGCATCGACTTCCACCAGGACCTGATCGACTACAAGCTGCGCGAAGCCGACTTCATCACCCTCTACGTCTACCTGCACCCGGTCACCCGGGCCGATGCGCCGCTGTACCTCCTGGAAGGCAGCCACGTGCTGGGCGGCTCGGTCTTCCCGCACAACCTGACCCGCATAGGCGACGCCGACTGGCTCTATGTGAACAAACCCTGGGGCGACACGGTCGCGCGCCAGAAGGTGCTGACCGGCGACACCGGCTTCGCGGCCATGTGGCATGCCTGCACCCTGCACGGCACCCAGCCGGACGCCGCCGACCACGAACGGATCTCGCTGCGCTACCTCCTGGCCCGCACAGACCGCGGGCGTACGGGCATGGACGTGGTCAACGCCCGCCTGAAGGGGCCCCTGAGCCTCGGCGACACCCGCAGCGACCTCGCCGCCGACGGCTCGGCGGTGATCAAGGCCAACACCGTGAACAAGGCCTGACGCGGTGGACCTGACCGCCGCCCAGGCCGACCTGCAGGCCGGCCGCGAAGCCCTGCTGGCCGGCGACCCGCACGCCGCCGTCGCCGTGCTGTCGGCCCTCGTCGCCGCCCTGCCGGCCGAGGTCGAGCCGCGCTACTGGCTGGCCAGCGCCATGCTGACCGCGGACGATCCCGACGCGGCCCAGGCGATGGACAATGCGCGCACCCTGCACGCCCTGATGGCCGCCCGCGGCCTCGGCGCCGACGTCGAGCGCTGCCAGGCCGAGCCGGACTACGCCAACGCCATCGCCATCGAAGCCTACTCCAAGAACCTCGTGGCCATCTCCGGGGTCATCCGCGGCATGGCTCTGGGGGCCGGCGGCATCGACGCCAACAGCCTCCTGAACTACGGCCTGGCCCTGCAGCATCAGGGTCGTGTGGAGGAGGCCAGCCAGGTGTTCCGCGCCGCGGCGGACAACTTCCCCTCCGCCCCGCTTCACCAGTTCCTGTTGTTCCCGCAGCTCTTCTGCGAGGATGGCGAAGCCCGCTACGCCGCAGAGGCCCGAGCCTGGGCCGATCTCTACGCGCCGGCGCCGCCGCCCAAGCCCTTCGCCAATCCCGCCCGGGCCGGGCGCAAGCTCCGCATCGGCTATGTCGCGCCGCGCTTCTCCGGCTCCCAGGTGCGCCAGTTCATCGCCCCGGTGCTGGCCAATCACGACCCGGACGAGGTGGAGATCGTGCTCTACCCGGCCCGGGCCGACACCGAGACCGACTGGCCCGCGAACGTGCGCGTGCGCGCGATCGGGGCGATGTCCGATCCCGTCGCCGCCGCCGTGATCCGCGCCGACCGCATCGACGTCCTGGCCGACTGCTGGGGCCATACCGCCGGCTCGCGCCTGCCGCTCTTCGCGCACCGCCCGGCGCCGGTGCAGGTCGCCTGGATCAACTTCGTCCAGACCACGGGCCTGCCGCAGATCGACTATGTCCTGCACGCCGACCTCGCCCGGCCGATCCCCACCGAGGGCCTGTTCTGCGAGCGCATCTGGCCGGTCGGGCCGGTGTTCAACGTCTTCGAGCCCTCGGCCGGCCGGCTGGATCCAGCGCCCACGCCCGCGCTGGCGACGGGCCAGGTGACCTTCGGCTCGTTTAACCATCCGGCAAAGCTCAGCGACAGCGCGCTGGACGCGTGGGCGGCGATCCTGCGCGGCGCGCCGACGGCGCGGCTGCTGCTCAAGTACGCCTACTTCATCGACCCGGTGCTGCAGCGCGTGACCCAGGCTCGGTTCGCCGCCCGCGGCGTCGAGCCCGAACGCATCGTCTTCGCCGGCCACAGCACGGGCGAAGCCTATCACCAGGCTTTCCGCGAGATCGACCTGATGCTGGACGCCTGGCCGGCGCCCGGCTCGACCACCACGCTGGAGGCGCTCTCCAACGGCGTGCCGGTGCTGGCCCTCGACGGCGAGCCGCCGACGCTGACGGGGGGCTACCGCCGCGCCATGCTGGAGGCATCGGGCTTGCCGGAGCTGATCGCATGCAGCCCCGACGATTTCGTCGCCCGCGCGCTCGACCTAGCCGAGGATCCCGCGCGCCTCGACACGCTCCGCGCCCGCGTGCGACCGGGTTTCGAGGCCGGCCCAATCTGCGACGGCGCCGCGTTCACGCGCCGGCTTGAGTCGGCCTTCGCTGCGATGTTCGACGACTGGCGCAATGACGGACGCCAGACCACCTAGGATGTTGGGCCCCTGGCGCAAGCTGGGCCGGGTGCTCGAGGCCTCCGGCGGCCCCCTCAGCCGCACCCACGTCATGCTGCCGACGCCCTTCGTCATGGGCGACCGGGTTCGGGTCTTCTACGCCTCCTGCGACGCCGAGATGCGCGGCCGCATCTTCTTCGCCGACTTCGCGCCCGAGCCGCCGTTCGCGCTGCTGAGCATCAGCCCCGAGCCGGTGTTCGACGTCGGTCCGCCGGGCGCGTTCGACTGTGACGGGGTCAATCCCTCGCAAGCGCTCCTCGTCGATGGCCGCCTCGCGCTGCTCTACATCGGCTGGCGGCGCGGGCCGGCGGAGGCGCCCTACACCCTGATCGCCGGCCTGGCGGTATCGGACGACGAGGGCCGGAGCTTCCAGCGCTGGAAGGCGCCGCTGCTGGCCCCGTGCCCGGGCGAGCGCCTGTTCCGCACCGCCCCCTTCGTGGCCCGTGACGGCGACGGCTGGCGCATGCTCTACATCGGCGGCGACCGCTTCGTGGCGGGAGAGGGCGGCCGGGCGCTGCCGGTCTACAGCCTGATGGAGCTCAAAAGCCCCGACCTCATCGCCTGGGGTGGTACTGGCCGCCAGCTGATGGCGCCCGACATCGCGGCCGGCGAGGTGGGCTTCGGGCGGCCGGTGGTTACGCCGCAGGGCCGCCTGATGGTCTCGCTCCGCACCCGCGCCGGCTACGCCCTGGCCGAGACCTCGATGGACTTCGCGCCGGGAACCCGGCCGTCGCTCACACCGGTGATCCCGCCGCCCTTTGAGCCCTGGGAGAGCGCCATGACCTGCTTCGGCGCGCCCTGCGTCGTGGGGGCCAACGAGCTCTTGTTCTACAACGGCGACGGCTATGGCGCGTCCGGCCTCGGCCTCTGCTGGCGGCCGCTTCCCTAGAGCTCGACTCGCCAGAAGTCGTGGACCACGGCGCTCGCGCCGAACTCCTCCTTCTGGCGCATCAGCCCCTCGTTCAGCACCCGCCCGCCGTCGGTGTTGGAGATGCCGAAGTCGAAGTAGCGATGGGTCTCGGCGTGCGCGCCGATCAGGTGCTGGAACAACCCGTCCAGAGCGCCGGTCTCCCGCCCCTGCGGGCCGGCGGCGATGTACTGCGCATGCGCCACCTGGGCGGTGCGGAACATCACCACGCCCGCCTGCGGCCCGTCGGTGTCGGTCGCGGTGAAGAGGGCGATCTCCTCGGGAAACCGCCCGGCCAGCAGTTCGATCTCGGCCAGCGAATGCACCGGCGCCGCGCCGTGCCGCTCGGCCAGCACGCCCTCCAGCAGGCCCCAGAAGCCGGCCCAGTCCTGCGAGCGGCCGAAGCTCAGGCCCGCCGCGGCGGCCTTCTTCGCGCCCCGTTCGCGGCGGCTGGAGACCCGCCCGCGGGCCCGGTAGTCGATGGCCGCGCTGACGTCGCGCCGGAGCAGGCCCGCATCGCGGCGGAACAGCCAGTAGAGATCCTCCTGCGCCGGGCCTCGCGCATAGATCCACGGCAGCGCCTTGTAGGTGAGCGACGCAGCGCCGATGGCCTTGAGCGCCTCGGCGCACGCGTCCAGCGCCGCCAGCGTCCGCGCCGCGCCCAGCCCGGCGTGGACCAGCCCCCCGAAGGTCAGCCCCTGGTGGGACCAGGCTTCATCGTCCTTCAGATTGGCGGGCAGCAGCGCGACCGGCTGGCCGTCGTCCAGCACCACCAGCGAGGCGTCGGCGAACCGGTCGGCGTGGTAGTCCATGAAGCCGCGGTCGAACATGAAGTGGCCATTGGCCGCCCGGCGGTTGAGGTCGTTCCAGGCCTCCGCCATCTCCGCGCTGTAGCGGCGGACCTCCACGCCTACTCGCGCACCCGGCAGAACCGCTTGGCCGAGATGTCGCGCCGCGCCGCCGGCATGCCCATGTAGACGCCATCCGGCTCGGTCGACTTGGTGACCGTCGCGCCCATGGCGATGAAGTTGTCGGCGCCGACCTCCACATGGGCGGCGAAGCTGGCGTTCACGCCGACGAAGCTGCGCGCCCCGATACGGCAGAAACCCGACACGCAGATATGCGAGGCCAGGAACACGTCGTCCTCGATCACCGAGCGGTGGCCGATGTGGTTGCCGCTCCACAGCGTGACGTTGTCGCCGATGCGGGTGAACGGCTGCAGGACGTTGTGCTCCAGGATGAAGCAGTTCTCGCCGATCTCGACGTTGCGCCAGACGAACGCCTTCGAGCTCACATAGCTCGCCAGCGCATAGCCCATGGCTTTGCAGCCATCCACATGTTCGCGGCGCAGCCGGTTCAGCTGGCCGTCGCCGATGGCCACGAAGGCGTCGTAGGCGTCCGGCGGATGGCTCTTTGCCAACTCTTCCAGCGGGGTCACCGGCCGGCCGTTCATCATCGGGTCCTTGATGTAGTCGGACCCGATCGAGAAGGCGGCGACCTCGCGGTCGCTGTCGGCGTCGAAATACTCGAACGCCATCTCGGCGATCTCGCCGTTGCCGATGATCACCAGGGGGTTGAGGGCCGCCATCTCAGGGCTTGGCGAAGAGCAGGTCGTCGCGCCGATTGGCCATCGGCAGGCTGTCGGCCTGGGGCAGCAGATAGGCGTCGCAGCCGGCCGCCTGGGCGCGCTGGATCAGGCCCGTCAGCACCGCGTCGTCTATCTTGCCGGGGATCGGCCCCAACTCGGGCACGACATAGGGCTCGCTCGAGCCGGTGAACTCGCGGTGGTAGCGCTGCCCGGCTTCGGTGGCGAAGAACCGGCGCCGCTTGGAATGGTTCGGGATGTCGCCGATCAGGGCGCGGCCGCCCGGCGCGAGCAGGCTGACCGTCGCGTCCACGAAGTCGAACAGGTTGCAGTCGACGTAGATGTAGTGGAGCACGCTGTAGCAGAGCACCGCGTCGGCCGGTCCGCCCGCCATCGCGGCGATGGCTTGGGCGTTCTTCGGATACATGCCGGCGCACTTGAGGGTCACGCCCTCGACGTCGGGCAAGCGGGCCAGCATCTCGGGGCTGTCGGCCAGCACCAACCGGTGGCGGCGCTCGCGGCAGAGGTCGATCAGCATCCGGGGCAGGCCGGCGCAGCCCGGCCCGATGTCCACGACGCGCAGGCCCTCGTCCGTCGTCAGGCGGGGCAGCTTGGCCAGGATGTCGGCGAAGATCGCCGCCTCGTGACCCTCACGGTAGGCGTCAGGGAAACCGATCTTCTCGTGGTCGCTCAGCCGCGCGTCACCGGCCAGTTTGCGGAACCCCTCGTAGTCGAGCTCGAGGGTCGCAAGATCGATGGCGGGTTCGGCGGCGGCGCTCATGGGCGGGGACGGTCCGGCTCCGGGACCTGAGGTCCCTGGACGCATCTCGCCACGCTATGGTTAACGCCCGATTAGGGAGCGACCGCGGCGGCCCTTTCTTGACCACGTCAGGGGCGCGCGCCACGCTTCCGATTCGGCGGCCATGGCCGGTGAGTTTCTCAAGCGGGAGCCTATGGCCGATCAGCCGCAAGACCTTCAGGAAGCCCAGACATTCCAGGGCCTCTGCGCGGTGGACGACGCCTTCCTGGCCGAGATCGTCCAGACGAGCTGCGCGATGTTCCACATCAACCTGCGCTGGCCCGACTATCCGCGGACGCTCGACGACGACATTCAGCGCACCGTGCAATTGGCCTCCCGCGGCAACTGCGCCCCGCTGACGAACAAGGTGCGGTGGTTCTTCCTGCTGTGCTCGGACCCTGCCCGGCTTGCGTGGGAGGGCACGGCCGAACCGCAAATCGCCGGCAACCTCGTGGGCGAGGACGTGGTGGGCATCGCCGAGCGCGGGCTGTTGGGACGCCTCGAATTCCTGGCGGTCTTCTTCGGCGGCTATCTGACCCACGCCGGCGATTTCGGCATGGCGGAGACCTTCTACCAGGGCCTGATCAAGCGGGGCATGAAGGCGGAAGGCTATCTCGGCCTGGCCGACATCCACCACACCTTGGCCAACTGGCGCGAAGAGGTCCGCGAGCATGAGGACCGGAACATCTACCCAAGGCGCGCGCCGATCCCGAAAGCTTGTGCTGAGGATCCGATCGCGAGGCTCGAGACGTACACGTTCGCCCAGGCGATCGACTTCTACGAACGCGCGGTTCAGGCGGCGCCCGGTGTCTCCTTCTACCGGCTCCATCTCGCGCGGTGCCGGATCGATTCGGGCGACCTCCAAGGCGCGCGAGCCGATCTGGAGTCGGCCGCGGCGCGGGCCAATCCCAATCCGTTCGTCAGGATCTACAGCGGTCTCGTCGATCGTCTGATTGGACGAGCCAGCCGGGCCTCGGTCGACTTCATGCCCACGCCGGATCTGCGCGAGCGATACCACACGCTGACCGCGGCCCCTTTGACCGACGTCGATTCGCTGGCCGCGCTCGACGGCGCCGAGCCCGTGGTGCTGTGCGAAGAGACGCGGCTGCAGGGCGGCTATGTGATGGTGACGGATGGTCTGGCGACGCAGATGTCGCTGGACTTGGCGTATCCGCCGACCAAGGGGCTACTCTTGGCGACGGCGCGCGACCTGGGGGCCGGGCTGAAGCTCGCCCACGAGCAGTACGTGATCGCCGAAGGGCCTCGCGTGGGCTTGCAGCGGCTCAAGCAGTTCGCCAGGCCGGTCCTGATGACGGGCGAGGACCACGCCCTGGTGGGCTTGCCGCGATTGGAAGAAGTCGTGGAATCCGACCGACCGGTCGTCCCGCTGCCGGGCGTTGGCACAAACTACTATCACTGGGTCATCGACGCCCTTGGCGCGGCCAGTCTGCTGGATCGCAAGGTCGGCCGGGGGGCGATGGACTTCATTGCGAGCCGGCCACTCTTCCCGTGGCAAAGGGAGATCCTGGACCTGGCTCTGCCTGATCTGCCGTTGAGCGTCTTGGTCGGACCCTCCGAGAATCGACTGCTGCTCAACGCCTTCCACCTGCCGGCGCCGGCGCGGCTGAACGTACCGCACCCCGAAGCCGTGCGGCTGCTCCGAGAGCGCCTTTCGCGTCACCGCGCGTCGCGCAAGGGCAAGCGCGTGTGGATCGGCCGGGCCGGCATCCGCGGCCGCGCGACGGTGAACGAGGCCGACATCCAGGACTACCTGGCCCGCAAGGGGTTCCAGGTGTTCGACCCCGCCGGCAAGAGCATTGCCGAGCAGATCGCCTTCTTCGCCGACGTGGAGGTGCTGGTCACGCCGGGTGGCGCGGCCCTGACCAACCTCCTGTTCTGCCCGGACGAGACCAAGGTGGTGATCCTCAGCACCGCCTTCCACTACCATGAGACCTACACGGCGCTGGCGGCCATCATCGGTCAGCCGTGTTGGGTGTGCCTGGGCAGCAGCGAGACGCGGCCGAACCCGTACCTGATCTGGTCGGTGTTCGACCAGGACGTCCCCCTGGCGGACGTGGCCGTGGCTGTCGAGCAGGCCCTGAAGGCCTAGCGGGCGAAGAAGGCCTTCACCCGGTCGATCACGAAGTCGATCTCGCGGTCCGAATGCATCGGATCGAGCGGCAGGCTGAGCAGCGAGCCCGCCAGCGCCTCGGCGACGGGGAAGTCGCCGGCCCTCCAGCGGCCCTCGAAGCAGGGCTGCAGGTGCACCGGCGTCGGATAGTGGATGTTCGTGCCCACGCCGCCCTCGGCCAGGAAGCCTGCCAGCTCGTCGCGCACGCCGGGCGCGCGCACCGGGAAGACGTGCCACACGGGTTCGGCCCAGCCGCGCACCGCCGGCAGGTCCAGCCCGCGCACGTGGGTCAGGCCCAGGAAGTAGCGCAAGGCAAGCTGGCTGCGCCGCGCGTTCCAGGCGTCCAGGTGATCCAGCTTGCAGCTCAGCACCGCGGCCTGGATCGGGTCGAGGCGGGAGTTCCGCCCGGCGAGCTCGTGCTGGTACTTCACCTTCGAGCCGTAGTTGGCCAGCATCCGCGCCCGCTCGGCGAACTCCGCGTCCGCGCTCATCAACGCCCCGCCGTCGCCCAGCGCGCCGAGGTTCTTGGTCGGATAGAAGCTGAAGGCGGCCGCGTCGCCCAGGGACCCGCACCGGCGACCTTTGTAGCGTGCGCCATGCGCCTGGGCGGCGTCTTCCAGGATCCTGATGTCGCGGTCGCCGACGGCGGCGGCCAGGGCGTCCATGTCGGCCGGGTGGCCATAGAGGTGCACCGGGATGATCGCCCGGGTGCGCGCGCTGATCGCCTGGGCGACCTGGCCCACGTCCATAAGGCCGGTGTCCGGCTCGACGTCGACCAGCACGGTCGTCGCGCCCACTTCCTCGATCGCCAGAGCGGTCGCCACGAAGGTGTGCGCCGGGCAGATCACCTCGTCGCCGGGGCCGATACCCCAGGCCTTCAGCGCCAGCACCAGCGCGTCCAGGCCGTTGCCCATGCCGACCATCGCGCCGCCGTCGCAATAGTCGGCGAACTTCGTTTCGAACGCCGCCACCTCCGGCCCGCCAATCAGGTGGCCCGACTGGGTCACCCGGTGCATGGCCACTTCCATCTCCGGCCCGAACGCGCGCGAGGTGCGCTTCAGGTCGAGATAGGGCACCGCGGTCACGGGCTCGTCACCCTCGTCCCAGCGGACGAAGTCGGCGAAGTCGCGGATGTAGTCAGTCTCGTCGTACTCTTCCGAGGCCAGCACGATGACCACCGAGTCCTCGGAGAAGTCGGAAAGGTCCCGCCAGCAGCCGGGGCCGACCACGGCGGCCTGGTTCGGCCGGTTCAGCTCCACGACCTCGGTCCGCCCGGCCTTGGTCAGCGCCAGCCGCACGCTGCCGCGCAGGCAGAGGAAGCATTGGCGCAGGTTCTTGTGGCCGTGGGCGCCGCGGCTCGAGCCGGTCGGCACGTCGCGGATGTAGTAGGCCCGGTGCACGGGGAAGCCGATGTGCTTGGAGACCTCGGCGACGCCCAGGATGCCGTTGGGCATGGGGATGGTCTGCAGCTCGACCAGCTGCACCAGCCGCGCTTCGTCCGACGCGAACGGACGCTGCGCCTCAGCCGACTGCGGCTGTGATGGAAGACTGACGGCCAACCCTGGATCCCCCGGTTCGGCCCCAGGTTGCGACGACACAGTTAATGGCCGATTAGGACGCCCGCCCGCTCAACCTTTCCGCGCGGCGATCAGCTTCAGGAAGGCCTCGGCGACCCGGGGCGCGCCCAGGCCGTCGCAGACCTCGGCGCTGGCGGCGCTGAGCCGGCGGCGCAGGCCCGGGTCGGTCAGGAGCCGCATGAGGGCCAGGTCGAAGGCGGCGTCGAATCCAGGGTCGGCCGCGTCGACCACCAGGGCCGCCTCGCGCTCGGCCAACGCCTGGGCCGCCTCGCGCTGGTTGTCGGCCAGGATCACCATCAGGCTGGGCAGGCCCAGCACGCACCGCTCCCAGGCCGACGATCCGGCCGCGCCCACCGCGATATCGGCGTTGGCGCAGAGCCAGGCCATGTCGGGGATCGCCACGTGCAGCGCCATGCGGTCGTCGCGCCGCGCGATGCGGGTCAGCGCGGCCAGGCTTGGCGCCTCGGCCCCCAGCACCACGTCCAGCCCGGCGCTGCCGATCTTCGGCCGCAGCCGCTCCAGCACCCGCTCGGTGACCCCGCCCACGTCAGTAAGCCCCAGCGAGACCAGCACCCGGCCCACGCCCTCGCCGCCGCGCCGGCCCAGCGCGCCGTCGCGCAGCTCCGCGAACGCCGGCCGCACCGGCGCGTAATGCGGACCCAGGAGCAGGCGCGCGGTCTCCGGAACCAGGCCGTCATAGTCCTGCGCGCGGCGCGCGGGGCCGCTGTCCAGCACCAGGTCCGCCATCAGCGCCCGGTCCGCCAGATCGTCGATGGCCAGGGCCACGCGGCCCTTGGCCATGGCCTCGTGGTCGCTGGCGGAAAGCCCGTAGTGGTCGAACACCACCGCGTCGAACCGCTGGCCGGCCACCGCCTGGGTCAGGTCCTGCGGCGAGGTCGAGGCGGCGGCCACGAGCTCGGTCTCCGGCCCGAAGTCCGCCAGCAGCGCCGCCGCCGCGGGCGCCGCGGCGAACCGGCAGTCCGCGCCGGCCGCCTCCAGCGCCTGGGCGAGGGTCAGCGAGCGCATCACGTGGCCCCCGCCGACCGTCGGGCCGGCGTCCGCCACGAAGAGGATCGAAGGGCCGCTCATGGGGCCCGTGTCTGCCGTGATCGCGGGCCCCGCGCTAGGCCCAAAAGCAAAGGGCCGCCCCGAAGGACGGCCCTCGCGAAGGCGAACGTTCGCCGTGGGCTAGATGAAGTTGCTTCCGGCGATGTCGGCGAGCGTCTTTCCGGTGAGGATGATCGCGTCGTCCGTCGAGTCGATCGCGTGGTCCGCGTTCGAGTCCGCGAAGACCACCACGTCCGAGCCGACCTGCACGGCGAAGTACTTGTCAGCCCCGACGTGCGGGCTGGCGTTCGCCACGCCGATCGCGTTGTTGAAGCTCGTCGCTGACAGGGTGTCGTTGTGATAGAAGCCGACGCCCGTTCCGATCGCGCCGAACTTCAGCGAGTCGGAGGTGATCCAGTCGGTGACCACCGCCACCCCGCCCGAGCCGAGGCTCGCCTGGGTGATGTGGTTGGCGAAGTTGAACTGGTCCGCGCCGCCGCCGCCCTGCAGCTGATCGTGGCCGCCGCCGCCGATGATCGTGTCGTCGCCGGAGCCGCCGGTCATGGCGTCGCCGCCCGTACCGCCGGTCAGCAGGTCGTTGCCGGCGCCGCCGTCATACAGCGAGGCGACGTTGCCGCCGGTCACCGTGTCGTTGCCGTTGCCGGCCGTGATGGCGCCCTGGCCCGAGAAAGTCACGATGTCGTTGCCGTCGCCGGCGTTGACGATGTCGTTGCCGGCGCCCGTCGCGATCGTATCGTTGCCGCCGCCGGAGCTGACGCTGTCGTTGCCGCCGCCGGTGCCGATGGTGTCGTTGCCGCCCTGCGAGCTCACCGTGTCGCCGCCCGCGCCGACCGTGTCGCTGACGGTGTTGTTGCCGGCGCCCACATCGATGTTGTCGCCGCCGGTGCTCGTGCCGGTGAAGGAGACGTTGTCGTCACCCGCGCCGCCGGTGACCGTGTCACTGCCGCCGGCGCTGTCGGCGGCGGTGTTGTTGCCTTCGCCCAGCGTGAAGATCGTGAACGTGCTGGCCGACGAGATGCTGTCGTTGCCGGCCCCGCCGTCGATCGTCGAGAAGGCGGTGATGCCGGTGATGCTGTCGTCCCCGTCGCCGCCGGTGAACTGGCCTCGACCGGTCGCGGTGATGGAGTCGTCGCCGGCGCCGCCGTCCACGGTGTCGACGCCGCCGCCGGAGGTGACGTTGTCATTGCCGCCGCCCGCCGAGATGTTGTCGCTGCCCGCGCCCGTGGTGATGACGTCGGTGCCGGTGCCGTTGCCGGCCGTGATCGTCGAGCCGCCCGCAGTGGACGTGACCGTGTTGTTGCCGTCGCCGACGTTGATCAGGTCGCCGCCCGCGGCGGAAACGGTGTCATTGCCCGCGCCCGCGGAGATCACGTTGCCGGTGCCGGCCAGCGTCAGCTTGTTGTCGCCGTCGCCGGCGGTGACCGTGTCGTGCCCGCCCGCAGTCGTGAGCGTGTCGGTCCCGGCGCCCAGGTCGATGAGGTCGTTGCCGCCGGCGTCCGAAACGGTGTCGGCGCCCGCGCCGGCCGAGATGGTGTCCGTGCCGGTCCCTGCGGTGATCGAATCCGTGCCGTTCCCGCCGTCCAGCGAGTCGTTGCCGTTGTTGCCGGTCAGCTTGTCGTCGCCGTCCTCGCCCAGCACCGAGGCGTTGCCCGTGCCGCTGGCGGTGACGGTGTCGTCGCCCAAGTTGCCGTCCAGCGTGTCGGCGCCGCCGCCGCCCACGATCGTGTCGTCGCCCTTGCCGCCGAGCAGGATGTCGGAGGCGGTGCCGCCGGTGATCGAGTCGTTGCCTAGGTTGCCGTTGGAGAAGTTGATCAGCGTGGCGCTGTTGCTGCTGTTGCTTAGGTCGATCTTGTCATCGCCCTGGCCGCCGAAGATGGTGTTGAGGCCCGTGCCGCCGTCCAGGCTGTCGTTGCCCTGGTTGCCTTGCAGCAGGTCGTTGCCGCCCGCGCCACCCATCGTGTCGTTGCCGTCGCCGCCGAAGTAGCCGTCCGCGCCGGCGGTGCCGGTGACCGTGTCGTCCCCGGTCGTGCCGATGAACAGCTGCGAGCTGTCCGGGAAGAACGTCAGGTTGGTGGCGCTGCGGATGGTGGCGTTGTCGTCCGCGAAGGTCACCGAGTTGCCGCCGTAGGACAGCGTCACCGAGGGCAGGCTCGCGAAGGTGAGCGGGTTGAAGATCACCGTCGCCTGCGAGGCCGATCCGGTCTGGAAGACGATGATGTCGCTGGCCCAGTGGAAGGTGCTGGCCTGCGCCTGCGTCATCTGGTCGAAGAAATAGTTCGCCACGTGAGGGCCCCCGGGGACTAGGATTCGCGCGGCAGCTTGCCGCGAGGATGTTGCGAAAGTCTTGCTAAATTCGGGTTGTGTTTACCATGAGGCAAGACGGCGTCACCGGGGCGAATCCCCAGGTCGCGCGTCGAACCGGCGCAAAACTTCCGCCGCCGCGCGGTCTGTCTCGTCCAGCGGCGTGTAGCTCCAGGTCGAAAGTTGCCCGTCGAAAGGGCGCGAGACCCCACGCTCGCGCAGCTCCTTGTGGAACCGCTCGAACTTGGCGCCCCCGCCGGCCATGGCCAGAACGTGCACGGGCTTGCCTGTGGTGGCCGCGTCGGTGGCCAGGTTGGTGGAGTCCTCGGTCACCAGGATGATGTCGGCCGCGGCCAGGAACGCGAAATAGGGGTTCTCACCCTCGCCGTCCCAGATCCAGCCGGGAACCTTCGCCAGCCCGTCGGCCAGGATCCGCCGCGCGGGCTCCGGCGTGCGCCGGGTGAAGCTCACCATCAGCGAGCCGCCCACGGCGTCGACCGCCCGGGCGACCTCGGCGACCATCCGGCGCGCTCGGTCCGGCGGCAGGTCGTGCGATTTCGACTTGCCGCCGACGATCATCGCCACCCGTGGGCGGGGCAGGGGATCGATGTGGCTGCCGAAGGTCGCCAGGTCGCGGGCGAAGCCCTCGGCGTTCATGCGGTTGGGCGCGCCGATGATCGAAAAGACGTTGTCGCCGGCCACCTCGTCGTGCTCCGGCGGCACCACCAGGTCGAAGGCGCTCAGGTCGCCGCGCGGATCCTGGGTCTGGACGACGAAGGTCCGGCCGCCCGAGCGCCCTCGCATAGCGCGCGACAGCGTCAAGCTGGCGCGACCCGCGCCGATCCAGATGTCCGGCCAGGGCGGGGCGATCGGCGTGTCCGCAATCACGCGCCGCTTCGGGAAGCCCCAGCTGCGGCTCAGCCGTTTGACGACGATGTCGGCCGGCCGCAGGCGCGCCACGGCTTCCGCCAGGCCCAGCACCTGGGCTTCGATGCCGGCGCGGCCGTCCGAGACGGCCCAGATGGTCAGACGGTGCGGGGGCTCAGCGCCCATACGCCGGAAACTAGACCCACTCGACCTTGGTGATCTCGTAGGCCTTGACGCCCGAGGGGGTGTTCACCTCGACGGTTTCGCCGCTTTCCTTGCCGATCATGGCGCGCGCGATGGGCGAGGTGATCGACACCTTGCCGGCCTTAACATTGGCCTCGTGCTCGCCGACGATCTGGTAGCGGGCCTTCTCGTCGGTGTCCTCGTCGATCACGCTGACGGTGGCGCCGAACTTCACCTGCTTGCCCGATAGTTTGGACACGTCGATCACCTGGGCGCGCGCCATCTTGTCCTCGATCTCGGCGATCTGGCCTTCGATCCAGCCCTGGCGGTCTTTCGCGGCGTGGTACTCGGCGTTCTCGGAGAGATCGCCATGCGCGCGCGCTTCGCCGATAGCAGCGATCACCGCCGGTCTCTCGACGGTCTTCAAACGCTTCAGCTCTTCGTCGAGGGCGTGATAGCCCTCGGCGGTCATCGGGACTTTTTCCATGGGGAGATGGTGACTCGGGTCCGCCCTAAGTTGGAAGTTCAGCCAAATTTCCGGGCCGCGGGCGCAGGCGTCCGGGGGGAAAGAGACTAGGATTGTGCGCCGCAAAAAGCAAGGTGCGGCGCCGTTACGTCAGGAATTGGGCGGTTCAGGGCCCCTCCGGCTTCGGCGGCCGGGTCTGGCGCGGATCGTAGAAGAACCGCTCCTCGGCGATGCGATCGCCGTCCCAGCGCTGCAGCGCCAGCTCCTCCATGATCATCGGCGGCCCCTCGGCCGGCGTGAAGGTGAAGCGCCAGCGGACCATCACCTTGTCGCCGTCGATCAGCAGGTCCTCGACCGGGTCGGTCTTCATCGTCGCGAACATGGCCATGGTCGCCCGTTCGTCGGCCACCAGCTGGTCGCGCCCGAGCCGCGGCGGCCGCTGGTTGTCCTGCATCGAGGCGTCCGGGTGGTAGAACTCCTCGATCGCCTCGACGTAGCGGCCCGCTTCCACGGCGGCGACGAAGGCGGCGACACGGTCACGGGCGGGCATGCGGGGCTCCAGACGTATGACGCGAGCCTAGCCCGACTGACCCGGCGGAGGCCAATCGCCACCCGCGCAACGCCGGATCACCGCTCAGTGCCGCAGCACGATCTTCCCGAAGTGGTCGTTGCGCCGCATCTTGTCCATGGCCTCGCCGACGCGGTCGAAGGCGAACACCTCGTCGATCGGCAGCGTCAGCCGCCCGTCCGCCAAGGGCGCCCAGAGGTCCTGAAGGGCGAGCCGGTTGATGTCGGCCACCTCCTCGGCGCTGCGCGTGCGGAAGGTCACGCCGACGTAGGTGATCCGGCGCAGCGCATGCAGGTCGGCGTTGAACTCGCCCTTGTTGCCGCCCAGGCGGCCGACGTTGACGATCCGGCCCAGGATCCGCGTGGCCTTCAGGTTGCCGGTCATCAGCGGGCCCGACACCTGGTCGACGATCAGGTCCACGCCGGCCCCATCGGTCGCCTCCAGCACCCGGTCGGGCCAGCTTGGATCGGAGGTGTCGATCGCGACGTCCGCGCCGTAGTCCGTCAGGCGCGCCCGGCGGCCGGCATGGGTCGAGGAGCCCAGCACCAGGCCCGCGCCCATCACCTTGGCGATCTGCATCCCCAACAGGCCCACGCCGCTGCTGGCCCCCTGGATCAGCACCGACTGGCCGGGTTTCAGCTCACCGGCCGTCACGATGGCGTTGTGCATGGTCCTAAGCGCCACCGGGAAGCACACTGCCGTCTCGAAGCTCATGTTGGCGTCGGGGATCGGCATCGCCGCGTCGGCGCCCACGCAGAGGAACTCGGCGAAGGCCCCCGCGCCCGAGCCCATCACCCGCTGACCGACGGAGACGCCGCTGACGCCGGGGCCGACCGCCGCGACCTCGCCGGCCCACTCCATGCCCAGCACGGTCCCCGCGCCGCCGCGCGCGCCGTGCATCCCGCCGGCGGCCATGCCCAGGTCCGCGCGGTTCAGCGCATTGGCGGCGACCCTCACCAGCACCTGGCCGGCGCGCGGCTCCGGCTTCGCCGTCTCGACGATCGCGGGCCCCGCCTCGGTCAGCTGATAGGCCTTCACGGCTTGCGCGCCAGCTTCGGCAGGGGCAGCGGGCCGGGCTCCGGCGGCCGCACCTCGGCGGTGTTCAGGGTCATGGAGACCAGGTCGTAGTAGCCGCTGAGCGCCACCAGATCGATGACGCCCTGATCGCCCAGCAGCGCCTGGGTCTTCGCGTAGGTCGGGTCGCTGACCCGCCGGGTGCGGCGAAGCTCGGCCATGTAGTCGTAGACCGCCGCCTCGTCGGTCGCCATGCCGGCCGGGCGCTGACCCTTGGCCAGGGCCGCCGCGATCTCGGGCTTCAACCCGGCCTTCAGGGCCAGCGGATAGTGGGCGTACCACTCGTAGTCGGCGTCCCACTCGCGCGCGGTGATCAGGATCGCGAACTCGCTCAGCCGCGGCGGGAGGCTGGAATGGAACCGCACCTGCTCGCCCACCGCCTGCAGCCGGTCGGCCAGCTCGGGGCTGCGCAGCCAGGCGTTGAACGGCCCGCCCATCGACTTGCGGGGACCGGCGACGATGGCGTCGGCGACCTTCCTCTGGGCCGGCGTCATCTGCTGGGACGAGAGGGTCGGGAAGCGGTCGGCGGCGCCCGCCGCGCCCGCGGCGGCGGCCAGGCCAAGGCTGACGGCGGCGGCGGCCTTGCGATTGTTCCGGCTCATGGCGGTCCTCCCTACTCGCTGATGCTGATGACGGCGCCGGCCAACTCCCCCGGTTCCGGCGGCTCGTAGACGCCCTCGATGAACTCGAAGTGGTCCGGCGTGACCTCGATCGCGAAGTTCTCGCCCCGCACGACGTTGCGGTCGGCGACGCGGGCGCGGCGCACCTCCTGCGGGGCGTCGACGAAGTGGAACACCAGCGGCAGCTCCGTGGCCTCGGCGATCTGGCGCACCCGCTCGCGGTCGGCTCTCCGCATCAGGCCGATGTCCAGGATCACCGGCGTCCCCGCCGCCAGGATCGCGGCCGCCTCCGACCAGATCTGCGCCTCACAGCGGCCGACGCGTTCGACCATCCAGTCGTATTCGATGGGGTCCGGCATGTCGGCACCGAAGAGGCGGGCCATCCAGTCGTCCAGGATGAAGGCCACGGCCTTCTCGCGGCGTGCGAACGTCCGGGCATAGGTCGTCTTGCCCGCGCCACAGGGGCCGAAGATCACGTTCAGGGCGGCGGCAGGCTGGGTGGGCATCCGGCTCCACTAGCTCGACGGCGCCCGCATGCCAAATCGTGGCTTGCGTTGTTCTATAACCTGATGGATATATAACATATGAGTTATGAAATGACGCCATCGCAGCGCCTCGACGCGACGTTCTCGGCCCTGGCCGACCCGACCAGGCGCGCGATACTGGCGCGGCTGGCGACTGGCGAGGCCTCGGTGCTTCAGCTGGCTGAACCCTTCGCCATGAGCCAGCCCGCCATCTCGCGACACATCAAGGTGCTGGAACGCGCGGGCCTGATCAGCCGCGGCCGCCAGGCCCAGCGACGGCCCAGCCGCTTGGAGGCGACGCCGCTGGTGGAGGCCGCGGCCTGGATCGAGCGCTACCGCGAGCTCTGGGAAGCCAACTACGCCCGCCTTGACGTCCTGCTCGATGAACTGAAGGCGATCGGCGCCGCCGAACCGCGAGCTCAAGACCCGCAACGAGACTGACCCATGACCGCGCGCCTCGAGGTGACCACACCCACCGACCGCGATATCCGCATCGTGCGCGCCTTCAACGCCCCGCGCGACCTGATCTTCGACTGCTACACCAAGCCGGAGTTGGTCAGCCGCTGGCTGCTGGGTCCGCCGGGCTGGAGCATGCCGATCTGCGAGGTCGATCTCAGGGTCGGCGGGCGCTACCGCTACGTCTGGCGCAACGGCGCCACCGGGGCCGAGTTCGGTTCGGTCGGGGAGCACCGAGAGATCGCCGCGCCCATCCGGCTGGTGACCACGGAGCGCATGGTGCTGACCGCCGCTCCGCCGCCCACCGAGCCGACCGACGGCCCCGACGCCTCGGTGAACACGATGGAGCTCAGCGAGTCCGGCGGTCTCACGACGCTCACGCTGACCATGCGCTACCCGTCGAAGGAAGTCCGCGATCTGGTCGCCCAAACCGGCATGGCCGACGGCGTGGGCATGAGCTTCGCGCGTCTGGACGAGGTGCTGGCCGAGGCTTCCGCCTGAGCGTCAGCGGACGGTGAGCCCGCCGTCGATCACGAGTTCCGAGCCGGTGACATAGCGGCTCTCGTCGCTGGCCAGCCACAGCACCCCGTTGGCGATGTCCTGCGGCAGTCCCTTGACCCCAAGCGGCACGGCCAGCTCCGACATGGCGTCTAGGTCCGGCGGCGCGTTGGTCCCCGGATCGCCCGGGTTGATGATGCTGAGCCAGATCGGCGTCTCGATGATGCCCGGATGGACCGAGTTCACCCGGATGCCGTCCTTGGCGTTGGCGCACTCCATCGCCACCGACTTCGTGAACAGCCGAACGCCGCCCTTGGTGGCGCAATAGCCGCCCAGGATCGCCGAGCCCTTGAGACCGGCCACCGAGCTCATGTTGATGATCGAGCCGCCGTCGCCGGACGAGCGCATCAGCGGGATCGAGTGCTTCGTGCCCAGGAAGACGCCGTCCAGGTTGATCGCCGTCTGCTTGCGCCAGTCGGCCAGCGACATCTCAATGACCGAGCCGGGGATCGCGATCCCGGCGTTGTTGACCAGGATGTCCAGCCGCCCGTGGCGGGCCTTGATCTGGGCGACAACGCCTTCCCAGGCCGCCTCGTCGGTGGCGTCATGATGCAGGTACTCGGCCTTGCCGCCGGCCTTGGCGATGGCGGCGGCGACCTCCTCGCCCTTGGCGTCCTGCACGTCGGTGACGACCACCGTCGCGCCTTCCGCCGCCAGGGTCTCGGCGCAGCTGCGGCCGATGCCGCTCGCTCCGCCGGTGACCAGCGCGACCTTGCCCTGAACCCGGCCCGTCATGGCGTCCTCCTGCGCTTCCTGCGTCAGGGCAGGCCTAACTCAGCGCAGAGGCCGCCGCCAGGGTGTCGCGGCGTCAGGCGCACACACACGCGCGAAGACGCGGCGGCGACCTCCCGGCGCCGCCGCGCCTCGACCCAGTCCGGATGTGGCCTACCTGGCCGTCAGCGCATCCAGCTGGGCGTCGAGTCGGTGTTCATGATCCCCCAGATCATTCCGACCGCCAGGACGACGATCGCGATGACCATGAGGGTCGGAATCAGCCCCTCGAAACGTTCGGCCAGATGGCGATTCTTATGCGGCCGAACATCATGCGGTTCAGAGTGCATACGGCTTCTCCAATCTGCTGGGGGTTCCTGTCCCCCGCCAGACTGCGGCAGACGCCACGCAGGCGCCGTTCCGGCCGGTCTCACTCTTGGGGCCGCCGGAGCGCGCCCATGCGCCTGCACACAGTCAGGCTTATGCGGGGAGTCTGCGCCCCGTCAGAACATCGGTCAATTCAAAAGCTTGGCCGGGGACGCTCAAAGCGTTCGCCCCTGTGGCCCAGGAGTCACGCTGCTCCGCACCCTGATTTTCTCAGGGCGCGGGCTCAATGCGGGGGCAGGGACCTGTCCGTGTTGTCGCCCGCCGTCGCGATCGTCTCGATCACCAGCCACCCACCGTCGGCCTGGCGGCGGTAGACCCGGATGTAGCTGCCGGTCCGGACGAGCGGCGGCCCGCCCTGGGGATCCTTCAGCGTCAGCCGGAACGGCCCGCGCGCGTAGGCGAGGTCGTCGCTCTTGGCGACCCCGACCTTCTCGGCCGCGAACTGGAACCCGATGTTCGGGTCGGCGAACAGCCTCGCAAGGGTCTCTGCGATGGCGTCGGGCCCTTTGACCGCGGCGGCCCCGGGGACCATCACCGTGGCGTCGGGCGCATAGTGGGAGGCGACCCGCTTGGCGTCCTTGGCCTCCCAGTCGGCGTTCCACTGCGCTTCGTCGGCGCGCACCTCGTCACGGACGGCGGCCGCAGGCGGCGCCGCCTTCTGGCAACCGGCCAGGCCCACTGCGCACATGGCGCCGGCGATCAGCGCCCGGCGAAGGATCTGGCTCATCGCCCCGACCTCGATTGGTTTGAGGCTTAGGCTACAGACGAGCCGGGCCGGCCGTACCTGGGTTCAACCCGAGCGAGCGATCGGGTGGACACCCAGTCGGGCCGGGGCTCCACCTAGCTGTAGCTCTGCAGCGGCCGCACCTCGAGGGTGTCCTCCACGGTCGCCACGATCGCCTGCGCCGCCGCCAGCGCGCCCGCCGCTGTCGTGTAGTAGGGCGTCTTCATCATCAGGGCCGTGCGGCGGAGTTCGAAGGAGTCGGCCAGCGACTGGCGGCCCTCGGTGGTGTTGAACACCAGTTGCACGTCGCCGTTCTTCATGGCGTCGACGATGTGCGGGCGCCCCTCCAGGACCTTCTTGATCGGCTCGACGGCCAGGCCCTGGGCGGCCAGGTACGTGGCCGTCCCGCCGGTCGCCAGCACCTTGAACCCCAGGCCCAGCAAGAGGCGGGTCGGCTCCAGGATCCACGGCTTGTCCGCATCCTTCACCGAGACGAACACAGTGCCGGTCTTCGGCAAAAGCGTGCCGCCGCCCAGCTGGCTCTTGGCGAAGGCGCGGGCGAAGGCCGGGCCCAGGCTCTCGCCCGGGCGCACCCAGTCCAGGCCCATCACCTCGCCGGTCGAGCGCATCTCCGGGCCAAGCACCGTGTCGACACCGGCGAAGCGGGCGAACGGGAAGACCGCCTCCTTCACCGCGACGTGGTCATAGGGCGTCTCGGTGAGGTCGAAGTCGGCGAGTTTCTTGCCGGCCATCACCTTGGCCGCGATCGCCGCCAGCGGCCGCCCGATCGTCTTGGCCACGAACGGCACCGTGCGGCTCGCCCTCGGATTGACCTCCAGGACGAAGATCCGCGGGTTGTCGGAGTGCGGTTCCTCGATGGCGAATTGCACGTTCATCAGGCCGCGGACCTTGAGCGCCCGGGCCATGGCCTCGGTCTGCCGCTTCAGCTCGGCGATGGTCTCGGGCCGCAGCGAGTAGGGCGGCAGCGAGCAGGCGCTGTCGCCCGAGTGCACGCCGGCCTCCTCGATGTGCTCCATCACGCCGGCCACGAAGACCGCGCCGTCGGCGTCGCAGAGCGCATCCACGTCCACCTCGGTCGCGCGGCTGAGGTACTGGTCGATGAGGACCGGCGAGTCCCCGCTGACCTGCACGGCGGTGCGGATGTAGCGGTCCAGCTGTTCGTCGTCGCGGACGATCTCCATGGCCCGGCCGCCCAGCACGTAGGAGGGCCGGATCACCACCGGATAGCCGACCTGGTGGGCGCCCTCGAAGGCCTCCTCGCGCGAGCGGGCGATGGCGTTGACCGGCTGGGCGATCTTCAGCTTGTGCAGCAGCTGCTGGAACCGCTCGCGGTCCTCGGCCAGGTCGATGGCGTCCGGGCTGGTGCCCAGGATCGGCACGCCGGCGTCTTCCAGTGGCTGGGCCAGCTTCAGCGGCGTCTGGCCGCCGAACTGCACGATCACGCCCAGCAGCTTACCCTTGGACTGCTCGACATCGATCAGTTCCAGCACGTCTTCCGCCGTCAGCGGTTCGAAGTACAACCGATCCGATGTGTCGTAATCCGTTGAAACTGTTTCGGGATTACAATTCACCATGATCGACTCGACGCCGATCTCGTCCAGCGCGAAGGCCGCGTGGCAGCAGCAGTAGTCGAACTCGATTCCCTGGCCGATCCGGTTCGGCCCGCCGCCCAGGATGATCGCCTTGACCTTGTCGCTGGGGTCGCTCTCGCAGTCCGGCGCCTGGCCCAGGGCGCCGGTCTCGTAGGTCGAGTACATGTACGGCGTCTCGGCCCGGAATTCCCCGGCGCAGGTGTCGATGCGCTTGAAGACCGGCCGCACGCCCAGGGCCCGGCGCGCCGTGCGCACCTCGGCCTCGGTCGAGTGGACGAGCTTCGCCAGCCGGGCGTCGGAGAAGCCCTGCGCCTTCAGCGCCCGGAACGCCGGCGCCGCGGTCGGCAGCCCCGCCTCGCGGACCCGAGCCTCTTGCGCCACCAGCGCCTCGATCTGGCGCAGGAACCAGGGCTCGTACGAACAGGCGCCGTGGATATCCACCACGCTCAGACCCTGGCGGAACGCCTGGGCGATCACCAGCAGCCGGTCGGGCGAGGGGATACCCAGCGCCCGCAGGACGGCCGCGTGGCCCATTTCCGGATCGTCGGCGTTCTCGATCTCCACCTCGTCGAGGCCCGAGAGGCCCGTCTCCAGGCCGCGGAGCGCCTTCTGCAGGCTCTCGGCGAAAGTCCGCCCGATGGCCATCACCTCGCCCACCGATTTCATCGAGGTGGTCAGGTACGGCTCCGAGCCCGGATACTTCTCGAAGGCGAAGCGCGGGATCTTGGTGACAACGTAGTCGATCGACGGCTCGAACGAGGCGGGCGTCGCGCCCGTGATGTCGTTCATCAGCTCGTCCAGCGTGTAGCCCACGGCCAGGCGCGCGGCGACTTTCGCGATCGGGAAGCCGGTGGCCTTCGACGCCAGCGCCGAACTGCGGCTCACCCGCGGGTTCATCTCGATGACGACCATCCGGCCGTCCTGCGGATTGACCGCGAACTGCACGTTCGAGCCGCCGGTCTCGACGCCGATCTCGCGCAGCACCGCGATCGAGGCGCGGCGCATCCACTGGTATTCCTTGTCGGTCAGCGTCAGCGCCGGCGCGACGGTGATCGAGTCGCCCGTGTGCACGCCCATCGGGTCGATGTTCTCGATCGAGCAGACGATGATGCAGTTGTCCGCCTTGTCGCGGACGACCTCCATCTCGTACTCCTTCCAGCCGAGCACGCTCTCCTCGATCAGCACCTCGGTGGTCGGCGACAGGTCCAGGCCCCGCTCGACGATCTCGCGGAACTCCTCGACGTTGTAGGCGATGCCCCCGCCGGTCCCGGCCAGCGTGAAGCTGGGGCGGATGATCGCCGGCAGGCCCACGAACTCCAGGCCCTCCATGGCTTCGTCGAGGCTATGGGCGGCCTTGGACTTCGGGCTCTCCAGCCCCAGGTGGTCCATGGCGTCGCGGAATTTCTGGCGGTCCTCGGCCTTGTCGATGACGTCGGCCTTGGCGCCGATCATCTCCACGCCGTATTTCGCCAGCACGCCGGAGGTCTCCAGCGCCAGCGCCGTGTTCAGCGCCGTCTGCCCGCCCATGGTCGGCAACAGGGCGTCCGGCCGCTCCTTGGCGATGATCTTCTCCACCATCGCCGGCGTGATCGGCTCGACGTAGGTGGCGTCGGCCACGTCCGGGTCGGTCATGATCGTCGCCGGGTTGGAGTTCACCAGCACGATCCGATAGCCCTCGGCCCGCAGAGCCTTGCAGGCCTGCACGCCCGAATAGTCGAATTCGCACGCCTGCCCGATGACGATCGGCCCGGCGCCGATGATCAGGATCGAGGAAATGTCGGTCCGCTTGGGCAATCTCGTCTCGCGCGCGAGGGCGAGCGCGCTTCCCGCGCGTCGCCCGGCCAAATCTGCAGGTTAAGCCGCCCGTTTAGAGACGGACTCGGGTGCGCGCAACCCACCTGCGACCGCCATGCAAAAAAGGCCGCCCCGCAGGAAACCAAACGCCCGCTCACCCATATAGCTAGGGTGAGGCGCCGCTGAACGCGTCGCCGCCAGTGCAGAGGCCTTCCCATGTCCCTCGTCGAGAAGATTCCCGAACTCAGCGATGAGGAGGTGGCCAACCTCTTGGCCAATGCGCGCCGCCTGGCGGAAGCCGGCGACGAGCGCCAGAAGACCGCCGCGGTCGAGCTCCTGCCGGCCCTCGAGGCCGCGGCCGAGGAACGCCGCGTCGAGCGGATGGCCCGCGCCCAGGCCAAGCGCGCCGCCGCCCGCAAGCCGGCGCGCGCCGCGGCCTGAGCCGCAAACACTTGCCCCGTCCCGCTTGAGCGGGCAGCTTCGCCCGACAAATCCAGGTTAGCACCGGGCGCCCTGAACCTTGGCCGCTGCGACCACCCCTGACGTCCTGGCCGGCCTGATGGCGCGCATCGCCGCGGGCGAGCGCGCGGCCCTGCGACAACTTTACGAGGCCACCTCCGCGAAGCTTTTCGCCGTCTGTCTCCGTATCCTCTCCGACCGAGAGGAATCCGAGGACGTTTTGCAAGAGGTCTACGTCACAGTCTGGCGCCGGGCGGACCGTTACGATGCGAGCCGCGCCAGCGTCATGACCTGGGTCTCGACGATCGCCCGCAACCGCGCGATCGACCGGCTGCGGGCGCGCGGCCCGCTGGCCTATGCCGATCAGGTCGAGGACCTGGAGATCCCGGACGGCGCGGTAGGCGCCGAGACCCTGCTGGTCGCCGCCGGAGAGGCGGGCCGGCTGCACGACTGCCTGGCCGAACTGGACGAGCGCACCGCCCGCGTGATCCGCACGGCCTTCTTCGAAGGCGTCGCCTACGAGGCGCTCGCGCGGCGGCTTGAGACGCCACTCGGCACGGTCAAGAGCTGGATCCGCCGCGGGCTGGCCAAGCTCAGGGGGTGCCTCGAGCGATGAGCGAAGGCCCCGAACTCTCCGAAACTGAAGCCCTCGCGGCGGAACACGCGCTGGGGGTGCTGTCGTCGGCCGAACGCCGCGCGGCCGAGCAGCGCATGGCCGAGGAGCCGGCGTTCGCCGACCTGGTCGAAGCCTGGCGCGAGCGCCTCGCGCCGATGAGCGATCGGTTGAGCCCTGTCGCGCCGCCCGACCGCGTCTGGGCCGCGGTCCTGCGCGCCCTGCCGGCCAACGACAACCAGGCCGCCCGCGGGGTCCTGCGGTTCTGGCGCGGGGCCACCGCCGCCTCGCTGAGCCTGGCCGCGGCCAGCCTGGCCGCCGCGGTCTTCATGGCGAACCGCCCGCCGGAGGTGATCCAGCCGCCCACTCCGGGCCAGCTGCTGAACGCGAGCCTGGTCAGCCAGTCCGGCGCGCCCGTGCCGCTGTTCGTCGCCGCCTACGACCCGGTCAGGAAGGCGCTGATCGTGACCTCGCTGGTCAAACCCGGCGGCGATCCGGCCCATGTCCACGAGCTGTGGGTGATCCCGGCCGACGGCAAGCCGCGGCCGCTGGGCTTCATCGAGCCCGGCAAGACCCAGGCGATGCCGATGCCGCCGGCGCTGCTCCCGTCGCTGGCCGAGGGCTCGGCGATCGCCGTCTCCGTCGAACCCCCGGGCGGTTCGCCCAAGGTCGACGCCCCCAGCGGCCCGATCGCCGCCGTCGGCAAGCTCGCAAAGATCTAGCATAGTTCTTGTATTGTTCTCATCCGTCGAAGCCGCTAGTCTCCCGGCATGGACGACGAAAATCGCGACAATCTGCTCTGCGCGGGAGAGGTTTTCCGAATCCGCGGAGCCATCTTCGAAGTGAACCGCGTAATGGGGCGCGGCTTCCTGGAGGCCGTATATCAAGAGTGCCTCGCCCTCGAATTTGCGGCTCGCGACATTCCCTTCCGCGCGATGCCGAAGCTGGCCCTGTCCTACAAGGACTCGCCGCTGCAACAGGCTTACAGCCCGGACTTCGTCTGTTTTGATCGGGTGATTGTGGAGTTGAAGGCTGTGCGCGAATTGGCGCCCGAGCATCGGGCGCAGGTCTTGAACTATCTGCGCGCGACGGGGTTGGAAGTCGGCGTTCTGGTGAATTTCGGTTCCGCGGCGCGCGTGGCCGTCGAGCGCCTTGTCCTGCAAAAGGAACCGCGAACCCACGCGAACGAACGCGAACAGGGCTGAGCACGGTTCCAATGCATCGGCATCAAAAGCCCTAGCCTCAGGTATTGCCGGGCGCGTTCGCGTTCGTTCGCGGTTAGATTTTGCGGCTCCCGCCTCTTCGCCTACTTCGCCTTGTCCATCAGGCCCGCGAACCGCTCGAAGAGGTAAAGGCTGTCGGTCGGGCCGGGGGAGGCTTCCGGGTGGTGCTGGACGCTGAACACGGGGCGGTCCTTCAGCGCGATGCCGGCGTTGGTGCCGTCGAAGAGCGAGACATGGGTCTCCACGACCGGCTCGGGCAGACTGTCGCGGTCCACGGTGAAGCCGTGGTTCATCGAGACGATCTCCACCTTGCCGGTGGTCAGGTCCTTCACCGGATGGTTCGCGCCGTGATGGCCCTGGTCCATCTTCACGGTCTTGGCGCCCAGGGCCAGCGACAGCATCTGGTGGCCAAGGCAGATGCCGAACACCGGCAGGCCCGCGCCGAGCAGGCCCTGGATCATCGACACGGCGTATTCGCCGGTCGCCGCGGGGTCGCCCGGGCCGTTGGAGAGCAGCACGCCGTCGGGCTTGCGCGCCAGGATCTCCTCTGCGCTGGTGCTGGCCGGCACCACGGTCGCGCGTGCGCCCACGCTAGTCAGCGCCCGCAGAATGTTGCGCTTCACGCCGTAGT
>Ga0068865_100000160_pt1 | contig 36781 bp, 45 predicted proteins | sample KBSMisM12_FD_75293 | JGI IMG/M metagenome (GOLD analysis project Ga0068865, IMG submission 75293) | Miscanthus rhizosphere microbial communities from Kellogg Biological Station, Michigan, USA - KBS Miscanthus M1-2 | ecosystem: Host-associated > Plants > Roots > Rhizosphere > Soil ...
GCCGACCTGATGCCGCGCAACCTCGACAGCCGGGTCGAGCTGGTGGCGCCGGTCGAGGACGCGGCGATCAAGGCCGAGATGCTCGACGTGCTGGAGCGCTGCCTCGCCGACAACGCCAGCTGCTGGGAGCTCGACGGCGAGGGCACCTGGTCGCGGCGGCGCCCGAACGGCGAACTTCGCAGCGCCCAGGAGGAGCTGATGGCGCGTCATTCCGCACGTGCCGCAGAGCACCTCGCCGCCTCCGCCGCCTGAGCGGCGCTCCCGCTTGTTACATCTCTAGGATGCGGCAGCAGTGGCGCGCTTCTCGCTCCTTCCTCGCGATCAGACCTTCTTCGACCTCTTCATCGAGGGCGGGCAGAACGCCGTCCGCGCCGCCAAGCTACTCGACGAGATGATGAACAAGTGGCCTGAGAGCGAGGGGCTCTCGCGGGAGATCCTCCTTGCCGAGCAGGAGGGCGACCGGATCACCCATGACATCGTCCGCCGCCTCAACACGACCTTCGTGACGCCGATCGACCGCGAGGACATCTACGCGCTGGCGACGCAGATGGACGACATCGTCGACTTCACCGAGGAGGCCGCCGATTTCCTCGGCCTCTACAAGATCGAGGCGCCGATGGAGCAGGCGACGGCGCTGACCAAGGTCCTCGTCGCCTCCTGCGAACAGCTGGCGATGGGGCTGGAGAAACTGCCCACGTTCAAAGACCTCGACAAGTACTGGATCGAGATCCACCGGCTCGAGAACGACGGCGACCGGATTTCACGCGACGCCGTCGCCTCGCTCTTCTCCAACGGGATCGACCCGATGGTCGTGATCCGCTGGAAGGACATGTTCGCGGTGCTCGAGGAGGCGATCGACGCGACCGAGACCGCCGCCCAGATCATCGAGGGCATAGTCATCAAGAACTCGTGACGGGCTCAGACGCTGCCATACGGCGTCCTCGGTCGCTCGCGTGCGAAGCACGCCACGCGACCCCCGCCGAAGGCGGGGTGCGAGCGCTTCAGCGCGAGTTCCTTGTCTGGCAACGTCTGAGCCGCGTCACGAGGGCCGCACCGTGAGCTCGGACGTCATCCTGGTGATCGTTGTCGCAACCGCGCTGGCGTTTGACTTCACCAACGGCTTCCACGACACCGCCAACGTCGTCGCCACCTCGATCTCGACCGGAGCGGCGCGGCCGCAGGTGGCGATCGGGTTCGCCTCGCTGCTCAACTTCATCGGCGCCTTCATCTCGATCAGCGTCGCCGCGACCGTCGCCAAGGACGTGGTCGACGCGGAAGTGATCACCCCGACGATCGTTTTCGCCGGCCTGATCGGCGCGATCGCCTGGAACCTCGTCACCTGGTACTTCGGTCTGCCTTCGAGTTCCTCGCACGCGCTGATCGGCGGCGTCGTCGGCTCGGCGGTGGCGGCGGCGGGCCTCGACGCGGTCCTCGCCGAAGGCCTGGTGGGCAAAGTCCTGATCCCGGCGGTGGTGGCGCCGATCGTCGCCTTCCTCGTCGCTGGGCTGGCGATCGGGTTGTCCTACCGGGTCGTCGGCAAACAGCGGCCCGGGATCGTCACCCGCGGCTACCGCTACGGGCAGATCGTCTCCAGCGGCCTGCTGGCGCTCGCGCATGGGACCAACGACGCGCAGAAGACGATGGGCGTGATCACCCTGGCCCTGATCGCTGGCGGCAAGCTGGGCGCCGAAGCCGACCCACCGACCTGGGTGATCGTCGCCTCGGCGACCGCGATCGCCCTCGGCACCTACAGCGGCGGCTGGCGGATCATCAAAACCACCGGCACCCGGATCATCAAGATGGACGCCGCCCAGGGCTTCTCGGCCCAGGGCGCCGGGGCGGCGGTGATCCTCGCCTCGACCCACTTCGGCTTCCCGCTCTCGACCACGCATGTCATCAACGGCGGCGTGATGGGCTCGGGAGCGGCGAAACGGCTCTCGGCGGTGCGCTGGGGCGTGGCCGGCAACATCGTCGTCGCCTGGGTGCTCACCCTGCCCGCGGCGGCGGCGATCGGCGCCCTCACCTACGGCGTCACGCGGATCTTCGGCACCGGCGCGCTGGGGCCGGTGCTGGTGACGCTGATGGCGCTCTCGCTGGTAGTCGCCGCCTTCGCCCGCCGGGCCCGCCAGGGCGCCCCCGTGGAGGCGGCGAGCGCATGATCGCGACGATCGTTCAGTGGAAGGAGATGTGGCAGACGGTGGTCGCCTCGGTGGGCGCCGGAGTCGGCATCACCTTCGCCTTCTCGGTCGGGATCTGGGGCTCGGGCCAGTTCATCGAGCTCAGCCGCGGCGACCGCCAAGGGGCGGCAACCGCCGCCGGGATCGTCGCCCTGCTCGCCTTCGTCGCGGTCGCTGCCGCGGTGATCGTCGGCATCCTGGTGATGACCCAGAAGTAGCGCCTTCGCGGCCGTCCTACACTTGGGGAGTGCGAACCGCGCGCAACGTAGCGATCATCATGCTGCTGGCCTTAGGGGTCGCCTACCTCCCCGGCGGCGGCAACCTTGCCGCGGCGGTGATCACGGCCCTGACGATGGCCCTCTTGGCCGGGATCGCCTGGATGCTCTACGTCCTCAGCCGCGAGAACCAACTCACCCTCTCGACCCTGACCGACGGCCGCCGCGCGATCCTCTACGGCGGCTTCGGGGTGCTGGCCCTGCTGATCGCCGGCAGCGACAAGATGTTCTCCACCGGCGGCGGCACCCTCCTCTGGATCGTCCTCCTCGGCATCTCGGTCGCCGCGATCTGGAAAGTCTGGATGGAGGCGAGTTCCTACTAGCCGGTCGGTCACGCTTTCGCGCGTGAGCTGACCCGGAAGATTTTGTTTCTGCGCGCCACGCGTGCGCTCCGGCCTGTGACGGTCCCGGCATGCCGCCGAGGGCCGAGAACGCAGCGCACGGGGAAGAGGGGACCGCTTCGGTCGAGCTGATCGCCGTGGTGCCCTTCTTGCTGCTCGCGGTGCTGGTGGCGGCGCAGATCGCGCTCGCCGGCCAGGCCCTCTGGTCGGCGAGCGTGGCCGCGCGAGCGGGTGCGCGGGCGGCGGCGGTGGGTGGGGACCCGGCCGCCGTCGCCCGCGCCGCCCTGCCCCCGTCGATGCGGCAGGGAGCGAAGGTCGACGACGAAGACGGCGTCGCAGTCAAGGTGGAGGTCCCGCGGCTGATCCCGTCGCTGCCGCCGCTGCGGGTCGGCGCGGCCAGCTCACTGGAGGGCGACGATGGCTGAGCGGGGGCAGGCGACGGTCGAGCTGGTCGCGGCGCTGCCCGCGCTGCTGCTCGCCGCCTTGGTGGCGCTGCAGCTGCTCGCCGTCGGCTACGCGACCACGCTTGCCGACGGCGCTGCCGAGGCCGGGGCGCTGGCCTCGGCTTCGGGCGGCTCCGCTGCGGACGCCGCGAAGGCGGCGCTGCCAGGCTGGGCGGAGGACGACGTCTCGGTCTCGGTCGAGGGCGGGAAGGTCTCGGTGAGGCTGCGGCCGCCTTCACCGATCCCGGCTCTGGCGAAGCGGCTGACCGTCAGCAGCAGCGCCGAGGCGAGGCCTTCCCGGTGAGCGGAGCGACCACCTTCCTCAATCCGCTGAAGACCGGGCCGGTGATCCTCGTCGCCGCGGTCGGCGAGGCGGAGGGATCGCGCGGAGCCGCGGCGGCGCTCGCCTGCGCTGAGGCCGACCTCGACCTGGCGACCTTGCTGATCGACGTCGGCGGACGGGCGCCGCGGCCCTCACTGCTCGCTTCGGCCGCCGCCCAGAAGCTGGAGGAGCGACTGGCGGCGCATCTACCGGAGGCGAAGGCCGCGGCTCGGGGCCAGGTCTGCCACCTCGCGGTTCCCGATGACGTGGAGGGGCTCGAAAGCGCCGCTGCCGCCGTGTCCGTCGCCCGCGAAGCGACCGTCGTGGTTCACGTCCCGCCGCGGCTGCTGCAAGAGGCACTCGACTGCGGTCTCGGCCCCTCGGGGGTCCTCCTCCGGGCCGACCTGACGCAGGACCGACCGCTCTTGGCGCTGGCCGCGAGGGACCTGATCGGGCGCGGGCTCGCCCTCGCCGTCCTCAAGCGCCGCCTGCCCTGGGTGGCGGAGCGCCGTGCCCTGTTCGGCGCTCTACCGGACGGTTCGCAGGGCGCCCTGCCGCCGCGCCTGCTGCGGCGGCTGCGGATCCGCGGCTAGTACGGGTACGGCGGCGGTTCGGATTCCGGTGCAGGGGAGCTGCTCGCTCCCGCCACCTTGGCGGCGTGCCAGGTGCCGACGTCTTTGAACCCCTCGCCGTTGGCTTCTCCCGCTTTGGCGTCACCGCCGAAGCTGTAGAGGGGACGGCCCTTGAAGGTCACCTGGGTCTTGCCGTCGGGACGGCGGATCGTCCCGAGCTTGACCGGGCCTTTCGGCTTCACTCCCTGGGCAACGACGAGCGGCTTCCAGGTGCCGAGGCAGCCACCGGTGCAGACGAACCGCCCGTGGGTCTCGACGCTGAGGCTGTAGAGGGTGTGGCCGTTGGTCCTGGTCAGGACCGTGGCCCCGAGGTCCTCGCTCTGGGCCTTCTTCGCGACCACCTTGCTCGACCCGCTTGCCGATGCGCCGGTTGCCAGCGCCAGCACAAGAGCCACGGCGGCGAGCAGGGCGATGCGGATGGGTTGCGGGCGTGGCGTCGGCAGCGGGTGGGGCATGGAGCGCGGGGACATCGGTCCTCCTAGGTCGGGTGCGTCCCGGTCTACGCGGCAGGTCACGGAAAAGTTCGAAAGCTGCGCGTGAAGTTTTTGTTTCCGCGCGCCACCCGTACGTCCGGGCGGGTCACGGTCTCGCCTGTGCGGGCGAGGGAGGAGACGGGGCAGGCGCTGATCCTGGCGCTCGGCGGGGCACTGGCGATGATCGCGGCGGCGCTGGCGCTGGTCGCGATCGCCGGAGCGGTGACCGGCAAGGGGAGGGCGCAGCGGGCTGCCGATCTCGTTGCGATCTCGGCCGTCCGCTCGATGCGCGACGACCTGCCGCGCCTGCTCTCGCCGCCCCGGCTCGCGGACGGGCGGCCGAATCCGAACCACATCGACAAGAGCACGTACCTGGCGCGGGCGGAAGCGGCGGCGCTGGCGGCCGCCCGTGCCAACGAGGTCGATCCCGACCGCGCCCACGTGGCATTTCCGGATGCCGGTTCCTTCGCGCCTGTGCGTGCGAAGGCGACGATCGTAGCCGGGCTGCGGGAAGGCGAAGCCCAGCGTGTCGAAGCCTCGGCGGTAGCCGAAGCGGCGGCCCCCTACGGCTCGGCAACTGGCGGAGCAACCGGCATGGCCACGGGCGGCGGCTACAGCGGTCCGCTGATCTACCGAGACGGCGAGGGGATGATGCCCGACGTAGCTGCGGCCTACGACCAGATGGCCGCCGCCGCCCGCAGCGACGGCATCGCTCTCGTCGTCGTCTCCGGCTTCCGCTCCGATGCCGAACAGGCGGAACTCTTCGCGGCCCATCCCGACCCGACCTGGGTGGCGCCACCCGGCCACTCGCTCCACCGCTGCGCAACCGAGCTCGACCTCGGGCCTTCATCCGCCTACGGGTGGTTGGCGGCGAACGCAACCAGGTTCGGCTTCGTCCAGAGGTACTCGTGGGAGGCCTGGCATTACGGGTTCGACGCCGGCCCGGCGCCCTGCTCGCCGGAGGGGGAAGCGGCGGCCGCGGGTGGAGGAGGAGCGACGACCGTCGCTTCGACCAGCCTGCCCGCATTCGTCCCGGCGCAGTACCGGGAGCCGATCCTCCGCTCGGCCGCCCGCTGGAACGTCCCGCCCGCACTGATGGCAGGCCAGCTGATGGCCGAGTCCGGCTTCGACCCGAACGCCGGCTCACCCGCCGGAGCCCAGGGCATCGCCCAGTTCATGCCGGGCACGGCCGCTTCCTACGGCCTCACCAACCCCTACGACCCGGTAGCCGCGATCGACGCCGAGGCCCACCTGATGCACGACCTCCTCATCACGTTCGGCTCCCCCGAACTAGCCCTGGCCGCTTACAACGCCGGTCCCGCCCCCGTCGAAGCCTGCCATTGCATCCCGCCCTATCCCGAGACCCAGGCCTACGTAACCCGCATCCTGGCCCTGATAGGCGGTGCCGGCGCCATGGCGATGCCCAGCTTCGAAGTGCGGCTGGTGGCGTGAGCCTTCATTTCGTATTACGATATGGAGCTCAGGATACATCCGTCTGCCCGGAAGCACGGGCTCTCAGATGAGGACATCGAACACGCCGTGAGCTGTGCAATGAGCATCGATGAACAGGACGACGACCTTCGGCTTTACCTAGGACCTGCGCGCAACTCAGAATTGATCGAGGTGGTCACCGTGGTCGAAAGAAACGACGAGATGGCGATCCATGCGATGAGGATGAGACGGAAGTACAGATGGCTACGGTAAGAGACCTGATGGCGAAGAAAAAAATCTATGGGACGACTCGGAGCGGGGTCCCGATAACCGACGAGCTGATCGAGAAGCTTTCGGCTCAGGCAGAGCGAGGTTTTGACGTCGACGAGATTCTGCGGCGACGGAAAGGAAGGCCTCTGATGGGCACGGGCCCTGCAAAGGTCGAGTCGGTGCGGCTCGATCCGGAGCTTCGCGAGGCTCTACGCCAGCGAGCGGAGAGCGACGAAGAGGCCACCAGTACGGTCATCCGCAAGGCCCTGCGTCAGTACCTGAGCCCTTAGCTCCGCCGCTCCTCTACTGCTGCTCCCGCGGGCTCCAGGTGCTCATGCACGAAGCGCACTACCGCCGCGCCCTCGCCGACGGCGATAGCGCAGCGCTTGATCGAGCCGGAGCGGACGTCGCCGGCGGCGTAGACGCGGGGGACGGTGGTTTCGAGCAGGCCTTCGGCACCGACTTCTGGGCCGGTTAGGACGAAGCCCTTGTCGTCGCGGGCGACGGCGTCTCCTAGCCAGTCGGTGCAGGGGGAGGCGCCGAGGAAGAGGAAGAGGAACGAGTAGGGGAGGCGGGTGCCGTCGGTGAGGGTGACGGCTTCCAGCCGGCCGTCGTTGCCGTGCAGCTCGGTGATTTCGCTGCGGTCGCGGATGTGTACGCCGTAACGGTCGAGCTCGTCGATCAGGTACTTCGACATCGTCTCGCCGAGGTCGCCGCGGCGGTGCAACAGCGTCACCAGGGCGCCGCCGCGGGCGAGCCAGACGGCGGCCTGGCCGGCTGAGTTGCCGCCGCCGACGACCCCGACCCGCTGGCCGCCGCAGATCTGCGCCTCCGGCGGTCCGGCCGCGTAGAAGACGCTGAACCCCTCGTACTCCTCCAGGTCGGCAACCGGCAGTTTCCGGTATTCGGCGCCGGTGGCGAGGACGATCGCGCGGGCCGCGATCTCGTTCCCCTCCTCCAGCCGGACCACGTGGTGGCCGTCGCCGGGCTCGAGCGCCTTCGCCCGGTACGGGGTCGCGGTGCGGGCGCTGAACTTGCGCGCCTGGGTCACCGCCCGGCTGGTCAGCTCGCTGCCGGTGATCCCGGCCGGGAAGCCGAGGTAGTTCTCGATCCGCCGCGAGCTGCCGGCCTGGCCGCCGAGCACAGTGCTCTCGATCACCAGCGTGTCGAGCCCCTCCGAGGCGCCGTAGACGGCAGCCCCGAGGCCCGCCGGCCCGCCGCCGATCACCAGCAGGTCGACCTCCTCCCGCGGCTTCAGCTCCAGCCCGATCCCGAGCGCCCGCGAGAGCTCGCCGTCGGTCGGCGCCCGCAGCTCGGCGCCGCCCGGCAGGCGCACCAGCGGGATCTCGTCGGGCTCCAGCCCGTCCAGCGCCCGCGCCGCCTCCTCGCTCTCGGTCGGTTCGGTCCAGGTGTATGGGAGGCGCTGGCGTTTGGCGAAATCGACCAGCTGCCGCGTCGCCTCCGAGTGCCGCGGCCCGATGATCTCGACCCCGATCCCCTGCCGCTGCTGCAGCAGTTCGCGTCGAGCGACGAAGGCGGAGAGGAGGATGTCGGAGAGCGGCGCGTCCTCGAGCAGCAGCTTGCGCAGCTCTTCGCGGTCGACGGCGATGTAGCGCATCGGCTCGGTGACGACGGCGGTGAGGAAGACCGTCTGGCCCGAGAGCAGGTTCATCTCGCCGAGGAAGCCGGAGGCGCCGTGGCGGACTATCTCCTGGCCGTTGCCGTCCAGCACCGCCGCCTCCCCCTCGAGGATCGCGATGAAGGGGTAGGTCTCGTCGCCGATCCCGAACAGCTCCTCGCCGACCTCGGCCGTCCGTTCCTCCCCATGCTGGGCCAGCGTTTTCAGCTGGCTGCTGGAGAGAACACGACCGGTGGGGCTGGCCACGCCCGTAGGCTACTGCGCGATGAAGCCCGTCCTGCTCGCCCAGCTCAGCGACCTCCACCTGGGCGCGGCCTGGGAGGGGGTCGACCCGCGGCCGCGGTTGGAACAGGTGGTCGAAACCGTGCGCTCGCTGCCGAACCCGGTCGACGCCGTCGTCGTCTCCGGCGACCTCACCGCCGACGGGGCCGAGGAGGACTCCTTGTTGGCGCGGCAGCTGCTCGATCGGCTCGAGGTGCCGGTCCACGTCCTCCCGGGCAACCACGACCTCCGCGCCTCGCTGCGCGACGCCTTCGATCTGCCGGGAGAGGGCGACGACCCGGTCGTTTACGCGGTAGACGTCGGCGAGCTCCGCCTCGTTGTCCTCGACTCGACCGTCCCCCGACAGGACGCGGGCGCTTTCGACGCCGACCAGTTGTCCTGGCTCGACGAGGAGCTTTCCAAGGAGCCGCGGCGGCCGACGATCCTGGCGATGCACCATCCGCCGCTGACCACCGCGGTCCCGGAGTGGGACGCGATCAACCTGGCGCCGTCAGAGCGGGAGGCGCTGGCCGCGGTGGTTGCCCGCCACCCCCAGCTGCGCGCGATCGTCGGCGGTCACCTGCACCGGGTCGCCTCCGCGACGCTCGCCGGCTGCCCGGTCCTTTCGGCCCCGAGCACCTACCTGCAGGCGCTGCCCGATCTCGCGCCGGCGGATTTCGAGGGGGAAGACGTCACCTGGACCGACCCGCCGGGCTTCGCCCTCCACGTGCTCCGCGACGGTGCCTTCTCTTCGCAGGTAGAACTGCTTGGACCCGTCTACGGGGGGTAGCGGAAGGTTCCGGTCAGCGACGAAAGGAGCGGCATGCGCAACCCCTTCACTCACAAGAAGCTCGACGAGGTCAAGAATTCGGCGCCGGAGTTCGGCTTCGGCGACGACGTCATGGAGGCGCGCTTCGCCAAGGACGACTTCGACGCCGAGGACACCGGCTTCAGCTTCCACCGGATCAAGCCGGGCAAACGGCAGCCCTTCGGCCACGTCCACGAGGAGGCGGAGGAGGTCTATGTGGTCGTCCGCGGCAGCGGCTTGTTCAAACTCGACGACGAGATCATCGAGGTCGAGACGCTCGACGCGGTTCGCGTCTCCCCCGAGGTGACGCGGGCCTTCGAAGCCGGCGACGACGGCCTCGAGGTGATCGCCTTCGGTCCGCGGCGCGACGGCGACGGCAAGATCGTCCCCGGCTGGTGGAGCGACTGAGCGCGAGTCTGTCTCAGACCGTGTACTACAAGGAATTTCACAGACTCGCGGGCTAGACTGCGCGCCGATGCCGACCGAGGTACAGGGAATCGAGGGGATGAAGGCGCTGGTCGGCCAGGAGGTCGGGCCGAGCGAGTGGCGCACGATCACCCAGTCCGACATCGACGCCTTCGCCGAGCTCTCCGGCGACCACCAGTGGATCCACGTCGATCCCGAGCGGGCGAAGACCGAGAGCCCCTACGGGACCACGATCGCCCACGGCAACCTCACCCTGGCGACCGTCGACGGCTTCCGCGGCGAGCTGATCTCCTCCACCGGCTTCGCCCTCGGCGTCAACTACGGCTGGAACAAGATCCGCTTCCCGGCGCCGGTCCCGGTCGACTCCCGCATCCGCGCCAAAGCCGAGGTCGTCTCCATCGACGACAAGGGCGCCGGCTGGTTCGAGGTGATCACCCGCTTCACCCTCGAGGTCGAGGGCGGCGATAAGCCCTGCTTCGTCGGCGACTCGGTGACGCGGGTGATGGCGCAGGCTTCCTAGCCGGTTAGATTGCATGATGTGCGCATGCTCTTGTTGCGCATCCTCGGCCTGCTGTTGCAACCTGCTCCACCCGAGCCGATTGGGCTGAAGGTCAATGTAGGCGGCCTCACCGTGCGAGTCATGCCCGGCTCTGAGAGAGAGCAAGGCCGTTGGCACCTCCTGGTGGCCGAAGTACCGCTGAAGTACCGCCCGAAGCGCACTGCCGACGGGCAGGTCGTCGTTCCCGATCGAGAGCGAATCGCAGCCCGTCGGCCGCTGGAAAACATCGCGAACCTTCTCTCTCTGGGCTACGGGAGCGGTCGTACGCTTTCTTCGCCGAATCCCTACGTGGCATTCAAGCCGGAGACGGGGGAGGAGGCCGATTGGCTCTCGGAATCGACTGGCGTGCATGGAGGGCTCGAAGTGAGCTTGACGCAGGTCGTGAAGCATCAAATGCCGCTCAAGGCGGAGGTGGTCGAAGAACTGTCTGATCGATTCGACGGCGTTGCTCTGCTCTCGGAGGCGCTGTCTGCGGAGCGTTCGACGAGCCGCTTCCTCGATCTCATCAGGCTTTTTGAGCGGGCGTTCAAGGTGGGGCCTTCGAAGCTGGCCGATCCCCTGACGACCTTCCTGGCTCCTCGGTTCGGGTATTCCTCGGAGGAGGTCGATCACTGGCTCACTACGCTCCGGGGCTCTGTGGCGCACGCCGATCAGCGCAACGTCTTTCTCTTGCAGGCGGATGTCCGGCCATACGTGCCAAGGGTCGAGCAGGCCGCTTGGGACGTATTGATGAACAAGAAGCGATGGCGGTCCCCTGATTCGGCGCGGCGACCGCTCTGGAGTCCGGATGGCGGAAGCGTCGATCCTGCGGGACAAATGGTCGTCGAAGTCGATGCCAGTGTTCCTATGCAGAGCCAAATCAGCGATCGATGGGACGAATTTCCACTGGACCTCGGGGGTCGGATCTCGGTCCCGGACGATTGGTGGCCTAGACCTCCTGCGACGATGAAAAGCCCCGCTATCCAGGTGGAGGTCGTGGAGGCGGAGAGATGGTCGCAGTGGCCAGGCGATCAGGAGGACTGACCGGCTTCGGAAAGCGCAGGCCTCACTACCCGTTCCCGGGGTCACCCATTTGCGAGCCGCTGCGTTCCCGCCACCGCCGCTCCAGTTGCCGCAGCATCGGCGGGTAGACGACGAAGTGGCGGAACGGCTGGATCGCCGCCAGGTACGCCTTGCCGAAGAGGCCGTTGGGCTTGACGTAGATCGCCATCTGGCCGCGGTAGGCGCCTTGTCCGTCCGGTACCCAGGAGATGTGCATGACGCCGTGGACGGTCTTGTTGGCGACCTCCGCCGCCCACTCGTCATCGAGCAGGTAGACGGATTCGAAGGGGAGGATGTCGAACTTCGGGCCCCGCGGAGCCTCTCGTAGGTCAGCCGGCAGGCGGTCGCGGAGCATCCGCCAATCGCTTGGGAGACCACCTTCATGCACCTCGTCCCAGCCGAAGATCTCGCCGAGCTTCCAACGGACCGCCCAGAGGGCGCGGGCGGCAGGCGAGGGGCTGCCCTCGGTATCGCTGGAGGCGATGATCTCCACCAGGCGCGGGAAGTCGTCGGCACCGCCGGGAGTGGGCAGGGCCCAGACGTCGAGGAGGCGGAAGTCACCGACCAGCTCGTGGATCCGCCACGGCCGGGAGGTCTGCTCAGAGTCCGGGAGCTTCGTCATCCGCCCATCACCCCCCTTGTATTTCGCGACTCCGAACTTCGGGCCCCTATAAGGGCCCGAAGTTCGGAGCTGTGGTCGCGGAACTACTTGACGGTCAGGGTGCCTTCCATGCCGGCCTCGCGGTGGCCCGGGACGGAGCAGAAGTAGGTGTAGGTGCCCGGCTTCAGTTCGACTTCGGCCGAGTCGGCGCCTTCGGAGATGACTTCGGTGCCGCCTAGTTCCTTGCCGCTCGAGTCTTCGATGTGGACGTCGTGGGGAACGGGCGAGGAGTTGGTGAAGTTGATCGTGTCCTTGCCCGCCTTGGCGGTGATGTTGTCGCTGGTGAAGGCGAGGTTGCCGCTGGGGTCGGCTTCGACTTCGACCGTCGCCCCGGAGCCGGCGCTGCCGCCTTCGGCTTCGTTCTTGGCTTCTTCGCCCTTTTCTTCGGCTTCTTCGCCGACTTCTTCGGCCTTTTCGCCGGCTTCTTCGGCCTTTTCTTCAGCTTCCTGGGCGACGCCGGCGGCGCCGGTTTCGGCTTCGCTGGAGCTGTCGGAGCCACCGCAGGCGACGAGCGCCAGCGCGGCTAGGAGCAGGGCAAACAGGGCGATCAACTTCTTCATGTCTTTCCTTTCCCGCTTAAGGACTGGGACTCGGACTCTATTCCCGGTACGTAAAGAGTCGCTACCCCGTTCAGCGGCCGTGGAACTCCGGGGTGCCGCCGCTGAAGAAAGTCTCGACGCCCTGACGCAGGTCTTCGGTCGCCATCGAGTCGGCGATCCCATGGCGCTCGAGCTGCAGGTGCTCGGTGATGCTGTTATCGAGGCTGACCCCGCAGAGGTACTTGGCCATCCGCACGTAGTGGGGCGCCTTCTTCGCCAGCTCCTCCGCCTTCGCACGCGCCTTCTCCATCAGCTCGTCGGGGCCGACGACCTCGCTGACGAGCCCCAGCTCCTGCGCCGCCTCGGCCTTCAGGTTCGGGTCTTCGAGCAGCAGTTCGAGTGCCTTGCTCGGACCGACGACACGCGGCAGGAAGTAGGTCATGCCGCCGTCGGGGGAGGCGCCGATCCGCCCGTACGCCGGGGCGAAGAAGGCGGTGCTGGAGGCGATGCGGATGTCGCAGGCGAGCGCCAGCGAGAATCCGGCGCCGGCGGCCGGGCCGTTGATCGCCCCGATCACCGGAAACGGGATCCGGCGCAGGTCGACGATCGCCTGGTGCAGCACCTCGGCCCCGCGGCGGACGTCGCTCGGCAGGTCGATCTCGCCCGACTCGACCCCTTTGCGGAACCAGGTGACGTCGCCGCCGGCGCAGAAGGCCTGGCCGGAGCCGGTGACGATCAGCCCCCGCAGCTTCGCCCGGTCGGCGAGCCAGGCGAAGGCGACCGTCATCTCGCCGATCATTTCCGGGCTCATCGCGTTGAAGGCGTCGGGCCGGTCCAGGGTCAGGGTCCCGATCTCGCCGTCGACCTCGATCCGAATCGTGTTCAGCTGCGGCGGGTTCACGGTCTCGGGGCTCATCTCGGCTCTCCTCGGTGCTGTTTGGTCATGTGGCCGGCAGCCTACCCTTAGAGCGATGGCCGAAGGCAACGGGAAAGCGAAGACCGAGGGCGCGCTGAGCCGCGCCGAGCGGATCGCGCAGCAGCGCAAGCAGCTGCCCGATCAGCCCGGCGTCTACCTCTTCTACGACCGCGACGACGAGCTGCTCTACGTCGGCAAGGCGCGCTCGATCCGCAAACGGATCTCCTCGCACTTCTCCGGCGGCAACACCCGCCTCACCTCCCGCATCGACCGCATCGAGAGCCTCGTCACCGCCAACGAGGCCGAGGCGCTGCTGACCGAGCAGAGCTTCGTCAAGCGCCACCGGCCGCGCTTTAACATCCGCCTCCGCGACGACAAGTCCTACCCCTACGTCGCCGTCAGCCTCGACGAGGAGTACCCGCGCGTCTACTTCACCCGCGAGAAGCACCGCTCGGGACGTGCCTACTTCGGCCCGTTCTCCAGCGCCAAGCGGGTGCGGGAGACGCTCGACCTGCTCGGCAAGCTGTTCCAGTTCCGTACCTGCGAGGGCAAGGAGCCGGGCCGTCGCTCCGGCAGCCCCTGCCTCGACTACTACATCAAGCGCTGCGGGGCCCCCTGCGTCGAGTACATCTCCAAGGAGGAGTACCGCCACAACATCGAGGCGATCGTCGATTTCCTCTCCGGCCGCTACCGCCAGGTCGAGCGCGAGGAGGAGGGGAAGATGAAGGCGGCGGCCGAGGCGCAGGAATTCGAGCGGGCGGCTATCCACCGCGACCGGCTGAAAGCGATCCGCTCGCTGTTCGAGCGCCAGCGGGTGGCCGGGGCGACGATGGGGACCGCCGACCTGATCGGGGTCGCGGTCGAGGGACAGGACGCCAACGCCCAGGTCTTCCAGGTCCGCGACGGGATCCTTGCCGAGCGCCAGAGCTTCTACCTCGAAAACCAGGGCGAACGCGAGCCGGTCGAGGTCGCCGAGGAGTTCATCTCCCAGTACTACGCCGCCTCGCCTTCGATGCCGCGGACGATCATCGTCGGCCCCTACCTGCGCGAGCGGGCGGAGGTGCTCGGCGAGGCGCTGAGCGAGCGCCGCGGGGCGCCGGTCGAGGTGCGCGCCGCCGAGCGCGGCGACAAACGCCGGCTGCGCGAGCTGGCCGAGCGCAACGCGCAGCTGGCGCTCGACCAGGACCGGCTGCGGCGCGAGCACCGGCGCACGCAGCGGATCGAGGCGCTCGGGGCGCTGGCCGAGGCGCTGGGGATGGAGGAGCTGCCGGTGCGGATCGAGGGCTTCGACATCTCGACGATCGGCGGCGAGCACACCGTCGCCTCGATGGTCGTCTTCGAGGGCGGCGCCCCGAAGAAGTCCGACTACCGCCGCTTCAAAGTCCGCGGCGACCTCCGCCTCGACGGCGTCGGCAACGGCGGTCCCGACGACTTCGCCTCGATGGAGGAGGTCTTGAGCCGACGGATGGCCCGTTATCTCGACCAGGCCGACCTCTCGCCGCACGACGGCAAACGGGACCCCAGCTTCGCCGCGCTCCCCTCGCTGATCCTGATCGACGGCGGCAAAGGCCAGCTCGCGGCGGGGGTCCGGGCGCTGCAGCCGTTCACCGAGCGCGGCGTCACCGTCGTCAGCCTCGCCAAGCGGCTGGAGGAGGTCTACGTCCCCGGCCGCTCCGAGCCGCTCGACCTCGCCGCCGACTCCGAAGCCTCGCGGCTGCTGCAGCGGGTCCGCGACGAGGCGCACCGGTTCGCGATCGACCACCACCGCGGCCGCCGCGACCGCGGCATGCTCGAAAGCTCGGTCTTCGATTCGCTGCCCGGGATCGGGCCCGCGCGCAAGCGGGCGCTGCTGCAACACTTCGGGACGCCGGAGCGGTTCCTCGCCGCCACCCGCGAGGAGCTCGAGGCGGTGCCCGGCCTGCCTGGCAAAGTAGGCCGCGAGATACACGAGCAGCTCAACCGGACCAACTGAGGAGTCGGATGGCGGAGCGGGTGGAAAGCGAAGCGCAGAGCAGCGGCGGCGGCAACGGCGCCGGCCCCGCCAAAGCGGTGACGCTGGTCGTCATCACCGGCCACTCGGGCGCCGGGAAGTCGGAAGCGATCGCCGCCTTCGAGGACGGCGGCTACTTCTGCGTCGACAACCTGCCGCCGCGGATGATCGCCAGCCTCGGCGAGCTCTTCCGCCACGAGGGCAGCGGCGTCGAGCGCGCCGCGATCGTCTCTGACGTGCGCGGCGGCGAGTACTTCGAGGAGCTGGTGCAGGTGATCGACGACCTCGAGGCCGAAGGGCTGAAGCCGATGGTCCTCTTCCTCGAGGCCGACGAGGAGACCCTGCTCGACCGCTACAAGGAGACCCGCCGCCGCCACCCGCTGGCGCCGGAGGGACGGATCGTCGAGGGGATCCGGGCCGAGCGGGCGCTGCTGGCGCCGCTGCGAGAGCGCGCCGACAAGGTGATCGACACCAGCGACCTGACCGGGGCCGAACTGCGGCGGCAGATCAAGGAAGAGCTGCTGGGCCAGGAGGAGAGCGGCAAGCTGGCGCTGACCCTGCTCACCTTCGGTTTCAAGAACGGGCCCCCGCGCGACGCCGACCTCACCCTCGACGTTCGCTTCCTGCCCAATCCCTACTACGACAAAGTCCTGCGGCCGATGACCGGGATGGACGAGGAGGTCCGCGCCTACGTCGAGAACGGCACCCAGGCCGGCGAGTTCTACGGCCGCCTGCTGCCGCTGCTCGAGTTCCTCGTGCCCGCCTACGTCACCGAGGGCAAGAGCCACCTGACGATCGCGATCGGCTGCACCGGTGGCCGCCACCGCTCGATCACCGTCGCCGACCGCATCCGCAGGGACCTGGCAGCGCGCGAGGACGTGATCGTCCGCGTGAAACACAGAGATGTGGAGCTTGGTTGAGGGGCGGTCCGGGGGAGTCTCGGCGGACAACAGCGGGGAGGGTCCGGCGAGACTCCCCCGGACCGCCCTAGAATCCGCGCCTACGGAGCGGAAGGACTCTTCAGAAGGGCGCGTAGGTCGGCGGCGACCGCCTCGGGTTCGTCGTCGAGCTGGTTCCAGGTGAGGCGGGTGACCGAGTAGCCCGCCACCCGCAGAACCCGGTCGCGGGCACGGTCTTCGCGGAAGGCGGTCCTGGTGCGGTGTCCCTCCCAACCATCGAGCTCGACGATCTGGCCGGTGCCCGGCCAATGGCAGTCGACCTGGTAGCGCTTCGAGCCGAGCAGGATCCAGTCGTTGAAGCGGGGCGGGGGAAGTTCGTGGCGCCGCAGAAACGGAGCGAAACGCTTCTCCAGCTTGCTGCGCGTGCGCCCAGGCGGTTCTTCCTTCAGACGCTCGATTGCACCCCTGACCGTTCGCGATCCCCGTTTGCCCGGATACCGCTCAAGGAGGTGCCAGAGTGAAAGGCGGTCCCAGTGGCGGTGGAATTCGGCCTCGCGCAGCATCGAAGCAACCGCGTCCGCATCCTCTGTGGCCGCCAGATCGAAGATGGTCCGCGGCACCGAGGTCACGGGAATCCCTCGTTTCACCCCTCGCTCATCGGCTGGAACCCGCGAGACGTGCCTGCGGATCGAGGCGGAGGAGTGACTGCGGTGGCCGACCGTCACGTCGATCAGCGTCCGCGAGGTGGGCCGGATGCGCCAGAGGGCGGCGGCGGAGTAGTGGCTGAGAACCGCCTCGGGCCCCGAGCCGAGGACGGCCGCCATCCACCGCCCCTCCCGCGTGATCTCCCGATGACCAACGCAATAAACCCCTGCGTGGAGGCGGTGGAGCCGCCCCGAGCGCAGTCGAGCCCTGATCGCCCCTCTCCCGTAGCCAGCCGCAACAAGCTGCGACCGTCCCACCACGCCATGCTGCCGCCGCGCAAGCTCCGCCAGCCGCCGATCGTCATCGCGAGTCCGCGAAAAGGCATCTTGAAGGTGCTTTTCTGCGGAGTCGCTGGGCATGCCAGGAGCGTGCCGAGCTAAAGCGCGCGTGTGGTGCGCGGTTTGTGCTTTCTCATGCGCTTGAGGAATACGAAAGCGTGACTTAGGGCCCGCCAACCTAGAATCGCTCGCCTTGCCTGATCCTGTGATCTCCATCAAGGGCCTGCGGATGAGCTATGGCTCTACCGAGGCGGTTCGCGGCATCGACCTTGAGGTCGAGCGCGGTGAGGTGTTTGCGTTCCTCGGGCCGAACGGGGCGGGGAAGACGACTACGGTCGAGATTCTCGAGGGGTACCGGCGACGGACCGGGGGAGAGGTGTCGGTGTTGGGGGAGGATCCGCAGCGGGCCGGGCGGGATTGGCGTGAGCGGATCGGGATCGTGCTGCAGAGCGGGCGGCTCGATCCGTATCTGACCGTGCGCGAGTCGCTGGATCTCTACGCGGGCTACTTCCGCAACCCGCGGCCGACCGAGGACGTGATCGCTTTGATCGGGCTGGAGGGGAAAGCCGACGAGCGGGCCAGTCGGCTCTCCGGTGGGCAGCAGCGGCGGCTCGACGTCGGCATGGCGTTGGTCGGCGATCCCGAGCTGCTCTTCCTCGACGAGCCGACGACCGGGTTCGATCCCTCGGCGCGGCGCCAGGCCTGGGACGTGATCGCCGGCCTCCGCGACCTCGGCAAGACCGTCTTCCTCACCACCCATTACATGGACGAGGCGCAGCGGCTGGCCGACCGGGTGACGATCATCGCCGCCGGGCAGATCGTCGCCCGCGGGACCCCTGCCGACCTCGGTAACCGCGCCGGCGGCGAGACGACGATCCGCTACCGGGTCGACGGCCGCGAGGTGAGCCTGCGGACGACCGAGCCGGTGAAGGCGCTGAACGAGCTGACGGGGAAGGCGCTCGCCGAGGGCGAGGAGCTGGAGGGGTTGGAAGTGACGCGGCCCTCGCTCGAGGACGTCTACCTGGAGCTGACCGCTGCCGCCGAGGCCGAGACTGCCCCCGAGGAGGCGCCGCGATGAGCGGGCTCGCCCTCGTCGGCCACCAGTTCCGCTACGACCAGAAGGCGTTCTGGCGCAACCCCGCCTCCGTCTTCTTCACGGTGATGTTCCCGGTGCTGCTCTTCCTCATCCTTGCCGTCGTCTTCAGCGGCGAAAAGGTCGACGTCCGCGGCGGAATCGATGCGACCACCTACTACGTGCCGGCGATCATGTCGTTGGCGATCATCTCGGCGACGATGCAGACGCTGGCGATGACCCTGGTGATCGCCCGCGAAGACGGCCGCCTCAAGCGCGGCCGCGGCACCCCGATGCCGCCCTGGGTCTTCATCGCCGGCCGGGTCGGCAACTCGATCGTCGTCGCCCTGATGATGCTGGTGCTGCTGGCGGCGATCGGCGCCCTCTTCGGCGCCGACGTTCCCTGGGACCGGCTGCCGGCGATCCTCCTTACCCTGGTGATCGGCGCCGCCTCCTTCTGCTGCCTCGGCATCGCTCTCACCGCGCTGATTCCCTCCCAGGACGCGGCCGCGGCGATCGTCAACGCGCTGCTGCTGCCGCTTTACTTCCTCTCCGGGGTCTTCATCCCCGAAGACCAGATTCCCGGCGGCGTCCTCGGCTTCGCCGACCTCTTCCCGATCCGCCACTTCTTCGACGCCTTCTTCGACGCCTACGTCCCGGCCGGCGGATCCGCCGTCTCTTGGGACAACCTCGCCGTCGTCGCCCTCTGGGGCATCGCCGGCCTCCTCCTCGCAATCCGCTTCTTCCGCTGGACGCCGCGTTCAGGCTGACCGCCCGACCTTGCCGGGAGGCGCCCCTATAGCCTCTTTAACTAATGCTTCACCACGTCCTCCTGGAGGTCGGCGATCTTGATCGCTCTGCGGCCTTCTACGACTCGATGCTGGCCCCGCTGGGCTGGCGGCGGCATTTCGAGCAGGATCAGACGATCGGCTGGGGCATCGCCAAACCCGTTTTCTTCGTCTCGTCCAAGCACAGCCCGGCAGCCGGATTCGGCCTCTTGAGTTTCTCGGCGCTGGGGATCGTGGCGGTGAAGGCGGCCTGGGAGAACGGGGTCAAAGCGGGCGGCGTCAGCGTCGCCGACCCGGGCGAGCAGCGCTCGCACGGCTCGGGCTCCTACTCCGCCTTTCTCAGAGACCCCGACGGGTACGAAATCGAGATCACGATCGGCTCCGACTAGCCCGGAGCCGAAGGCGCCGACCCCATAGGATCGGCATCCCCACACACCCCGCCTCACCAACAAAATAGGAGGAATCGGTTCATGGCTGTGAAGGTCGGCATCAACGGGTTCGGACGCATCGGGCGCAACGTCTTCAGGGCCGCCAAGGAGTCCGGCGCCGACATCGACTTCGTCGCGGTCAACGACCTCGTCGACACGGCCACGATGGCCCACTTGCTCAAGTACGACTCGATCCTCGGCCGTTACCCCGGCGGGGTCGAGGTCGACGGCGACACGATCGTCGCCGATGGCGACGAGGTCAAGGTCCTCTCCGAGCGCGACCCCGCCGACCTGCCCTGGGGCGACCTCGGCGTCGACGTCGTAATCGAGTCGACCGGCTTCTTCACCAAGCGCGCCGACGCCGCCAAGCACCTCGAGGCGGGCGCCAAGAAGGTGATCATCTCCGCTCCGGCGACCGAACCGGACGTGACCGTCGCCCTCGGCGTCAACTTCGACTCCGACTACGACCCCGACAAGCACGACGTCATCTCCAACGCCTCCTGCACGACCAACTGCCTGGCGCCGCTGGCCAAAGTCCTCCACGAGGCCTTCGGGATCGAACAGGGCCTGATGACGACGATCCACGCCTACACCGCCGACCAGCGCCTGCAGGACATGCCGCACAAGGATTTGCGCCGGGCGAGGGCCGCCGCGCTCAACCTGATCCCGACGACTACCGGCGCCGCCAAGGCCGTCGGGCTGGTGCTGCCGGAGTTGAACGGCAAGCTGAACGGGTTCGCGATGCGCGCCCCGGTCCCGACCGGCTCGGTCGTCGACCTCACCTTCGACGCCGAAAAAGCGACCAACCCCGACGAGGTCAACGCCGCCCTCAAAGCCGCAGCCGAGGGCCCGCTGGAGGGGATCCTCTCCTACACCGAGGACCCGATCGTCTCCACCGACATCGTCGGCGACCCGCATTCCTCCATCTTCGACGCCGGCCAGACGATGGTGATCGGCGACGGCAAGCTGGTGAAGGCGGTCTCCTGGTACGACAACGAGTGGGGCTACTCGAACCGCTGCGTCGAGCTGGCCGGCCAGGTCCTGCCGTAACCGGCGGTCTCGTCTGGCGCCCCCACTGATGTCATTCGACAAGGCAAGCGTCCGCGACGCCCCGGTGAAGGGGCGTCGCGTCCTCGTCCGGGTCGACTTCAACGTCCCGCTGAAGGACGAGGGCGGCGAGCGGGTGGTCGCCGACGACACCCGCATCCGCGCCGCTCTGCCGACGATCGAACTGCTGCGCGAACGCGGCGCGGCGCTGGTCCTGATGTCCCACCTCGGCCGGCCGAAGGGCGAACGCGACCAGGCGCTCTCGATGGCGCCGGTGGCGAAGCGGCTCGGCGAGCTGCTGGGGGCAGAGGTGAAGCTGGCCCCCGGCGTGATCGAGGGCGACGTCGACCTCACCTGCGGCGCCCTCGGCCCCGGCGACGTGCTGCTGCTGGAGAACATCCGCTTCGAGCCGGGGGAGACGAAGAACGACCCGAAGCTGGCGGAAAATCTCGCCCAGCTGGCGAGCGTTTACGTCAACGACGCCTTCGGCGCCGCCCACCGCGCCCACGCCAGCACCGCCGGCGTCGCCGACTACCTGCCGGCCTACGCGGGGCTGCTGCTGGAGCGCGAGGTGACCGAATTGACCAAGGTGGTCGAGGACCCGCAGCGGCCGCTGGTCGTAGTCCTCGGCGGCGCCAAGGTCTCCGACAAGGTCGGCGTGATCGACCGCTTCCTCGAAGTCGCCGACCAGATCCTGATCGGCGGGGCGATGTGCTTCGGCTTCTTCAAGGCCCAAGGGATTCCCGTCGGCGACTCGCTCGCCGAGGGCGAGCAGGAGGCGAAAGCGGCGCTGGAGCGGGCCGAGAGGTCCGACTGCGAACTGCAACTGCCGGTCGATCTGGTGCTCGGGCGCGAGTTCTCCGCCGAGACCGAGCTCAAGGAGAGCGACGGGGTGGAGGTGCCCGATGGCTGGATGGGCCTCGACGTCGGTCCTCGCACCGCCGAGAATTACGCCAAGGCGATCGCCGCCGCGGGCACCGTCCTCTGGAACGGTCCGATGGGCGCCTTCGAGATGGAGCCCTTCGCCGGCGGCACCAAAGCCGTCGCCGAAGCGGTCGCCGCTGCGCCCGGGACCACGGTGGTCGGCGGCGGCGACTCGGTCGCGGCGCTGAACCAGTTCGGTCTGGAGGACCGGGTCGACTGGGTCTCGACCGGCGGCGGAGCCTCGCTGGAGCTGTTGGAGGGAAAGAAGCTGCCGGGCGTCGAGACCCTGCTCGACGCCGAAGAGGGGGACACCGATGCCTAGTCGCACGCCGTACATCGCCGCCAACTGGAAGATGCACAAGACGGTCGCCGAGGCGGCCGAGTTCGTCGACGCGCTGCTGCCGCGGATCGCCGCGACCCAGAGCGACGTCGTCATCTGCGCGCCGTTCACCGCCCTCACCGCGGTGGTCGAGCGGCGCTATGGCACCGCCGTCAAGGTCGCCGCCCAGAACATGCACGAGGAGGAGGCGGGCGCCTTCACCGGCGAGGTGTCGGCGCCGATGCTGGTCGAGCTCGACGTCGAGGCGGTCGTCCTCGGCCACTCCGAGCGGCGCCAGTACTTCAACGAGACCGACGAGGCGCTGGCGTGCAAGGTTCCGGTAGCGCTAGCCGCCGGTCTGGAGCCGATCCTCTGCGTCGGCGAGAGCGAGGAGGCGCGCGACGCGGGGGAGACCGAGGAAGTGCTGGAGCGGCAGCTGCAGGCCGACCTCGGCGGTTTGGAGGCCGACCAGATCGCCGCTGTCGTCATCGCCTACGAGCCGATCTGGGCGATCGGCACCGGCCGCACCGCGACGCCGGAGCAGGCGCAGGAGGCCTGCGCCTTCATCCGCGACGTCGTGCGGATGCGGGGAGCCGCCGCCGACGAGGTGCGGGTCCTCTACGGCGGCTCGGTCAAGCCCGCCAACGCCCAGGAGCTGCTCTCGCTGCCGGACGTCGACGGCGCCCTCGTCGGCGGCGCCAGTCTCGATCCCGAGGAATTTGCTGCCATCGTTGACGCTTCATGACGAGGTCCAAACGCCGCCAGGAAAGGACGCAGGGAAGGCCGACGAGGGGAGCGCACTTGTTTGTGCGTGACCCGAGGAGGCCGACCGAGGACGCCGCATGGCGGCGTTTGGGGCCGTCATGACCGTTCCGTCGCTCGCGCTGATCATCCTCGACGGCTGGGGGTTGGCGGAGCCGGGACCGGGCAACGCGATCTCACTTGCGAAGACGCCGATCTTCGACCGCCTCTGGAGCGAGTACCCGCACACGCAGCTCTCCGCCCAGGGGCCCGATGTCGGCCTGCCCGAGGGGCAGATGGGCAACTCCGAGGTCGGCCACCTCAACCTCGGCGCCGGCGCGATCGTCAAGCAGGACCTGAAGCGGATCGACGACGCCGTCGCCGACGGCAGCTTCTTCGACAACGAGGTGCTGCTCGCCGCCTGCGAGCGCGCCCGCCGGAGCCCCCGCGGCCGCCTGCACCTGCTAGGGCTCGTCTCCGACGGCGGCGTCCACTCCGGCTGGGAGCACATCGAGGCGGCGATCGAGCTCGCCTCCCAGGAGGGCGTCCCCGACGTCGTCTTCCATGCCTTCACCGACGGCCGCGACACCCTCCCGCACGGCGGCAAGGGCTACCTGGAGGAGCTGGAGCGTTGGCTGCGGGCGGCCGGCCGCATCGCCACCGTCAGCGGCCGCTACTACGCGATGGACCGCGACACCCGCTGGGAGCGGACCAAGCTCGCCTACGACGCGATCGTCCACGCCCGCGGCCTGCGCGCGCCGAGCGCGGCGGCGGCGATCGCCGAGTCCTACGAGCGCGGGGAGACCGACGAGTTCGTCAAGCCGACCGTGATCGGCGACTACGACGGCGCCGAGGGGGGCGACGTCGCCTTCTTCATCAACTTCCGCCCCGACCGCGCCCGGCAGATGAGCCGCGCCCTCGCCGATCCCGACTTCGACGAGTTCCCCCGCGACGCGCCGCCGCTCGAGCTGACGACGATGACCGAGTACCGCAAGGGCTGGCCCTATCCGGTCGCCTTCCCCGAGCAGCGGCCCGCGACCACCATCGCCGAGACGATCGCCGCGGCGGGCGGCGACCAGCTCCATGTCGCCGAGACCGAGAAGTACGCGCACGTCACCTACTTCTTCAACGGCGGCAAGGAGCAGGAGGTCGACGGCGAAGAGCGGGCGCTGGTCGAATCACCGCGCGACGTCCCCACCTACGACCACAAGCCCGAGATGAGCGCCGAAGGCGCCGCCGAGACCTTCGTCTCGCACTGGCGCGAGGGCGACTACCGCTTCGGGATCATCAACTTCGCCAACCCCGACATGGTGGGACATACGGGCGTGATCCCCGCCGCCGTCAAGGCGGTCGAAACCGTCGATGTCCAGCTCGGCAAGGTCGTCGAGGCCGTCACCGCGAAGGGCGGCGCCTGCATCGTCACCGCCGACCACGGCAACTGCGACCACATGCTCGAGCCCGACGGCTCACCCAACACCGCCCACTCGCTCAACCCGGTCCCGCTGATCGTCACCGAGCACGGCTTCGAGCTCCGCGACCACGGCATCCTCGCCGACGTAGCTCCGACCGCCCTCGACCTCCTCGGTATCCCCCAGCCGGAGGCGATGACGGGGCGGACGCTGCTGCTTAACGATCGTTGACCTGCCGGACTCTCTGTATATACAATGCCTATACGTTATGGCTGAGGGTAAGCAACAACTGAATCTACGTATAGATCCGCAGGACAGGGAGCTTTTTGACCGCGCGGCGGATGCTCGGCATGAGACCCTGACCCAATTTCTTGTGGAGAGCGGCAGAGAGCGAGCTCAGCGGCTGCTTGCCGATCGCACCCATTTCACCCTTGGTTCGGAGGAGTGGGAGCAACTGATGGGGATGCTCGACCGCCCCGCTCGGGTTAATCCGGGTCTCGTCGATCTTTTTGCTCGGCCCAAGCCTGAGTAGCAGGCATGTCCCGATTTCTCGGTCCTGAGCCCCTGGCTCGGGAGCATGCGATCAATGGGTTCGAGAGCGGGGAGGGGTCTCTCGATGTTTGGCTTGTTCGCCACTCTCGCTCCGCTTCGGCAGCGGGCTCGGCGAAAACCTACGTGATCACCGACGTTGAGCAAGAAGGTCGCGTTGTTGGCTACTACGCGCTGAGCGGGGCCTCACTGGAGCGACGGGACGCCACCGAGCGCGCCAGGAAGGGCTTGGGGAGGCATCCGGTGCCCGCCGTGTTGCTCGCTCGCCTCGCCGTAGATGTCGGTGTGCAAGGGAAAGGGTTGGGAGCGATGCTCCTGCAGGACTCAATGGCACGCGCTCGTTTCGTCTCGGAAGAAATCGGGATCCGTCTGCTGCTGACCCATGTCCTCAACGATTCCGCCCGTGCCTTCTACATGAGGTTCGGCTTCGAACAATCGCCGACTGATCCCATGAATCTGTACATCATCATCATGGACATCCAACCCTCAATCGACGCGCTGAACCAACAATCAAAGGTCCTAACCGATTAGGCTGGATAGATGTACTTAGCGATTTTTCGTTGTCGTCGATGACATCAGGTTCATCCTCGCAACCCGAAGATCCGCTTCGAGCCGCTGCCGAAGCTTTCGAAGAGCACGAAAAGAAACTCTTCAACGAGGTGATGGCTCGACTCCACCGAGATATTCCGGAGGAGGCAACCGTTGCCGAGGCCGTCGAGGAGATGCGCAGGGCGATATTCGAGGACGAGGATGCGAGAGAGTTGGCGTTGCGAATGCTGGTTCTGAAGGACCATAATCGCGGCTTCATCCGTGCCTACGCCGATGAGTTAGCCGCCGGACAGGCTGACGAGGAAGTTGCATACACCGCTGCGGTAGGAGGTCGGCCTCCTTCTAAAGAGGAGCTGGATCTTCTGATGCAACTGGGCAAGGAGATCGAGCGCCGTCTGCCACCCGATCTTCCAGAATCCGAGCGCGAAGCCCGTGTCCTCGAACTGCTGAAGGAAGACGAGGCGCTGGCGGCGCTCGTCTCCCGTCTAGAACACCTCGACTCGTGCGGCGGAGCCTTGCCTCCGCACGAGCGGGCCGACGAAGACGAGTCCTCGTAGGCCCTCGCTACGACCCGCTCGAAGCCACCTGCGGCTCGCGTGCCTCGACCTCGATTCGGGGGAGGATCCGCTCAAGCCAGTCCGGGATCCACCAGTTGCGCTCGCCGAGCAGCTGCATCACCGCGGGGACGAGGACCATGCGGACCAGGGTGGCGTCGAGGAAGATCGCCGCGGCGAGGCCGATCCCGAAGAGCTTGAGGAAGACTTCGGGCGAGGCGACGAAGGCGAGGAAGACGACGACCATGATCGCCGCCGCCGCGGTGATCACCCGCGCCGTTTTCGCCAGGCCGTCGGCGACCGCGCGGCTGGTATTGCCGTCTTTCAGGTACTCCTCGCGGATCCGCGAGATCAGGAAGACCTCGTAGTCCATCGAGAGCCCGAAGAGGATCGCGAACATCATCACCGGCATGAACGGGGCGATCGGGACTTCGTGGTCGATCCCGATCAGTTCGCCGACCGCGCCGCCCTGTGCCACCAGCGTCATCACCCCGTAGGCGGCGCTGACCGAGAGCAGGTTCATCACGCCCGCCTTCAGCGAGATGAGCGGCGAGTGGAAGGCCATCAGCAGCAGCAGGAACGAGAGGCCGACGACGCCGATGATGAAGATCGGCATGCGGCCGGTGATGTATTCGCTCTGGTCCTCGAGAGCGGCGTTGACGCCGCCGACCAGCGCCGTGGTGCCGCTGCCCGCGAAGGTCTGCGGGATCACGTCGTCGCGGAGCCGTTCGACCAGTTCCGAGGTCGCCTCGTCCTGCGGCGAGGTGGTCGGGATCACGGTGAGGATCGCGGCGGTGTCGTCGTCGTTGAATTTCGCCGGCGCCACGTAAGCGACCCCGGGGTCTTCGTGCAGCGCCGTCGTCAGCGACTTCACGTCGCCTTTGGCTTCCGGGTCGGGAAGTTCGGCGACGACCACGAGCGGCCCGTTGGCGCCGGGCCCGAAGCCTTCGCTGATCAGGTCGTAGGCTTCGCGCGTCATCGTCCCCTTCTTGTCGTTGCCGGCGTCGGGGAAGCCGAGGCGCATGCCGAGCGCGGGCGCCGCCAGCGCCAGCAGGATCGCGGTGGCGATAACGACCGCCGGCCAGGGGCGCCGCTGCACCCAGTGGCTCCAGCGGGCGGCGGGCGAGTGGCCGTCTTCTTCGGGGCGGTCGAGGCGGCGGCCGAGGATCGGGATCCGCAATTTGTCGACCTTCGGCCCGAGCAGGCCGAGCAGCGCCGGCAGCAGCGTGATCGAGGCGAGCATTACGACGAGGACCGCCAGCGAGGCCGAGATCGCCACCCCGTACATGTAGGGAAGGGCCGTGAGGAAGAGGCCGAGGATCGCGATCACCACGGTCGAGCCGGCGATCAGGACGCTGCGTCCCGCCGTGGTCACCGCCTCGACGACCGCGTCGTGGCGGTCCTTGCCGGACTTCAGGGCGGTGCGGAAGCGGGTCAGGACCAGCAGCGCGTAGTCGATCCCGACGCCGATCCCGATCAGGCCGGAGACGGCGGTGGTCCAGTTGGGGACGTCGATCACGTTGGCGAGGAGGACGATCAGGCCGCCCGAGGAGATCCCGAGGCCGATCAGCGCGATCGCCAGCGGCAAGCCCGCGGCGACCAGCGAGCCGAAGGCGATCAACAGCACAATCGCCGCGGCGAGGAAGCCGATCCCCTCGGGGCTGGTCGATTCCTGGGCGAGGTAGATCGGTTCGCCGCCGAGCTTGATCTCGAGACCGCCGCCGCTGTTGCCTTCGGCGGCGTCGATCAGCGCTTCGCCCTGCTCCTTCTTGACCTCCCAGCCGGGGACGTTCAGCGGCAGCGTCGTCGTCGCCACCTTGCCGTCCTTGGAAACCCGGATCGGCGCCGTTTTGCCGACGTGCTCGACTTCTTCGGCTTCGCTGAAGAAGGCGTTCATCTGCTTCTTGGCAGCGGCGCTTTCGGCGCCTCGCGGGTCCTTCCAGACGACGTAGATTTCCTGACCCGAGTAGCCGCCGAACTCGCGCTTGGTCAGGTCGCTCGCCGCCTTCGACTCCGAGCCGGGCGTGTTGTAGTCGGCGTGGTACTCGCCCTTGAAGGCGGAGCCGAGGCCGATGATCACGACCGCGGCGACGATCCAGAGCAGGACCATGAGGCGGCGGCGGCGGTAGGTGAAGTCAGCGAGGCGGGCGAGACGACGGGTCATGACTGGTCCTTCCTACGCGAAAGTTCTTACGCCAAATAACGATTTCAATATGTAACGATTCTTATCACAAACGAGCGGGTAGGATCACGTCCCCATGAACGGCTCCGGCATGAACGGCGACAAAGCTCCCCAGACGTTGGCCTTCCTGCTCTCGCAGGTCGGAATCCACGCCTCGCGGCGGTTCGCCGAGCGAATCGCCGCCGTCGACCTCAACCCGCCGCTCTTCCGCGTCCTCAACCTCGTCGCCGCCGCCGAGGGCGAATCCCAGCAGGCGATCGGGGCGGCGATCGAAATCCCGGCCAGCCGCATGGTCGCCCTGGTCGACGAGCTCGAGCATCGCGGCCTGGTCGAGCGGCGGCCAAAGCCCGAAGATCGCCGCGTCCGCGCCCTCTTCCTGACCGCGAAAGGGAAGCGCTGCCTCGAGCGCGGCCGCAAGATCGCCAAGCAGCACGAGGATGAGCTGACCGAGGGAATGAGCGCCACCGACCGCAAGCTCCTGATCTCGATGCTGCAGCAGATCGTCGACCAGCAGGCACTCGGCAAGGGCGTCCACCCGGGCCTCAGCGAGAAGGACCCGGCGAAGTAGTGCGCAGCGACCCGCAGCGCCTCAGCTTCGAGATCGAAGCCCGCGACGGCAGCGCCCGCGCGGGGGTGATCCACACCGCCCACGGCCCGATCGAGACGCCGGCCTTCATCCCGCTGGCGACGAAGGGGTCGGTCCGGGCCCTGGAGTCGGCGGAGGTCGGCGAGCTCGGCTACCAGCTGATCCTCGGCAACACCTACCACCTGTTCGTCTCCCCGGGCCCCGAGCGGATCGCCGCCGCCGGCGGCCTTCACGGCTTCATGAACTGGACCCAGGCGATCATCACCGACTCCGGCGGCTTCCAGGTCTTCTCGCTCGCCCACGGCGGCGTCGCCGACGAGGTCAAGGGCAGCGGCCGCTCCGGCGGCCACGGCTCGGAGGTCGAGATCAGCGAGGAGGGCGCCCGCTTCCGCTCGCCGCGCGACGGCGCCGAGCTGTTCATCTCGCCCGAGGTCTCGATGAGCGTGCAGGCGCAGCTCGGCTCCGACATCGCCCTCGTCTTCGACGAGTGCACGCCCTTCCACGCCGACCGCGACTACACCGCCCGCTCGACCGAGCGCACCCACCGCTGGCTTGAGCGCTGCCTCGCCTGGCACGGTGAGCACGGCCCGGAGCGACAGGCGGTCTTCGGGATCGTCCAGGGCGGGACCCACGAGGACCTGCGGCGGGAATCGGCCCAGGCCATCTCCGCGGCGGGCGTCGACGGGATCGCGATCGGCGGCACCCTCGGCCGCGACAAGGAGGAGATGGCTTCGGTCCTGGCGATGACGGCGCCGCTGCTGCCGGTGGAGGCGCCGAAGCACCTGCTCGGGATCGGCGAGGTCGACGACCTGCTCGGCGGCATCGCCCTCGGCCTCGACGTCTTCGACTGCGCCGTCCCGACGCGCCTCGCCCGCCACGGCGTCGCCCTGGCGCCGAGCCCGGAGACCCGCTGGCGCCTCAACATGCGAAAAGGGGGATGGGCCGGCAACCGCGAGCCGCTGGTCGAGGGCTGCCCCTGCCCGGCCTGCCGATGCCACGACCGGGACTACATCAGCTACCTCTCGCGCGCCGAAGAACTGACCGCCGTCCGCCTCATCGTCCTCCACAACCTCACCTACATGCGCGAGCTCACCACCGGCGCCCGCCAAGCAATAAAGAACGGCACCTTCGCTTCCTACCGGGCTGCCGTGCTAGCTGGAAGCCCTCCCTGGGCGGCCGGAGAAGGCGGTCGGGACACCCCCTGAACGGCTTGTACTTTTTGGGCGCCGACGATCGCGGACGACAACTCACGATCACCCAAAGAAGTTGAGAGAAGGGGGTGTCCCGACCGCCCTACCCCAGCCCCTATTCCTTGTTGTTGTTGACCAGGTCTTTGAGTTCTTCGACGACCTTGTCGACGGTGTCCCCGGCGACGTGGCTGACCTTGACCCCGGCGGCCTTGTCGGTGGTGACGATCACCGCGGTCGCCACCGCGGCCGCGACCAGGACCAGCGCGACGAGGGCGAGGACGAAGCGGGCGAAGCGCGAGAAGGCGCCGCGGCGGCGCGGTTCGGCGCCCCGCGGCTGCGGAGCGGGGGCCGGGGCGGGCGCCGGAGCGACCGGGCGCGGCGCCGGTCGCCGCGTCTGCGAGGCGGGCGGCCGGTACTCGGTCTGGCCGGTGTCGCGGCCCATGTGCCGCGTCGCCGCGGTCTCGCCGCCGAGGACCCGGGTCGCCGAGGTGCCCTCCTCCAGCGGCAACGTCACGTCCTCGCCTTCGAGGCCGCGCCGCAGCCCGTTCGCCAGCTCCTCGGCGCTCGCGTAGCGCCGGCTCGGGTCGCCCTCGAGCGCCCGCAGCACCGCCGCCCCCAGTGGCTCAGGGATGTCGCTGTCGTAGGTGCTCGGCGGCAGCGGTTTCTCGTTCTGCTGGCGCACCGCCAGCTCGGCCAGCGAGGAGCCCTCATAGGGCAGCCGGCCGGTGAGGAACTGGTAGAGGACGACGCCGAGCGCGTAGACGTCGGTCGCCGGAGTCGCCTCCTCGCCGCGGACCTGCTCGGGCGCCAGGTAGGCGGCGGTGCCGACCACCGAGCCGACCTGGGTGATCCGAGTCTGCTCTATCGCCCGCGCGATCCCGAAGTCGGTCAGCTTGACGATCATCTCGCCGCCGCCGACGGGGCCGCCGACGATCATCAGGTTCCCCGGCTTGACGTCGCGGTGGATGATCCCGCGGCGGTGCGCGTAGTCGAGCCCGGCGCAAGCCTGGATCCCGATCTCGGCCGCGGTCTCCGGCTCGACCGGCCCCTGCCGCTGCAGGATCTGCGCCCCGGAGCGCCCCTCGACGTACTCCATGACGATGTAGTGGCGGCCGCCGTCAACGCCGGTGTCGTAGACCTGGACGATGTTGGGGTGGATCAGCCTCGCGACCGCCAGCGCCTCGCGTTTGAAGCGGGCGACGAAGCGCTCGTCGTCGTGCAGGTGCTCGGCGAGGATCTTCACCGCGACGGTGCGCTCGAGGATGCGGTCGGTCGCCTTGTAGACGCTCGACATCCCGCCGGTGCCGAGGCGTTCGCCGGTCTCGTAGCGACCCGAAAGCGTTCCGGCCTCCATCATTCGACTCCTACGCCGGGGCCGACCCCGCCCGATTCGGCTTCTTCGGGTTCCGGTTGCGGTTCGGGGGTGGGGGGAGGAGAAGCTTCTTCATGTCCTTTGGCTTTGCCTTTGCCTTCGGACTGCGGCGGCAGGTTCCCTTCTTCCTCTTCGGCTTCTTCCGCCTTTTCTTCGACCTTCTGCTCCTGCTTTTCAGCCTTTTCTTCCGCCTTCGCGGCCTTCTCTTCTTCGGCGTCGAGTTCTTCGGCTTCCAATTCTTCAGCTTCAACATCCGCCTGTTCGGACGGTTCCGCTTCTTCTTCGGATTCTTCTTCGCAGCGGCTGACGACTTCACTGAGCCGTGCCGTTCCTTCCTGCAACGCGCCCTTCAGCTTTGCTGCGACGCCGTTCAATTCTTCGACTTCGGCGCTCACCGCCGCGACCGCGTCTTCGGCGCCGACGCAGTCGTGGCTGTCGACCAGCGCCTGCACCTGGTCGAGGTTGGATTCGATCTGGCTCGCCGTCGCCCCCGGCAGCAGCTTGGCATCGCTGCCGCCACCGCAGGAGCTCAACGCGATCGCGCCGGCTCCGCTGAGGAGAAGGGCGAGCATCAAAGCGCTCAGCCGCATGATTCGAGTCTAGACAACGGTCCCGGATCGATATTTCTCCTGCATTTTCCGCTCAACGACCGACCTCCAGCCGATCGGCCAGGGAGGGAGGCAGCCCGGCGGCGCGGATCGCCGTCGCCGCGGCGGCGATGTCGTACTCGATGCGGTGCCAGCGGGCTGTCCAGGTCGCGGTGTCGAGCTCCAGCCAGGCGGCGCGCGGGTCGCCGTCGCGCGGCTGGCCGACGCTGCCGGGGTTGAGCATCCACTGCCCGTCGGGCAGCTCGATCTCCAGCCCGGCCTCGGCCTGCGCGCCCTGGGCGTAGCCGCGGTGGGAGCCGGGAGCGCGACAGAAGAAGAGGGCGATGTGGGAGTGACCGATCAGCCCGACCCGCTCCTCCTGAGCGTCGAAGCCCGCATCGGCCTGGTCGTTGGAGATCACGTACTCCCAGATCGGGTCGCGCGGCGAGGCGTGGAAGAGGCCGACGCCCTGCTGTGAGGCGGTCGGCTCGAGCTCGGCGAGGAACTCCAGAGTCTCCTCGTTGACGTGCTCGCGCGTCCACTCGACCGCGGCGGCCGCGGTCTCCGAGAAGGTCGAGATGTCGAGCCCGCCCAGCACCGCCAGGTCGTGGTTGCCGACCAGGCAGGTGGCGCAGCGCTCGCGGACGAGCGCCGTGCAGGCGTCAGGGTCGGCGCCGTAGCCGACCATGTCGCCGAGGCACCAGGCCTGGTCGACATCCGCTTCCTCGACCGCCGCGAGGACGGCTTCGAGGGCCTGCCGGTTGGAGTGGATGTCGCTGAGGACGGCTACGCGCAAGCGGCCAGCGTACCCGGCGCCGGCCCCGGTCCATACGATGGGCCGGTGACCGCAACCGATTCGATCACCGCGCTGCGGGGCGCGGTCGAGGGCGCCGCCCGGACCCTTCACCAACCTGACCCGAGCGAGCCGCGGCCGACCCTGGAGCGGCCGCCGAAGCCCGAGCTGGGCGACTACAGCTCAAACGCGGCGATGCTGCTCGCCCGCCACCTCAGCGACAACCCGCGGACGGTGGCCGAGCGCCTGCGCGGCGAGCTGGAGGCCGATTCCGGGCTGGCGCCCCACCTCGAGCGGATCGAGGTGGCCGGCCCCGGCTTCGTCAACTTCTTCCTCGCCGACTCCTGGTATCTGGGCGCATTACGCGACCTGCTGGAGGCCGGCGAGGAGCTGGGGCCGGCGCCGACCGCGGCGCCGGAGAAGGTCCTGGTCGAGTTCGTCTCCGCCAACCCGACCGGCCCCGTCCACGTCGGCACCGGCCGCCACGCCGCCTACGGCGACTCGCTGGTGCGGCTGCTGGAGGCCGCCGGGCACGAGGTGAAGCGCGAGTACTACGTCAACGACGCGGGCAGCCAGATCGAGCGCTTCGCCGTGTCGATCGCGGCGCGGATGCGGGGAGAGGAGCCGCCCGAGGACGGCTACGCGGGCGAGTACGTGACCGAACTGGCCGAGCGGCTGCGGGCCGAGGGTGTCGACCCGGGCGACCTCGAGGCGCTGCGGAAGCGCGGGGTGGAGTTGATGCTCGACGGCATCCGCGAGACGCTGGCCCGCTTCGGCGTCCGCATGGACGACTTCTTCTCCGAGCGCAGCCTCTACGAGAAAGGCGAGGTCGAAGCCGCCCTCGCCGACCTGGAAAAGCGCGGCCACACCTACCGCTCAGATGACGCGCTCTGGCTGCGGACCACCGCTTTCGGCGACGACAAGGACCGGGTGCTGATCCGCTCCAACGGCGAGGCGACCTACTTCATGCCCGACATCGCCTACCACTGGGACAAGCTGCAACGCGGCTTCGACCGCCTGATCGACGTGCTCGGCGCCGACCACCACGGCTACGTCGCCCGGATCCGCGCCGCGATCGAGGCGCTGGGCGGCGACCCGGACGCCTTCGAGGTGCCGATCATGAGCCTCGTCCACGTCGTCGAAGGCGGCGAGCGGGTGCAGATGTCGAAGCGGACGGGGGATTTCATCACCCTCGACGAGCTGCTCGACGACATCGGCGTCGACGCCACCCGCTGGTTCATGCTCTGGCGCAGCCACGAGACCACCGTCGACCTCGACCTCGAGGTCGCCCGCAGCCAGTCGAGCGAGAACCCGGTCTACTACGTCCAGTACGCGCACGCGCGGATCGCAAGCATCCTTCGCAAAGCCGGGGAGGAGGGGGCGACCGAGCCCGGCATCCCGGCGGAGCGGCTGCCGCTGCAGGAGAGCGAGAAGCTGCTGGTCAAGCGCCTGCTCGAGTTCCCCGAGGAGGTGCGGGCGGCGGCGGCGCGGCGGGCGCCGCACCGGATCTGCGCCTACTCGACCGCGGTCGCGGCGGACTTCCACGCCTTCTACCGCGACTGCCAGGTGGTCGGCGCCGAGGGCGAGGGCGTCGAAGCCTCGCGGCTGGCGCTCTGCCTGGCGACGAAGCGGACGATCGCCGCCGCGCTCGACCTGCTGGGGATCTCGGCTCCCGAGCGGATGTGATGCTGCGGGGCCGGCGAAGGTTTCCCGTCCTCGCGCAGGTCTCCGGGCCGCCGGAGGGGGCGCGGGCCTGGTCGCTGCGGCGCGCCGACTTCGCCGCTCTGGAGAAGACGCTGCCGGTGGTGGCGGAGCACCGGGTGGTGCTGGTCGGCGGCGACCGGAAGGCGGCGCCGGGCGCGGCGATCGCCCTTGCGGCCGCGGCCTCGGTTTCCGGGCGGCGGACGATCCTCGTCGAGTGCGACCTCGCGCAACCGCGTCTCGCCGCCTACGTCGGCCTCGCCGCAGCGCCCGGACTACACGAGTATCTGCGCTGGGAGGCGGAGCCGGCTGACGTGCTGCAGCCGGTCGTCCTCGGCGGGCCCGCCGCCGCCGACACCGTTGATCCCCTGGCCTGCGTCTGCGGCGGCCGCCCCGCGACGAAGGCCGAGACCCTGCTCGGCTTACAGAGCTTCGCCCACATGATCGAGAAGCTCCGCGGGGGCTACGAGCTTGTCGTCCTCAGCGGACCGCCGCTGCCCGAGGAACCGGGACCGCTGCTCACCGCGGCCCGTCAGGCGGACGCGGTCGTGGCGGCGGCACCGGCGTCCGCGGCCGGCGACCGCACACTCGCCAAGGCGCTCAGGCGCCTGCCGGTTCCCCCGCTTGGCGTCATCGCCGTCAGGTGAGGCGCCTTTTCCGTCCTATGTACGGATAAGTCGCCGCACTCAAAGGTCGTAGCGCGCCAGGTCGGCGTCGAGCCGCTCGGCGTCGTCGCCTTTCGGTCCCGCGGCAGCAGGCCCGTCGCTCTCGTCCCCGCGACCGGCCCGGCGCCAGCGCAGCACCCCGATCGCCAGCGCCACAGCGGCGACCAGGAAGGCGACGATAGGGACCACGTAGGCCGAGAGGCTGAAGCCGGAGCCCTGCGGCAGCGCCAGCACCTCCTCGCCGTACTCGGCCACCAGCGCGTCCTTGACCTGCGCTTCGGTCTTGCCTTCGGCGATCAGCCGGCGGATGAACGCTTTCTCCCGCTGCGCCTGCGGCGATTCGGCCAGCTGCAACAGGGTGCCGCAGACGGGGCACATCACCTGCTTTTCGATTTCGATCAGCGAGGCGCGCTGCGCGGCGAACGTCGACGGTGCGAACGCGGCGAAGAGAGCCAGCGCGACCAGCGCCAACCGCGCCTTCACGACTCCTCCTTCAACAGGAACGGTTCCACCTGTTCGCGCAGGTACTGCTCGTCGACCGGTCCCGGCAGCTCCCAGCGCACGATCCCCTTCGGGTCGACGAGGAAGTTCTCCGGCACCCCGGTGGTGCCGTAGCTGTGGGCGGCGTTGCCGTCGCCGTCGCGCAGCTGCGGGTAGCTGAGCCCGTAGCGCTGGGCGAAAGCCTGCCCGTCGTCGGTGAGGTCGCGGGTGTCGATGCCGAGGACCGTGAACTGCGAGCCGCCGTGCCGCTGCTGGAATTCCTCCAGCGCCGGCGCCTCCTGCCGGCAGGGGATGCACCAGGAGGCCCAGAAATTGACCAGCACCCAGTGCCCTTTGTAATGAGCCAGCGACCCCTCGCCGCCGCCTTCGAGCCGCGGCAGCGAGGTGGCCGGCGCAGCCTCCCCGACCGCAACCCGCGAGGACCCCTTGCTGACCAGCCCGTAGACGAGCAGGCCGACGAGGGCCAGCACGGCCAGCACGGCTATAGAAGAGCGAACGCTCACAGGCCGCCAACTCTAGTTCGAGCGCCGCCCCGGCACCCCCGCCACGCCTTAGAATCAACCCGGTGCGGACGTAGCTCAGTTGGTAGAGCGCAAGCTTCCCAAGCTTGAGGTCGCGGGTTCGACCCCCGTCGTCCGCTTGGGTTCGGAGAAGGGCGAAATCCCGCCCTCTCCGCTCCCGATCCGGGTTTAAGCGGAACCTAGGCGCTGCGAAACCTGCGAACGGTTCATGCCTGAGCGGCCCGATTCGGCGGTCTGAGCCGGACGCAAGCCGGACGCAGCGCCTCCCTCTGGCCGGACGCAAATGCGGGGCGGGTCGGTCGTGAGGCTCTTCGTCCTCGCCAAAGACGCGACCGGGCTTCGTGGGCTGCGGGTGTTCACCCAGGACGAGACCGCCCAGACCTGTCGGGCCGAGGAATCGGAGATTGCCTTCCAGGACTGCGGATTCGTTACGACCCAAGTCGTCGGTTTCGACCTCCAGGACGTCATGCAGAGCCACCCTGCCTGGTTCCGGATCAAGGAGGACTCGTGAGCGAGCCGGTCACCGACTACTACGGGCGGCAGTTAAAGCCGGAACCGGTGATGGCCTCGATCGGCCCCGTCGTTGATCTAGAGATCGACGGCGTCTCGGAGTTCTTCCGCCTCACGCCTGAGAAGGCGATCGAGCTCGGCAGGCAGCTCCAGCAGGTCGGCGAGGAGCAGTCGTGAACGACAAGCGCGAGATCGACGATCTGCTCAAGCGAGAACGGCCCTGGCTCGACCCGCCGACCAACCTCATGGCGCGGCCGATTCAGCCGCCGCCGCCGGTCCCGATCAAGGATCAGGCCGATCAGGAGGACGAGGACTGATGCTGCATGTCGCCGACCCGTGCGGATGCCAACGGGATATCGGGATGACCAAGGCCCGGGAGCCACACCATTGCGAGCACGGCAACCTGTACCGCTACGCGAAAGCATTGGGCCGCTCAGGCGCGTCCTCACAATCCGAGGGGCAAGACAAGGCGGCGGGGTTCCGGAGGCGCAGGCGCTCAACGCTCAAGCGGAGCCGCGGTTTCTCAGCCTCGAAGAGCCAGCGCCAGAAGGTCAAGGGCCTCGTCTGTCTCGGTTGCGGAAGAGAGGCCACCGAAGACGGCTCCCTGGTCATCGACCCCGCACACCTCTGGCCAAGAGGAAAAGGCGGCTGCGACAAAGCCGAGTGCGTGATCCCGCTCTGCCGGTTCGTCCCCGACGGCTCGGGCT
>Ga0068865_100000164_pt1 | contig 36521 bp, 46 predicted proteins | sample KBSMisM12_FD_75293 | JGI IMG/M metagenome (GOLD analysis project Ga0068865, IMG submission 75293) | Miscanthus rhizosphere microbial communities from Kellogg Biological Station, Michigan, USA - KBS Miscanthus M1-2 | ecosystem: Host-associated > Plants > Roots > Rhizosphere > Soil ...
GCCCCATAATAAAAACCCCACTTTAGAATATTTCTTGTTCAATGGATTGACAAATCTTAAAGTGGGATTATTTTTGTTTAAAAACTGATAGTTAAAATAATTTCTCAATCGTTTTGAATTTTGTACAACATCAGAGTATTTATAAGTAATTAACATTTATTGTTATAATTTATGTAGGTAGGTGAAATTTCCGAATCTGAGTAACCTACCTGCATTTGCCTAACGGAAATAGGCATTAAGATTCGGAGGCTATAATTATTAACTTAAAATGTTTATCAATGAGAGTACAGATAAAGTACACTTCAACATCCCAAGTAATTTAAACTTAGAATTACTGTTCAATGATTACTCATCAAGAGATTTAATCAAAATCCAATTCCTGATTCATCAGATTAATTTCTTTACCCGTAAAAATTCATTAGGGTATCAATTGCACATTAAGAATCATTCAGATTTCTTAGGCATTAAGAACGGAGAGTTAACCAGTATGCTAACCCGGTTAGTTGATAATGGTATCCTCAAGATAACAATCAGGGGTAGTAAAAAATCCCAGCGTTCAAATACTTATGCTATGGTTGATTCATTTGATATAAATGAATCCAACCGATACACATACCCAGTTAGCAAATATCAATTCCTAAAAAAGTGGGTTGCTGATGGGTACATAGTAAAAGCAAAGAAAGATTCAGCGTATTCCAAACCTTCTGTCAATACCGCGTCCCATGACGCGGGTCTCATAGCTGAGAACGCCCGTTTAAAGGCTGAGATTGAATTGCTCAAAGCTGAAGTTGCCAGATTGTCATCTGCATCATCAAACTCAACAGCAGAGCCTGTAATAGAACCACAAGCTGAACCTGATAAAGATTTGGTGATATATCCAATACCGGAGAGTCCTGATGACGATTTCATCACATTCAATTACCGGGGTACTATGGGATGTATAATCAACTATTCAGATATGGCGCAATGGTTTGATTCCTTATCAGTTGTAAGAAAGCATCAGGTTATCATCAATTTGATTAATGGTGATTGCCACATTAATGAGCATACGATATTAGATATACAGAAAGTAGATAATGCTGAAGATGCCTATATGTTCAATTACTACGGTATCAATACCCTAATGAGTGCCTAACCAAAAAATATTTTAAAATAATACTAATGTCAAGAGTAGTCTAAAAACATAGTAATTAATACTACTGACAATGGTAAAAAAAATAGATTTATATTTTCTGTAATTTTTAGTAATTGTGACAGTTTGTCAGCGGGTTGATGCTTGTAAAATATAAGTATTATACATACATTTGTAATGAGAAACAGAAATCAAAGGCAGGTATAAATACCTGCTTTTGTTATTTTAAATAATTAGGATGTAAAGAATTTTTTATAGTAGCAAATATTTAAATTAAAATAGAAAAATGGAGACAACAGTTAAATTAGAAAAAGAGCAATTATTAGATTTGATAGAAGTTGAAAAAATTGACTCAAACAGTTGGTATAATGAACTATACTATGGCATTCAAGAAGGGAAGGGTGATGTTGATGTTTTGGCGTATGCCGATGAATTAGTAGACCGCGCCAATCAATTTGCGAAAGCGGTGCGACAAATACTAAAGTCCAGTAAAGTTTAAATACTACATTAATTAGGGTCACCATGATGGTGACCCTTTTATAATTCACTGAAAGTGTTTAATTTAGTAAAATGAAAAAATACCTATTCCTGATAGTAGCATCTATAGTAGTTGCTACTTCAACAGCCTTCGGGCAATCTGCTACTATCAACAATGATTTATCTGCAACCTACAAGGGCGTTAATTATCAATACGGTCAGGAACTAATGATAGGCTACGGGTCAGGTGATAACAAGAATTTTGCATTTATATCGGTGTTCCGGGCTGAGAAGGGTAATAATAGTATACCATCAACTACCAACCTGAAGGCAGATGATTCAAAAAAGAAATTCGTCATTGATGAAATATACAAGACTGATGCAGGTAAGGTATTCATCAAAGCAGTACCCGAATGGCTGAAAGAAGATGGTTATACTGTAGACCTTCGTGTTGATTTAGAAGGTGCAGTAGATAACAAAGAAATATTAGTGCCAATAGCTTCTAAGAAAGTCATTAAAAAACATCAATAATAAAGTTGATATTTATTGATTATCAAGTATTTTTGTACTGTGTTTGCAAGAGATAAATATTATAGCCTAACTGAGATTTACTTAAAGTTTCAACAAGTAATGAGCAGGGCAGAAGTGAAGAATAAACTTGCTGCATCTGGATTGCACTGTATAGAGAATCTTATTCAATATGGCAACTACTACAGCATAGCAGCTAAGTATTATCTTAAAGAAGATATAGAGAATTTATTTGCAGTTTCTTTAAATATATAACCGAATTCACAAGTTTGAATTCCCATTGTGTGTACCCTTCGGATAGTCCGAGGGGTTTTTTATTTAAAAATATTTTAAAAAAAAATGTCGTCAGCCTATTAGCCAAGTATTTATAAGAAAGAAACTAATAATACATACAATGGATATAATACAACTTACTCAAAATTTATTATTCATTAAAACCCCGGACGGTGGTTTAATGGTGGATAGTGCCAAACAAACAATTAAAGCTATCAACGCTCAATGTTATCAAATCGCTGCCTTATTGAAGGAATTATTCTTTGAGTTAAGACAGTTTTGATAACAATGGATAGTAATAGATTCAGCGAAGCTGAAAAAAAAGGCAGGGAAAAAATAGTTATGTCATTACACAAATACCAATTAGTAGAATCAGCTAACCCATATGAGGTATGGGATTTATCGGGTACGACTTCAAAGTTTGGCTATAAAGATTGGCCATTCTTTATTGAAGTAAAGAGCAGGACAGTAAAAAGTACTGACTATACTACAGCTTATTTGGAATACGATAAATTCAAGAGGCTAATTGAAGTAGCTGATAACAACGGTCAGGCAACGGTATTCTACATAATGTATTTTACGGATAACATATCAATGATTTTTAACCTTAGAAATATCAACCTGACTGATGTCGGTATAAAGATGCAAAGCTTACCCAGTACAACAATGGGAGAGACCACAAACGTGGATAAACTGATTGTTGAATTACCTTACAGATTAGCTCAAAAGAGAAAGATAAAATAATAATGATTACAGCTGCATTAACTATAGCATTGATAGTAAATGGGTTCAAAATGAACCCGGTGTATCAGTATTGGCTAAGAAGATTTAAGATAGATGAACCACCGTTTAATTGTGTTCTATGCCTGTCATTCTGGATTGGTTTAGTACCTGGAATTGCAATGGCAATAACAACCGGGGGATTAATAATGTTAGCTACGCCATTAGTAGCATCATTCATAGCAGTGGCTTTAAATCGTTGGTTTGAAGCATTGCCAACAACAATTAAATAACCGGGGTGGATTACGAATTTATAAAAAATCAAATACTTACCGATTATGTGAAAGACGCGAAACGTTTCAATAAGTTAAAGAGAAAACTTAGAACCATTCGTTACAGGTATCATATAAAAACAAACAACTTCCAATTTGAGGAAGAATTTCTTGGTGAGATATTATTGGGCTTGGCTAACTATAATGCTGAGAAGCTTGTAAACGTGGTGCAAGCTAATCCAAACAATTTAGAAGCTATAGCCTATACCATTGGCAAAAGGTACTTCAGAGTCAAGAAGGCGAATCCAAATTCACCTAATAATTCACCGGGGACTAAAATGATATTTGCTTCAACCTTTTCCAATCCCGATACTATTATCAACCCATTAGACCAACCGGATGAAGAAGGCATCATACCTTATGATGATGACATATATGGTGAACGTAACTATGATTCAACCGAATGGGATTTGATTAAAGAACGATTGACCGAGAAAGAGATAGATTTTTTGGAACTATTAATGTCTGGGGCTAAAGGCAGTGAATCAATGACCCGGAAAGAGTTCAATCAATATAAGAGCTACGTTTTTAATAAAATTCAAACAATGGACTTACGCCGACCACTAACCACGTTGGAAGTTATCTATACAAAGCTGGATAAAGAGGATTTAGAGAAATTCCACATTATTTATGATGAAGACTTATCAGTGAAGCAGAAAATTAAAAAATTGAAGGTTAGAAGCAAATGGGGCTATTACTACCAGAGAAGGCAAATGCAAAAAAAGGTTGCAGGAATCCGGGGGCTGATATATTAAAATTGAAGAAAGGAATAACCAATGGAAAAAGCAGAGATACTACAGAATCTGGAAACAGTAATTCCGAAGGTGAAAGAATACATTGCGACTAAATCAACATCATTGAATTTAGTAGAGAAACAAGCATTACAACAATTAGTGCCGATAATAACACCGAATAAACAATGGTGCTTTTCCTGTTCATCAAGTTTAGGTGATTTGATGATAGCGGTACATTGTTATTATGAACGCGAGAATAAATCAGAATAGTAGATAATCAATTTACATACTTCGTTAAAACTGGTTCGTCAACCCGTATTTTAAGTTCAGTATTATTATCATCAAACGATGTGAAGATATGTTGTACATAATCTTTCGAATCGTCATTTTTGAATTCAAGAATAAAATGCAAGTTACTTGGTAAACGAACACTTCTTTCATTGCGCCCACCGTATTTAGCGCGAAAATCGAAATGTGAGCCCGGATTGATGATAGATTTCTCAAAAGATTTGTCTATCTCAAGCCAAACGTCCTCGGGTTCAGTTAATACATTGAATTTAAATTCTTTTACGATATTTAAATTGCAGGTAAAAACTAAATCAAGCTCATAAACTGCCCTTACACCATTAAAACTTTGGGCGGTACAACGAACTACTTTAGCAACAAATTTTGGCATTATTCGGTGAGTATGTTCGATAGCAAGCAGTCGATAGGTTTTAGCAGCAATCTCAGCTTGCTTGAGTTGGGTTTCAGTGATTTTTTGTTGCATTTCGAACATCCCCGCTTGAAGCCGAAATTGCGCGAATAAGAGGGCAAATGTTCCGAGTGCTACAACTGCTTGGAGTATAGTACCGATACTATTTATCTGGTCGGTGACTGCGAGTAAAATCACTTATTGAAATGGGTTGGTTTAGTGTAACTTCTTGAAGATAGCAAGTATTTATAAGATATTAAGCTACCCAGCTTAAATTTGTTAGTTTTTTTAGTGTTTTTTAAACCCTTGCATTCGGCAGGGGTTTTTATTTAGTCACCTTGTGGGTATCGCTCAAAGAAAATAAAGATTAACATTTTACCAATCACTAATAACAATAGCAAAGAGAATATTATTATCAATGACTTATAAAGATAATATCGCGACTTGGTGTTGACTTTAATGGTTTGGTATCGTGCACTAAAATACATTCCGGCAGCAGACGCCCCAACAATGGAGTAAAGAATGCAGAACCCATAAACTATGTATTTACCTAACTGTTCCATTGTAATAAGTTTAAGTACAGGAACTAATTTAATGATTCTTAACGATTCATTAAAACCAATTGAATTACCAACAATATATATCCTAAAAACACGGCTATTAACCTATCATTTGCAAATCGGCAGGGGTTTTTTAATTGTATTTCAATTGTTTATATTTAAACAACCTAAAACGTAGCATTCTATTAACCTAAATTTTAAACCAATGAGACATTTACTATTAGCGTTAATCCTTACTTTTTTTACCTCATTAGCATACGCGCAAATAAATAAATCAAAAAGTGAGGTAATGCAGTTTATGTCAAATGATAATACTTGGACATTTGAAAAATCAGCGCGGTCAAATGAGGGTTATGAGTATTTATCATATTCAATTCCCACAAAAGTATCGTCTAATGGACAAGTGATATTGTCAACAAAAGGTTTTTATTTTAAAAATGATTCCTGTAAATTAATAAGACTTGTTAAAACTAATAATCAACTTAATGATGTTATCAAGGAATTGAATAGTAAGTTTACTTCGGTGGGTAATAATATTTGGTATGATGTTAAAGAAAATAGCACATACGAAATAAAACTAACTGAAAATTCCAGTGTTTTTTGGGTTGATGAACGGCCGTTTAAGAATTAACCCTCACTTAGTGCTAAGCATTGAGATTTACTCACTATCTGGATGCAAGGTGAAAAATAATGCGATAACAACAATAGAACCAATAAAAGCTAAAACGCCGAAGAAAATACAATAGAGAATCTTACCAGAATAGTAAGCTGTTTTGGAACTATCTTTTATGTGTTCACGTGTATTTTCAAAATGAACACCTGCGAAATAAGCCCCACCCATACCGAAGAATGCGCAGACTCCCAACAAAAAGATGTTACCGATAATCTCTAACATAGGGTTCTATACTTTATAAGATGGTTTGTTTATGCATCATTTTTGTGAAACAGACGATAGCCAAAAAATATGGTCGGGATAAAAATAAGTTCTTTATTAAATATGCAATAAAGAATCGTCAGCGTAATTATTGCACCTGCATTCAAAATCAATTCAAAATTCGATGGATTTGTTAGAATTTCAATCAGTTTATTTCTTCGCTTTACCTGTTTGTTGAATGAAATGCCTATCCAAACTATAATGAAAGTGCCAAGTGCAGATAACGCAATCCCTAAATTTGTTGTGGTTAACTTCAAACTTCCAAGTTTAAACCCTAAATCTAAATTTATAAAATTAGATGTCGAATCCATTGTACATAGCCGACTACCTTGTACAATGAGAAATACCCCTATCAAAATTATTATGATATTCAGGATGATTTTCCAAGAATTTTTGTTTGAATGTCCCGTCATTTTCAGCAATTTAAAATGCACCTTTTAAAAAAAGTCATTTATACATTGCAGACAGGCAATAGGATTATTTTTTAATGTTACGACTTTTTTTCGATTTTCCAAAATAATGTTAGAAAATACATCCGATATTAATCGTGTATAATTCTTATAAAGAATTAAGAATAAGGTACTTGAAAAGTTTTTAGCGTGTTTAAATAATTTATGAAATATTTCAATGCCATTTAGACAGCAGGGTGAAAACACCCATTTTATCTATGAAAAAATTAAATGAACAGCCGACGATTCACTTCAATCTATGAGTTCATAGCAACTATTTGTTTATTAAAATCATCTCCAGTATCACAAGTGAGACCCCAATGAAAACGATAATTACGCCTACATTAGGTGAAAACATCTCAAATGATGCACCCAGCGCATTAATCTTGAAGTTGCTATGTTCTTTCCGGGGCTTGGCAGCATAATACAAACCAACCCCGATGACGAGAGCGGCCAAACTCAGAAATATGAAATTGTAAAGGTCTTTGACCCCAATATTAGAAAGAGCTACCATAAATTAACCAATTACAGTTAAAAAATTATAATAGTGTCTCACATCCATCTATTACCGATTTTATTTAACGATAACGATTAATTTTAATAGTAACGGTTGTAAATCAGTAGCCATAATGTGAGTATGGTTACTATATCTTTGAAATTTGCCAAGGGAGTTACACGACAATAAATTTCAAATTGTCATTTGCTAATTATTTGTTGTGTACAACACAAAAATAATAAATAAATTTGGTAAAAATTAAATTTAAATTTTAAACGTTTTTATTTGAACGGTTTTCTGTAAAATTTGTAACCGATTTATTCAAAAAAAATTATTTAATCTCCAGTTGAACTAAAATCAAAACAGACTACCTCACAAATCGGGCTAACACCCTTCCAATTACTTTGGTAAACACTGGTATCAATACCTAAATTGAATTGATAATCAAGACCAGTTTCATTAATGAACTTTTGAACTTTATTCGGTACTGGTTGCCCGTTTGGATTATAGCCGGGGGATTTTTCGCGTAAATCAACAAAGTAAGGATAACCAGAGTATCTAAAAGGAGTAGACCCTTGAGGAACTATGAAGCTACCATAATCAGCAATTCGGGAAGCTATTTCAATTGTGATTAGTTCAAATTCAGCCCCGATATATTTCAGCTTAGATTTAATATTATCATTGATGCCTGTTTTGATTTTACCAAAGGGCGGGTTGGATATTGACTGTTTAAAGTAGCCAAAAGATTCAAAGTCAAATATTGATGCGTTAATCCAATTGGCTTCAGGTAAAAGCTTTTTACCCACTTCATAATAAACCGGGCTCAATTCAACACAAGTAATATCCTTGCAGTCGCGGTAGTGATAAGCAACAAAGGCTAACATACCTATCCCGGCACATAAATCTATCGTTTTGGCTTTGCTATATAAGGTTAAAGAAAAATCGTTTGCAAAATCTAACGGGGTAAAGAATGCCCCTGCTTCTGAGTTTACGCTTAACGCGCCTTCATTCCATTTCTCAAATACTGTTAGTTTTTCTTCAAAGGTTAGTTTGTCTTTCTCTAATAATTTAACTGCTATGTTGTGTTCTTTTATTTCTGCTTTTGTGAGTTTAGCCATTAAGTATTTATCAATAAATACTTGGCTAATTCCATTAAGGCATCTTAATAGCTATACATATCTTTTAAAGCGGTATAAACTATGGCAAAAGCGTCAGAATTATTGCTCAACAAAACTTCAACTTCATAACTTCCATTATCTTTTATAAATGCAAATTTTTCAGTCTCTCTTTTAAAACTCATATTGTACTTGAATTCATTCACGATAGGTTCTAAATATTTTCGTTCGCGATACTCCAATACAAATTGGTCGCATTTGTCTTTGTCATTGATGAAATATGTTGCCGTTACAAGACCATTCACCTGAGGTGGATAACTACTCCAACGACTTCTCGGATAATCAAACTGTAAGTATTCTTTACCGCTTTGGGTGTAGTTTGAATTTACCCATTGTCCTATCAACATATAGATGCCGTTTTTGACTGTTGACTTTGAGTTACCCAACCAATTTTGAGCCTGTGAACTGAAAGAGATTAGCGAAAATGAGATTGCTAATAAAAGCCTGAAGTGTTTCATAAAGTTTGGTTTGCACTAAGATAAATAAATTATCCATCGGCCAGCCTATTATATAAATAGAATAACAGTAGCAGCGATGGCATTTAAAAAAGGGCAAGAAAAAATGGGCGGTCGGGTTAAAGGTACACCCAACAAATCAACCAAAGAAATTCGAAATGCAATACAGAATGTGTTGGCAAACCGGATTGACACATTGGAAGAAGACTTAGCCCGGATGACAGGATTCCAGAGATGGATGATTCTGGACAAGGTAACAAAGTATGTTATGCCCGCACTTGCAAAGAATGAAGACAAGGTGGAGCATACAGGTGAATTACAAATCAATATAACCTACAGTGACCCGGAGCTAAAAGATAGTGACCCTGAACAGGGTAATAATTATGATGAAGATGTGCCTTTTTAATAGGGTAAAAATACTTCATTTTAAGTTTTGTGCCTTTAGAATGCTATAAACGCATAAAGGGACAAGATTTGATTAGTGAAAAGGGATAATTGAACGTAGATATTAAGTTACCAAGACCACATACTGGGCAGAATGAAGTACTAAAATCTAATGCCCGGTTTAAGGTTTTGATGTGTGGAAGACGTTGGGGCAAATCACTTATAGCTAAACACATCTCAATTATTGGGATGATGCAGAAGGAACACATTGCTTATGTGACTCCTAACTATTCATTAGGTAAAGTTTTCTTTGCTGAGGTTGTTAAAATCCTACCAAGCAAATTAATTAGTAAGCTAAACAGGACTGACTTAGTTATTGAAACTATTACAGGTGGTACGTTATCATTCTTCACTGGTGAACGGTTAGATAACCTGAGAGGGCGCAAATTCCACAAGGTTATTATTGATGAAGCTGCATATATACCAGATTTAGAATCAGCTTGGTTAAACGCTATTAGACCGTGCTTAACTGACTTTAAAGGGTCAGCCCTGTTCATCAGTACACCCAGAGGTAAGAACTACTTCTATGCCCTTTATTTGAAAGGACTAAACAAAGAAGACAGCTTTGCATCGTTCCACTTTACCAGTTACGAGAATCCACACATAGCCAGTGAAGAACTTGATGCAGCAAGGGAACATTTACCTGAAGCAGCATTCAATCAGGAATACTTAGCTGAACCGGGCGAAAACGTTAACAATCCGTTTGGAGTTGATAATATCAATAACAACATTATCCCAGTCTTAAGCAATCAACCAACTAAAGTTTATGGTATCGACTTAGGTAAACACAATGACTACACCGTCATTACCGGGTTAGACCAGAACGGAGCAATGACACACTTTGACAGGTTTAAGCTATCGTGGCAACTAACCATTGAAAGAATCAAAGCTTTACCTGCTTATACTCTGAAAGCTATAGATAGTACAGGTGTTGGTGATGCTGTATTTGAACAACTCAGTACTACTACCAGTAACATAACAGGATTCAAGTTTACAGCTTCGAGCAAACCGGAAATAGTAATGGAACTGGTCAAATCTCTGGAATCTGGTAAGACCAAGATTAACCAAGCTACAGCAGACGAAATGTTGGTGTTTGAATACCGGGTTCAACCATCAGGTCATATAAAATACGAAGCACAAAAGGGCTTCCACGATGATACAGTAATGAGTTTGGCTATAGCGAACCATTACCTTAAGAAAGCCAAACTATCAAACCTGTCAGGATGGCTGTACAATTAATGACAATATGTTAAACCAAAAAGAACTACTAAACAAATTACCCGGTCAGTGGTCGGAACTGACCCTTAAAGACTATATCAAGTTAGCCCCGGTTATCAACGGAACGCAGATTGATGATGATGTGGTTGATGCTGATATATACACCCAGAAAGCAGAATCAGATTTAGATAAATCATTAATGATTATCAGTTTACTTACTGATGCGACAGTAGAAGAACTGGAAGCTAAACCAATGACTGAAGTAATTGAACTGATTAATAAGCTGTCATTTATGAATGAGTTGCCTAATCAAGATAAACCCGTTACCAAGTATAAAACGTTTACTGAATTAACTTATGATGGCTTCATCACCTTTGAAAAACTACAGAGAGATATTAGCAATGACGGTATTTTGGGTAATTCAATCAATAATCTTCCTGTAATGTTATCGGTCTTTTCAAAAGATAACCTAACCCCGGAACAAATAGAACAACTAACTATGCCAGAGGTCATAGCAGGTTTTTTTACTGTGGTCAGGAACAGCCAAAAGTATATGAGAAATATTCAGCGTTCTTTATTGTTGCAGATAATGAAGAACAAGATAAAAGAGGGGAAGCAGATATTGACCCCATACTTGAAGAAAGCAAATCCATTCAACAGGAATTCAACCAGAGGTGGAACTATTGGATGATAGCCAAGCAAGTAGCGGATTTTACCCGGCAAACCTTTTGGCAGGTAATGGAATCCAATGTTGAAGAAGTTCTAACAATAGCAACTTTGTTAAAAGAACAGGTCACAATGTTGGAGAACCAGAACGGTAAGTTAACTGGTTAAACTTAATAATCTTATCTTCGGGTAAACCTTAATCCGATGAAGAAAAAATATGTTTACGTTATTGGTGCTATAATTTTGGTTCTTGTAATAACTAATCCGAGCTATAGTTCCTTTAAGGCATACCTTGGTGACGAAGAAGCACGGACTTCAGATACAAGAAGAACCACCAATTTATTTATATGTAGTAAATATTCAGCAAATGACAGGAATTTCTTTGCAATAGCGGGGAATTTTATTGAATTAGAACGAACCAAACTTCATATCACAGAACTAAGAGAGGATATAATGAGACAGTTAGCTGACAGTGCCTTATATTGGTCAGATACCTCTGATTCTAATCATAATAAAATTTCAGCAAGTGAATTTGCTCAAAGAATAAAAGCTAAGTACCCGGTTTATGAAAACATTCCTAATGATTCATTAATTCGAGCGGTCATAAAAAAATATCCAATTTATACAGGAAAGGTCGATTTCGCGAAATAGATAACTTACAGCCTATTACTTAAATAAATGGCTAAATCATTATCCCAAGCGAATGCAGCAGCTTTAAATAACTTAGGTACAGACAAGCAACAATTTGAGACCGAACTATCAGCATTAGAACAAGCTTGTTCAGAATTTATATTAAGAATTAAAGAAAACATACAAGCAATTCCTGATTTTGTTAATTCCGGGGCAATCGAGAACCTTTCCATTGAGACCGGGGATAACGAAGTTAATGTTATGGGTTCGCCTCACATCCTGTACCAAAACTACGGTGTCAACGGTGCTGAGGTTCAAATGTATGATACTCCGTATAGCTATAAGGATAAAAGACCCCCGGTTAGTGTATTTCTTGAATATATTCAATCCAAGAATATTAGGTTAATCAATAATCCCCGCTATTATGGGAATCCGTCACCCTTTGCTTCAACAACAGAGGATAAGCAGCAATTACAATTAGCTTGGGCTATAGCTACCAAAGTTTATAAGGATGGTTTTAAACCCCGTCCTATAAAGTGGGAAGAAGAAAAAGAGAAGTTGAAAAATGATTTAAAAAAGAACGTAGCCGAGTTCTATATCAAGCAAATCAAAACTGAGATATACAATCAATACGGGCAGAATGTGGAGGCTAAGGGCAAATGATTATTTAGGTTCAACGGGAACATTCACAACTGTATCAATCTTTTGCGTTCCTTGAAAATCTAATTTGTATCGCCCACCTGCAATTTTATATTCTCCACCTTTCAGGGTGATATAAAATATTTCATCAACCAAATTAAAGTTAATGTCATACGCACTTTTTATTTTTCCTTCAATTACATATGGTTTTTTCTTATAGTGTGCTTCTGTAGTAGCATAGCAATGTACACCTGCAACTCGTGCTATCATAACTTCACTACCTTGAAAATTAAATATACATCGTACATTTATAGGTTTTCGTCGATAAAAATAGTCGTCTATGTGAGAATTTGTTTCAAGGCTATCAACTGCATTCTTATACTGCGCTAATTGTTTTTTTGAATAGAGAATTTTCTGAGTTACTAAAACTTGATTCTGCTTAATCATTGCAACATTGTTATGAATTGAATCATATAGTCTTTGTAAAGTAGTAATGTTCTTTATTAAATCGCTTTTGTTTTTCACTAAGCTTTTATTGTTAGCTATTTCTTTGTCCAGTTTTTCGGTTTTGATTTTCAAATCTTTCTTCTCGTTGTCCAATGAATCTGCAAGCACGTAGCTTTTATGCTCAGCAATTGGAATAACTGCGTAGGGGATAAAAAAGCTAAGAAAAACAATAGTGCCACCGCCAATTACAATTACTTGCGCCCAAAACTTGCGCGAAGTCCAAACCTTCTTTTCCTGAGTGATTTCAAAGTTGATTTTTTTCTTTTCGGCTTCGGCTTTATCTGCCTTTGCCTTGTACATTAAAATTTGAGCTTCTTTAATTTGCTTATCTAATTCCGATTCTGCCATTGATTTAGGTATAGTCAATCTTTAATTGAAAGTTTACTAACGTCTTTATCTGGAAAAACATCCGTGAAGCCAGATGTATCATTGTGGAAGAATATATAGTTTTTTGTTCTTCCAATATAATAATACTTGATTGTAGATTTTATTGTATCCTTTTTTAAGATGATAAAAGTATTATTATCGTTTGAGGTGGGGGTTATGTGGTTGGTTCGGTACAAAGTCGTAATACCGGCTGCAAGTATCATACCTAATGATAGAAATAACACTATCATAATATTTCCGGGAATTTGATAGCTATGATTTGTCTGTAAATGCTTGTCAAAAGCAATCAATATCCTCAATGTGTAAACGACAGCGTAGAAAATTAAAACAATTACATATGTATAATTGATAGTGATGTTATTAAAATAGCTAATTATTATCCGTACGACATAATAAGTGGCAACTAATCCCATTGCTACGTCAATAGTATTCTTGATTCTCTTATTCGCTCTTCGAATCTGAATATCAGACATATCCTTCTGGTATGAGCTTATCCCTTTGCCTATGAGCGAGTAGTAATAGTAGTTAATAATTAAAAATGGAACTGCAATATAAAATGCGTCCCTGATTGTGTTGTTGAAAACCTCAGCTATATCAATGTATTCGAATACATCAAATGAAAACTTTCCGTAGAATAACGTGAGTTTTGCAATTCCAAAAATAAACGATAAGAAAGTAATACTGGTTACTAACTGACTAAGCGGAGTCTTTTCTGATTCTGCCATAAGGATTGGGTTTAGTCAAATATAAGCCTATTAATCTTAAAAAGAGAGATAGGCAAATGATTTCGATAAACAGCCAACCCAATAGATATTCACCAGTAAATAACCCTGTAATTTTTCAGGTCAATAGTAGCAATGTTTTAATAAGCCATTTCAAAGTTTCCGTTACTGATGGGAGTGGTAATACTATAATCAATCAGAGACTTTATACTTCACCCGCTAACCCTACAGGCTCGTATATTGATTTAGCCAATATCCTTTATAATACAGTTAATTATCAACTGATTTCTTCCCCCAATATAGTTGATTCGACACCCAATATATTGCAGCCGTACCAATTAACTATAACGGAAAGGTTGGCTTCGGGTGGTGCGATAATAGACGGTGTAAGCCTCACTACCAGTCTAAGCTACATCTGGAACGGTCTTGTTGATAAAAACAACTTTTCCAATTACAGCTACCTAAGTTATGTGATAGCTACGGCTACTATTGGATACACACCAACATTTGGTACAGGCACGACTTACTACGTAGCATCAGCGGGTTCATCAGCCAACACGGGTACTTTCAGCAGCGCACCGATGAACTTTTCAAAGTTCAAAAGCTCTACTTTTCAACCCGGTGATACTATCCTTTTCAATAAGGGTGACACATTCACGGGAACTATCAATTGGGGCTTCGGAGGTTCGTTAAACAATCCTATAACGCTGGATGTTTACGGAACTGCAGCATCCAATCCTATAATAGACGGTGGTGGTTCAACATCAGCCCCGAATCTTCAACTTAATGCTGGATATGTTAATGTAAGAAACTTGGTTTTCCAGAATAATCAAAGTTCATCTGGGTTAATCTATTTAACCAATAACTCGCGTGATGTAACCATTAGTAACTGCTATTTCACCAACGCTATCAGGGGTATCAATGCATACAATTGCGGTACAGGTGGTACCGCGAATCTTAAAGTAATTGGTAACTATTTTTCCGCAATTGCTGATAACTCAGGACACACGCACGGCGGAGGTTCATCGGTACAGTTTAACAACTGTGTGGGTTCAGGTATGGAAATAGCTTATAACTATTGCTACACCAACATTTCCCCACCTGTGGCAGGTGTAGGTGACGTGTTATCTGTTTATCAATGCTCAGGTACTTCATCAAGTTGGATTTTGGTTCACAATAACAATGTTAGAGGTGGTTCGTCTACTCCATTTGGTTATTGCGGATTGGTTTTAGGTGACGTTGGAGGAATGTATCAATCAGGTTATTCAAACACCTTCATCAATACTGGTGCTGAGGGTTGTCAGGTACAGGGCGGTACCCAGATTGATATGTCATACAATACTATCTATTCTGCACAGTTCACTTACTCCAACGTAGGGATAGCATTTGGTAATTACTCTGGGAAACCTTGTTCAGCAATTACCATCGGTCACAATATAATAAACTGGACTAAATCGGACGGAACGATATTCAATAAATGGATTGATACGGCCATTGCTAATAGTAATTCAACCGCATCAGGTTTACCGTCTGGAGCAACTTTAGCAACCCCTTCCAACTGGAGTACTAATACAGCCGATAGTACAGCAGACCCCGGAGCGTATGATGGATTATTGCCAAACCCGCTTTGGGCTGGTTCACCATTTAATGTGGGTTCTGCTTCAGTGGCGCAATTATTAACCAATAAGCCATCTACAACCAAGTATTACAGCAATTCAACTGATTACTTATATTTTATCAATGATGGGCTTTCTTTGAATGCAGTATTGAAGTTATACGTTAACGGCAGTGGTATTACTACATATACCAAATCAATTAGTTCGGGCATTACATCAGGCAGAATCAAGCTTTCCCCCGATACATTAACTACAATGTTCGGGTCAAACTTTAGCAACTACTTTACTTCAAATAACTATTTCACAGTAGTAATTCAGGATACAAGCGGTACCAATAAATCAGTCACCCGTACTTACACTTTGAAAAATAGTAATTGTGCTTATACACCTATTCAACTGGTATTTGGTAACCAGTTAGGAGGATTCGACGGTATAAGATTCTTTAACCCACAAGAGCAAATTGACGTTGTTAGAACTACCATCAAAAAGAATCCTTTTCAGCTAAATAACAACTTGTACACTGATAACGTGTCAGGGGTATTCAATAGCGATACCGATACAATTAACGTAGCTTCAACAAGCACTTATACGGCTATCAGTGACCCTTTATCGGATGATGAATCTTTGTGGCATAAAGAATTGGTTAAATCCAAGCAGGTGTATGTTTTGCTACCTACAGGAAATTATATGCCTGTAACAATAACCAATACTCAGTACAAGGTTCAGCAGAACAAATACAACAACACGGCTTTGGTTAGGTTATCAATAACATTTACTATACCGGATACAGGAGCTAAATTATATTAATTTGTAACTTAGTGATACTTAATCCAGTGTCACTATGTTTAACTTACCTTTTCCGACCGATAGCCTGTATAAATTCTGCTTTATGTTTGGGCTGGCTTTGATTGTGTTTTCAATTTATTTCCGGGATAGCCACTTAAACAGGTATGACAAAAATCAGCCAAAATATATTTTAGATTCATTAAACAACAGGCTTACTGTACTTGATAACATCAGGTATGAGGATTCTTATTTTCTCTTTATTAACGGTCGGTCATTGAATGATTTTTTTCGACTTAATCTGCGTTTAGACGTTCATAATGCAAAAATCGCTTTAAATAATTGGGAACAGTTTGAAAGGAGTTATAGAGAACAATATCTGAAATCGGATACTTCTTTACGTAATTTATGTGTGCTTATGGATAATAATATAAAAGCTAAGAAGGACACTGAGTTAGTGAAACACTATCTTTCATTTATTCTCCAGATAAGAACACAAAATAATAGAGTCACAGAGGAATGTCGTAATAAAATTTCTTTTTATGATTCGAACATAAGAAATGATTATTTATCTGATTTGTTTGTGTCAATTTCAGGTATACTACTGTTCGTTTTTGGAACTTTATTATGGTATTTCAAAATACAACGTTACCAAGACAAAATACTAAAGCTACAAGTGGTTGAAGCAAGTAAAGGAGCAACGAATAGCAAAAATAAATTATTTGGTCGTAAGCACCACGACCCAATCAATCGAATAGGAACAAGGGGCTGATTAAGCCCCGGTGATTGTTATAGAGTGATTAATTATGCTATCTTGAAAATAAAAGCTTTGCCTCTTTTTCCGGCTGTACCAATTTGACCGTCTTTTTTCAGTAGAAAAGTATTTTGCTGTATTGATTTCTTCGTTATTTCTACTCCAGCTTTATTCAAAGCGGATTCAATTTCATCTATTGTACCTTCACCAAGCTTGGTTAAAACCACACCTATCTTTTCTTTGTCCGTTTTAGCTTCTTCAAGTGTTTTAGGAAAAGGAATGCGTTCACCTTTCGGTTTAGCAACTTTGGTCTTAGCAGTGCTTTTTACTGATTTTACGCCCAAAGCTTCTAATGCTTTTACTAAAGATTCAACTTCTCTTTCTTCTTTTTCGAATTGCTTCATACCATCTTTAAAGATTCGGTCAGCTTCAGCTTTAGCATTTTTATAAGTTTGTTCAGCAGCTTTATAAGCGTCCTCTTTTGCTTTTTTCAATGTAGCAGTTTTTCCCTCTAATCCTGAATTTAATTCATTGAGAGAAGCCTTTAAAACCTCGATTGCTTTTGCGGTTGCATCCATATTGGTATGTCGTTTAGTTTGATACCAAAGGTAGGCGAATTGCCTATTATTTATGTAAAAATAGTTGATGATACCAAATAGCTACTACAGAATATTTTTAATCGATACTTCAGGAACTACTTCAAATGGAAATTATGCCGAACTGGATTGCGAGGATATACAATTTGTTGCCAAATACCAAGTTTCAGATTTGGCAGACATTTCAACCCGGAAAGATGCGATAACCCAAACGATTACCTTTAAAGGTACGAAGCAAAATAATATTGTTTTCGGCAATTTATCCAACCTAAATAGAGTCGTTGATGATTCAGTTAACCTTTCGTTTTTATTTAATTTCTCAATTACTAAGGATATAGATTGTTTGGTTTATGAGAATTCAACATTAATCCTTAAAGGGAAGCTACATTTTATATCAGCTAACAGAGATAAGGACGGTAATATTACTTATGAATGTGCAATCAAGGGATACCTTGCTGATTTCTTTGCCCAGATAAACAATTACTTCATTTCTGATTTAGATTTTACCCCTTTCAATCACACTTACAATATAACCAACATAAGAAATAGTTGGGTTAATGATTTTATATACAATGGTTCAGGGGTGACAACGAGTTTGTATGAAGGGTATGTGTATCCCTACATTGATTATGGTGCCGGTATTACTACTGATACTGCTTTTGATAACAAGATTGATTACCGGAACTTCAGACCTGCATTCTATCTAAATGAGTACTTCAGAAGAATATTTTCCCAAACTGGATTAACAGGTAATTATAGATATACCGTTACAGGAAGTACCGATTTTTTAGACCAGTTCAACAATGCTATTATACCAAATAACGATTCAGATTACAGCTATTCCAAAGCAGCCGGGGTTTTTTATGAGTTAACCAGAACCGGGCTTGTTGATACCTACAATGCTGATAGTCAAACGTACAGAGACCCAAGCAACAACGCGATTTCTCAGTACAATCACCTGATTGCATTTAACGCAACAGTAACAGGAGCTACGGGACAGACGATAATCAGTACAGCTGTAACAAACGGTCAAATTATTAACTTCAATAGCCGGGTAAATACTACAGTTTCTGCTACTCTAACTTATGCGTTCATTCAACAAAACGGTGCTGCGAGTAATGCAAATCCGGTCGTCAGATTTCAGTGCTTATATAGAACTTCATCAATAGGTCAATTTGCTGTAATTGGCGAAACAACTAAAAGCTATCCTTCAAACCCACCTTCGGGTACTATATACGTGAATCCAACCGATGTGTTAAAGTTTACTGTAACCAATCAGTTTGAAGCAGGTAGTCAATTGGCGATAGTGGCGTATCTCGATGTAAAAGCCTCTAATGCTTACTATAATATATCTGTTTTGAACGCCGATTTACAAATCGGCAGTCCATATGCAACAAGTACAGTGACCGTTTCTTTGAATGACCAAGCAATTTTGGTAGGTCAAAATACTACTTCAATTAAGCAAGTTGATTTCTTAAAATCGGTTATCAATATGTTTAATCTTTACGTGTATCCTGACCCTGAAGATTCGCGTCACATTATTTTCATTCCTTATAATGATTATTATTCCAACTTCGTTTACGGAATAGTAACAACTACAGCGTTAGATTGGACTAATAAAATAGATAATTCTACTATTACCCAAACTCCGATAAGTGAAATTTTCAATTTATATTCTTTTACGTTCAAAGATGATACAGATTGGTTATCGAAATTGTATAAAGAAAGGTGGGGTAACACATACGGCAATCTTATTTTGACCGGAGCAACATACGGCTCAAATAAATCCATTAATTTATTATTTGGTTCAACCCCGGTTAACTACTACAACGGCAAAAACTATGCTCAGTTATGGGAACTGAATACAGATAACTTAAAGAAGCCTAAAACTACGGCACCCCGAATATTATTTTACAATGGCTTGCAAAGTTGCCCCTCTTATGAAATTGGGGAAATTACCCAAGATTCAACTACTGGTAATTTTCTGTTCACGTCATTAGACGTTGTGAATAATACCTTCAATGTTTATGCTGAAGCGAATGAGTACACAACTACTACCACAGGTGATTTTGTGGATTTGTTATTTTCCGTCCCAAGTCAGGTATTTTACACCAACGGGGGAATAGTTAATTCTATAGGTAATAAAACCTTGTATGATTACTACTACGCTAACCAGATTAATGAATTGTTGGATTCAAATACCCGGATTATAGAAACGACTGCTTACCTGAATGAAAATGATATACAGCAATTAGATTTTACAAAGCCGATATTCTTTGATTCTGTATTAGGGCATAACTATTTCAAATTACTTTCAGTGGATTATTCCAATAAGAATACCCCGGCCACCATCAGGTTGCAAACGTGTTTATTAAAGGCAAATACTAATCCTAATGATTTCATAACGTTTCATAATGCTACCTATACTGTTAATGGTACATCAACAACGTGTGGTGTAGGGTATAAGTCTGAGGCTTTTGGTTATACCGTACCTTATGGAACGTACTCGTCATTTATCAGTCAGGAAGACGCAGATGCACAAGCAGCAGCAGATGCAGCAGTTAACGCCCAATCTTTCATTAACCGTTGGGCGCATTGTGTTTACACAGGGCAAACATTCACATTAGCACACGACCTGTATCCGACTGATGCCGTAGCAGATGCTAAATCGGGTAATACTTCAACTTTCTATACCGATACCGGGACAATGGCATTGAATTCTATGGTCTTTAAGAATGATGGCGGAGGAAACTTTGTCCGGGGTGGAGGGGCTTACTATGCAACTTCGAATACGTACTGGCAAGTCGATAGTTCATCTTATCTGATTTCATCTGCTTCAACATCTGGAATAAGTGGTTACACCTATTCGGTTTATTTAGCTACTGGTTCAACACAATACGTTTCCTGTTCAATTGCCAATAATGATAAATCAACTTACAGGCAATTTTATAGTACTGACCCTACCATTAGAACCGGAACTACAATCTATTACACGCCGGGCGTAACTGGTTCAACAGTTATCAATGGCTGGTATGCGGATGGTGTACAAGCTTATGAAACCAGTGCCGGGGCAGTATATAACATCGTTGCTTGCTAAGAGCCTATTATTCTACTAAAGAATAGGATATGCAGGGTAACGAAGAAGAAAAAATATTACTCAATGTCGGACTGAATGCTGATGAAGCCAATCAGGGATTAGACCAGTTAAAGCAGAAGATTAACAATGTAAGTCAGCAAGATTTAGGTACAAGTTCAGTACAATCATATAAGCTACAAATCCGGCAATTAACAGCCGAATTGCAGAAAATTGCCCAAGTTCAGGGTCTTAATTCAGCAGCCTTTAGACAAGGTGCAAGGGAATTGGCTGAACTAAAGGAAAAAGCTAAGGACTTCAAAACTACCATTGATGCATTCGACCCTTCCAATAAATTGAGAGGTCTTGCAACAATAGCCAAAGGTGGTGCGGTCGCTCTTGAAGGAGCAGCCGGGGCAATGGCATTGTTCGGGGTCAAGGGTGAAAAGGCTGAAGAAGTATTGATGAGATTGCAAGGCGTTATGGCTTTATCTCACGCTATACATTCAATCCACGAGGTTACGGTAGGATGGCAGGCCTTCATCAATATGCTTGGACTTGCTCAAGAAAAAGCAAAAGCTGTAAGTATTATACCACCATCAGCACCCGGACAAGCAGCAGAAGGCGGAGCAGTAGCAGCTAATGAAGCGGAAACTGCATCAGTCGAACAATTAACAGCAGCACAATTAGAATTAAATGCAGCAACTACAGCAGGGGTTGAAGCCAATGCAGCAAATGCAACAAGTCAGGAAGCTTTAGCGGTAACTGAAGAAGGTACAGCAGTTGCTTCGCAAACATTAGGACTTGCTCTAAAAGGTATTGGTATCGGATTAATCATTGCAGCAATTGCGTACCTGATTTCAAACTGGAAAGAGGTTAAGGAAACCTTCTTAGACCTGTTCCCTGTACTTAAACAAACCGGGTCAGCTTTTACGGATTTCAAAAATGACATAATGGGATTGGGGTCAGTGGTTTTACACGTGCTTAAATCTCCAATTGACGAAGCAATTACCGCTATCAAAATTCTTGTTGATGTTGTTAAAGGTGATTTCAAAGGTGCGGTTAATGATTTCAAGGCAGGAGTTCAACAGCAGATGGATGATTGGAACGTGGTTGCCAATTTTAAATCTGGTAAAGCCAAAGGTGAAGCCAAAGATGCTGAAGAAGCAGCTACCAAAAGGATTCAGGCCGAAATTGATGCTAATGAACGTATCATTAAAGAACGCCAAGCATTAGGAAAGAATACTTTTAATCTCGAAGTTAAGACCCAACAGCTTAAAAATGAACTTTTAAAGAAAGAGGCTGAAGAAGACGAGAAGAAAAAGAAAGAATTGTTGGATGGTGAATCCCAGATTACAGTATTGCAGAATCAGGAGATTAAAAAACGCAACGATGAAGCTGAAAAACTGAGAAAAGAAGCAGCAGCTAAGGCGGCAGCTTTGAAAAAACAGGAGTTGGACAAGCTGAAGACGGGCAATGAAGAAGCATCTAAAGTTATTCAGGCAGGTATCAATTCTCAAAGAGATATTGAATTATCAAATGCCCAGTTTAAGTATGATAGATTGATTGCTATTGCTCAGAAATACAATCAAGACTACAGTAAATTAACTCAAGCAGCTAAAATTGAAGAAGCCCTTATAAATAAGAAATACGACGAACAAATTGCCGATTATCTGGATAAGGTTAATGATGATTCTCTGTCAGAGTTTGACAAGAAACGGAAGGAAATTAACCGTGCAATTGCTGAACAAATGAAAAATGCTAATGAGTTGGAGAAACAACAGTTAGCAGCAAGCAGGAACTTTCAATTATCCCAAGTCAATAAGGAAGAATCTGCTACCTATGATGCAGATAATGCGGATAATAATGTATTAAATGCTGAAAACAGCAATAGGGCAGCACTTAAAAAACCTGATTCAGCACAAGTAAAATTTAATAAAGAACAGGCTATCCGGGATGCAAGATTAGCAGCAATTGAAGCAAACTATAAGAAAGAGCAAGCATTAGCCGGGGATAATGTCCAAAAATTAATGGACATTGAATACAAATACAATAAAGACAAAGGTGATTTAGAAGAAGAAAATGCTAAAGCAGCGATTGAATTGACCCAAGCTGAAAAGGATGCTAAACTTAGTATGCTTGATGAGGTATCTCAGGGGTTAAACGCAGCTTCTGAGATTGCAGGGCAAAGTACAGCAGCAGGTAAAGCGTTAGCTGTTGCCAGTACAACTATTTCAACGTATTTATCAGCGCAAAAGGCTTATGAATCCTTAATTGGTACGCCGTATGTTGGACCAGTGATTGCACCAATTGCAGCAGGTGTTGCGGTAGCAGCAGGTTTAGCGAATGTCAAAAAGATTTTAAGTGTAAAAACGCCGGGCGGGTCAGCAGGTAGTACAAATACACCAACTTATACAGCACCAACTATTAACAGTACGGTATTAAATCAAGCGCAACAGGGAGTACAAAATGTTAACGTAGTAAATCAAGACCAGAACAAAAAGCAGAATGATGTTAGGGCTTATGTCGTTGAATCTGATATATCCAATAAACAACAGAGAGCGCAATATTTGGATAGGTTATCTACGATTTAAAGGCTTTATTATTCAATTTTTCAAAATACCTGTCTTCTACTGCGGGAGATAAAGACGGACTATTTTCGGTCGCAGTCTGAAATGAGCCAATGATAGACTCGAGTGCACTTATAGCCTCCTCCCGCATTTGGTAGGTTGCGGGTTGTTGGTCACTGTCCTGAAATCGTAAAAAAAACGTACTGAGTTTATTGTTGACAGCTTCGTATTCAGCAGCAGCTATTTTATTTTTTTCTCCTCGTTCTTGAAATCCCAAGAAGGTTTGAAGTGCTGATAAAACAGCAGCTAACAAAGAAATTAGACCAGTGATAATTTGATAATTAACTCCGCTGTCACCTTGCATTTTCGAAAAATATCCGAAAATCCTTGTACCAACGACTGTAGTCAAAATGATAACTGTAATTCCCATTCCCTTGGAAAGATAGTAATTCACCTGAACCAAACGATTGTGTTCCTTTTTCCGGCAATTTGCTTTGTGTTGGTAATGAGCAGCACGTTCTCGAACATCAGTTAAACGAGGCATAAGGCTAAAGTTTATTTGAAGGTATCACATTTCGTCTAATTATTCAAAGCCTATTAACTCAAATAAAGAGTTAATGGACAAATTACCCCTTATCGAATTAAAAATAGATGCTGAAGCAGATGCGTTTGTTTCAGCAATTGCATTAGTTGAAAACCCAGCAATTGAATCTGATTTTATTGCCTTTTCTCAGGTAGAATACTTTTCTGCCAACGATGAAAAACAAGAGTTATTAGGTGCAGCAATGATACCTGATAAGCCGATATACCGAAAAGGTGATAAAGGAGATTATTACGCTGTATTTTCCAAAGATACCATCAGACAAATATCACAGGTGTTTGCGCAAAAGGGATTATTCAATAAAACCAATATTGAGCATACCCTAATTCCGGCTGAATCCTATGTCTATCAATCCTACATAGTTGATGATTCTAAAGGAATCACTGCACCAAAAGGAATTAATGTCCCTGATGGAACTTGGATAGTAGGGGTCAAGGTCAACAATCCTACAGTTTGGCAGAATATCAAACAAGGTAATATCAAAGGCTTCTCAGTTGAAGGGGTTTTTGAATTATTCCCAACCAATCAGTTTAGTGATGGCTCTACCGACATAGCCGACGAAGAACTAAGCAAAGTAATCAATGAATTTAAATCTGCGCTCGAAAGAGTGAATAATATGAAATGGTAATAGGTGTAAAATTTCCACGAGCCTATTAGCTATATAAAAGAAGTATACAATTATAACAATGACAAAACAAGAAGTCATAAACACAATCAACCAAGCCACGAAAGCTATAGCCAATCTTTTTGTTGATGCAAAATTTGAGGCGGTAAAGCTTAAACAAGGTGACCAGTTGGTAGAAGTACAAGGTGAATTAGCACCGGGTACGAAAGTAATTACATCATCATCTCAAGGTTCAGTTCCCGCAGCAGATGATACCTATGAATTATCAAACGGGGTTAGTTTCTCAACTAAAGCTGGAGCGATTGAAAAAGTTATCAACGATGGTAAGCAAGAAGATGCTAAGGATGAAAAATTAGCTGATGACGAAGATTCAGCAGATGAAAATATGGCTGATGCACCTGCAAGTGATGACGATTCACAAGCTGATGCTGAAGATGCTAATGAAGATGCAGACGAAGCTAAAGCGGATGAAGCAAATACAGCAGCTATCCAAGCATTAACTGACAAAGTATCTCAATTGGAACAAGCAATTGTAGCCATACAGCAAGCTTTATCAGCTTCTGCAAGTAAAGAAGATATGAAAGCAATAGGTGACCAGTTCAGTAAAATTCAAAGTGCTTTTGAAGTACTGGCAGATACCCCGTCTCAATTCTCAAAGGTGGATAACACGCCGAGTGCAAGAGAAATAAAATATCAGAAAATAGAAGCATTGGCAGCTATCACTTCAAAATTAAAATAAACCTATCCCGCACGGGAAATAACCAAGAAATAAAATAATAATAATAACAAATGGCTTTTAATATTAGTTCATTGCCTCAATATGTAGACCAGACAAGCAAAACGCTTTTGGTTGATACCGTATTTGGCAACCAAACCGCATCAGTGCTAAAAGATGCAGGTTCAATCACAGTAGGTGTAAAAGGACAACACGCTTTGCAGCTTTTATCAAGTGATGTAAGTTTTCAATCAAACACCCTTTGCGGTCGTAACCCTAACGGGAATGCAAATTTCACTCAGGCTATAATCACAGTTTATCCATTAAAGGATGAACAAAATTTGTGTAACAAACCATTGGAGAATACTTGGATGGTTCAATACTTAACCAAAGGTCAAGTGTACACAGAAGCGATGTTCGCTAATGATATAATGTCAGCACGTGCTTTAAAAATTGCTCAGGAAAATGAGAAGTTGATGTGGTCAGGTGATACCGTTGCTTTATCAGCGTCAACCACTTTAGGTAAGTTAGACGGCTTTATGAAGCAGATTGCAGCAGGTGCTTACATCCCTTTAACAGGTGGTACAGTTGCTACAGGGGCAACAATTGTAGAAAGATTGCAAGCAGCATTCTTAGCAATGCCTTCAAAAATCACTGAACAAAGTGATGCAGTTATCTTCTTATCAACTGCTCTTTACAATGAATACACTGTTGCTTTAGCACTCAAAAATTTATACCACCCATCAGAAGACAAAACCTTATTCGGTACTACAATCAAATTAGTCCCGGTAGATGGTTTAAACGGTTCACGTAATATTTATGTAGGTCGTTTGCGTTCTTTCCAGATGGCTACTGACTTGATTGGTGAGGAAGATAAGGCAATTATGCAGTATTCCATTGAGACTCAAAACATTTATATGGACTTCCATTGGGCTTTAGGTGTAAAAGCAATTTACATCAATGAAATTGGCGTTGCTTCTGTTTAATCTATAGAAGAATAATAAAATAACGGGTCAGTCACCAACCTGGTGACGACCCTCTTAATAAAATATTTAATAATATGGCTTGTACAAGCGTAACAGCATATGCTAAACAATGTGGTAAAGGGATTGCCGGGGGCGTTGCTCACTTGTTTATAGTGGGGTTTGGCGACCTTAGCATTATTTCCGGTACTACTGATGTTTTTGCATATGCATCAGGTACTACAGTTGTGAATAACATCAACTTAGCATCTGGTAAGAAATTTTTGGAATGCGGTATATTGAAAGAATCAGTTAGTTTTAAAGGAACTGCTAAAAGAGATTCTTCAACTGGTGCTTTTGCAAATGAAACTGAAACGACCATTGTGATTTCCAATATCACTGAAACTGCAAAGCAATATGTGGAAGGTTTACTATCACAACCTGTAGCACTTATAATTCAATTGCGTTCTGGTAATTACATCGTTTCAGGTCTAAACGGTTTTACCGAATTGACTGAAGTAGATGAAGCATCAGGCACAAAGAATGCTGATATGAACGGATACACCCTTAAATTTACAGGTGTTCAGGAATCATTAACATCAACAATTGATAGCACTTACGTTCAGACGATAATCACACGTAATTAATTATTGTAGGTTAGAAATTATACAGCCTTGATAGTAATATCAGGGCTTTTTTATTGACCTGAAAAATTTTTATCGGTCGATATGAAAACTTTTTGTTCGGTTCCAATAAATTATGAATGAAAAAAATTGTAATAATTTCGGAATCACAGATTCTGCACGTAAGAACAGAACTTTTTACGCAAACTGAAGAACATTTGAAGTCATTCCCGGATGCGTGGGCAATCCAAAATTGGCGTTACACGATTGAAGGTAAGTCAGCTATCTTAGATGTATTAATAACGTCAAGATTAGTTTTGGTTCTTGACCACATATTTTAATTGTTCATTGAAGCCTCACCTTTCCCGGGTGGGGCTTTTTTATTTCCTGTAGCCTATTAATATCAGTAAAGCAATATTACAGATGATATTAATTAATTACGGAAAGGATGTTCAGGATTTAGTACTAACGCTAACAGAACTCACTACTATTTCTGACCCGGTATATCTATTGGTATTAACCAACATTTTCACCAAGACCAAAACCCGTTACATCTTACAAGATAACTTATCACCAAACTTAGAACGTTACGATAGATTTCAATTACCAACTTCAGAGTTTGATAACCTTGAAACTGGTCTTTACATCTATCACATATATCAATCTGATTCAATCAATTATGATGAAACCCAATTGGGCGATTGGATTGAACAGGGGAAAGCCCAAGTCATAAGAAACAGTGAGGCTTTGCAGCCAATTACATTTCAGCCTTCAGAAGTTGAATACCTAACCTATACCCCAAGATAATGAAGAAGCAGACTACAGTGAGTAAAGATATGACCGGGGTGATTGACCTAAACTTTTCATCTTCTGTAACCCCACAACCTTATGAACAGGTTCAGGGTAGCAATGATAATAGTTTCGTGTATTGGGGTATCGGTGAGAAAATGTACAACCTGTACCCAAATTTCTTATTGAAGCTATACAATGATTCGCCTTTACATAAGGGTATCATCAATGGTAAGATAGATTACATAACCGGGGACGGTATTAGATTTAAAGGTAAAGATGAAGTTATCGGTATCAAACCGAATGACTCAGATTCCTTTGATGAATTCATCAATAAGATTATAAATGACTACTTAATTTTCAATGCCTATGCTATAGAAGTAGTGTATAATAAATTGGGTAGACCTATCCAATGGGTTCATATTCCTTTTCATAAGCTTAGAATGAACCGGGACAGAAGCAGATTCTGGTACGGTTATGATTGGCAGTTTGAACCATCGAATTATGTTACTTATGATATGTGGAAGCCGGGCATTAATAAGGATGGCTTTTCAAAGGTTTACTACTATAGCAATTATGCACCATCGGTATTAAACGTTTACCCAACCCCTGAATATTCTGGTGCAATAAAGGCTATTGAAAATGATATTGAAATCCGTGAGTTCCACATCAATAATATCAGAAACAGTTTTTCACCTTCCAGTTTAATTACTTTTTACACAGGTGGAGCAGAACCGGAGAGAGCAGATGCATTAAACCGTAAAATTCAAAATGCTTATACCGGGTCAAACGGTAAGAAATTTATCTTGGGTTTTGAATCTCCAGATGGTAAAGCACCATCCGTTCAAACACTGACCCCAAGTGATGCTGATAAGATGTTCATTGAGAATAAGAAAGACACTATTCAGGACATTTTAACGGCACATATGTGTGTTAGTCCTATGCTGTTCGGTATCAAAACTGAAGGTCAATTAGGGGGTGCTACAGAATTGGAATCATCATACGAAATTTTTAAGAACATATATGTCAAGAACCGTAGGAATGAGTTAGAAACTTCCCTAAATAGATTGTTTGCTGATGCAGGTTTTCAGCCGATGGAATTTAAAGATTCAGGTTCGTTATTCAGTTCAACATTATCTGATATAATGAAAATGAAAACTTACACTATCAACGAAGTTAGAGAGAAAGAAGGTTTACCACCAATTCTTAATGGAGATAGATTGATAGATGAAGTTAAGCCAGTACCAACCCAAGAACCCCAAGCACCGACCCCGGATAATGGCAGCATCCCGGATGTAAATGTGGTAGGTTCACCAATCCCGGCTAATCAGGTAGTATCACCTTCAGCTACTTCTACGGGTGGTTCAAAATTTTCTAATGATGGTTCAGTAACCTATCATTTAACTGATGATGATTTTGAAAAGGTTAAGCATTTGGGTAAGGATAAAACCAAATTTACTACCCTTAAAAAGTTTGATTACACCATAACTTCATTCAGTGATGCAAGGTATGCAGAGCAACAATTTGATGACGATAAAGATGTTGCTGATTACATAATAAAAAGCGGAATCAAGAATATGACCATCGTACAGATTAAGGCAGCTATCAGGAAGGATTTAGGTATTACTGTAACAGCCGATGATGTAAGACGAATTATTCAAGAGTTGGAAGATTCAGGTATGATTAACAAGAACGATTTGAATAAATCAATTACCGTTAAATCAACTGAAAAGACTATGCAGCCTGAGAAAATCAGACGTATAGAAACCAGATATAGCTATGATGGTATTGAAGATGACCGCAATAGACCGTTTTGTGCTAAACTACTGGAAAATGACCGCTATTATTCAAGAAGTGAGATTCAGGAAATGAGTTTACTATTTGGTTACGATGTTTTCAGTTATCGCGGTGGCTTTTACCATAACCCTACAACTAATATTACTACCCCTTATTGCCGTCATAGATGGACAGCAGTATCAGTAGTGCTTAATACCCCAGAAGAATAAGATGCAGAGGATATTATTTATTAACGAACAAACGATAAAGGACAATTCCATTATTCAAACTAATGTGGATTCAAAAATCATAGTGAATACGATTTATGAAGTGCAGGATTTGGAGTTGCAACCAGTTTTGGGATTACCAATCTATACCGGGTTAACTCAGGAAGTTATTAATGCTGCAAATGATACCGGGTACACCTTTACGGCTACAGGTCAAACCCTGCTACAGGAATACATTCAACCATTTCTAATTTACGGGACTTTGGTTTACGGATTTACCCCATTGCATTTTAAAGTAACAAACAAGGGTATCAATAAAAAGAATGATGACAATTCAGCAAATGCGACTGCTCAGGAATTGGAATCCCTGAAGGCTCACTATACCTCAAAATTCGACACCTACAAAAACAGGCTTATCAAATATTTAGCGATAACCTTAGAAGAAGTAGTACCCGGAATCGTGGACAGTACCAGTTCTTCAACGGGTTGGTATCTGCCAGAATTTGAAGTGAATTTGGAAGAATATTTCGAGGCATTAGCCAATAAAACCACTTTTTACGGCGGCTACTTCGGTGGATACTACAGGAGGTATTAATAAATGTTAACCATAAACCAAGTCAAACTATATTTAATCGGATTTTTTGAGAATCACTTGCAGATAAATACGGTCGTTTATGATAGCGATTTCAATTTTAATGCAGAAGATGACCTACTTTATAAAGTTGTTCAAATCCAACCCATAGACCCTGTACAGGTTACCTACAACGAAGCGGTTTATAAGTTTAAAGTAGTCGTAGCGGATATTATAGACCCGGCAAATAACGATTCTGAAAATGACATTCAGAGCGATTGTATCTCTATTGCCAATGACTTCATAAGCTACTTTGGTGACGAAGATTTTCAGGATTTCTTCATTGATAAGAACATCAACATTCAAACCTTTACCGAAAAGAACGGGGACAGAATAGCCGGGTGTGTATTTGCTTTTGGAGTAAGACAAACCAGATTGTTCAACCCTTGTTCAATCCCCTTAGGTAACCCATTTACGGGGGTCAGCTTTTCAGGTTTTATAGCTGAAAGTAACCCATATTATAATCTTTTGGCACCCTACTTAACTATCGTTTCAGCTTCAACGCTGTATCAGCCTAAAGGTGACTATATATCAGGTACAACGGTGGATTTTAGTGATTACTATACCAGAGAACAAGCTAATGCATTGTTCTTAACCGGGTATACTGTAAACTTGTCGGATTATTACACCATTGAACAGACAAATGCTAAGTTCTTAACTGGTTACACACCCGATTTAAGTGATTATTACACCAAAGAGCTATCTGATAGTAAGTATCAGCTTATTGGTAACTATGTGAGTGCTTCAACTTTGGCTAATTACCAGTTAGCAGGGAATTACGTATCAGCTTCAACCCTGAATAATTATCAGTTAGCAGGTAACTACGTTTCTGCATCCACATTAGCCAATTACCAACCAACAGGGAGTTATGTATCTGCTTCAACTCTGAGCAACTATTTAACTGCTTCCCAGATAAGCGCAGCTTACCAAGTCATAGGAAACTACGTTTCAGCTTCAACGTTGCTCAGTTACCAGTTGGCCGGGAACTATGTTAGTGCATCTACCTTAGCAAACTATCAACTTGTAGGTAATTATGTGTCTGCTTCAACATTGGGTAGCTATTTAACAGCAGCCCAAATTAGTTCTGCCTATCAGGTGATAGGTAATTATGTGTCTGCTTCAACCTTATCTAATTACCAATTGTCAGGTGACTATGTGAGTGCTTCTACATTGGCTAATTACCAGTTGGTAGGAAATTACGTTTCAGCATCGACACTATCACAGTATCAAACAACACTAAATTTAACTACATCGGGTTCATCCGGCGCAGCTACTTTTGATGGCACAAACTTAAATATCCCTCAATATGCGGGAACTACATACACAACAGCAAATGGTATCAGCTTAACGGGTAACACTATCGGTTTGGGTGGTACGTTAATTCAAAATACCAGTACCGAAATGTCAGGTCATACTTTCAAGTTTTCTGATACAGTCGGTACCGATAAGTTTACCGTTGGTAATGGACTTTTTAACGTAACAGAGGGTGTTAGTGGTACGGGCTACAGTTATATAACTGTATCACACGGTGCATTTAATGCCGTCACATATATAGCCAACAGCACCGATAACTTTAACTTTTTCTGTAATTCGTCAAGTCTTAGCTTAAACTATGCTCAAAACAGTTCCGGTACATCGAAACAAATTTCTGTAAACCCTACATCAATTTCTATTTACGACACGGTAAATTTAAAAGGTATGGTCTATTCGGCTGATTATTCAACAAATGGTAAAGCTGATAACAGATGGATTCCTGATTGGGGAACAATTAAAAATTATGTAAGCGGTATTACAGGTACTACAATAATTTTATCTACTTCGGGTTCGTCCGGTGCAGCGACCTTAAACGGTGGATATTTAAACATACCACAATATACTGGTGCCTTTGCAAATCCGACAGCATCAGTAGGGTTAGCAGTGGTTAATGGGTCAGCAACTACATATATGCGTGCAGACGCAGCACCTGCTATTGACCAGAGTATTGCGCCAACTTGGACAGGAACGCACACATTTTCAGTAACCAATACAGCATCAGCAACGGCTACGACCAACGTGGGTACGCTGATTAAACACACCCTCAATCAATCGGGAGCAGCTAACTTCACTGACTTACTTGTAAACAGAATCAGCACTTCAGCAGGCACAGGAACGCAGTTGTTGTTAGACCTACAGGTTGGTGGTTCATCAAGGTTAAGTGTTAATAGCGGTGGTTATTTGCAGGCTACAGGCGGTGCCACCTTGGGTGCAACCCAGTTTCAGGTATTCAATCAAAATAACAGTTTAACAGATGGTGCTTATTTGTGGAACACGGCATCATCAACATCAAGTAAGCCAGTTGTGCCGTCTCTTAGTGTCAGATGGCAAGGTTCGGTTTGGAATACAACTGCGACAGCAGCAGCTAACTATTTCTCATATATCAATTATGCAACAGGTGTTTCAGGCAATACACCAACAAGCACATTAGTATGGGCTGGGTCACTGACCAACAGCTTCAGTACACCGTCATACTCAACGATAATGTCCTTGTCTTCCACTGGTATACTTACTCTGCAAGCCCCAGTAGTTACTAAAGGCTATACTGTATCAACATTGCCGACCGGAGTACAGGGAATGATGTGTTATGTTACTGATTCTAATTCAACCTCGGTAGGTGTCGTTGTTTCAGGGAGCGGTAGTAACGTCAAACCCGTATTTTATAATGGTACAAATTGGGTCACTATGTAATTATTGAAGCTATTTATAATTATGGCAGAGACAAAATTAACATTGTGGCAAAGGATAGTGGGAGAGACCCCGGCATTCTTCAAGAGAGTTCAAACAATAGGTATTTCAATCGGTGGTTTAGCAACCACTTTGGGAACATTACACATATTACCGCCAGCATTAACGGGTATCTTAGTAGCAGTCGGAGCAACCGCAACTGCTATTTCTCAGTTTGCAGTCAAAGTTACCGGGGATAGTCCTGATGCGTCAAAGTAGTATTTTGGGGTTACTGGCTTACATCCGCATCAACATAACCTGTGCCTTTGCACCTGAAACAATAATTTCCTAAACCATTTCCGGTGCGTTCGTATTGTGCTTTTGAATCACCGGAAACTCCGACTCTTCCGACTCCACCACACCATTTGCATTTTACCTTCCCTTTTGGTATAGCATCAGTACTGACTGGAGTATTACTTCTTGTTGATGCATTATATTCCACTAAATAAACACATCCACCAATAAAGAGTATAAATATGCAGGTGGCTATAAGCCCTCGGAAGTTCCTTGAAGTTCTCAAAGTATTTTCTTGATTAGCTGGTTGAGCTATTGAATGTTGTTCATCATTTTTTAAACTCAATTCCAATTTGAGCTTTTCGATTTCCAGATTCTTTAGTTGTATTTGCTTTTCAATGTCTATATCCTTTGATTGAACGGGAGTGTAATTGTTATAAATTCTGTTATAGACGTAAAAAACCAGAATTACGCAACCGATGAATATTACAAAATAGATTAAGGAGTTATAATCGTTGCCGCTTGCCTGAAGCAATATAAATAGCAGAAAAGTTTTCATTTGAATAAGGATTTGATATACAATAATAAGGCAAATTTGCCTTAATTCAAAAGGGAAATTACATTGAACTTTCGGGAGTGGCGCAATTCCGAAATAATCAAGCAATTGAATTACTTGCAAGCAATGTGCGGAAATACCGCACAGCTAAAAATATCAGTCAGGAAGCCTTAGCGAATATGGCAGGGATTGAGTACAGTCAGGTGAGCCGTCTTGAACGTGGGTTACTGAATACCAGCGTATCTGTAATATTTGCGTTGGCAAAGGCACTTGAAGTCGAACCATATCAACTTCTTCAATCTTAGAAATATAAATCTTTGTTTTAGTCCGCAATTACCCTATAGTCACAAACTACAGGGCTTTTTTGCTATTATTAGGTTATGATAGAATTTGATGCTTGGTATGGTGATGAAAAGAAAAGGGTGCGTGTGTCATTGCCCAATGGCACGAGCGGGGAATCTTGGAATGTGCTGATAAATAATTACAGCGTTGCTACCATCCAAAAAGTGAACGGTGAATATCTCTACTATTACGATAAGACAGATTTTGAGTTAGAAGATTTACAAGCGATAGTTGACCGGATAACTGAGTTCAAAGGGGAAGGTTATCATCAAATTCAGATGCGAAAAGACCCAAGCGAAAAGGAATATTGGGCAAGGTACGGTAGGAAATCTAACCATTAATTAAGGTCACAGCCTATTATAACTATAAAGAAGTAGTGTAATGGGTGTAACCAAAATAGACAGTGCAGGTAGACAATTTATCTACAGGCAAGAAGGGGTTAGATTAGAAGCTTATAAAGATGTTGCGGGAATTCCTACCATCGGAGTAGGTTTTACTTGGTATCCAGATACTGGTAAGAAAGTCCAGATGGGTGATAAAATAACACAAGAACAATGTGATGAGATTTTTGATAAAGTAGTTTCAACCTTTGAAAAAGGCGTATCAAACGTAGTAAACTTTGAACTAAACCAAAATCAGTTCAATGCTTTAGTTTCTTTCACTTATAATGTCGGATTAAAGGCATTAGACAATTCGACACTATTGAAGAAGATAAATGAGAAGGCAGAACCCTCAGACATTAAGATTGCCTTTATGATGTGGATTAAAGCCGGGGGCAAAATCAATGATGATTTAAAAAAACGCAGACTTGCGGAAGCTAACTTATACCTGAAATAATGGCTTAAGATGTTACCAAACCTTATACATAAATTGGAATATACAATATTGGCACTGTATAAATATTTGAGTGCTAACCTCTGGAAATTTGTCATTTGGGCGTTTACCGTCTTCTTTTTACCTACCTATCAGTTTATTGTCGTTATCCTAATTCTTTTGATTATCGACCTGATAACTGGAATTTGGAAAAGTTTAAAACAAGGCAACCCGATAACATCAAAGAAATTCGGAGAGACAATAAAAAAGATTGTCCTGTACAACGTTGGTATTATATCAGCTTATTTAGTTCAACACTTGATAGCTTTGGAAGCTGTCAAACTGATGTGGTTTTTAGCTGTTTTGATTTCAGTTAAGGAGTTTAAGAGCATCATTGAAAACATCGAGGTAATCACCAATACTAAGCTTTGGGATTTCTTAGTAAGACAAGTAACAGAGATATTTCCGAACGCTAAAGAGTTGGAGGAAAAGAATAGAGAATCGGAAAAGTAAATTACTATGGGGATAACTTTTTAGTAGATGTTAGTATTCTGTATTACGTATTACAGTATATTTGTATTGACAAATAACAAGAAACAAAAAACCCCGGCTGCAACCGGGGAAAACTTTACCAAAATACTTGCCAGTAAATTGTTTCTTATTTGTTTTTTTAAAGAAACCATATTTGAATTTCAACATTAAGGAGACGACTTGCGGGTTGTCTCTTTGTGTTATGATACAAATGTAAATAAAAGAATCGTTCGTTTTTGTTGGGTCATTATGCAAGTTATGCACATTGGAAGTGATATGTTTATAATGCGCGGTAGTCATTTAGTGAATTAAGATGACAATAGAAGAATTACAAGAATATTATAACAGTAGTAGAGAATTACCTAAGACAATCGAGCTAATGCCCGGCGTCAAAGTAACGGATGTTCCTAAATTTGTTGATAGCCATTTTACCGTACTGACAGCAAATCCTTATTCAAAAGCATCTAAACCGTTTAAAGACCGCTTAATAATTTTGAAAGGAATTATTGAAAATCGAAAAGCATAAGCTATTTAAATAATAAGTTTGCAGGGACAAAGAAGGCTGTAAAAGGGATAAATTTTGATATATCAAAAAAATCAAACGGCGTTTTTTATTTCATTAAGGCACTTTTTTTTTAAAATAAATTTGGTTAATTAATAATCTATTTTTGGTATCCTATGGATGTGCAAAAATACATCCGATGTTAATCAATCTGAATGATCGTATTTCCAAGCGCCAAGATCAATATCGGCATCAACATCACCGGTCGCC
>Ga0068865_100000192_pt1 | contig 34079 bp, 32 predicted proteins | sample KBSMisM12_FD_75293 | JGI IMG/M metagenome (GOLD analysis project Ga0068865, IMG submission 75293) | Miscanthus rhizosphere microbial communities from Kellogg Biological Station, Michigan, USA - KBS Miscanthus M1-2 | ecosystem: Host-associated > Plants > Roots > Rhizosphere > Soil ...
GCCCTCCGGGACCGGCTCCACGACGATGATGTTGCCACCGCCGGTCTTCTCATGGGCGGCCACGGCCTGGGCCAGCGGGGCGGTCTTGGCCGCCATCAGCATGTCGGGCAGCATCACCGCGAACGGCTCATCGCCGATCACGTCGCGCGCGCACCAGACAGCGTGGCCGAGCCCCAGCGGCGCCATCTGGCGGATGAAGCTCATCTGGCCCGCCAGCGGCGGCAGGTCGGCGCGCACCTCGGCCAGGATGTCGGCCTTGCCCTTGGCCTCCAGAGCGCCCTCGATCTCGGGGTTGGCGTCGAAATAGTCCTCGATGGCGCCCTGGCCGCGGCCGACGACGAACACGAAATGCTCGATCCCGGCGGCGCGCGCCTCTTCGACGATGTAGCTGAGGATCGGCCGGTCGAAGACGTTGAGCATGTTCTTGGGCGTGGTCTTCGCCCCCGGCAGGACCCGGGTGCCCAGTCCCGCCACCGGCAACACCGCCTTGCGAACCCGCCTCGTCATCCGGCTCTCCCCCATGCCTCGGACTGGGTCTCCGAGGCGTCTGCAAACGAATCACCTGGGCCTTCGATCCGGCCCCGCGGCGCTCTTATGGCGCGCTCTCAAGGGGCGAACCAGAGGAGGCGAGGCTTGAATTCCACCTGAGGCGCGTCGAAAAATCGCTTCGGATGCACGATCACGATTTCGGGAAATCACGAAGCCGTGTAAGAGTCGCCCGTTGTCGGGGGATAGTCCTCCAGGGGAGAAATCCATGAAACTGCAAGTCATCACTTCGGTCGCGGCTGCCGCGGCCCTGGCCCTGAGCCTGTCCGCCTGCCAAAAGAAGGCTGACGACGCGGCCGCGACCGCGCCGGCTCCGGCGGCTGATTCGGCTGCGGCGCCTGCCGCGGCTCCGGCTCCGGCGGCTGACGCTGCTGCTCCGGCGGCGGCTCCTGCGGCGGCTCCGGCTGCTGACGCTGCGGCTCCGGCTCCGGCCGCTGGCGCGATGGCTTCCACGCCTGCCAAGAAGTAAGTTTAGAGCCCTCTGGGTTTTGGACTAAAGGCGCGGCCGCCCCTCACGGGGCGGCCGTTTCTTTTTGCGCGCGGGGAAAAGGCGCCATCGCCGAGCTAGCGCAGCGCCTCGGCGGGCCCCTCCCGCGGAGCGGCCATCGTGCTGTCGTCGGTCGCGTTCAGCACCGCGCCTTCCAGCTCCGCCGGCGCCGGCGCCTCGTACATGGCCTCGATCATGTCGAACATCTCCGGCGGCACCTCCCTGACGAAGGTCTCGCCCCTGGTTTCGTTGCGGCCGGCGACCCGGTCGCGGCGAACCGCCTGCGGCGCGTCGACGAAGTGCCACTGCACCGACAGGCCCGCGTCCTGAGCGAGCTTGCGGATGCGCTCCCGTTGCTCCCGCCGCATCAGGCCGAGGTCCAGGACCACCGAACTCCCGGCGGCCAGCACGTCGGTCGCGGTCGACCAGATCAGCGCGTTGCAGCGGCCGAGGCGCTCCAGCATCCACCCGAAATCGAGGGGACCTTGCACGTCGGGGCCGAAGAGGCGCACGCCCCACTCGTCGAGGACAAAGGCGACGGCGCCCTCGCGGCGGGCCAGGGCATGGGCGTAGGTGGTCTTCCCCGCGCCGATGGGCCCGAAGACGAGGTTGAGCGTGGCTGGCATGATGGTTGGCCCTCCTCTGAAGCTCAGGAGCGACACGGCGGCCAGGCTCCCCTGCCGGGTAGAACGGCTCAGCTTGTTCGTCGTTCCTCTATGCTGCCGCGATGGATCGCCTTGAGGGCGCCGGGAGCAGAGCGGCCGAGCCCCAGCCTGGCTCGCTACTCGACCGTCACCGACTTCGCGAGGTTGCGCGGCTGGTCCACGTCGGCGCCCTTCTGGACGGCGACGTAGTAGGCCAGGAGCTGGATCGGGGCGGACATCACCAGCGGCGAGATCAGCGGGTCGCTCTGTGGGGCCGTGACGACCACCCGAGCGCCGGCCGGGGCGTGCTTCTGGCCCTCCGGGTCGGTGATGAACACCACCTGTCCGCCGCGGGCCATGACCTCGCTCATGTTCGAGGCCGACTTCTCGAAATAGCTGTCGAAAGGCGCCAGGATCACGATCGGGGTCTGCTCGTCGACCAGCGCGATCGGCCCGTGCTTCAGCTCGCCGGCGGCATAGCCCTCGGCGTGGATATAGCTGATTTCCTTCAGTTTCAGAGCGCCTTCCAGGGCCAGCGGGTACATCGGGCCGCGGCCCAGGAACAGCACGTCGCGGGCCTTGGCGATCTCGGCGGCGATGGCCTTCACCGAGTCCTCCAGCTGGATCGACTCGGCGATCAGGCGCGGCGCGCCCAGCAGCACGTGCACCAGCCGGTGCTCCTCGGCCTCGTCGATCTTGCCGCGCGCGCGGGCCGCGGCGATGGCCAGCGCGGTCAGCACGCTGACCTGGGCGGTGAAGGCCTTGGTGGAGGCGACCCCGATCTCCGGCCCGCAATGGATCGGCCAGACCACGTCGACCTCGCGCGCCATGGTGGATTCCTGGGCGTTGACCACCACGGCGGTCGGCATGCCCTTGGCGTGGCAGAGGCGCAGCGCCGCCAGCGTGTCGGCGGTCTCGCCCGACTGGGAAATGCCGATGGCCAGGGTGCCGGGGCGAAGCGCCGGCTCCCGGTAGCGGAACTCGGAGGCGACCTCGACGTCGACCGGCAGGTCGGCGAGCTGTTCGAGCAGGTATTTGCCCAGCAGGCCCGCGATATAGGCCGTGCCGCAGCCGACGATCTGAATCCGCTCGAGCTTCGCGAAATCGATGCCGCCGGGCATGGCCGCCCGTTCGGCCAGGGTGTCCACATAGGCCGCGACGGTGCGCTGGCACCCCTCCGGCTGGTCGTGGATCTCCTTTTCCATGAAGTGGCGGTAGTTGCCCTTCTCGACCAGGGCGGCGGAGGCGGCGACGGTGCGGATCTCGCGCGTCGCCGCTTTGCCGGAGGCGTCGTAGATTCGGGCGCTGTGATGGTCGATGGCGACGTAGTCGCCTTCTTCGAGGTAGGCGATCTTGTTGGTGAAGGGCCCGACCGCCAGGGCGTCGGAGCCGATGAACATCTCGCCCTCGCCGTAGCCCACGACCAGCGGGCTGCCCTTGCGCGCACCCATCACCAGTTCGTCCTCGCCGTCGATCAGGACGCCGATGGCGTAGGCGCCGCTGAGCTGGTCCAGCGCCGCCTTCAGCGCCGCCACCGGGTCCTTCCGCGCGGTCAGCTCGTGGTCGATCAGGGCGGCGATCACCTCGGTGTCGGTCTCGCTCTCGAAGGTCCGGCCCTTGGCCTTCAGCATCTCGCGCAGCTCGGCGTAGTTCTCGATGATGCCGTTGTGCACCAGGGTGACGCGCCCGGCCGTGTGCGGGTGGGCGTTCTTGGTGGAGGGGCCGCCGTGGGTCGCCCAGCGGGTGTGGCCGATGCCGACGGTGGCGTTCAGCGGATCGGCGGCCAGCACCTCTTCCAGGGCCTTGATCTTGCCCGCCGCGCGGCGGCGCTGGACGTGACCGTCGACCACCCCGGCGACACCCGCCGAATCATAGCCGCGGTATTCCAGGCGCTTCAGGCTGTCGATGAGACGTTCCTGTACGGAGGAAGTCCCGACGATGCCGATAATGCCGCACATGTGGGTTGGCGTCCTTTTGTGGTACTGCGTGGTGCGTCGAACCACGTCAGGGTGCGGCTTTAGCATTCGCCATACGAACGTCGACTAAATCTCAGTTTCGGAACGTTTCGAGAGCTGCCGCATGAGCAAACGCGCCTATTTCGGGACCGACGGCATCCGCGGGGAGGCCAACCGCTTCCCGATGACCGCCGAGGTGGCCCTGCGGGTCGGCATGGCGGCCGGCAAGCTGTTCATGTCCAAGGACGACCGCCGCCACCTGGTGGTGATCGGCAAGGACACCCGCCTGTCCGGCTACATGATCGAGCCCGCCCTGGTCGCGGGCTTCACCTCGGTGGGCATGGACGTGCGCCTGTTCGGCCCGCTGCCGACGCCGGGCGTGGCGATGATGACGCGGTCCCTGCGCGCCGACCTGGGCGTGATGATCTCGGCCTCGCACAACGCCTTCTCCGACAACGGCATCAAGCTGTTCGGCCCCGACGGCTACAAGCTCTCCGACGAGCGCGAGCTGGAGATCGAGGCGCGGATGGACCAGGGCCTGGAGGAGGGTCTGGCCTCGCCGACGGCGCTGGGCCGCGTGCAGCGGATCGACGACTGCCAGGCGCGCTACGTGGAGATCGCCAAGGCGACCTTCCCGCGCCGGCTCAACCTGTCGGGCATGCGCATCGTCATCGATTGCGCCAATGGCGCGGCCTACAAGGTCGCCCCTGAGGCGCTCTATGAGCTGGGCGCCGAGGTTATCCCGGTGGGCGTCTCGCCCAACGGCTTCAACGTCAACGAGGAGTGCGGCTCGACCAGCCCGGCGGCGATGCAGAAGCTGGTCAAGGACTACCGCGCCGACATCGGCATCGCGCTCGACGGCGACGCCGACCGGCTGGTGATCTGCGACGAGAAGGGCCAGATCGTCGACGGCGACCAGATCATGGCGCTGATCGCCGGCCACTGGGCCGCCAAGGATCGCCTGGCCGGCGGCGGCGTGGTGGCGACGGTGATGTCGAACCTCGGCCTCGAACGGTTCCTGAAGGCGCGCAAGCTCACCCTGGAACGCACGCCCGTGGGCGACCGCGCGGTGATGGTGCGGATGCGCGAGGGCGGCTTCAACCTGGGCGGGGAGCAGTCCGGCCACATCATCCTCTCCGATTTCTCCACGACCGGCGACGGCCTGCTGGCCGCGCTGCAGGTGTTGGCGGTGCTGAAGGAGAGCGACAAGCCGATGAGCGCGCTGGCGCGCCAGTTCGACCCGGTGCCGCAGAAGCTGGAGAACGTGCGCTTCGCCGGCGGCAAGCCGTTGGAGAGCGACGAGGTCAAGGCGGTGATGGCCGACGCCGAGCAGAAGCTGAACGGCTCGGGCCGCATCCTCGTGCGCGCCTCCGGCACCGAACCCCTGATCCGCATCATGGCCGAGGGCGACGACGAGAAGCTGGTCAGCCAGGTGGTCAAGGAGATCGCCGGCGCGGTGAAAAAGGCCGCCGCCTAGCCATGTTGGCGCGCGCCCGCAGCCGGTGGGCTTCGGGCGCGGCAATGACGGCCGCACTTCTGGCTTTCGGCGTCCTGACGACGCCCGGGTTCTTCCAGGCCGGCTGGAGCTGGCTGGGGTTTCCCGCCGTGGTGGCGATCCTTACGGCCTATGCCTTCGCTGGCGTGTTCGTGGCCCCCGTCCTGGCGCGGCGCGAGCCCGAGGTCCCGTACTCGGGGACGCTGCCGGGGCTCATCGCGGGCGGGGTCTATGCCGCCGAGATCCTCCTCGAATATGCGCTGCGGCCGGTCGACAACACCGCTTGGGGCATCGTCGAGTTCGGCCTGGTGTTCGCGCTGATCGCCGTCGCCGGCGCCAGGGCCGGCTGGCGCACGGGGCGGTTCGGGCCCGCGGCCCTGGCCGGCGCCTGGACGGCGATGACCGCGAGCCTCGTCTGGTATCTGGTGGCGCTGGCGGTGTTCCTGGCCTTCCGGGGAACCTTCTGGCAGGACATGGTCCTGCGCGCCGAGGGCGACGTCGAGGATTTCTACCGTTCAGGAATGACCGATTACCGGCTGTTCGTGATGCAGGATTTCGTCGGCGCAGGCTTCTACCACCTGCTGCTCAGCCCGGTGTTCGGGGTCGTGCTGGCGAGCCTCGGCGCCGTCCCGGCGGTGGTCGCCAGGCGGCTGCGCGGGGCTCGCGCCTAGGCCGAGCGGCGGACGACGCCGGAGCGCGCCCGCCACGTCAGGCTATTTCTTCTCGGCCGCCTTGGCCTCGTCCTTCTTGGCGGCGTCGGCCGCGGCGTCAGGCTTCTTGGCCGCGTGGTGCTTCTTGTGCGGCTTTGCCTTCTCCGGCGGGTTCGGGATGGGCTGCATCGTGCCCGACTGAGCGAGCGCGGTTCCGGCCGTGAAGGCGGTGGCCAGAAGCGCCAGGCCGATCGTCCTGAGTTTCATGGGTTCTCTCCCTGCGGTGGTCCGCACCGTTGGCGGACGGACCTACGGTGGCAAGGCTAGTCCAGACAGGCTTGCCTGTGGAGATGCTCGGTCGCGGCGTCTAGGTTGGTGTGGGGTTTGGATTCGGGGAGCGGGAAGATGCGGCGCTGGGTCCGTCGCCTGACGGTCGGTCTGTTCGCCCTGGCTTCGGTCATGGAGGCGTCGGTCGTCCGCGCCCAGACGACGACCCTGCCGGGCCTCAGCTACGAGGTGCTGGGCTCGGGCCCGGCCACCGGCGCCCATCCGACGCGGGCCGACACCGTCACCATGCGCTATGTGGGCCGGCTGACCGATGGCCAGGTGTTCTCCACCTCGCCCGACGACGGCAAGGCCGTCTCGACCTTCCCGGTGCAACAGCTGATCCCCGGCATGACCGCGGCCCTGCAGCTGATGCGGCCGGGCGACCACTGGCGGATCACCATGCCGCCCTACCTCGCCTATGGCCCGGGCCGTCCGCTGGCGCCGGCGAGTTCCGCGCCGCCGACGGGACCCGCGGCCCAGGTCGTGCAGAGGCGCGGCATCCCGCCGAACGCCACCCTGGTGTTCGACGTCGAGCTGGTGGCGATCGTCCCGGCCAAGGCGCCGTGAGCCGCCTCGTCGCCCCCTTGGCGCCGTCCGGGCCTCGCCTCTTGCGCGGCGCGCGCGGACGTGGCCCCTTTAGCGTCACCGCCGGCGGCGGAGCTTGTCCGTCCGTGCAGACGCCGACGCGGGCGCTGGGCGAGGGGGAGGCAGAGTGAACGGGGCGCCCACGACACCGCCTCCTGAGGAACCCACCGGGCGACCGCGCAGCCGCAGGGGCCGCGTGCTGGGCCTGTTGGCCGCCCTGGGCTTCTCGCTGGCCATGTGGGCCTTCATCGCCATCGCCATCCTGGGCCTGGTGCTGAAGATCGTGACCTGACGCCCGTCAGCCTGCCCGGAAATCGCCCGAATTCGGCTTTCAGGCGAGTTTGGCCCGCGATTTGAACCGTTCCCCCGCAGTGAGCCGTAACAGGACACATGGCTCGCTCCACACGGGGGACTTCACGATGGCTCATGCCGCAGTAGTCGCGCGTACCAGCCCCAAGGGCCTGGAGTATCTGGTCAGCAACCTGGGTCGTTGCGAGTGGGCCGAAAGCGCCCAGCGCGCCGCGCGTTACGAGACCCTGCGGGACGCCACGCGCGAGGCCATGCGGCTTCCGAGCGGCATGCGCGCCTACGCCCTGCCGGCCGAAGGCTGACCCGCTCGTAGACTCGCTGCAGGCGGCCGGCGGCGTTTTGGTTTGCCGCGGCCCCTGAGGTTGGGCGAGGATCGCCCTCGCGCGCCCGCTTGAGAGGCGTGGCGAGGGAGCGCGTCCGACATGCCCGAGGCCCCAATCCGGGAAGAGATCCTGGAGCCCGATCTGCCGATCGTGGATCCGCACCACCACCTGTGGGACCGGCGCAACTACGCCACGCCCGCCGCCCCGACGCACCCGTTCATCACCGCCATCGCCGACGCCCAGCGCTACCTGCTGGACGAACTCCTGGCCGACACCGGCAGCGGCCACAACGTGCGCGCCACGGTCTTCGTGGAGTGCGGGGCGATGTACAAGGCCGACGGCCCCGTCGAGATGCGGCCGGTGGGCGAGACCGAGTTCGTCAATGGCGTCGCGGCCATGAGCGCCAGCGGGACCTATGGCGAGACCCGCGCCTGCGCCGGCATCGTCAGCAAGGCCGACCTGCTGCTGGGCGATGGCGTCAAGTCCGTGCTCGAGGCCCATGTGCGGGCCGGGAACGGGCGGTTCCGCGGCATCCGCAACTCGGCGTCCTTCGAGGCCGACAAGGAGGTGCTGGGCCCGCTCAACCGGGTCGAGGAGGGCCTCTATCGCGACGCGACCTTCCGCAAGGGGTTCGCGCACCTGGCCCCCATGGGCCTCAGCTTCGACGCCTGGCTGCTAGAGCCCCAGCTGCCCGACGTGATCGACCTGGCGCGGGCCTTCGAGGGGACCACCATCATCCTCGACCACGTGGGCACCCCGCTCGGGCGCGGCAGCTACACGGGCAAGCTTCCCGAACGGTTCGGCGTGTGGCGCGACAACATCCGCGAACTGGCCAAGTCGCCGAACGTACATGTGAAGCTGGGCGGCCTGGCGATGGCCTTCTGCAACTTCCCCTCGTTCCTGGCCGAGCCGCGCGCGCCGTCCACCCAGCTCGCCGCCGAATGGGGGCCCTACATCGAGGCCTGCATCGAGGCCTTCGGCCCCGAGCGCTGCATGTTCGAGAGCAACTTCCCGGTGGACATGGGCAGCTGCACCTATCCGGTGCTGTGGAACGCCTTCAAGCACGTCGCCAAGGGCGCCAGCCAGGCCGAGAAGACCGCGCTCTTTTCCGGCACGGCGACCAAGGTCTACCGGCTGGAGTTCTAGAGCTGGCGTTCGCCCTGGCGGCGGCGCTGGGAACGGATGTCGCCCTGGGCCACCTGGCGCATGCGCGCGACGTAGATCGGGACAGCGGCGCTCACGACGCCGGCCATGTCGGCGAACATGTGTGGGGCCGAAATTTCCTGGCCCATTGCGCAGGGCGCGACGCCCGCGGCCAGAACCAGCCATCCGGCCACCATCAGGACGTCGCCGCGACGGACGAAGGGCAGGGCGGCGTAGGCGGCGATGGTCACGCCGTAGAAGGTCGCCCAGTGGATGGTCACCGCATTGGGCGCGTCGAGGTCGCGCGTCGTCAGCACGCCGATGGCCGCCACAGCGCCGCCGGCGACGCAGAGCGCCGCGGCCAGACGGGGCAGGCGAAGCGGGATCTCGGTGAACGACAGGGGCGGAATCCTCGACAAAACGCCCCTCTGTCATAGGGGACCCCCGTCAATTCACAGTGAACTTACGTAGTTAGCGACTCCTGAACCGGCGCATCGCGGCGCCAGGCGGCGGCTTTGCGTTCCGCACGCCACGGGGTAGGTCTCTCGTCATGGCCGAGGTCACCGACATCGCCGTCTACCAGAAGCTGACCGAACTGGCGGACGATCTGGACGCCATGGCGGCCGAGGGCGCGAGCCTGGTGGGCGAGGCGGCGCTGACCACCGCCGCACGCACCGTGCGCGGCATGGCCACCGCCGTCTATCAGCACATCATGTCCAGCGCCGACGAGACGCTCGACAGCTAGGCGGCGCGGGCGTCTTCGCGCAATTCGGTCTCGCGGCCCTGCAGGATGCCCGCCAGCCGCCAGTAGGCCTGGCCCCAGGCCTCCAGGATCTGCGGCGTCGCCGCCTCGCCCAGCACGTCGGAGATCGCGCCCAGCAGGGCGGAGGCGACCACGACGTAGTGCTCGGGCTGGATGTGGCTCTCCACGTGCCGCTCGGCGATCTTCTCGACCGCGGCGGAAAGCGCGCCCAGGTTGTCGATGTTCTCGGCGTAGGCGACGACGGCCATGGCCAGCGCCTTCGGCTGCTTGCCCCCCGGGCCGTGGTGCTCCTGGTTGAACAGGGCCTTGATGGCGGGGTCCTCGAACAGGCGGTCGTACATCCGCGTGGTGATGGCCAGGCCGTGGACGCGCAGGGCCGGCACAGTGGCTTTCACGGTCGCGATGGCGGCCGCGGAGAGGTCGTTGCTCATGGCGTAAGGGGTCCGATATGTGCGTGTGGGCGTGGCGTCTAGTTGGGGAACGTGGTTGTCTCAAGCAGCCTCACCCAGGGCGCTAAAAGTTCTCATGTGGTGAGAAGAAATCCGGCGCGGGCCGGCAAAACCGAGGGGCGACCATGAAGACCTTGCTGACGGCGGCGCTGGCCGCGGGCGCGATTCTGGCGGCGGGCGCGGCGCACGCCGACGGCCCGCCCGCCAATCTGAAGCCGTCCAAGGTGGACGGCGCGGGCCTCAACGTCATGGACCTGGAGGCCCAGAAGGCCTGGTACTCAGCCAAACTGGGCATGACGCTGCTGAACACCATCCAGCGCGAGGGCAAGCCCTACGAATACATCATGGGCTACGGCGGCGGCCCGCAGGCGGCGATCGTCGCGCTGCTGAAGTCTCCGGCGCGCCAGCCCGGCCCCAACGCCATGGGCCGCCTGATCCTCGGCGTGCCCGACGCCAAGGGCTTGGCCGACTGGCTCGCGACGCAAGGCGTTCCGAACCGCCAGGTGATCCCCAACGTCGCCTATTTCATCACCGATCCCGAGGGCAACGCGATCGAGCTCTACACTCCGCCGCCGCCGGCCAAGCCGTAGCCACGGGCGCGCATGACCGCCCAGCGCCTGGTTCCCATCGTGCTCGTGATCGCGATGGTCGCGATGGAGCAGTACGCCGGGCGGTTGCGGCGCGCCGGCGTCCGAAGCCGAGACCTTGGCAGCCTGCTGGTGCTCTTTGTCCTGATCGCCGTGGGTTACGGAACCGCGTTCCAGCTCTGGAGCACCGGCCGCGCACCGGGTCCCCGGCTCGGTGTCTGGTCGGCCTGGGTCGGCGCGGTCATCGGCGCGAGCGGGCTGGGCTTGCGGCTCTGGTCTGTGATCGCGCTCGGCCAGTACTTCACCTACGTGGTCAAGGTGACGCCCGACCAGAAGGTGGTAGACACCGGTCCCTACCGGCTGATCCGCCACCCGTCGTACACCGGCAGCCTGCTGGTGGGGATCGGGATCGGGCTCTCGATGGGCTACGTCTCGACCGCCGCGCTCATCGGGCTGACCAGCCTCGCGGGCCTTCTCATCCGGCTCTTCGTGGAGGAGCGCGCCCTGGCCGAGGGCATCGGCGAGCCCTACCGCGCCTACATGGCGCGCACCAAACGGCTGGTCCCGTACGTCTGGTAGCGCGTCACACAAGCGCCGAACTTCGCGGGCGAACTGGGGGCGAGGGGACATCGGGGAGCGGGCATGACGCCTTTCCGCAACGACGAGACCAATCCCTTCGCCCGGCAGACGCCCTGGCCGGCGATGCCCCAGACGCCGATGCGGCTGGCCACGCCCGCCCGGCCCACGCCGCAGCCTCAGCCCGACGCCGCGCCCCAACCCGCGATAGAGCCAGCGCCGGAACCCGCGCCCGAACCTCCGCCGTCCAAAGCGCCTACCCTGCTGGTGTACGAGTTGCCGAGGCTCGATCAGGCCCCGGGGCCCGCGCGTCCCGCCGCGCCGGGGAGCTGGGCGCCGCCGCCGCAACCGGTCGAGGCCGAGGCGCCGCTCGCGCCCGAGCCGCGCCTTGAACCGCCGTCGCTCGAAGCGCCGCCCGTCGTCGAGGCGCCCGCCGCGCCGCAGCCTGCGCCGGCCGTGGTCGACACCGGTCCGATCGTCAGTCCTATCGCGCGCTCGACCCGCCGAGCGCCGCCTCGGGCCGGCCAGCTTCGGCTGACCCCGCTGATCGGCGCCGCGGCCGTGGCCCTGGGCGGCATCGCCGCCCTGTCGCTGTTGATCCTGACGCGCCCGCCGACGACCCCGCCAAGCGCGCCCGCTCCGCCGTCGGGACTGGCGGTCGGCGACCTGGTCAAACCGGCGACTCCATCGGCTGCGCCCATGTCGGAGTCACCCTCTGCGCAGGCCGCCCCGCCGACCGCTGCGGTCGCGACGCCGCCCACCGCATCGCCGTCTCCGCTCCGCAAGACTGCGCTGGCGGTCGCGCCACGGCCCACAGCCGCGCCGCATGTCGAGGTCCTGCCGCCCGCCCCAGCGCCGTCGCCGATCGCGGTCCAGCCGCAGACGATCGCGCCGCCCGCCCCGGCTGCCGCCCAGCCGACCGCGCCCGCCTTTGTGCGCCCTCCGCCGCCCTCGCCGGACGCGCCGATGACCCGCACTGTCCCTGACGGAAGCTGAACCTTCGGGTTCAGGCCGCGTTCACGACCCGACGGACAGCGTGTCGGTCCGGGGAATTGAAGAAGGACTGACCATGAAACAGCTTCTCTACGCCACCGCGGCGTTGATCGTCGCCGCCGCGCCCATGGCTGCTCAGGCCGATCCCGGCCACGGCGAGGGCCACGGCCAAGGCCACAACGACAAGCGCGAGATGCACGAGGACCGCCGCGACCTGCACCAGGATCAGCGCCGCGCCCACCACGACGGCACGGTCACCGTCCACGAACATCGCGAGCTCGCCCGCGACCACCGCGAGGTGCGTCAGGACCGCCACGACCTGCGCTATGACCGCGCCCGCGCCGAGACGTGGCATCACCGGTCCGAGTGGCAGGGCTATCACGGCTCGCGCACCGGCTACTGGTACGCGCCCGGCTACGGCTACCGCCCGGTCGGCCACTACGGCTGGCGGCGCGGAGCCTATGTGCCGGTGACCTACCGCCACTACTACGTGCAGGACTGGGGCTACTACGGCCTGCGCCCGCCGCCGCCCGGCTATCGCTGGATCTACGCCGACGGCAACTTCGTGCTGATGGCCATCGCCACCGGCCTGATCGCCGACTTGATCTTCCAGGGCTACTAGCCCGGGCGCCCCGGGCGCCGGTCGAGCTTCGAAACCCCTCCGGTTCGCGCCGGAGGGGTTTTGCGTTTCGCGGTTGCCGCTAAGGTGGCGGGCAAATCAGGGGAGGCGCGTGATGCGGCGTGGTTTGATGCTGGCGGCCAGTGTGGCGGCTATGGTCGCGGCAGGAGGCTTCGCGCTGGCGCAGACGCCGGCCCAGACGTCGGCGTCCAAGTCGCGGGCCGCGGAGCCGATAGCCCACGGCCAAGCCCAGACCCCGGCGGCGGCGACGCCTGCGAAACCGGCCGCGCCCGCCACGCCGCCCGCCGCGGCCAAGCCCGGCGCGCCGGCCGAGCTGACCCGGCTCTCGGTCAAGGACATCATGCGCCACATCGTCAATCCCGCGGCGGAGTCCTTCTGGGCCCACTCCGGCGAGGTGGATGACGAGAAGGGCGCCAACGACCGCATCCCGACCAACGACGCGACCTGGGCCATCAACATCGACAACGCCGCGCAGATCGTCGAGGCGGCCAACCTGCTGATGACCGAGGGCCGGGCCCGCGACCCGAACGGGCCCTGGATGAAGTACGCCATTGCGCTCAACAAGGCGGGCGTCGCCGGCATGGCGGCCGCCACCGCCCACGACCACGACAAGACCAACGACGCCGGCAGCGCGATGTACGACGCCTGCTTCCAGTGCCACGGCCGCTACATCCCGCGGCCGAAGGACAGCCTCTACAAGCACAACATCGACGAGGACCTGAAGGCGGCCGGCAAGTCGCCGAAATAACCGCAACGGGTCGACGCGACGGGAGGGACGACGATGGATTTCGATCGCAGGCGGATGATGGCCACCGGCGCGGCGCTCGCGGGCGGCGCGCTCTGGGGCCGCGAGGCCTTCGCCCAGATGGCCATGGCCCCGCCGGAGAGCGTGGGCTTCTCCAGCGCGGGCCTGGCGGCGCTGGATACGGCCATGCACGGCCTGGTGGACCAACAGAAGCTCGCGGGTGTGACCACACTCGTCGCCCGCCACGGCAAGGTCGTCCACTTCGACGCCTACGGGAAACGCGACCTCGACACCGGCGCGCCGATGCAGAAGGACACGATCTTCCGCATCGCCTCGATGACCAAGCCGACCATTGGCGTGGCGATGATGATGCTGTGGGAGGAGGGCAAGTGGAGGCTCACCGACCGCCTCGACCAGCACATCCCCGAGTTCAAGGGGCTCAAGGTCCGGGCCACGGGCGGCGTCGAGGATCTGAAGTCGCCCCAGACCATGGCCCAGCTGATGAGCCACACCGCCGGCTTCGGCGTGAACAACGACTACCAGAACCGCGGCTGGCGTACGGGCACGCTGCAGACGATGATCGACGACCTGGCCAAGCTGCCGCTCTACAGCCAGCCGGGCACGGATTGGGCCTACGGTCCCTGCGTCGATATCCAGGGCTACCTGGTGGAGAAGCTTTCGGGCAAGCCCCTGGACGTGTTCATGAAGGAGCGGCTGTTCGGGCCGCTGGGCATGGGCGACACCGGCTTCTGGCAGCCGGCCGCCAGCGCCGGGCGCATCGCCAAGGTCAACACCTACAAGGACGGCAAGATCGTCACCGCGCCCACCCAGGGCGACCCCACGAAGAAGCCCAGCTTCCTCTCCGGCTCCGGCGGGCTGACCTCGACCACCGAGGACTACTGGAAGTTCTGCAACATGGTGCTGGCGGGCGGCCAGTCGGGCGGCAAGCGTTACCTCAAGGCCGACACCGTCAGGCTGATGCGCAAGTCGGTGCTGCGACCCGGCGTGATGGTCGACCTCTACGGCCCGAGCCAGCCCGGCGTCGGCTTCGGCCTCGACTTCGCGGTCATCGAGGACCCCTCGAAGGTGCCGACGCTGCAGGGCAAGGACACGTTCTACTGGGGCGGCGCATTCGGCACCTGGTTCTGGCTCGACCCGACCAACGACGTGGTGTTCGTGGGCATGATCCAGAACGTCAACGGCTCGGTCCCGACGGGCGGCACGCCGAACGTGCGGGTGATCACGCCCAAGCTGACCTACGAAGCACTCACCGACCCGAAAAAGTAGGGCGCAGGCGGTCTTGAACGCCTTCCCTCGGGGGCCTAATCTCCACCCGTCGGGCCTTAGGCAGACGCCCGGCTTCCCTTAGACGATGATCGTCCAAGCGCTGCCCTGTCCTCACCGAGGACGGGTTGGCGCGCGCGTCCGCCCGTCCTCGGCAAAACGGGAGATCTGACCGTGAATCGGCTCGCCCTGCCGGCTCTGGCGATGCTGCTGTCCGCGGCGCTGACGGGCGGGGCGACGGCGGCCGGCCCACCGCCGCTCCTGACGTTGGAGGGAACGATCGCCTTGCCGGGCGTCACGGGGCGCATCGATCATCTCGCGGTCGATCTTGCCGGGCGGCGGCTGTTCGTGGCGGCGCTGGGGTCGAACAGGGTCGAGGTCGTCGACCTGAGGCAGGGCCGGCGTGTGCAGGAGATCGCGGGGCAGAGCGAGCCCCAGGGCCTGGCCTGGTTGCCCGACCGGCGCGAGCTGGTGGTGGCGAGCGGAGATGGGCGGGTGGGCTTCTATGGCGGCGACCCGCTGAAGCCCCTGGCGATGCTGAAGCTGGGCGACGACGCCGACAACGTGCGGGTCCTCGCCGACGGCCGCCCCGTGGTGGGCTATGGCGCCGGCGCGCTGGCGATCCTGGACGCGGGCCGCCGGGCTGTCGCCACCACCGTGACCCTTCCCGGCCACCCCGAGAGCTTCCGGATCGACGGTGCGCGCGCCTACGTCAACGTGCCGGACGCGGCGCGCATCGTGGTGGCCGATCTGGCCGCGGGCCGCCTGGTCGCCGACTGGCCGACGCCGGGCGCGCGGTTCAATTTTCCGATGGCGCTCGATGCGCCGCAGAATCTGCTGGCGGTAGTTTTCCGCCTGCCCGCGCGGTTGCGGCTGATCGAGGCGTCGTCTGGCCGCACTCTGGCGACCTTGCCGACCTGCGGCGACGCCGACGACCTGTTCTTCGATCTGCCGAGGCGACGGCTCTACATCATGTGCGGGTCCGGCCACGTCGACATCTTCCAGGCCGCCGGCGGCGCGGACTACCGGCCGCTTGGCCGCGTCGGCACGCGATCCGGCGCCAGGACCGGGATCTTCGTCCCTGAGCAGGACAGGCTCTATGTCGCCGCCCGAGCGAATGGCGCAGATCCCGCCCAGATCCTCATTTACCGGCCGACGCCTTGAACGTCGGCCGCAAACCCCTCGTCTCGACACTTCCGGGCCAACTGCGGGCGCCCGGCGCAGACGCCTCGGCGTCCAAGACCCGCTCCTCGAACAGCCGGCGCGCGCCGGCGAGGAGCGCACGATGACCAACCCCTCCCAGACCTATCGCGTCGCCGTTGTGTGGCGCGGCGACGCCGAGATGCGGCGCACGGCCAGCGGCGAGACCAGCCGCCTGAAGGCGATCTTCGCGGCGCTGGCGGTCCGCGGCGTCGCAGCCGAGCCCTGCGTCTGGGACGATGCGCTCACCGAGGATGTCCGCCGCCAGCTCGCCGGGGCGGATGGCGTGCTCGCCTGGGTCGATCCGATCTCCACCCAGACTGGCCAGCGTCGCGGCGGCCTGGACGCCCTGCTGCGCGAGGCCGCTGAGCGCGGCGCCTTCGTTAGCGGCCATCCGGACGTCACCGGCAAGATGGGCGTGAAGTCGGTGCTGCACGCGACCCGCGGCCTCGGCTGGGGCAGCGACACGGCCTTCTACGAGACCCACGCCGACTTCGCCGCCCGCTTCCCGGCGCGGCTGGCCGAGGGGCCCAAGGTGCTGAAGCAGAACCGCGGCAACGGCGGCATCGGCGTCTGGAAGGTGGAGGCGGCGGCGGGCGGTGCACGCGTGCTGGAAGCCAAGGGCGGCAGCGAACCGCGGCTCCTGCCGCTCGCGGACTTCCTCGCCGAGCGCGCGCCCGACTTCGAGCCGGAGGTCGGCGGCCTGGTCGAGCAGCCGTTCCAGGCCCGTCACCTCGAGGGGATGATTCGCTGCTACATGGCCGCCGACCGTGTCGCGGGCTTCGGCCATCAACTGGTCCGCGCGCTCGCCGACCCCGAGGACGGCCCCGCCAGCCCCAGACTCTATTCCGGCCCGGAGGATCCGCGCTTCCAGCGGCTGCGGGCGCTGATGGAGCGCGACTGGGCGCCGGGACTTTGCCGCACGCTGGCGATCGCCCCCGACGACCTGCCGGTGATCTGGGACGCCGACATGCTGCTGGGACCGCGCACGGCCGACGGCGAGGACAGCTATGTGCTCTGCGAGATCAATGCGAGCTCGGTCTTCCCGATCCCCGATGAGGCGCCCGACGCCCTGGCCGATGTGACGCTCGCGCGGCTGGGCGCAAGGCGTAAGGTCGCCGCCCATGCCTGAGTCCTGTCTGGAGGATGTTCTCATGACCCAACCGAAGATCGATCGCCGCCTCCTGCTGGGCGGCCTGGCGCTGGCCGGCGCCGCCGCGGGCGCCGCGTCCGCCCAGGCCCAGCCGGCTCCGGCCGCCGGGGCGTTCAGCCCGCAGCCCCTGCCGTTCGACCCCAAGGCGGTGCCGGGCCTCTCCGAGAAGCTGCTGACCAGCCACCACGACAACAACTACGTCGGCGCCGTGCGGCGCATCGGCGCCATCCGCGCCGAGTTCGCCAAGCTGGACCTCGCCACCGCGCCCGGCTTCCAGCTGAACGGCCTGAAGCGCGAGGAGCTGATCGCCTGGAACTCGATGCTGCTGCACGAGGTCTATTTCGCCGGCCTGACCGCAACGCCGGCGCCCGCGAGCGGCCCGCTGGCCCAGGCGCTGGAGCGCGACTTCGGCAGTCACGACAAGTGGGCGCTGGAGTTCTCCGCCCTGGGCAAGGCGCTGGGCGGCGGCTCCGGTTGGGTGCTCTTGACCTGGAGCCCGCACGATCGGCGGCTGGTCAACACCTGGGCCTCGGACCACACCCAGACGCTCGCCGGCGGAACCCCGCTGATGGCGCTCGACATGTACGAACACGCCTACGCCATGGACTACGGCGCCAAGGCCGCCGCCTACGTCGACGCGGTGATGAAGGTGCTCTCCTTCGGCCGCGCCAACGAGATGTTCAAGCGGGCGGGCGGGGCGTGACGCCCGGGCGCGCGGGCTCGGCCGGGCGGTGATCCTCGAACCGGTGGCGGCCTGATGGGCGCGGCGGTCCAGGCCGAGGCGTCGGCGGCGCACGGCGTTGCGTTCCGCGAGGCGGTCAGCGTCTGGGCCCGCGTCGCCGCGCTCAGTTTCGGCGGGCCGGCGGGGCAGATCGCGGTCATGCACCGCATCCTGGTCGAGGAGCGGCGCTGGGTCGGCGAGCGAAGGTTCCTGCACGCGCTCAACTACTGCATGCTGCTGCCCGGTCCCGAGGCGCTGCAGCTGGCGATCTACATCGGCTGGCTGATGCACGGCCTGGCGGGAGGCCTCACGGCGGGCCTGCTGTTCGTGGCGCCCGGCTTCGTCGCCCTGATGGGCCTCAGCATCCTCTATGCGCTCTACGGCGGCGTGAGCCTGATCTCGGCGCTGTTCTTCGGGCTGAAGGCCGCCGTGCTGGCGATCGTGGTGCAGGCGGTGGTGCGGATCGGCAGGCGCGCGCTGAAGGGCCGTCCGATGCTGGCGATCGCCGCGGCCGCCTTCGTCGCCATCTTCGCCTTCCATGCGCCATTCCCGCTGATCGTCCTGACCGCCGGCCTGGTCGGGTTCGCGGCCTCGCGGATGGGGCTTCCGGCCTTCCAGGGCGGAGCCGGTCACAGCGGCGGAAGCGCGGATCAGTACGCCGACGCCGACAGCCGCCTGGGCGCGGCGATGCCGGCGCACGCAACGCCGGGCTGGCGCTGGTCGCTTGGCGTCGGCGGCGTGCTGCTGGTCCTGTGGCTGGGTCCGCTCGCGGGCGTGGCGCTGCTGCTTGGTCCGCACAGCGTTTTCACGCACATCGGCGGCTTCTTCGCAAAGATGGCGGTGGTGACGTTCGGCGGCGCGTATGCCGTGCTGGCCTACGTCGCCCAGGAGGCGGTGCAGACCTACGGCTGGCTGAAGCCCGGCGAGATGCTGGATGGCCTCGGCATGGCCGAGACCACGCCCGGCCCGCTGATCATCGTCACCCAGTTCGTGGGCTTCATGGGCGCGTTCCGCAATCCGGGCGGGCTTTCGCCGCTCACCGCCGGCGTGCTGGGCGGGGCGCTGACCAGCTGGATCACGTTCACGCCCTGCTTCCTCTGGATCTTCCTGGGCGCGCCGTTCGCAGAGCGGCTGCGGGGGGCCCGCGCGCTGAACGGGGCGCTGGCGGCGATCACCGCGGCCATCGTGGGCGTGATCCTGAACCTGGCGATCTGGTTCGCCCAGCACCTGCTGTTCGCGGTCAACACGCCCTGGCGGCTGGGACCGCTCACGCTGGACGCGCCGCAGTGGGCCAGCGTCAACTGGCCGGCGCTGGCGCTCAGCGCGGCGGCCGCTCTGGCCCTCTTCCGTTTCAAGGTCGGCGTGATCCCGGTGCTCCTGGGCGCGGCCGCCCTGGGCGTCGCGGCCCGGCTCGCGGGCCTCGCCTGATCGCTATTTCACGGTGAAGGCGAAGTCGCCGTTGGTGGTGTGGCCGTCCTCGGTCTTCATGGCCCAGTCGACCTTGTAGGCTCCGGGCGCGAGCTTGCCGCTGATCGGCGCATGCACGATCCGCTTGTTGGCGGGATCGAGCGCGAGCGCGCCGGTGGCGACGGCCGCGCCGCCGGGTCCGGAGACCTTCAGGCTGCAGCCCTTGAGGTCCAGGCTCTCGCTGTAGGTCAGCTTCAGCTCGCTGGGCGCGGCCACGGTGGTCCCGGCCTTGGGCGATCCGGTGATCAGCCGCGCGTGGGCGGCGGCCTGGCCCGCGACGAGGGCGAACGCGGCGGCGGCGAGGATGAGGGTCTTGCGCATGAGGGTCTCCTGAACGTGGAATTTGGCGGATGTTAGCTGAACGGCGGCTGAGCGTCAGAAGCCGTAGGTCAGTGTGAATCGCGCCGAGCGCGGCTCTTCCGGGTGGATCTGGTAGCAGGTCGCGGGGAGGGCGGTGTCGCACGCCGGCGAAGGGCCATTGGGCGCGATCCGCGTCTGGTAGAAGTAGGCCGAGCTGTTGGCGTGGGCGTCCAGCAGGTTGAACACGCTGACCGCGGCCTTCAGGTGGTCGTTGAAGGCGTAGGTGACGTCCAGGTTGATCTCGCTGTAGCCCTTGTCCTTGGGGTCCTCGTCGCCGTCGCTCAGCGGATAGGCGCCCAGCTTGCGCCACTGCAGGCCGCCGGACCATGGCCCGAGGTTGTTCACCAGCACGCCGAACGAGCCGATGAAGGCGGGCGCGAGCCCGATCGTCACGCCCGGCAGGTCGAACGCGGCCAGGGTCTCGGGCGAGGCGTGGTACTTGGCGTCCGACCAGGCGAGGTCGGTGTTCAGCTCGAGCCAGGGGAACGGACGCACCTGGGCGGAGAGCTCGATCCCCTGGCGCCTGCTGGGGGCGCTGGCGGTGTCCTCGCCCTCGTCGGCGACGTAGCGCTGCTCGGACTCGAAGTCCTCGCGGAAGAGCGCGATCTGCACGTGCGTCCGGGGGATGATGTCGGTCCGCAGGCCGAGCTCGAACCCGTCGGCCGGCGCCAGCAGCGCCGTAGGGCCCAGGAGACCCGGCTGGCCCTCGCCCGGCACCGTGCCGAACACGCCGCGCACGTCCTCGGAGTGGAATCCGCGTCCGGCGCTCACATAGAGTTCCGTCTGCCAGAACGGACCTATGGCGAGGTTGCCCTTGGGCTGCAGCAGGGTCTGGCTCGTGGAGCCCGAGAACCCGGTCGTCGAGCTGCGGTCGCGGGCGTTGTAGACTTCCTCGCGCAAACCCACGGTCATCCGCAGCCATTCCGTCCAGCGCACTGTCACCTCCGCGAAGAGGCCCAGGTCGTTCAGCTGCGCGTCGTCGGCCGTGCAGGCGCCGCCCAGCGCCTTGAACGCCACCGCCTGGTCGGGATCGGTGTGCGCGTCCGGCGGCGCCGGCAGCTGGCCGGGCGTCGGATCGGCGGGCAGCGCCAGGTTGCAGTAGTCCAGCGGCGCGCGCCGCAGGGTGTGGCGGCGATCCACGAAGACGTCGTCGTAGCGGTCCTGGAATCCGACGCGACCCTCGACGTCGACGCCGCCGACCTGGCCGCTGGTGCTCAGCAGCGCGTTCAGGCCCAGCGTCGTGCGCGCCTCGTCCTGCTGCTCCTGGTCTCCGTTCACCGGGTCCATCAGGTAGTGGGTGAAGTTGTTCCACAGCGTCATGCGCGAGCGGACCGCGTAGGCGTCCACCACCAGCGCCCAGCGGTCGCCGCCCTTGCCGAAGTGGCCTGACAGGCTCATGCGCTCGGAATCGCTGTGGTCGGTGGGATCCAGCGTCCCGAACCGGTCGATCACGCCGGCGTCGATAGCCCGCTGCGGCTGGTCGGTGAGCAGGCCGCCCGAGCTCTTGTAGTACATCCCCGCCAGGCTGAATCCGTCGGCGGGAATCCCGTGGCTGTAGCGGGCGGCGGCGACGAACTTCCTGAAGTTTTCGGGCGGCGACCACGGCCCGTCGAAGTGCGAGGCGCTGACCGCGCCCCAGACACGGTCATCCATCCCGAAGTGCGCCGTCCCGCCGCCATAGATCTCCTGGTCACGCTGGGTGCCGGCCGTCACCTCGATCTCGTTCGGAAGCTCGTCGATCAGCTTGACGTGCGTCGAACCGACCGCGCCGAAGTCGCCGACCTGGGCGTAGTAGGGGCCCTTGGTGAAATCCAGGCCGCCCACGATCTGCGGGATCAGGAAGTTCTGGTCGGAATAGCCCTGGCCGTGGGCGTTGGTGGGCCGGTTGACCGGCATGCCGTCGACGAAGCTCGCGAAATCGGTCCCGTGGTCCAGGTTGAAGCCGCGCAGCAGGTACTGGTTGGCCTTGCCCTCCCCGGAGTGGATCGTGACGACCAGGCCCGGCACCGTCTCGTAGAGCTGGCCCACGCGGAAGATTGGCCGCAACTCCACCTCGGTGCGCGTGATGACGCCCTGGCTGGCAGTGTCCGCCTGGCCCAAGAGGTCCGTCCGCGAGGCGGTGACGACGACCTCGCTCACCTTGGCCCCGGTCGCGGCGGCGGCTTCGGCGTCCGCGTCGGCCGCGCGTGCGGCGGGGGCCGCCAGCGCCAGGGCGGCGGTGGCGAGCAGCAGGCGGCGAAATGGCCGCGGGGAGGCTGAAATCGGGAACATGAAATGGATCCGGATCAGGGGGAGGAAGAGCGACGTCGAAATTGCGAGAGGTCGTGGCCGATGCGGCGCACGCCCAGCCAGACGCCGATGGCGACGCCTGCGGTGACGGCGGCCAAAAGCGTCAGCGTGGCGGCGGCCCACACGGGCCCGCGGCGAAGGCCGGGCACGATATCCAGCCGGTGCAGGCCCTGGTGCAGCCAGCGGAAGCCGCGGGCGGGGCCATCCAGGCCGGCCAGCAGGCCGCCGGACCGCGGGTCGAGGTAGTAGCGGCGGCCATCGCTCAGCACGACCCGCCAGGCCGGCAGCGTCACCGGCTCGTGGTGGCGGAAGTAGTAGGCGTCCTCGCTTGCGATCATCCCCTGCTCGGCGACAGCGCCCAGCCGGCTACCGGCGGCCTTCAGGTCGGCCGGGGTCAGCGGCCGGGCCTGGCCCGCGCCGTCCAGCCGCAGGTCGCCGGCCATCAGGTAGGGGCGCCCGTCGAAGGCGGCGAGCTTCAGCTGGGCGACCGCCGGGACGCTGGCCTGCGCCGCGCCGAGGCCGGCGGCGACGTCGGCGAAGCGGGGCGCAGACCCGGCCAGCCGCGACCGGGCGTCGTCGCCGGGGCTCTCCAGGAAGCCCCACGGGTTCACCGAGAAGAGCCCGCTCGCCACCCAGGTCAGGGTGAGCAGGCCCGCCGCCAGCCCGAACAGGTGGTGCCAGGCCATCAGGCCGCGGAACGGCGAGATCTTGCCGTCCCGCGCACGGCCCCAGGCCAGCACGCCGAGATAGAGGCCGCAGAGCGTCAGGAACGTCCCGGCGAGCGACGTCCAGATCACCACCTGCGTCCACAGCTTCACGTTCTGGCGCAGCAGCGTGGGATAGAGCCAGTGCGGCACCGCGCCGATCCAGTTCAGCGCCCGGCCCGTGGCCGTCGTGCGCTGGACCACCTCGCCGGTCACCTGGGAGACGTAGATGTCGGTCTTGGCAGGGTCGGCCATGCGCACGCGCCAGAACGGCCGCGCCCGGTTGAACTCGCCGCTCACCGTCCACTGGTCGCGGACCACCGGAACCGCCACGACGGGTCGGCCCCAGGCGGCAGCCACGGCTTGCGCCGTGCGCGCGTCGACGTGCTCGATCGAGTGACCGCTGGTCAGCTCGACCGTGCGCCGCTCGCCGCCCTCCAGCGAAAGCCGCAGCACCGGCGTCTCGGCCAGCTGCTCCACCTCGGCGCTCCGGACCGGCGCGTCTGAGGCCGCCGCGGCCTCGAGCGCGCAGCAGTGGCTCCAGTCGATCCGGGGCAGGGCGGCGGCGCGTTCGTCCGCCGAGACGCTCGGGTAGGGCACGAACAGCATCACCATGCCCGAGAGGCACCAGACCAGCATCAGCCCGCCCAGCGCCACGCCGAGATAGCGATGCGTCAGCGCCAGCCAGCGCGGCGCCCAAACCCAGGTGGGGCGGGCCCCGCGCCGGGCGGCCGGTCGGTCAGAAGGCGTAGCTGTAGGTGACATGGAGGGTGCGCGGCACGCCCAGGGAATGGACGATGTAGGAGCCGCCCGTGTCGCGCGTGGCGCGGCTGAGGCGGGTGAAGTAGGTCTCGTCGAGGGCGTTCTCGAGGCTGACGAGGACCTTGTGGTGGTCGCCCGGCCCGAAGGTCACGTAGCCGTTCAGGTTCACCACCGTGTAGTGGCCGTGCTGCACCGGGCCGAAGCCGCCGGAGACCTGGTCGAACACGCTGCCCACGTAGTTGGCGACTACGGAGCCGCCGAAGGGGCGGCCCTCGGGGTGGAAATCGATCTCCCCCTGGGCGGTGTCTTCCGGCACCCGGTCGAGTTGCTGCGAGGCGCCGGACTGGCGCGTGCGGGCATGGGTGTAGGAGCCCTGCAGCGAGACCGAGCGGCCGAGGTCCACGTGGCCCACGATCTCGACCCCCTTGGCGGTGACCTTGTCGGGTAGGTTGATGAAGGTGAAGACGTCCGGATCGGGCGTCTCGCCGGAGAGGTCGATCAGGTTCTTGGTTTCGCGGTGGAAGCCGATGATCTCCCAGCCCCAGCTCGCGCCCTGGCCGCCGACGGAGAGGGTGAAGTTCTCGGCGGTCTCGGGCTTCAGGTTCGGGTTGCCGACCTCGCCGTTGAAGATCGGGTCGTTGGCGAACAGCGACTCCGCGTCGGGCAGCCGGAACGAGGTGCCGCCCGAGCCGCGCACGTAGAATTCGGGCGTGACGTCGTACTGACCCGAGACGTTCCAGACCGTCACCGCGTCGCCCTTGTCGGGGCTGTTGTAGCGGACTCCGGCGGCGAGATGGGTGTTGGGCACGAGGTCGGGGGTCAGCCGCACCTGGCCGAAGACGGCCTGGGTCGTCTCCTTCTGCTGGGCGATGATCAGCACGTCGTCGCGCCCGCCATAGCGCTGCAGGTCGTAGCCGAGGTAAGTCTCGACCCCCATCGCCGGGACGAACTTCGCCATGGCGTTCACGCCGTAATCGTTGAAGCCCCAGAACTCGTGGTCGTCGACGTGCTCGGTCTTGCCGCCGCCGATGTTGTCGACCTCGTCGTAGTGGCTGCGCCACCAGTGGTCGTAGGCCTTCACGTAGATCGCGAGGCGGTCGTTCACGGTCCAGTCGAGCTTGGCCCAGCCGATGTCCTCGTTGCGCTCGTTGACGGCGCGCGCGGCCTGGACGGCGCGGTTGAAGTCCACGTAGCCCTGGATGTGCTCGTAGCTGGCCGAGAGGCGCACGTCGGGGCTGAAGTCGTAGGCCGCCTTCAGCCCGCCGCTGGTCAGCCGGTACCCGCGGTGGTGATCGGTGGCGCTGGGCTGGTAGTCGGCGTCCGGATAGGGCTGGAACCCGCGGCTCTCGTCGTAGCCGCCCCAGGCCACCAGCTTCAGCCCGTTCAGGCTTCCCGAGACGTAGCCGTTGGCCGCGACGCCGTCGTTGGTGTCGCCGCCGAGTGACAGCCGGCCCTGCGTGGCGTCGGTGAACGGGTGGCTGACGATGTTGATCACGCCGGCCACGGCCGAGGTGCCGAAGAACAGGCCCTGGCCGCCGTCCAGCACCTCGATCCGCTCGACCATGTAGGACGGGATCGTGTCGAGTGGCGGGGTCGTGTTGTAGAGCCGGTTCGAGATCCGCACCCCGTCGAACAGGTAGAGGATCTCGTTCTGCCGCGAGCCCTGCAGTGAGGCGAAGTTGTAGGAGAACGGCCCGCTCTGCGGCGCGACGTAGAGGCCCGGGACCGAGTTCGACAGGATCTGGCCCACGTCGGCGAAGCTGGAGAGTTCGATCTGGCGGCCGGTGACCACGTCGAGGCGCGTGCCGTACTTCGACAGGTCCGTCGGCTGGACTTCCTCCAGCTTGCCTGTGACCACCAGCTCCGAGACCTCGGGGGCCTCGGCCGCACGGGCCGCGTGGACCCCCAGGGCGAACGTGGCGGCGGTCGTCACGAACACGAGTTTTCTCACTGCGCCGAAGCGCATCGTCCTAGGCATTCGGTTGTCCCCCTCGGTGGTGTCGGCGGTCGCGCCGCCGGTCTACTGGCGCGAGCCTTCCAGGGCCCGCTGCTTGGCCTTGATGTCCTCCGGCCAGTCCGGCAGCGGCGTGCCGATCGGGCGTCCGCCCGCCTTCAGCATCGGGTCGATGACGTACTTCTTGTGGCAGGCGGTGCAGATCTCATAGAGCTTCGCGCCTTCCACATAGACGCCGTTCGGGTCGTGCTTCTCGGCGGCGGCCTTGGCGACGATGGCCTCGGCGGTGAGCGCCTGGGCGAACTTCATCCACTCGGCCTGCGGCGCATCGTTCGGGATGTTGCGGGGCCGGCCGGGCAGCTGCAGCAGGTTGCCGGCCTCGATCAGCACGGCTGCAGCGCTCTCCATGTTCTCCCACCCCTCGTCGGTGGTGGGGGCGAGCTGCTTGGTGCCCTCGGCCGTCTCCTCCGTCCCGGACCCCTTCCAGTAGGCGAAGGAGGCGGGGTCGATGACGTGGCCCATGAACTCCGGTATCGGCAGGGCGTCGATGTTGTACTTGGCAGCCGGCTCAGCCTTCTGGCAGCCGACGAGCAGGGCGGCGCAGGCCGCGAAGGCGAAGAAACGCTTCAAGTCAGAGTCCCCAGGTTCCGATTTTCCGTACCGTACTTTGCAAAGCTCGGCCGCGTCCGGTTAAATACGGTCTCCGGGGGGTTACAGGAGGTTACAGCCGCGTGCCCGAGGGCGATGGCCAGGTTGCGGACGCCCGTCCCGCCGGCGGCGAGGTCGCCGCGCTGGCGGCCGACCTGCGTGCGCGCGGCGCGCTCGGCCGCTCCGACAGCCTGAACCGCCTGTTCGATTTCCTGGCCGAGTGCGCCGCTGCCGGCGCGCGGCCCAAGGAGTTCGAGGTGGCCTCGGCGGTGTTCGGCCGCGACTCCGGGTTCGACGGCTCACAGGACGCCACCGTGCGCGTGGCCGTCCACCGCCTGCGCCGCAAGCTGGACGACTACTACGCCGGCCCCGGCGCCGCCGATCCCGTGCGCCTGGCGATCCCGCGCGGCGAGTACCGGATGACCGCCGAGCCCCGGCCGGAGGGTGCGCCGACCCCGGCCTCGCCAACGACCCGCGACTGGCGCCGCTGGGCCCTGGCCGCGGCCGCCCTCGTGCTGGCGCTCAACCTCGGCGCCTGGGCCGCCTTCTGGCAGACCCACGGTGCGGACCGGACGATCAGCGAGGTGCGCGCCCGCGCGCCCTGGGCGGCGCTGCGACAGACCGATGCGCCGACGCTGCTGGTGCTGGGCGACTACTACATCTTCGGCGAGATCGACGAGCAGGCGGGGATCGACCGGCTGATCCGCCAGTACTCGATCAACTCGGCGGCCGACCTCGACGACTGGCTGATGGACAACCCCAAGGCCATGGGGAAATACCGCGACCTCGACCTTTACTACCTGCCGGTCGGCGCGGCCTTCGCGTTGCGCAGCATCGTGCCGGTGGTGAGTCACGCCGTCGGGCGCGCCGAGACCACCCGGGTGATCATGGCCTCCGACCTGACCCCCGACATGCTGAAGCGCAACAACATCGTCTACCTGGGCTACTTCTCCGGCCTCGGCGTGCTGCGCGCGCCGGTCTTCGCGGGCTCGCGGTTCCAGGTGGGCGAGACCTACGACCAGCTGATCGATGGGAAGGCGCACAAGCTCTACACCAGCCAGGAGGGCGGCCCGGCGGGCGGCGACGCCAACCGGCGCGACTATGGCTATGTGGCCGCCTTCAAGGGACCGGCCGGCAACCGCATCGTGGTGATCGCCGGCGCCCGCGACACCGGCCTGCAGGAGGCCGCCGAGGCGCTGGCCAATCCCGACTCGCTGAAGGCGCTCGCCAAGGCGGCGGGCGGCGGCGACGATTTCGAGGCGCTCTACGAGGCCGAGGGCATCGGCCGCTCCACCCTGGGCGGGCGGCTGGTGGTGGCCTCGCCGCGGACCGGCGTGAACCCCTGGACCGCCCAGCCGAACCTCAGCTTCCCGATAGGCTAGGCTCCGCCTCGGTCGCGACCGCCGCCGCCGTGCGGCGGCGGAACGGATGGACCAGCTGGCCGATGTAGTCCCGCGCGATCGGCTCGCTCAGGCCGTACTTCAGCGGCATCCGGTCCGGCATGTTCAGGGTCCCGAACAGCCAGTCGAAGATCACCAGCTGGCCGCCGAAATTGTGGTCGTAGGCGGCCGGTTCGTCGGCGTGGTGCCAGTGATGGTACTGCGGCGAGGCGATCAGCCACTTCAGCGGGCCGAAGTCGATCCGGAAGTTGGCGTGCGTGAACTCCGCGTGCCAGCGATAGATCAGGGCGAAGGCCAGCAGCGGCTCGGGCGAAAAGCCCAGCAGCACCGACGGGGCGGCGATGATCGCGGCCTGCAGCGTCTGGTCGACCGGATGCAGCCGGTGGCCGGCGATCCAGTCCAGCTTCTCGCTGGAATGGTGCACCTCGTGGAAGCGCCAGAGGAACGGCACGGCGTGGTTCATGCGGTGCGCGCCGTAGAAGGCGAGGTCCGAGATGAGCAGGATCTCGAGGAACTGCAGCCAGCCCGGCTGGCCGCGGACCGCGACGCCCAGGGCGGCCGGAAGGATCGGACGCGTCGCCCAGATGAGCCACATCATCAGCGCAGTCACGCTCAGGCGGATCAGGGCGCCGCTGAAGACGATGTGCAGGGCGTCGGTGCGCAGGCGCGCCCAGTCGGTCGCCACTCGGCGGACCGGCCGCCACAACTCGAGCGGCGTGAACACCAGGGCGAGCGCCAGGAACAGGAACAGGTCGGATCGGGACAACATCGCCCACACCTTAGGCAAAGTGAGGTGAGCAAAGGTCTAATCGCCGCATAAAAAACTGGGCCGCTGCGTGGGCGCCGGAGCGCCCCCCTGCTAGGCAGGCGCATCGAGGGGGAGACGTCCGGATGATGAAATCGAGCCTGCTGGCGCTGGCGATCGCCGCCGCGCCCGTCGCGAGCCTCGGGGCGGGCCGCCCGATCACCTCCGACGATATCGCCAAACTCGCCAACGTCCGCGACCCCCAGCCGGATCCGGCCGGCGCCTGGGTGGCCTACGCCGTCTCGACCGTCGACGTCGCCGCCGACAAGTCCGTCAGCCACATCTGGATGACCTCCTGGGACGGCGCGCGCACGATCCAGCTCACCCACCGCAGCGGCGAAAGCGAGTCGCAGCCGAGGTTCAGCCCCGACGGCCGCTGGCTGGCCTTCGTCTCGGGCCGCGCCCAGACGGGCGCCGGAACCGGCGACCAGCTCTGGCTGATGGACCGCGCCGGCGGCGAGGGCCGCCCGCTGCCCGGGATCAAGGGCTCGGTCTCCGCCTACGCCTGGTCGCCGGATTCCAAGAAGATCGCGCTGATCCTGGACGATCCCGAGCCGGAGGCCGCCCAAACCACGACCGTCACGCTCGTGAAGCCGCAGGAGGCGACCGCCGCCAAGCCGGGCCAGCCGGAGCCCACCTCGCCGCCGGCGCCCACCGTCACGGCCAAGGAAAAGCCGCCGCAGCCGATCGTCGTCGACCGGTTCCACTTCAAGCAGGACATCGAGGGTTACCTCGGCAAGAAGCGCTCGCGGCTGTGGATCTACGACATCGCCAGCGGCAAGGCTGAGCGCGCCACCACCGGCGAATACGACGAGGCTCTGCCGGCCTGGTCGCCGGACGGGACGAAGATCGCCTTCACGTCCGACCGCAGCGCCGACCCCGACCGCAGCTACGACAACAACCTCTATGTCGTGGCCGTCGCGGGACCACCGGCCGCGCCCACGCGCCTGACCAGCTTCGAGGGTCCGGACAACTCGCCGAACTGGGGCAGCCTGCCGGCGTGGAGTCCCGACGGTCGCGAGATCGCCTATCTGCAGGGCGCGCCGGCCAAGATGCTGGGCTACGGCGTGCGCAAGCTGGCGGTGGTCCCGGCCGCGGGCGGGACGCCTCGCGTGCTCACAGCCGGCCTCGACCGCAACGTCTCGCGCCCGATCTGGACGCCGGACGGCAAGGCGATCCGCGTGCTGGAGGAGGACGACGAGGCCCAGGTCGTGGCCGAGGTCCCGGCCGCGGGGGGACCGCTCCGCGTCGTGGCCGGCGGCTGGCAGGTGTTCTCCGCGACGTCGGCGGCGGCCCGCGGGAACCTCGCGGTGCTGCTCTCGACGCCGACCGCGCCACCTGAAGTCTATGCGCTGGATGCTTCGGGCGGCCTTCGCCAGCTCAGCCGCCAGAACGAGGCCTGGCTGAAGGAGGTGGCGATCGCGCCCACGGTTCGCACCAGCTTCAAGAGCCGCGACGGGACCGAGGTGCACGGCGTTCTGGTGACGCCGCCCATGGCTGCAAAGGGGGCCGCCGCCGCCGGCGCGAAGCTGCCGACCATGCTCTTCAGCCACGGCGGGCCCAATTCGCAGACCGCCGCCGACTTCTCGCTGCAGCTCCAGATCACCGCCGCGCGCGGCTACGCGGTGGTGGCGACGAACTTCCGGGGCAGCACCGGGCGCGGCGAAGCGTTCAGCCACGCGCTCTATGCCCGCTGGGGCAGCGTCGATGTCCAGGACGCCCTGGCCGCGGTCGACGACGCGGTCGCCAAGGGCGTGGCCGACCCCAACCGGCTGGTGGTCGGCGGCTGGAGCTACGGCGGCATGCTGACCAACTACCTGATCGCCAGCGACACCCGCTTCAAGGCCGCGGTCAGCGGCGCGTCGATCTCCAACGTCCTGGCCGGCTACGGCACCGACCAGTACGCGCTCGACTACGAGATCGAACTCGGGACGCCATGGGCCAATCCCCAGGGCTGGATGAAGATCAGCTATCCGTTCTTCCAGAACCCGAAGATCGTCACGCCCACCCTGTTCATGGTCGGCGACAAGGACTTCAACGTGCCGCTGCAGAACAGCGAGCAGATGTACCAGGCGCTCAGGAGCCGCGGGATCGACACCCAGCTCGTCATCTATCCCGGCCAGTTCCATGGCCTGACGCGGCCCAGCTTCCTGAAGGACCGCATGGATCGCTGGCTCGCCTGGTACGACAGCCGCCTGGCTGCGGCGTCGAAGGCGAAGCCCTAACCAGGGGCTCGCCCCAGGAACGCGCGGACGCCGTCCGTCAGGCGGTCGTAGAAGGCCGCCGCGCCGACCGCGTCGACCACGCCGGCCTTCGCAAGGCCGGCGCGGACCGGGTCACGCACACGCGCGAAGGCGACCGAGACGCCGCGGTCCTGAAGCTCCTGGATCAGCGACAGCAGGACGTCGACGGCGCTGGCGTCGACGAAGGCCACCGAACTGCCGTCGATCAGCACCTGGCGGATGGGCGAGGCCGACCCGGCGACCGCGCGCCGCAGGTCCCGCCCGAAATCGCCGACGCTGGCGAAGAACAGCGCCCCGCCGGGGTTGAAGATCAGCAGGCCCGGGAAGGTCTCGGCCTCCGGGTGCAGCAGGACGTCGCGATAGGCCTGCTCGCCGGGCAGCTTGCCCAGCACCGCCGAACCCAGGTGGGTGGTGCGGTAGATCAGCATCAGGAGCGAGATCACCACGCCCAGCGCGATCCCCTGCAGGACGCCCAGCGCCAGCTCGCCGGCGATCACCACCGCGGCGATGAAAAGCTCGAAGGGCGCCCGGCCGGCGAGACCGCGCAGGTATTCCGGCTTGGAGAGGTGCAGCATGGCGGCGATGACGATGGCCGCCAGGGCGGGTCGCGGCAGGCCCTGGAACAGCGGCGTCAGGAACAGCAGCGTCAGGAAGCAGAGCGCCGCGGCGACCAGGTTCGCCACCTGGGTGCGGGCCCCGGCGCCGATCGCCACCGAGGTCTTCGACAGGCTGCCGACGGCGAGGAAGCCGCCGAAGAGGCCGCTCAGCACGTTGGCGACGCCGTGCGCGCGCAGCTCCTGGTTGGGCTCGATGGAATCGCCGCCGCCCGACGCGGCCGCCTGGGCCGCGCCCAGCGCCTCGGCGTAGCCGACCAGGACGATGGCGAGCGCGCCGGGCGCGAGGGTCATCAGGAGCTGGGGGTCGAGCGCGGGCAGGGCGAAGTGCGGCAGGCCGGAGGGCAGCTTTTCCACCTCGTCGACGCCAGCCCCGGCGCTGGGGACGAGGCGGACCACCGCGGTCGCCGCGGCGGCGACGACCAGGGCTGCGGGCGCGCGCGGCGCGACCCGGCGCAGCGCCAGCATCGCCGCCAGGCTGGCGAGCCCGATGACCGTCGAGGGTATGGAAACGTCGGGCAGACCCTGCGCGATGGCCGCCAGCTTGACGAAGAAATTGCCGCCATCGACGTGCAGCCCGAGCAGGTGGGTGACCTGGCCCACGATGGTGACGCCGATCAGCCCCTCGATGAAGCCGCGCATCACCGGGGTCGAGATGAAGGCCGAGACCCAGCCCAGCCTGAGCGCGCCGAACAGCAGGAAGACACCGCCGATCAGCACCGCCAGCGTGCTGGTCAGCGCCGCGAAATCGGCCGAGCCCTTGGCCGCCAGCGCGCCGACCGTCAGAGCCGAGATCACCCCGGTCGCGGTGTCGGGCCCCACCACCAGCACGCGGGAGGTCCCGAACAGCGCGTAAGCGATCAGCGGCGGGACCAGGGTGTAGAGCCCCATGATCGCCGGCACGCCGACGATGCCGGCATAGGCCATCCCCTCCGGCACCATCACCGCCCAGAGCGCCAGCCCGGCCAGCAGGTCGGTGGGCAGCCAGGCGCGCTGGTAGTCCGGGAGCCAGCCGACGATCGGCGCGAACCGCGCCCAGCGCGAGGCGGGTTGGGCTTCGAGAGACATGGCCGATCTCCCAGGGCTGGGGCCGCGCGGCGCTGGCAGAGTATCAGCCTACGGAAGGTCTGCGCGCGCGAGTCGCAAAAACCCGAAACGCCCTCCTGTGCGATCCTGAGCGCCTCAGGCCGCGGCCATCCAGCTCACGGCGGCCGCCAACAGGTCGGCCAGCACCTGATCGTCCTTGCGGCCCGTCCGGGCCGGAACGTGGAACGAATGGTCGGCGTCGTCGGCCAGATGCAGGGTCGCCCGCGCGCCGAGGCCGCTGACCGTGGCCGTGAGCAGGTCGAGGTCGGCCAGGGCGTCGTTCGCGCCCTGCAGGAACAGCATCGGGACCGCAACGTCGGCCAGGTGGCCGGCGCGCTCCACCGACGGCTTGCCGGCCGGGTGCAGGGGGAAGGCGAAGAAGACGAGGCCGCGCACGCCGTCGAGCGGCGCCTTGGCCTGGGCCTGCGAGGTCATTCGCCCGCCGAACGAGCGGCCGCCGGCGAACAGCGGCAGTTCGGGCGCGCGGCGCCGGGCTTCGGCCACGGCGGCGCGGACGGCGGCGTGGGCGACGGCGGGCGGGTCCGGCCGCTTGCCGCCCTTCTCCATGTAGGGGAACTGGTAGCGCAGGGTGGCCACGCCCAGTCCTTCCAGCCCGTCGGCCGTGGCCGCCATCGCCCGATGCGTCATGCCCGCGCCTGCGCCATGCGCCAGCACCAGGACGGCTGTCGCGCCCGGCGGCGCCTGCCAGAGGCCCGAGACGGGGTCGCTCCCGGGGATCGCGATGGTGACGGCTTCGGCGGGCATGGACCGACCATAGACGATCTCGGCGCGGGTCTGCATGCTTGCCGCCATGGCCGACGACCTCGACCGCTACCGCGCCAAGCGCCGCTTCGCCGAGACGCCCGAGCCGACCGGCGGGACACGCTCGCCCGACGGCCCGATGTTCGTCATCCAGAAGCACCATGCGCGCAGGCTGCACTACGACCTGCGGCTGGAGATGGGCGGCACGCTGAAGAGCTGGGCCGTGCCCGAGGGCCCTTGCCTGGACCCCAAGGTCCGCCGCTTCGCCAAGCTCGTGGAGGACCACCCGATCGACTACGGCTCCTTCGAGGGCCGCATCCCGGCGGGCAACTATGGCGCGGGCACGGTGATCATCTGGGACCACGGGACCTATGTGACGCTGAAGGACCCGCTGCAGGGCCTGGCCGACGGCGAGGTCAAGTTCCGGCTGAAGGGCGAGAAGCTGTCGGGCGGGTGGACGCTGGTGCGCCTGAAGGACGACCCCACCAACTGGCTGCTGATCAAGGAGCGCGACCCCTCGGCCCGGCCCCTGGCCGACTATGACGTGCTGGTCGAGGAGCCCGACAGCGTGGTCACCGGCAAGCCGGTGGACGAGCCGCCGCCGCCGCCGCGCAAGCCCGTCCGCCGCAAGGCGGCGGGCAAGATCGCCGGCGCGGTCGCCGCGCCCATGCCCACGAAGTGGCGGCCGCAGCTCGCCACGCCCGCCGACGCCGCGCCGCGCGGCAAGGGCTGGATCCACGAGATCAAGTACGATGGCTACCGCACCCTGGTGTTCTTCGAGGACGGCAAGGTGCGGATGATCACCCGCAACGGCCACGACTGGACGACGCGCTACGCCGCGCTCGCCAAGGCCTTCGAGAAGTTGCCCTGCAAGAGCGCCCTCCTCGACGGCGAGGTGGTGGTGCAGGACCCGCGCGGGATCACCTCGATCAACCTCCTGGAGCAGGCGCTCTCCGAGGGCGACTCCCATGCGATGACCTATTTCGCCTTCGACCTCTGCTATCTCGACGGCCACGACCTCTCGGGCGTGAAGCTCGCCGAGCGCAAGCAGGCGCTGGAGGGCCTGATCGGGCCGCTGATCGACCCGCGATCGCCCATTCAGATCAGCGACCACGTCGACGGCGATGGCGCCGCCCTCTTCGCCCAGGCCAGCCGCATGGGACTGGAGGGGATCGTCAGCAAGAAGGCCGACTCCCGCTACGTCCAGGCCCGCTCGGCCAGCTGGCTGAAGGTCAAGCGCGTCGACGTGGGCAGCTTCGTGGTCGTGGGCTTCATGTCCAACCGGCCGAAGACCGCGTCCTCGCTGCTGCTGGCCGAGGAGCGCGGCGGGGAGCTTGTCTACGCCTGCCGCGTTGGGTCCGGGATCAGCGACGAGACGGCCCGTGACCTCTACGCCCAGTTCTCCCGCCA